>JAEEGL014274922.1_pt1 | contig 24651 bp, 20 predicted proteins | sample 9134231 | NCBI WGS metagenome assembly JAEEGL01 (sample SAMN16246548, study PRJNA631951) | gut metagenome | biome: gut microbiome; feature: rumen; material: fiber-attached | host: Bos | place: Iran: Karaj | collected 2018-10
CGTAATTTGATTTAGCTGTATTATAGTAATCTGTCCTTGAATTTGTTGTACCTGTACTAGCAATTACGCCAACCTTTAAATGGCAATTATTACTCAATTGCGTAACAGTAAATGAAATTCTTCTACTATCTTCATTATAATTGAACCCACTAGCTGATCCAAGACACTGCAAATTACTAATATGTGAATATAATGAATAATCAGAAAAACCTATAAAACTTAAACCATCTGGTAAATAATCTTCAACATATATATTATTCAATGAACGTTCATTAATATAATCATAGGAAACATCAATTATATAAATAAATTCGCTATCACTGTCTAATTTACCATCTGTATTAACTGCTGAGAATGAATGACCCATATTAATTGTAATTAATCCCATTATTACTAAGAAGGCAGCAATAATAACATAATATTTCATATTCTTCATTATTGACCACCTCCTGGAGTAAATGTTCCATAACCATCCCATGTTCCAGTTACAGTAGTAAAGTTAGGGTGAGTTCCAACCTCATAAAACATACGATAAAAACTAGTACCTGAGCTTACATTCCAATTATCAATTGCCGAAGCACTACTAATTTTGCAACTTGCAAAAGTATTTTCAAAAGATTTTACCTTTGATACATCCCAATTTTGTATTTGAGTTAAATTACTTATTTTACTTTTTGAAAATGTATTTTTCATACTTGTAACATTTGAGACATTCCAATTGCTTATTGGTGAAAAATCTTGAAGATATGAACAATTATTGAATACATAATCTAAAGATTTTACTTTTGAAATATCCCAATTTGCAACAACACTTATATTAGTTAAAAGAGAACAACCAGCAAATAGCCCATCAATAGCTTCCAAAGATGATAAATTCCAACTTTGTAATGCATTAATATTTGTTAAACTACTATTCATACTAAAAAACCCACTCAAATTCTTTACATTAGATACGTCCCAATTTGCTATTGGAGTTAGATTTGAAATATTATTATTATTAAGCATATAAGACATATCAGTTACATTAGATACATCCCAATTTGCTATTGGAGTTAGATTTGAAATATTATTATTAGAAAGCATATAAGACATATCAGTTACATTTGAGACATTCCAATTTTGAAGTGGTGTTATATTTGAAACTGATGTTGCAAAAAATAAATGATTCATATCTTCTACATTTGAGACATTCCAATTTGATAGACTACTTATATCAGATAATTTAGTATCCATATAAAACATCGATGTCATTTTTTTAAGATTTAATGTATTCCAATTTGATAGACCACTTATATCTTCTAATTTCTTATCATAATAAAACATTTGAGAAACATCTTCAACATTAGATACATTCCAATTTAATAAGCCATTTACATTAGTCAAAGAATTGTTATTATAAAACATGTACGTCATATTTTTAGCACTTGATGTGTTCCAATTTAATAGTCCATCTACATTTGTTAATAATGTATTACTACTAAACATGTATGAAAAATCTTTAACATTTGATACATCCCAGTTCAATAGACCATCAACATTAGTTAATTTTGTATTGCTAATAAACATTTTTGACATATTTTCGGCACTTGAAGTACGCCAATTCGCTAATGCATTTACGTTTGTGCTTTTATTTGATCTATAAAGATTACTATCTGTTGAATAATCATAATCATAAACTGCTGTTCCAAAAGTGTTCTGGAAATTTTTAACATTTGATACATTCCAACTTGATATTGGAGAAAAATCAGTTATTCTATATACACCTGCAAATGTTGATGTCATATTTTCTACATTTGAAACATTCCAATTTTCAAGGCCAGCAAGAGTAGTAACCCCAGAAAAATTATAGAATAAACTGGACATATTTTTAATGTTTGAAACATTCCAATTTGCTATTGGTGTTAAATCAGTAACAGATGTACAATTAGCAAACATACTTGAAATATTTTCTACATTAGATAAATCCCAATTCGCTATAGGTGTTAAATCTGATACAGGGGTACTTTTAAATAAACTTGACATATTTTTCATACTTGATAAATCCCAGTTTGATATTGGAGAATAGTCTGAAACCTGAGTATATGCAAATAAACCTGAAACATTTACAGTTCTAGACGAATCTAAGTATTCAAAACCACTTATATCATTCAACTTATATAAATTAGTAAACATTCCTGTTAAATCTTCATTTAAATATATTGTTGGTGATGCCGAATAATAATAAAGAGTATAATTAGTAAACCAAGCATAAACTGGCAACATCGAATTATCAGTAGATATTACGTATTTTGTTCCTTTATAAGAATTATAAGCAGTAGCATCAGCTCTCTCTATTTTTTTGAAATCATTACATGAATTATATTGCGGACAATATGGCCCAACTGCCGTCTTGAATATTTCATTTAATTCTGAACCATTTTTTAATACTGGTGCAATAGTATCATTATATGTTTTACTAATAGTAACTTTATCGAATACAGGTATAAATATTACATCATATCCAGGCATATTAAATACACCATCTACTATACTTAATTTATGAATATCAGCAAATATCATTCCTTCATCATTTTCAAAACCATAATCAGGATTTATATTAGAAAGCGTTATATTTGGAAATAAACCACTATTCAAACTACTATGATCCCATCTTATTGTTGTGTTTGTAGAACTACTAATAGGCCCTCCAGAATCGTAATAATATCTACCATAATCTATTATCCATCTTACAAATCTATACCCATCACAGTTTGGTATTACTTCTTTTGTATCTACTATATCTCCTATTTTATGTACTTCTGATGGTATTGCTTGTGTATTACATGTTTCAGGTAACTCACTTGTATTATATATTACTTTATTATAGAAACTTACATATGGAGTTAAACTTGTATCTATATTTTCATCTGGTATTCCTTCTAGTATTGATTTTATTTGTGTATTTGTGCTTACAGGAACTAGATTATCTGTTAAGATTACATTTTGATTTATTCCTAATTCTACTTCTAGATATATATAATTTCCTGTTAACATCTTTCTATCTAATGTCCATATTAAATCATTGTTACTATATGTAACATCTCCATTATTTTTATCTATTATTTTAAAATCAGTGAAATTAAAATGTTCATTATTTATTGTATCTTTTATCTTAAATTGACTATATTCTTTGCTAAATATTATTTGGCTGAATATAGTATTAAAAGATAATCCTATACTATCTTCAACTTCATTTGTTAATGGTTCAACAACGTATGATTCTCTAGACATTCCCTTTTTCGGAGCGCCGCCTCCACCACTAGAACTACTATGAATGCTAGATCTATCAATTAAGAATTGAGCATCACTTATATTTGCTATTTTTTCTAATATAGTTTTATCATCAACTACATCATGCAATGCATATATTTTAACAAAAGGATAATCTCTCTTTATTTCATCAAACATTGCTTTTTCAACTAAATTATTTTCTTTAGATACGTTTCCTGCATATAATACTATTTTTAATTCTCTATCATTAGTATGTTGATATGTAGTTAGGAATTCTTTTATCCCCAATAGTGCTTTTGAATAATCTGTGTAACCTTCTGCTTCAATCCCATCTAATGCACTAAATATTGCTTCTTGATTATCTGTTAAGCCTATTCTAAATTCATATGTATCATTATATGTCATTATAGCTACTTTGTTTTCTAGATTTTGTTCTTCTAATAATAATTGTCTTGAAGCAAGATTTATCTCATACAACAAACAATATTTATCTATACCACCAGTTGATGTGCCTTCATTTCCACAAGCAGCTCCCCACTCACCACCAGGTGATGATATAGCAGGACATCCATAGTTTAATGAATAATCAGAACTATCTATAACAAATAATACATCTTTAGATTTCTCCGTTAATAAACTATTAGAGTTTAATTGATATTTAATTCTTAATCTATCTTTATTTAATAAATAAGCATTTTTATAAAGAATCCATCCACCAGGTTCTCCTCCACTAAAACTGGTATTGTCTGAATAAATATAAACAAATTGTTTATGATCTACATCTGATAAGGTTCTATTAATAGTAAAAAATAAACTTGTAGCAAAAAGAACTAGTAATAAACCTAGTATTATTTGATGAGTATATTTATTTATAAAAGTTTTAATTTTATCCATACTAAAACTACCTTACCTTATATAATATATTATACTATTTTTAGACAAATTGTAAATAAATCAAAAAGAATAAGTGCTACTTATTCTTTTTATTTTTAATAAATACAATTACTATTGCTATTATTAGAATTAATGAACCAACTAATAACAATATATAAATATATGCATTATCACTTGTTTTTGGTACTGTACTTTCATTATTTGGTGTATTATTTGTATCTTTCGGAACTGTTTCATTTTTTTCTATTACAGTATCATTTGTTGTATTTGTATTATTAGTATCATTACTTACTGGTGTACTATCACCTGTCTTTTTAGAATTGAAATCTACTGATGATTTATATTCTTCATTTTCTAAATAATAACCTTCATCTGCTTCAGCACTAACTATTTCAAATTCATTAACAAAGTTTCTATTAGCATTTTCACCAACTACATATGAAGATAAAATTATAATGCTTTCATTTGGTTGAATTGATGAAATAATTATATAATCATCTTCAATTCTATAATTATTTGATGATACAAATACTTGATCTTTGAAATTATTTTCTATTTTTAAATTTCTAATCTCAACATCAGAAGTATTAGTAACAATAGTTTTAAATTCGACTACTTCATCTTTTTCATAATAATCTTTTGGATTAGTTATTTCTACATTTATTTCTGGTTCAAAAGTACCAGTTATTTCCATCCATGTTCCAAATATTTCTATATGATGAGCAGGCATAGTTACTTCATCATTATATAACCATCCTAAGAATTTACATTTTACTTCTTCATGAGTTTCTTTATTTAAACATAAAGTTGATTTTTGATTATTAACAAGTTTTACTTTATCACCATAATTATGTATAGATATCTCATTTGGTGAATTATCTAAATAATTAATATGGTAATCATATAAATTATTCAATCTATCAACAGAACTATTTTCTTTTTCAAAATAATTATTTGTATTATTTGGTAATGCCATATCAGAAGGAATTAATAATCCTAATGGAGTATATTTTATAACATAAGGGATAGGTTCAAAATTTATTTGTACTACTACATCTCTATTAGGCATAGTAAATTTCTTATCAATCATTGTAATGTTATTATCCAAAACAGAAATACCATCAAACATATATTTATTACTAAACTTCTTTCGATAATAATCAATATCATCATAAGTACTTAAATCAACAGTTTCTCCTTCATAGTATTCTAAATCATCTAATAAAGGAAAATCTATATTTTCATTAACACTAAGCACAAATGATACTTTATGTTTTTGTGATTGATTTACTTCATACGTACCAGTAATAGTAACATTTGAATTAGGCATAGTGAAACTATTATTAGCAATAGTAACATCGTTTGAAGTATACCCTATGAAATTATATCCATGAATTACTGGTGGTGTCTCTAAAACTACTTCCTGTCCTTGTGAATAACCATAATCAGTTATATGAATACTATTTAATTCTTCAGCTGGTAATCCTTGAAATACATATGATACCGTATTTCCAGTAATTCCTTCATTTCCTATATATGCTCTTGCTGTATTTGAATAATATATTTCACCATTATTTTTAGCAGAAGCTCTATTATAGTAATCAACTCTCGAATCTGTTGTTCCTGATTTTACCACAACCCCTACTGAAAAATAACATCCACTATGTAAATATTCAAAAGAATAAGTAATTTTTCTAGTATTTTCATCATATTGTGGGGTCTTTTTTATAAAACCATTGCAATCTGTATTGTCATCATTATATATTTTATATACATTTGAGAAACCTACAAAAGTTAATCCTTCTGGTAAAATATCTTCTACCTCAATTTCGCCAGATACATTATTATCAATATTTTCATATTTAACTGAAATGTTATACATAAATTCAGTATCTTGATTGATTTTCGGTACTCTAGTACCAGCAAAAGATTTACCCATTAATAATGTAACAATTATAGATAATATGAATGTTCCAAGGATGATTAATTTATAAAGTGTTTTCTTCTTCATATTAATCACCCCCCGGAGTAAATGTTCCTTGATTTGAACCCTGGATTTCCCATGTACCTGCTACTTTAGTAAATTCTGGATGAATTATTGAGTTATAAGAAGGTGTAGCATAAAACATTTTTTCAAAAGTTGCACTTGAACTAATATTCCAATTATTAATTGGTGAAGCATCATTTAGATTATCACAACTTGAGAAAGTATACTTATAATTAGTTACTTTTGTAACATCCCAATTAGCAATTGGTGTTAAATTTGAAATATTCGTATTATTAAATAATCCTTTCATATTTGTAACTTTTGACACATTCCAATTTGTTAATGGTGTTAAATCATTTATTTTTGTTCCATAGAAAATACTATCCATATTTTCTAATGAAGTAGTAATCCAACCTGATAACGAATTTATGTTTTGTAACCTACTACTTGCCACAAATAAATCAGACATATTTTTAACGTTTGCAACATTCCAATTTGCTAATCCACTTATATCAGTTAAACTAGTACAATTTCTAAACGCTTCTGACATATTAGTTACTTTCGAAGTATTCCAATTTGTTAAACCTACTGTTTCTAATGAATAATTAAATGCAAACATACTAGACATATTCTCTAAATCTGTTGTAATCCAATTATTTAGTGGTTCGAAAGTAGTAATATGGCTCGATATAAATATTTCACTACCAGGTCGTCCTTCAGAATAAGCTGCAAACATACTAGACATGTCCTTAACTTTTGATACATCCCATCCACTTATTGGACTAATATCGCTTATTGAAACCACACCTTCAAACATATGGGACATATTTTCTACCTTTGAAGTATTCCATCCACTTAATGGATTTAAATTTTGAACATTTTTACAATTGTAGAAAGCATAGCTCATATCAGTTACGGAATTAGTTGTCCAACTATTTATAGGAGTTAAACTTGTTAGTGAAGTCATTCCCATGAATAATCCAGACATATTTGTTACTTTTGATGTATTCCAATTTGTTAATCCACTTAAATTAGTAAGAGAAGTAGCTCTATAAAGAATAGATGATATATCTTTAAGACTATTTGTTTCCCAATTTGAAAGGCCTGAAATATCTGTTAAACTAGTACAATTTGAGAAAGTATACTTCATACTCTCAACTGATGTTACATTCCAATTTGATAATGCATCTAAATTAGTTATTTTTGTATTATAAAAAGCATATGTTAAATTAATAACTTTTGATGAGTCCAAATATTGTAAACCACTAATATCCTCTAAATTTAAAAAATTTTTAAATATTTCACTTGAATCTTTATTTAAATATATTTTAGGTGCTATTGAATAGTAATAAAAATAATTATCATTTGTATCATACCATAAATAAATTGGAAAGTATGAATTATTAGATGCTATATTAGATGATGTAAATTCTTCATTTAATTCAGTTGCTTTCTTTATTCCTATTGGAGCATCACATGTTGTTGCATACCAACCTGACCAAGCATTACAACGTGCTAAATTTTTCATTCTTGAATTGATTGATGATCCTTTATCTAATTCAGCAACTAATGTTGTCTCTACTTCTTTATATACCGTTGTTTTATCAAAAACAGGTATTAAATACACATCATATCCTGGCATAGTAAATATACCATTAATCATATTTAAACTATTAATATTTCCATTAATATAGTTTTCATTATTAACTGGAATAGCTTTATTAGATAAACCTAAATCAAAATAATTACCGTTGTTATTATATTCTAAATCTCCATAATCATTATAGTATCTATATTTCCTAGTATCAAATTTCCATTTAACAAATTTATATCCATCACATTTTGGAACTACAAGATTTGTATTAATATTATCACCTATTTCATGTAATTCAAAAGGAATAGGTTCTGTATTACATGATTCTGGTAATTCACTAGTATCATATACTACTTTATTAATGAATTTTACATATGGTGTTAAATTTGTATCTATATTTTCATCTGGTACTCCATCAAGTATAGATTTTATTCTAGTAGCATTACTTACAGGTACCATATTATCAGTTAATATTACATTTTTATTAACTCCTAATTCTACTTCTAAATATACAAAACTACCAGTTAACATTTTTCTATCTAAAGTCCATGTTAAAACACTATTATCATAATCAATAATACCTGCATTATTTTCTATAATATTAAATGTTTCAAAATTAAAATATTCATTATTGATAGTATCTATTATTTTAAATTGAGAATACTCTTTACTATATAGTAATTGATTGAATAATGAATCTATATCAACTGGATTAACGCTTAAATCCATCAAATTATAATGCATACCAGGTTTCAAATCATGCATCACGGCTCCTCCACCGCCGACACTACCATATGATATTAAATATTGAGCATCACTAATATTCTTTATTTTATTTAAAATAATATCATTATCAACAACATTATGAATAGCTATTATTTTAACAAAAGGATATCTTTCTTTTATTTCATTATATTTTGCTTTTTCTACATCATTATTTGATTTTGAAACATTACTAATATATAAAACTACTTTTAATTCTCTATTATTAACATGTTCATAGTTTTCTAGAAATGCTTCTATACCCTCTAATGCTTTTAAATAATCTGTGTATCCCGTTCTATCTAAATTTTCAAGTACAGTTCCTATAACTTCATTATCATTTGTTAAACCAGTTCTAACAACATAATTATCATTATAAGTAATAACTCCAACTTTATTATCTAATTCTGTTTCTTCTACTAATAGATGAGTTGTAGCATTAAATATCTTTTCTGATAAGCAAGAATCAAATTCATGATCACGCGTAAATGTTTTAAAATAATAATTATTTGCTTCACTAACCATTCCCCCAGCACCATCACAAGAATTATCAGCAGAAGTTACAGAATCATCTAAAACAAATAATACATCTTTATCTTTTTCACTTAATAATGTATTTGAATTAATACCATATTTAATTCTTAATTTATCTTTATTTAATAAATATGCACTTTTAAATAAAATCCATGCTCCTGGATCATTTCCTTCATAATTGGTATTATCGGAATAAATATAAATGTAATCAGTATGATCATTTTCAGAAAAAGAACCGCGTATTGTTAAAAATAAGCCCACAACAAAAACAAAAAGAAATAAAAATGCTATTACTCTTTTTTTATTACTAGTAAGTTTTTTAAATATGCTTTTTATTTTTTCCATATCTATCCTACTTTATATATAATTATTATATTATTATTATCAGTTTTTTTCAAGAAAAAAGGAATAGTAAACTATTCCTTTTATAAACTCATAAGAACTCTATAGTAATCACTCTTAAATTCATCTTTTTCTATTCCTAGTTTTTCATAGAAAATATCTATATATTCTTTTCCATAGTTCCTTTCTATAGACATTTCACATATTACTAAATCAAAATATATATCACTAATACCAGCATTTCCTACATCTATTAATCCGCTGAAATGACCATTTAATGCAAATATATTTGGTAAAGACATATCTCCATGAGTAAATCCAATTATTTGTTTTGGTTTATTACCTTTAATATATTTTAATATATTTTCTTTAGTATGAAATCTTTTTAATATACTTTCTTTTATATCACTATCTTTAATAGAACTAAATCTACTTTCTATTTCTTTAATTTTAGTATCTATTGTTTCATCAATAATGCAATCAGAATAATCAATATTATATATAGCATTAAATGCTTCAACTATAATACCTATTCCTTCTAAAGGATGATCAGAGTAATAATCACTACATAACATTTCTCCTTTAACTTCTTTAGTTAAAATATATGATTTACCATTATATTTTTCATAGAATATCTTTTCAGGTACACTTATCTTTCCTTGAAGATAATCTAATGCTATTGATTCTTTACTTAAGTGATTAGCTTCTTTTAAATAGAAAACTTTACTCTTTTTTCTTATTTTATATACTTTAGAATTACATCCAATAGTTATTTCTTCTATTTTATTAGCATCTTTTATAAATTCTTTTAACCTATTACTACCATTAATAGTTATTTTCTTTTCATCTTTCTGAATAACTGGTTCTTTTACTTCAATGTTTTTAATATCATCATAATTTCCATCATAAGTAACTAGTTTTTTATTCTCTATTCTTACTATTTTAGTAGCAATCTTATTAATAAAGTATCTATCATGAGAAATAAATAATATAGTTCCATTATAATCTAGTAATGATTCTTCTAAAATTTCTTTAGTATCTATGTCAATATGATTAGTTGGTTCATCTAGAATTAATAAGTTAGCATTTTTTAATATTAATTCTAATAATTTAATTCTTACCTTTTCTCCACCACTTATTGTTTTTAATCTTTTATAGATTGATTCATCACTAAAATAAAATCTATGTAATTTACTTCTTAGTTCACTTTCATTACCTACATAGAAAGATCTTACATATTCATATACTGTCAAATCTTCATTGTCAAATCTAATTTCTTGTGGAAGATAACCAATTTGAATATTTGCACCTAGTTTTATATTATTATGTGTATTATTAATAATATTTTTTATTAAAGTGGTCTTTCCAGTACCATTTTTACCCATTAAACAAACACGTTCTTGATAATATATTTCCATATTTGACTTTACAAGTAATTCTTTATTACCAATCTGTAAATCTAAATTATTAATTGTTAAAACATGATTAGAACTTCTACTGTTAGTTGTTAATTTTAGATTAAGATCTGTCTTTGTTTTTGGTTTTTCTAACATATCCATTCTTTCTAATCTTTTTTCTAAAGCATGTGCTCTTCTAAAGAATATTGGATTATCTGCTTTAGCACCCCATTCTTTATATCTAGCAATTGCTTCTTTAATAGCTTTTATTTCTTTTTGTTGATTATTATAGTTTTTAAACTCTAATAATAATCTTTTTTCTGATTCATCCATATAATATGTATAATTACCAAAATAAATATCTGCTTTACCATGTTCTATACATATTATTTTATTAACAACTTTATCTAAAAAATATCTATCATGACTAACTATTAAAATACTACCTTTATAACTCTTTAAATATTCTTCAAACCATTCTAAAGTATCAACATCTAAATGATTAGTTGGTTCATCTAAAAGTAATATATCTGGATTAGATAATATTAAAGATGCTAAATTAACAATAGTTTTTTCTCCACCACTAAGACTATTATATTTAGTATTTAACATATCATTAGATAACTTAAAACCATATTTTATCTTTTCAATCTTTTCATTTAAATTGTATCCACCTAGTATTCTAAATTCTTCTTGTAATTTATTTAATGTTTTAATATCTTTATCACTAGATGTCATATTATCTACAAAATCTTTTATTTTGTTATCTAAATCAATTAATTGTTTTACTCCTCTTAAATATACTTCATTAGCGGTAACATCTTCTTTTTCTAAACCAGGTATTTGTCTTAAATAACCAATAGATGCTCCTTTTCTAATATTAATACTTCCTTCATCAGGAATTTCATCACCCATAATTAAACGAAGTGTAGTTGTTTTTCCACACCCATTACTTCCTATTAAAGCTACTTTTTCATTGTTTTTTATATCAAAAGATAAATCTTTAAGAACATCATTAAAACCATAGTTCTTTCTTATCTTATTTAAACTTATATCTATCATAATAATTCTCCTTTAAATTTTTTAACATGCAAAAAAATTCACACTTGTTATATCTTTTTAAAGGATCTAAGCAAGTGTGATATTACTTGTATAAATAATTACTGTTTGTTTATATATACACATAATATCACCTTTCAGCAATATTATAGCATATTTTTATATTATTTCAAGGAATCATATATTAATTTATATTCTTCGTTAGATAAATTTTCCATTTTCTTATTTAATGTATTCTTATCTATATTATATTCTTCTATTATAGCTTTACTCTCTTTTTTAGTTAGTTTAGTACCATGTACTTTAGCAAATTCTATTAAAGCTTCCATTAAATTGTTCTTTAGTTTTCTATCTCTTTTAAAGAACATTTCTCTAAAAACAAACTTTTTGAAGTTGTTTTTTAAATCACTTCTAAGCATTGGAGTTAATTTAATCATAGAAGACATTACTCTAGGTCTTGGATCAAAAGCATTAGGTTCTATATCAAATACTTTTTCTACTCTAAAGAAAGAATTTGTTAATAATGGTAATTTCTCTATTCTATTTTCAATAACTGCATCTGCAAAATGTTTACCTACTATTAAATCAGCTTCTTCAAAATTACATCTTAATAGTTTTTCTATAAATGGCTCTGTTATTGAATATGGTAAAGCAGATACTATTTTATTACAATCTGGTATAAATGCTGTTAATGCATTTCCATATATAACATCTATATTAGAATGTTTAGCTTTTAAAACATTAATAAATGGTTCTAAATTTCTATCTATTTCAATACAAGTTAATTTCTTTGATCTTCTAGCAATAGTATCACTTAAATCGCCTTTACCTGGCCCTATTTCAACTACATAATCATTAATACCAACTTCACATGCATCAATAAAAGCATTTATAACACTTTTATCTACTAAAAAATGTTGATCTAAATAATTTGTGTCATTAATAAATTCTTCTTTCATAAACAACTCCTAATTAAACTTTTTAAATGGTTCTCTATCTGGTAAATTTAGTTCAAATACCATATGTTCTTTTGTAGTTGGATGATCAAATTCTAATCTTTTGGCAAATAAAGCTAATTGTTCACCTACTTTAGCATTTTTATTATATTTTTGATCACCATATAATGGATTACCATTATATGACATTTGAACTCTAATTTGATGAGATCTTCCAGTTTCTAATTCTATTTCTACTAAAGACATATTATCTTTATAATCTAGTCTTTTATAGTTTAGAATACTCTTCTTTCCTTTTTCATTAACACTAACTATATTAGTTTTAGTGTTTTTTAATAAATAATTCTCTAACCTTCCTTTTTTATTAATCTTATTTAATACAACTGCATTATATATTTTAATAAATTTATTTTGTCTAATCTGATCAGATAATCTTGAAGCAGCTTTACTAGTTTTAGCAAATACCATTACTCCTCCAACAGGTCTATCCAATCTATGAACTAATCCTAAATAAACATTACCTGGTTTATTATATTCTTCTTTTATATACTCTTTTAACATAGTAAGTAAATCTTTATCCTTACTACTATCTTCTTGTACAGGAACATTTATTGGTTTTTCAACAACTAGCAAATGATTATCTTCATATAAAATATTAATCTTCATTTGTTTGATTCTCTGTAGCATTTTCTTCCTCAATAGTTTCATTTTCTAATGATTCATTTGTTTCACTAGTTTCATTTGTCTCATTTTCTTCTTCATGAAGTGACTTTTTATTACATTTTAATCCATGATCAATTAATGAATCTATTTTTACATTTCCACTATTTAATTCATCCATCATTGGAGTAATAGTTCCATCATCCCATTCTAAATATATAAATTTACTCTTTTCACAATCAAAATAATAAGTATATTCTTCATCAGTAAAGAATTCTTCTTTTCCGCCTTCACATACTTCAATTTTATCTATTATTTCATAATTATTTCTATTAAATAAGTCTTTTATATTTTTAGGTAAATAACTATCACTACTTAAATCAGCAAAATGAATATATACTAAACCTCCAACTAATATAATAACTATTAAAATAAATATTAATTCAAATTTTTCTTTTGTTTTCATTTACTTTCCCACCTTCCATATACACCACAAGGTAGTATCATATTAGATTTAGTAATATTTAAACCTATTTCATCAGTAGTAATAATTCCATTTTTTAATTTATCTCCTATACTTGTATTTAATACATTTTTTAATATTTCAGGAGTAATACCTTTTGTATAAGAACTAATTAATAAGAATAATGGTTCATCACTTAATATTTGTAAACATGACTCTATTAATAAATTTAAACTATCTTCAAATCTCCATAGTTCTTTTGATGGCCCTCTACCATAAGTAGGAGGATCCATTATAATAGCATCATATTTATTACCTCTTCTAATTTCTCTTTGAACAAATTTTAAACAATCATCACAAATATATCTTATTTTATTATTTTCTAAATGTGATAATTTTTCATTTTCTTTTGCCCATTCATTCATTCCTTGTGAAGCATCTACATGTACTACTTCATAAGCTCCTGCATAGGATGCTGCCATTGTAGCACCGCCTGTATAAGCAAATAAATTTAATACTTTAATTGGTCTATTTGCATTCTTAATTTTATCAATAATAAAATCCCAATTAGCAGCTTGTTCTGGAAAAAGTCCAGTATGTTTAAATCCAGTTGGACTAACTTTAAAAGTTAATTCTTTATAATTCACAGTCCAAAATTCTGGAAAATTTCTCTTATTTTCCCAATATCCACCACCTTTATCATTTCTATGATAAATAGCATGATAATTGTTCCAATAGTTTTCATCTTTATGAGTCCATAGAGCCCATGGATCAGGTCTTCTTAGAATAACGTCTTTCCAACGTTCTAATTTTTCACCGTTTCCAGCATCTATACATTCATAATCTTTCCAATTATTACTTACTAGCATACTTCCTCCATACTAAGTTTATTATATCAAATTTTATATAATAAAAAAATAACTATTATAGTTATTCTTTATCTAAATTTATGTTATCAAAAGCACCCATATCATATGAATCATAACCAAGTGATATTAATGTGTTATATGCTATATTACTTCTAGTACCACTCTTACAATAAACCATTATTGTTTTACTTTTATCAAGCTTTATATTTTCATTTATTTCATCACATGGAATGTTAATAGCACCTTTAATATGAGATTCTTCATATTCTTCTTTTGTTCTAACATCCACAATAATATAATTATCTTTTTCAATAATAGAATTTATACTTTTTTCTTCATTAGGTAAACTATGTACTGTTACTTTCTTAGTATCATTATTTGAACATCCTACTAGTAATAAAGATAATAATAAACTAATTAATAATTTTTTCATAACCCATCACCTATTTATATTTTATCATAAAAGAATAAATGATATAATATTATATTATAGGAGGAATACATGAACGATACTGAAAAGCTTAGTGTTGTATTAAAAGAATTATCTAGTATTTTTCATTTAAATGATGAATATATTAATCTAATAAAAGAAAATATACTATTAAGAAGTTCATATTATCATAATATAGATATAGATTTCAGTGACGAAACAATTTATATTAAAGATTGTTCTTCATCTTTAGATTTCTTTATTAATAGATTAATTAATAATATAAGAGATTATTCATTTAATAATGTATATAATCCTAATAATAATGAAAAAGAAGAATATAATTTTGAAACTCAAGTATTAAAAATATCTAATCCTAAAGTTTTTGGAGAAATAACTAGAAATAAGATAATAAATAGAAATCCTAATGTAGATGATAAATTATTAAATAAAGTATATAAAAAAATAATGGCTCATGAATTTGGACATGCTTTTCAAACATCTTTTACAGGTGTAATAGGAAAAAATGATACAAGATATAAACAATTAGTTAATAATTTAAATAGTAAGTATCCTGATACTTTTATTATTCCAAAATATGAAGGAGAATTAACTATTAAACAAGATGGCTTAATACCAACATTAATTGAAGATGGAAAACATAATATAAGAGAATATTATTCAAAAAAAGAAAGAATTATATTAATAGATGATATAATGAATGAAGATGAATCCCTTATGTTATTTAATGATAATGAAATACAAGGTAAATATAATCTAGGGATGAATTGTTATAAAAATGTTTATAATTATGAATCAAATAATTATAAAATAACTTCATATGCAAGTATGATGAAATTAATTCTTGGTGATAATAAAACATTTAAAACTATGTATAAAAATGGAATAGAATTTTATGAATTTTTTGATCAATTTGATTCTATTGCTACTGAAGTATTTAAATATGGTATTAAAACTAAAAAACCGGTAGTATCTTGTATATTAGATGCTTTAGATAGATTAAAAAAGAATAATTCTTTAAGAGATGCTATAAATCTAGATTTATTTTTTAGTAAATGTTTACAAAAGAGAATTAATTATTTTGTTAATCAAAATCCTACTCATGAAGAAATTAAAGATTATAAACGTATGGTTGGTCGTTTTATGAAATTATTAACTATATGTGATAATGGAAAATTAGATCATGAATATGTAATAGATGAAATTAAAAAAGTATTAAATAATTATTAGGTGATAATATGGAAGAAAGTTTATACAACATATATTTAGCATATAGAGAAAAATTAATAGATGATGATTTTATTAATAAAGTATATGAATTAATGATTCAAAAAGAACCATATCTATTACCATATATTAATGATTTTAAAATATCAGAAGATAAAAATGAGACTAGAGGTACATATTCTCCTAAAGATAAAGTTATTACAATATATAAAGGTAGTATTAATGGTATTGTACATGATCAAAAAGGTATAACTGGTATTGAAACAATAAAACATGAAATGGAGCATGCTAAAAATGCTAGAAAATTAGATGAAAGAAGAACTGATATAGAATCAAGAGTATTACAATATTCAGCATATTTATATTCAAAAATATCAGATTTAATGGCAAGAGAAACAAACAAAAATGAAAGTATTGATTTATTATCATTACTATGTACAAGAACAATTAATTATGACTATGATCCAGATGAAAGACTAGCTGAAATAAGAGCTTGGAGATATGTTATTAATTTATTAAAGAATCAAAGAAATTCAGAAGATTTATTATTTGCAAGATTAAATCTTAGAAATAATTATGTTAGAGGATATAAAGATAATGGTTATTACTTAGAATGTCCTACATATACATATTTATTAAATACAGGACAAATAAGAGAATTAAAACAATTAAAAAATGCAGTAGAAAGTAAAAATTATTCTTTTGAAAATAGAGTGTTATATGGACTTCCACTAACATATAAAGAATATGATAAAGGTATATTAGATAAAGTATTATTACAAAGGAAAAAGGTGAAATAATGAAAATTGATTTTAATGAAAGATTTAAAGATTTGAATATTCCAAGTTGTTTTTTTAAAAACATTCAAGAATTATTACATGATATACCATATAAAATAGAGGATATTACTTTTAACTTTGATGATGAAGAAGATGAAAATTATGCTTATTTAAAAAAATATACTGTTATTATAAAAATAAGTTCTGCATTAGGTCCTTTGAAAGTAACAATTGAGCATTATCCAAATGGTGGTATAAAATGTTATGATATGACTTGTAAGGGTAGTTTCTGTGACGGTAATGTAAGAATAAAAATAGAAAACACATATTATGTAGAACCTTTCTTTGATGGTACTCATGAAACACTAATTGGTAGTATTAACTACTATGATAAAGAAGGTAATGTTAGTTTAATAAAACTTGAATCAACAAGAAATAAAAAAATAACTAAAAAATTTAATAAGAAATCTTTAATAGAATATCGTCAAAACTCATTATTCTGTATATATTCAGATTTCTTAGAAGAATATGAACTTAAAAAGAGAAATATACAACCAGATGAAGTTGAAGAAACTGATTTAGATAATGGTTTTGAATATTTAAATGATTTAATACTTACATGTTCAGATGAACTAGAAAACGATGAAGGATTTGGTTTATAAAAATAAAAAAGGAATTCAATAATGAATTCCTTAATTTTTCTAATGGAGCAAGTGATGGGGGACGATCCCACGTCTCAGCCTTGGCAAGGCCGCGTACTAGCCGTTGTACTACACCTGCATCAGTAATAATATTTTAACATAAAATATTAATTTTTCAACATTTTTATGATATAATTTTAACTAAGGAGAATAGTTATGAGCAAAGTATCAGTTTTTAAATTTAGAATGAATAATCAAAATGCAACATTAGCAAGCAATATAGTAAGAAAATATACAGAAACAAGGGGTATGGTTTTCTATCCTGAAATGAAATGTTTTCTAACAGGAAATCCTAATATGGATAATACTGCTAAAGATACTGCTTTAAGTGTAGGTGCTTCAATAGCAGCTTCAGCATTAACTGGAGGAGCTGTAGGTATTGCTTACAGTACAACTCTAAGAGGCCTAGAATGTCAAATTGTTGGTGATGAACTCATATTAAAAGCATTTATATATATTCCTAAAAGCAAAATGAGAAACATTATACACTCAGCAATGAATAATACGCAAGCCGGAGCATTATATTATGGTGATTTAAAAGCAAATTTATTTAAAGAACTGCAATCATTCAATATAGTTCTTATAGATACTAAGACTGAAAAAATACATGATGGTGCTGAAGCAAGAGTATTAAAAAAAGTATTTATAATATTTGCAATAATGTTCGCAATATGTGCCATAGCTATATTTCTTATAATACAAGCATAATAAAAGAGAGATTAAAATCTCTCTTTTTTATTCAAAATCTATTCTTATATTTTTAATAAAATCATAATACTTACTATCTTTATAATTAAGAATTTTTAATTTAAGTTTAGTAAGAAGATATGGCATATTATATACTCTAAATCTTTCTATATCTAATTCCTCACATGCTTTTTCTACTATTTTTAATATAAATTCTTTTTCATTTCTAGGTGGAAAACCATTATTATACTTTTTAAATATTCTTTTATATATATTCTTTTCAAATAGATTTTTATAATAATCATTACTATAATACTTAAAATAATAATTATTTCCATCTAATTGATCTAGATATTTTAACATATCATAATAACCTAAATTCATTTTATATTCAGCTGATGCTTTTGTAAATCTAATAATTGAACCTAAATCTTCTCTTGGAGTTACTATATGTACTCTAACTCCTTTTTTATTTTTATATTTTAGTTTACTTTGCCAGTTTTTAATTACAAATATTTCATCATATCCTGCATTTACAAATAAATCTACTGGACAATTCTCAACCATTCCACCATCTAAGTAATATTTATCATCAATTATCTTTTCAAATTTAAAGAAAGGTAAATATGCGCTTGATAAAACACACTCTGCTAGTTTTCCTTTTGGAATATCTTTTTTAAACATCATAACAGGTTTTCTATCAGATAAATTATAAGATACCATTCCATATTCTATTTTACTTCTCATGAATCTATCTTCTTTAAGATACTTACTTAATATTTTTTTTATATTAGTAGTATCAACACCTCTAGATTTAATAACTTTGATTATTTCACTAAATCCTTTTCTTATTTCATCTGCTGTTATTTTTCCATCATATATTCCATCTAATAATTTAGCATCTATTCCAAATAATTCATCACTACTAGTACTTAACCATAATTTATACATAGCATCAAAATTATGTATTACATAAAATGCTGCATTTATAGCTCCTATCGATGTTCCACCAGCAGCATCAAAGTAGATACCTTTTTTACATAGAGCTTTAATTGCTCCTGCTTGATAAGCTCCTCTTGCTCCGCCACCCTCTAATACTAATGCTCTCATATATTTACCTCCTTGAAGTATTTATTATAAATATTTATATTCATCAATAATAAAGGAATTGATATCATAATAGCACCTACTACATCAGAAAAATAATGTACACCAAGATATATTCTAGAAATACTAATTGATAATATTAAAATAATAACTAACGGTAATAATACATTTCTAGTTTTTCTATTCTTAGTAGCCATATAACACAAGAATGTATAAAACACTATTGAAGTTAAAGTATGTCCACTAGGAAAACTATATTTATCAGGAATAGCAATTATATTAACTTCCGGTCTAGCTCTATTAACAATTACTTTTGTAATAAATGTTATAAGAGTAACTGAAGCATAGTTTATAGCATTTACATATGAATACCATTTATTCTTATTAAATAGAAAAATACACACAATAATTAATAATGGTATATAAGAATCTCCAAAAAATGTTATATTTTTAAAAAATATTGTTAATTTTTCGTCAATAATAATATTTCTATAATTAATAATTTTATGATCAAAAGCAAGTATCTTTTCATATAAACTAGAATTTTTAATAATAGTAAAAACAATTATTAAAATAATAATTGTAATAATGTAAACAAAGTTTTCTTTTACTATCTTTTTTATCATATCTAAATTATAACATATTAATATAAAAAAAGAATACTGCTTTTAGCAGTATTACTTTGTTCCATATACTCTATCTCCTGCATCCCCTAAACCAGGAAGAATATATCCAATATCATTTAATTGTCTATCTACGCTAGCACAATATATTTGTACATCTGGATGATGTTTTTTCATTGCCTTAATTCCTTCAGGGGCAGCTATTACACAAAGGAATTTTATTTTCTTTACACCGTCTTTTTTAAGTCTATCAATTGTTGCGATTGCACTACCACCTGTTGCTAACATAGGATCTAGTATTAATACTTCTCTATTTTTTATGTTTTTAGGCATTTTGTAATAATATTCTACTGGTTCTAATGTTTCTTCATTTCTATATAAACCAATATGTCCTATTTTAGCATTAGGAACTACTGTTAAAATACCATCTATCATGCTCATACCTGCTCTTAAAATAGGTACAAAAGCATAATTATCTTCATTTATACATTGAGTTTTATATTTTTCTAGAGGTGTTTCAATAGTTACATCTTCTAATTTAGCATCTTTTAATGCTTCATAACATAAAAGAACTGCTATTTCACCAACTAATTCTCTAAACTCTTTAGTTCCTGTTTTTTTATCTCTTAATATTGATAATTTATGTGTTATAAGAGGATGATTTAAAACTATTTCTTTCAATCTTCTCTCTCCTTAATTAATAGATTTAATAATATACCAACTACTGCTGCTAAACTCATTCCTGATAATGATACTGAAATACTCTTAGTAATTAATGATATAGCTGCTCCACCAAGTCCTAATACTAACATTGATGATGCTACAATAACATTTTTAGTTTTACTAAAGTCTACATTATTATCAATTAATGTTTTTAAACCATTTACTGAAATGAATCCATATAGAAGTATTGATATACCTCCTAATACTGGATTAGGTATTGATGAAATAATTGATGTTAATTTACCTAAGAATCCAAATAGTATTGCAAATACTGCTGCTAATCCTGTTACCCATACAGAAGCAACCTTAGTCATACCGACTACTGAAGTATTTTCTCCATATGATGTATTTGCAGGTCCACCAATGAATCCAGCTGCCATAGTAGCAAGTCCATCACCCATAAGTGTTCTATCTAAACCTGGATCTTCAATTAAGTCTCTATCAATAATAGCACTTAATACTTTGTGATCTCCAATATGTTCTGCCATTGTAACTAATGCTATTGGTACTATTGTTAAGAAAGCACCAAAATTTAATTTATAGTGTACAAATGGAATATAGAAATCTGGTTTTTGTAAGAATTTAGCTGCTTCAATTCCACTATAATCTACTACTCCTAAAACCATTGAAGCAATATATCCAGCTACAATTCCACATAAGAATGGAATTACTTTAAAGAAACCTTTTGCTTTAATAGCAAGTAATGCTGTTGTTAAAAATGCAACTAAAGCAATTACTAAATTTTTCCATGGAACTACTTCTAAATCTAATCCAACTTGAGATACTGCTGATGAAGCAAGTCCTAAACCTATAATCATTATCATAGGTCCTACAATAATTGGTGGTAACAATTTATTAAGCCATTTCTTTCCAACTAGCTTAATAATTAGAGCTACTATTACATATACTAAACCAACACCCATAAGTCCTGTGAAAACACTTGCTTTTCCACATTTTAGAAATCCTACTATCATTGGTGAAATGAAAGCAAATGAACTTCCTAAATATATAGGACTCTTTCCTCTAGTACATATAATATAAATTAATGTACCAATACCAGAAGCTATTAATGCAACTGATATAGATAATACTTCTTCACCTGCAGCTTGATTAACTAATATTGGAACTAATACAGTAGCACCAAACATAGCAAATACATGTTGAAGTGATAAAAGTAGCCATTTTCCAATTGGCGGTTTGTCATTAACATCAAGTAACATTTTACTGTTTTTCTTCATAAATCCTCCTTATAAAACAATAAATTAAGCAAAAAAAAGTCTCACCATTAAATGATGAGACTAAATATCAAAGAAATTAACAACAATAGTACCTTGTTCAGTACTATTAAAAATAATAATATTTTTTAGTGCTAATTCTCTCATATATATTTTTTCCTCTTTTTAAAGAATAACATAAGATTTTATTAAATGCAACTAATAATTTTTAGTTTCTTCTAAAAGTCTTCTAAATACTGGAACTCTTGTATATTTATCTTTATCTGTCAAATAATGAACATCAAATACACTTTGTGCTTCTTCATTCATTATTCTAACTATTTCAGGATTAGTAGTTACTATATTTTGTGGAACATTAGGATAATCATAAAGACCTTCTTTTTCATTTAATTTTACTTCTATATCATATTGTTCTTTATCAGTTAAATAAGAAAATTCTGATACTAATGAAACTTTTGCTTCAAATTCATCCCATAAATCAACTAATTCTTGTCCGTTAGGTAAAGTTGAAGCTATTTTAATAACGGCTCTTCTTTCTCTTTCGTGTCTTTCTTTAGCAGATCTATCCCAAGCAGTTTCATCATCTTCTATTATTTCACCTGTTTCATGGATTAAAAGTATTCTTCTCATTTTATCAAAATCAACATAATAGTTATATTCTGATTCTAAACCAAGTGCTAATATTAAACATCCATATATATGTTCTAAAACATTTTCAATTCTATCCGAGTTATTACCCCAATAAATATGTCCTTTTCTAGTAGTGTCATGTAATTTTAGATTTCTAAATACAAATTGTTCTTCAGGATAAACTGGATTTAAATATGACTTAAAATCACTAATCATTCTATCATATACTGTTTTAGCGCCGTATCCTTCTTCAGTTTCTAATTCTTTACTTTCTCTAATTATTTCTTCATATTCGTTTTTCTTTTTTAAACCATTTAATTTTCCATCTAAACTATTAAGAATTATTGTTTTAATAACTTTATCATAATCTATACCAGAGTCTTTATCTTCTAATGATCTTACATATACAGCCATACATGCTAGTACAACCATTTCAGCTCTACTAAACTCTTTTCCATCATCAGTTCTTAACACAATTTCATTTTTATTTTCTCTTGCTCTTGTATAAAAATCTAATAGTTTTTTTGTTCCTTTATCTTCCATAATATTACCCCCATGACATAAAGTAATATTTATTATATTATTAATACTTTTTAATATCAATAAAAAAAGAAATATTATTTAATATTTCTTTTACTATGAAACATATATTGAATAACTAATCCAGAATAAGGACTAAAATGCTCTAAAGCATACTTTTTAATATCATTAGTTTTATCTGATTTAATAAAATTATCTTTCATATATTTTTTTACCCACGTATCTATTGGATAAACATCTAATCTATGATATCCAAATAATAGAATACATGATGCTACTTTAAGACCTATACCATTAATACTAGTTAATCTTTTAATAGCATCTTCATCATTTAACTTATCTAAATCTTTTAATAAAGGATACTCTTTTAAATAATTAATTATATATTTATCTCTAAAACCTAATTTAAATTCTTTTAAATCATCTATTGTTATATCTTTTAATTGATCATATTTTGGAAACAAATGATATTCTTTATTATTAAATATAACTTTATCACCATATTTAGATGCTATAGAATTAACTATTTTAGATATTCTTTCTACTTTATTAGCAGAACTTAAAATATAGCTAATACCCATCTCAAAAGGATCCTGATTAAGTATTCTATATGTATTACATTTATTAACCATATTGTTTAGTTTTGGATTATTATTTATTATTTCATTATTTATTTTATTATAATCTTTATCCAAATCAAAATAATTGCTAATAACTTCTTTAATATTATTCATATTAGAAGAATTAACAATTATCTTATTTCCATCTTGTTTTAGATTAACTACTCTATCAGAAAGAATATTAGTAAAACTTCCATCTGATTCTTCAATTACTCTAAAACAAGCACCACTTAATAAAATACTATTTATATCTATGTTATTTACTTCAATTATCACTTTTATTTTTTATCCTTAACTTTTTTTACAATAGTTAGAATAAATACCATAATTACAAGAATTACTAAAATGCAAAAAAGAGTCAATGTTTGAAATCTATGACTTACATCTAATAACATAAATTCACTATATAAATTACTCATATCTATCCCTCCTAGCGCTGCATATTATACCACAAAACACTAAAAAATTCAATTATTATAGTCCAAAAAATATTTCTAATATATTTTGTTTATCTGGAAAACTAATATTTTTAATTCTATTA
>JAEEGL010587872.1_pt1 | contig 24650 bp, 20 predicted proteins | sample 9134231 | NCBI WGS metagenome assembly JAEEGL01 (sample SAMN16246548, study PRJNA631951) | gut metagenome | biome: gut microbiome; feature: rumen; material: fiber-attached | host: Bos | place: Iran: Karaj | collected 2018-10
AAGTCGCGGAGCACGTTCAGGGCCGCATTGGCGTCCTGGATGTTGTTGTAGGAGAGTTCCTTGCCCTGGATCTGGGTAGCGAAGGCCAGGGAGAAGGGAGCGGGCTCCAGCGAGGCATAGAAATTGGCGCTCTGGTGCGGGTTCTCGCCGTAACGGAGGCCCTGCTTGAGGTCGTACTCCAGGAAGAGTTTCTCGTTCAGGCCGGCAGCCTTGCGCATGTAGGTGGCGATGCAGGCATCGTACTCGGCCGTATGGGTATAGGCCTTGGCGCTCAGTTTGAGGCGGGTTTCCGGGGTGGTCGTCCCCTTCTCGCGGAGTTCGGCCAGGACGGTGTCATAGTCGGCCGGATCGCAGACGATGGTCACATCCTTCCAGTTCTTGGCCGCGCTGCGCACCATGGAAGGGCCGCCGATGTCGATGTTCTCGATGGCATCTTCCAGCGTAACGCCTTCCTTGGCGATGGTCTGGCGGAAAGGATAGAGGTTCACGCACACCAGTTCGATGGTCTGGATGCCGTTCTCCTTGAGGGTTTCCATGTGGGCGGGCACATCCCGGCGGGCCAGGATACCACCGTGCACCTTGGGGTGCAGGGTCTTGACACGTCCGTCGCAGATTTCCGGAAATCCGGTCACTTCGCTGATGCCGATGGTCTTCACGCCCTCGGATTCCAGCAGTTTCTGGGTACCGCCCGTGGCGATAATCTCCCAACCCAGGTCCACAAGGCCCTTGACAAAGGGCACCAAACCTTTCTTGTCAGATACACTTACTAAAGCTCGCATAATATAATAATTTAAATTTCTTTTTCACGTTCGCCCCTGCGGGCTCCAATGATTTTATTTATGGTTTCAACATAGAGTTGATGTTCAATCTTCTGGCCGATGCGGTGCACTTCGGCGGGGTCGGAGCCTTCGTAGGGAAAGGCCCGCTGGGCGATGATGCGGCCACCGTCCAGGTCGGCATTCACCCAATGGATGGTGATGCCATACACCTTTACGCCAAAGGCGACGGCCTGCTCCACCGCATGCGCCCCCCGGAAAGCGGGCAGGAGCGAAGGGTGGATGTTGATGATCTTGCCGTCGTAGGCCTGCAGCAGGGTGTCCCCCACGATGCGCATATAGCCCGCCAGGCACACGAGGTCCACCTGCCGGGCGTCCAAAAGACGCACGATCTCCGCTTCATAGGCCGCCTTTCCGGCAAATTCCTTGGGCGCAAAGACAAAAGTCTCGATGCCCAGCTCCCGGGCCCGCTCGATCACGGGCGCGCCGGGTTTATCGCACACCATCAGGACCACCTCGGCAGGGATCTCGCCGCGCTCGCACGCCTGTGCGATCGCTACGAAATTGGTGCCGGTCCCGCTGGCAAAAACGGCCAGATGCTTTTTCATAACAGATTGATTTGTACGCCAGGACGGTCGGTTACCTTACCAATCACGGAGGCTTTTTCACCGTGGCCTTCCAGGATGGAGATCACCTGAGGCGCATCGGCCTCGTCCACCACGGCAATCATGCCGATACCCATGTTGAAGATGTTGAACATCTCCCGGTGCGGGACACCGCCCCATTTTTCCAGCATGCGGAACACCGGCAGGATCTCCCAGGAACCTTCCTGGATTTCCAGGCCCTGGCCGGGCTGCAGCACCCGCGGAATGTTCTCGTCAAAGCCGCCGCCGGTGATGTGGCAGATGCCGTGCACGTTCACCTGACGGAGCACATCCAGCATTTGCTTCACATAGATGCGCGTGGGAGTGAGGAGCACCTCGCCCAGGGCCTTTCCGCCAAACTCGGGAATGCTGTCGGTATATTGCAAACCGCTGTCTTTCACGATCTTGCGCACCAGCGAGAAACCGTTGGAGTGCACGCCGGTGGAAGCCACGCCCACCAGGACGTCGCCCACCTTGACCTGGGAACCGTCGATGAGCCGGGATTTCTCCACCACGCCCGTGGTGAAGCCGGCGATGTCGTATTCCCCGTCGGCATACATGCCGGGCATCTCGGCCGTCTCGCCGCCCACCAGGGCGCATCCGGCCTGCCGGCAGCCTTCGGCCACACCGGCCACGATGGCTTCCACCTTGGCGGGAATGTTCTTGCCGAGGGCTACGTAGTCCAGGAAAAAGAGCGGCTCGGCCCCTTGTGCCAGGACGTCGTTCACGCACATGGCCACGGCATCGATGCCGATGGTATCGTGTTTATCCATGGCGAAGGCAATCTTGAGCTTGGTGCCCACGCCGTCGGTTCCGCTCACCAGGATGGGTTCCTTGTAACCCAGGGATGCCAGGTCGAACATGCCCCCGAAGGAGCCGATGTTGCCCATGGAACCACGCCGGGCGGTGGACGCCACGTGCTGTTTGATGCGCCGGACCACTTCGTAACCGGCCTCCAGGTTTACACCTGCGTTTTCATAGTTGACAGCCATATCAGAATTGTTCTATTTCGTGTTCATCATAAAGGAGGGTGGGATACTCGCCGGTAAAGCAGGCCTGGCAAGGGTCGGCACAGCCGAAGCAGGAGTCACGGGTGGATTCCGGGCTCAGGTAGCCCAGGGTATCGGCCCCGATGGCCTGCCGGGCCTCATCCAGGGTCCGGTGCGAGCAAAGGAGTTCTTCGGGCGTGGAGGTATCCACCCCGTAGTGGCAGGTAAACCGCATCATGGGGCTGGCGATGCGCACATGCACCTGCGTGGCGCCCGCTTCCCGCAGCATCCGCACGATTTTGAGGGAGGTGGTGCCGCGGACGATGGAGTCGTCCACCAGGACCACGCGCTTGCCCTGCACGATGCTGCGCACGGGCGAAAGCTTCATCTTGACGCCCAACTCCCGAAGGGACTGCACGGGCTGGATGAAGGTACGGCCCACGTACTTGTGCTTCACCAGGCCCATCTCGTACGGGATACCGCTTTCCTCGCTGTAACCCATGGCGGCGCTCAGGCTGGATTCCGGCACACCCACCACGATATCGGCCTCGACCGGGCACTCCCGGTACAGGCGGCGGCCGGCCTCCTTGCGGTAGGCGTGTACGTTGCAGCCGTCAATGTCGCTGTCGGGACGGGCAAAGTAGATGTATTCCATGGCGCACATGCGGTGGCGCGAAAAACGCGAATACAGCGTGCTGCGGACTCCCTTTTCGTCCAGACACACGATCTCTCCTGGCTGGATGTCGCGGATGAATTCGGCCCCCATGATCTCGAAGGCGCAGGACTCGCTGGCAATGGCGTAGCCCTTGCCCAGCCGGCCCAGGCACAACGGCTTGATGCCGTATTTGTCCCGGCACGCGTAGATGCGGTTCCGGGTCATGATGGTGAAGGTGAAACCGCCTTCCATCATGTTCAGGGCCTTCACGATGCGGACGATACGGTCTTCCTTGCCGCTTTTCTTGATGAGGTGGGCCAGGATTTCGCTGTCGGTATCGGTCTGGAAGAGGATCCCGTGTTTCTGGAGATATTCCGACAACTGGCGCGCATTCACCAGATTGCCCTCGCCGGCGATGGCGAAGTCGCCGCTCTGATGGCGGAAGAACAGGGGCTCCACGTTATCCAGGCCGCCTTTGGAGGCATTGGCATACTTGACGCTGCCCACGCCCAGGACACCGGGCAGGTGGCCGATTTCCCCGTTGGTAAAGATTTCGCTCAGCAGGCCCTGACCGCGGTAGCGGTGCACCTGGCCCTGCGGGTCGAAGGTCACGATACCGCCGCCTTCCTGGCCGCGATGCTGCAGGTTGTGCAGTCCGTAATAGATGAATGTCGAGGCGTTCTCGACGCCGTAAACAGCAAGAAGGCCCATATTATGCGATTACTTTTTTCAAACGGTCCAGAACCAGCCGATAGGAAGCCACCACATCGCTCAGGTCCAGGCGGAAACGGTCTTTGTCCAGGCGCTCCCCCGTGGCCTCGTCCCACAGACGGCAGGTATCCGGGGAAATCTCGTCGGAGATGATGATGGCCCCGGTGTCGGATGCCCGGCCGAATTCAATCTTCATATCCACCAGCTCGATGCCGGCCCGGTGGAAGAGGTCCTTGAGCAGCTGGTTGGTACGGCGGGCCATGTCATACATCTGATCCAGCTCCTGGTAGTTGGAAAGCCCCACGGCCACCGCCTGGTCCCGGTTGATGAGGGGATCTTCCAGGTCGTCGTCGTTGTAGCGCAGGTCCAGGATGGTATTGGGATTGCGATAGCCTTCCTCCACGCCCAGTTTCGCGGCCAGCGTGCCGGCAATCCGGTTGTGGATAACCACCTGCAGGGGGATGATCTCAATCTTGCGGCACAGCTGCTCCTCGGGGCCGATGGTCTCGATGTAATGCGTTTCCACGCCGTTTCGGTTCAGATAATCCAGCAGCAGGGCCGAAATCTGGTTGTCCAGGGCGCCTTTCCCCCGGAAACGGGCCCGTTTGACGTTGTTGAAACACACGGTAACATCCGTATAGCGGAAGATTACCTTGTCCGGGTCGTCGGTCGCGAAGACCTGTTTCTCGTTGCCCTGGAAAATGCGTTCTTTCTTTATCATTTTCTGAAGTAGTTCACTGCGTTTTCAAAGAGAGGCTGACGGCAGTCGCCGCTGATATTCTTGTAAAGGTTTTCTTCATAGCGTTCGGAGTGGCCCATCTTGCCCAGGATGTGTCCGTCCGGGCTCAGGATGCCCTCGATGCCATAGTAGGACCCGTTGGGATTGTCCACATAACGGAAGGCCACCTGGCCGCGGGCGAAGAGTTCGCGGGCCAGCGCCGGCTCCACCACGAATTTGCCCTCGCCATGGCTGAAGGCGATGCTGTGGCGCTGTCCCGGCTGCATTCCGGCAAGCCAGGGGGAATGCACGGAGGCCACTTCGGTGGTGGCGATGAGCGAGATATGGCGGTTGATGTCATTGCGGAACAGGGTGGGCGAATCCGGCGTGACGGAGCCCACTTTCCCGTACGGGAGCAGGCCGCTCTTGACCAGGGCCTGGAAACCGTTGCAGATGCCCAGGATGAGGCCGCCACGCGCCTGCAGGGCCGATATGGCCGCCGCCACGCTGGCGTTGTTGATGACATCGGCAATGAACTTGCCGCTGCCGTCGGGCTCGTCGCCGGAGGAGAAGCCGCCGCAGAAGGCCAGGATGTGGGCCTCGGCGATGCGCTGGGAAAGCTCCTCGATGGACGCGAGCACGGCCTCCGGGGTGAGGTTCCGGAAAATGAAGGGACGCACCTCGGCACCGGCCCGGCGGAAAGCCTTGGCGGTGTCGTAGTCGCAGTTGCTTCCGGGGAATACCGGCAGGCACACCACGGGATGCTCCACCGGGGCGCCGGGGTACACCAGGTTGGCGGGGTCGAAAGCGAGGGGTTCCACGACGGGCACGGGCTCGTCGAAGGCCGGCGCCACCTTGGCCGGATACAGCCGGGCGTAACGTCCTTCATAGGCAGCCTCGAGTTCCGGCAGGGACAGCGCCTGGCCGTTCACCGAGCAGGAAGCTCCATCCGTGACCTCGCCCAGCAGCACAGCCCAAGGGGCGTCCAAGGCAGCGGAGGCCTCCACAATGGCACTGCCATATTGCAGCGAGAACAAATCATTCTCGTTAATATTCACCTTGAAACCAAGCTTGTTACCCAGCGCCATCTTCACCAGTGCTTCGGCAATGCCGCCGGTCTCGGCCGACCAGGCCGATACCACGTCCCCGGCTTCGATGCGCTCGCGGAGCCACTGCCAGTTGCGCAGCAGAGCCTCCGTGTCGGGCATGTAATTGTCCAGGGGCGTATGCTTGATCCAGTAGATCTTGTTGCCGGCCCGTTTGAATTCCGGGGAAATCACGGTGCGGGCATCCACGGTGGTGATACCGAAGGCAACCAGGGTGGGCGGGACATTCAGGTGCTCGAAGGTGCCGCTCATGGAATCCTTGCCGCCGATGGACGGGAGGCCCAGGGCGGCCTGCATCTTCAGGGTGCCCAGCAAGGCGGCCAGCGGTTTGCCCCAGCTGTGGGGATCGGCCGTCATCCGTTCGAAGTATTCCTGGTACGAGAAGCGCATGCGGGAGGCGTCACCGCCGCAGCAGGCCACCTTGGTGCAGGCTTCCACCACCGCATAGGCGGCGCTGTGGTAAGGGCTCCAGAGGGCCAGGTCGGGATTGTAGCCGTAGGCCATGACGCTGGCGGTATGGGTGAGGCCGGATACCGGCAGTTTCTGCACCGACACCTGCGTGGGCGTTGCCTGGTAGGCGCCACCGTAGGGCATCAGGACGGTGGAACGGCCGATGGTGGAGTCGAACATCTCCACCAGACCCTTCTGGGAGGCCACATTGGGCGAGCCCATCACCGCGGCCATCTTGTCCTGGAGGCTTGCCCCTTCGGGCTGGCGGGTGAACGGATTCCCGGGGGCCACGGCGCCGATGGCGGCCTTGGCATAGTGGGCGGCGCCGGCGCTGTCGATGAAGGCACGGGAGATGTCGGCCACCGTGCGGCCATGGAAGAACATGCGCATGCGGGCGCGGTCCGTCACATCGGCCACGTGGGTCACTTCAATATTGTCGGCCGCACAGAGGGCGGTGAAACGTTCCTGGTCGGCGGCTTCCACCACCACGGCCATGCGTTCCTGCGACTCGCTGATGGCCAGTTCCGTGGCATTGAGGCCGGCATATTTCACGGGCACGCGGTCCAGATAGATGTCCAGGCCGTCGGCCAGTTCGCCGATAGCCACGCTCACGCCGCCGGCGCCGAAGTCGTTGGATTTCTTGATGAGCCGGGTCACCTCCGGACGGCGGAAGAGGCGCTGGAGCTGACGTTCCTCGGGCGGATTGCCCTTCTGGACCTCACTGCCGCAGGTCTCCAGGGAGGCCTCGGTGTGCTCTTTGGACGAGCCGGTGGCACCGCCGATGCCGTCCCGGCCGGTGCGGCCGCCCAGCATCAGGATCACATCCCCGGGGGCCGGGCTTTCGCGGCGCACGTCGGCCGCCTTCACAGCCCCCACCACGGCGCCGATTTCCATACGCTTGGCGGTATAGCCGGGGGCATAGATCTCGCGCACATGGGTAGTGGCCAGGCCAATCTGGTTGCCGTAGCTGGAATAGCCATGGGCGGCCTTGCGGCTGATCATGCGCTGGGGCAGCTTGCCGGGGATGGTGTCGGCCACCCGGGCCGTGATGTCCCCCGCCCCGGTCACGCGCATGGCCTGATAGACATAGGCCCGGCCGGAAAGCGGGTCACGGATGGCACCGCCCAGACAGGTGGCCGCGCCGCCGAAAGGCTCGATTTCCGTGGGATGGTTATGGGTTTCGTTCTTGAACTGCAGGAGCCATTTTTCCTGCTGGCCGTCCACATCCACGTTCACGTAAATGCTGCAGGCGTTGTTTTCCTCGCTCTGCTCCAAGTCTTCGAGCTTGCCGTGGGCACGCAGCCAGCGGGCGCCGATGGTGGCCAGTTCCATGAGGCAGAGGGGCTTCTGGGTACGGCCCAGATCCATGCGCATGTCGTTGAAAAGGCCCAGCGTCGTTTCCAGTTCCGTTTTCAGGAAGGACTCGTCCACCGTGATCTCTTCCAGACGGGAGGTGAAGGTAGTATGGCGGCAGTGATCGCTCCAGTAGGTATCCAGGATGCGGAGTTCGGTTTCCGTGGGCTCACGGCCTTCTTCCTGGAAATACCGGACCACCTGGGCCAGGTCATCGGCATTCATGGCCAGGCCATGGGAACGGCAGAAGCCGGCATAATCCTGGGGGGCCATGGCGGTGAAGCCGGACAGGTCTTCGAGGGGCTTCACATCGGCCTGCTCGCTGAAATCCAGGATGTCCAGGTCTTTGGGACGGCACTCCACGGGGTTGATGAAATAGTGTGCGAGACGCTGCAGGTCGGCCTGGGACAAGTCGTCGTCAAACACCAGCAGGCGGGCACTCTTGATGCGGACATCGGCCGAAGGGGCCAGCAGGTGTACGCAGTCCACGGCCGAGGCGGCCCGCTGGTCGAACTGCCCGGGAATGTATTCCACGGCCAGGTATTTCTTGCCGGCAAGGTCCATCCGGTCCGTGACGGTGTCGGTGACGACTTCCCCGAAGACGCTGTAGCGGCAGCGTTCCACCAGCTCCGGCGTGAAACCGGCCAGGTCATAGACGTTGACCAGGCGGAGGGTCTTCAGCTGCAGGGAAAGATTCTCGTTGAACTCCCGGCGGAGGCTGTCGGCCTCAACCCGGAAAGCTTGTTTCTTTTCTACGAATAAGCGCGTGTAGCCCATAACTTTTCAAAAAAAGACACCCACCGGCGCATGCGCGGCGGTGGGCAGTCTGTTTATAGTACCGTATTCAATACTTTATCACTCTGGTCTTTGCGGAACTGCTTCAGTTTGGCGGCCAGGCCGGAGTCCCGGAGGGCCAGGATGGAAACAGCGTAGAGGGCAGCATTCCGGGCCCCGTCAATGGCCATGGTGGCAACCGGAATGCCGGATGGCATCTGCACGATGGAAAGGAGGGAGTCCAGTCCGTTCAGTGCCTTGGATTTGACGGGAATGCCGATGACCGGAAGGGTGGTGAGGGCGGCGATGACTCCGGGAAGATGGGCGGCCCCCCCTGCGCCGGCGATGATGATTTCACATCCTTGTTCCGGGGCGGCGGCGATATACTCCGCCAGCGGGCCGGGATTCCGGTGGGCGCTGAGCACCTTCTTTTCATAGGGAACACCGAAAGATTCCAGGGTGGCACAAGCCTGGGACATTACGTCCCAGTCACTGGCACTGCCCATGATTACCGCAACTTTCATCATGCCTTATCAGGTTGAAATAAGAATACTTCCAGTAACTGGAAGTGCAAAGATACGCTGAATCCATGAGCCAAACAAGCCTTTTTAAAAAATTTTTATTAACATTTTTCCTGTTGAAAATCTCCCACAATTATTTTTGATTATTCCATGAAAAAGTCCTACCTTTGCACAAATTGTGAACAGATGAAACGCTTCTTCCATCATGCCTCTTTCCACATCGGGCATTCCGGTGAAGAATCCGCATCGTTCCTTGTTGAAAGTTAGTATTGGCAGCCGTTTTCGGTTGCCATTTTTTTTGGTTGGTTAAGCTATTTATGGTAACGCTCCCCGCCTTTGCCGATTTGCACGTACACCTGCGAGAGCCTGGGCAGACTTGGAAAGAAACCATCCGCAGCGGCAGCCTCGCCGCCGCCCGGGGCGGTTACTCCCTGGTGTGCGCCATGCCCAATCTGGATCCCGTCCCCGACTGCCCTGAACATCTGGCCGTAGAAGAAGCCGCCATTGCGCGGGATGCCGTGGTACGCGTCCTCCCCTACGGCGCCATCACCCGGGGCCGGCAGGGCAAGGAACTCGTGGACTTTGCCGCCCTGAAAGGCCGCTGCGTCGCCTTCTCGGACGACGGCTCCGGCGTCCAGCGCCGGGAGATGATGCGGGAAGCCATGCAGGAAGCCGCCCGGCAGGATGTCATCCTGGCCGCCCACTGCGAGGACAACAGCCTCCTGCGGGGCGGTTACATCCATGACGGCCGCTACTGCCGGGAACACGGACACAAGGGCATCTGCTCGGAAAGCGAATGGGGCCAGATCGCCCGCGACGTGGAACTGGCCGCCGAGACCGGCTGCCGCTACCACGTGTGCCACATCTCCACCCGGGAGAGCGTGGAGATTATCCGGCAAGCCAAGCAGAGCGGGGTGCGGGTGAGCTGCGAAACCGGCCCCCACTACCTTACTTTATGTGAAGACGACCTGCAGGAAGACGGACGTTTCAAGATGAATCCGCCGCTGCGCAGTGCCGATGACCGGGAGGCGCTTCTCGAAGGCCTGGCCGACGGCACCATCGACGTCGTGGCCACCGACCATGCCCCCCATTCGGCCGAAGAAAAAAGCCGGGGGCTGCAGGGAAGCGCCATGGGCATCGTGGGCCTGGAGACGGCCTTCCCCGTGCTGTACACCAGGCTGGTCAGAACCGGCCTCATCCCCATGGAACGCCTGGTGGAAGTGCTCTCCACCGCCCCGCGCCGCATTTTCCGCCTGCCGGAAGCCCCGGACGACCGCGTCACCATTGACCTGGACACCCCGTTCACCATCCATAGCGCCGACTTCCTTTCCCTGGGCAAGGCCACGCCCTTCGAGGGCTGGACGGTGTACGGCCGCATCCTTCAGACAACATTCAACGGTAATATCGTATATTCAGCGCAATCATGATCAGACCCAAGAAAAAACTTGTCCTGGAAAACGGACAGGAGTTTTACGGTGAAGGCTTCGGCGCCGACGTCCGAAGCGTCTGCGAGGTGGTCTTCAACACCTCCGTGGTAGGATATCAGGAAATCATTTCCGACCCGTCCTATACCGGCCAGCTGGTGGTGATGACCTATCCCCTCATCGGCAATTACGGCATCACGGACGAAGATTTCGAATCCCGCACATCGGCCCTGGGCGGCCTCATCGTAAGGGAATGCTGCGACACCCCCAGCAACTTCCGCTACACGAAGACCCTGGAAGAGGAGATGGTGGAGCACGGCATCCCCGGCATCTGCGGGATCGACACCCGGCTCATCACCAAGATCATCCGCGACAGCGGCCGTCCCAAGGGAGCCATCGTGGAGGCCGACATGCCCAAGGAAGAGGCCCTCGCGCTCATCCGCGCCACCGGCCGTCCCACCGACCTGGTACAACGCGTGAGCTGCCGCAAGCGCTGGGTTACCCGCACCCCGCAGCACCGCTTCCATGTGGTGGCGGTGGACTGCGGCATCAAATACAGCATCCTGCGCCTGCTGGGTTCGCTGGGCTGCAACGTGACCATCGTGCCCTTCAATACGCCGGCCCAGGACATCCTGGCCTTCCATCCCGACGGGGTGCTGCTCTCCAACGGCCCCGCCTCGGGCACGGAAGTCCCGGAGCTGTCCATCCTCATGTCGGAGCTCAAGGGCAAGGTCCCCGTGCTGGGTATCGGCCTGGGCATGGAGATCATCGGCCTGGGGTACGGCGCCACGCTCACGGCCATGGGCTGCGGCATCCACGGTGACCGGCCCGTGAAGGACCTGGAAAGCGGCCGCATCAGCATCGCCGTGCTCAACCAGACCTACGGCTTCCGCAGCGTGGAAGGCACGGGACTCACCCCCACCCATGTGCTGGTCCCCGAAGGCCTGGTGGTGGGCTTTGAGAACAAGCAGGACAAGGTGTTCGGCGTCCAGTTCCACCTGGAATCGGCCCCCGGCCCCCACGACTTCCTGTATCTGATGGACAAATTCGTGAAAATGATGGAGGAAAACTGCCATGCCTAGAAGAAAAGATATCAAGAAAGTAATGGTGATCGGCTCCGGCCCCATTGTGATTGGCCAGGCCGCCGAGTTTGACTATGCCGGCACCCAGGCCTGCCTGGCCCTCAAGGAAGAAGGCTACGAGGTGATCCTGGTGAATTCCAATCCGGCCACCATCATGACGGACACCCACATGGCCGACAAGGTATACATGGAGCCCCTCAAGCTGGACTACATCGCCAAGATCATCCGCTACGAACGCCCCGACGCCCTGGTTCCCGGCCTGGGCGGCCAGACCGGCCTGAACCTGGCCGTGCAGCTGGCCAAGAAAGGCATCCTGGACGAGTGCGGCGTGGAAATCCTGGGCACGTCCTTCCAGAACATTGAAAAGGCCGAAGACCGCGAGCTCTTCAAGGAACTGTGCGAGGGCATCGGCGAGCCCGTCATCCCCTCCGAGATCTGCTACAGCGTGGAGGAAGCCCTGGCGGCGGCCGGCCGCATCGGCTACCCGGTTATCCTGCGCCCGGCTTTCACCCTGGGCGGCACGGGCGGCGGTTTCGTGAACTGCCCGGAGGAGATGGAAGACATGATGCGCAACGCCCTGTATCTCTCGCCGGTGCACGAGGTGCTGGTGGAAAAGAGCATCAAGGGCTATAAAGAGATTGAATTCGAGGTGATGCGCGACAGCGCCGACACGGCCATCGCCGTCTGCTCCATGGAGAATATCGACCCTGTGGGCATCCACACCGGCGATTCCATGGTGGTGGCGCCCGCCCAGACCCTCACCGACAAGGAGTACCAGATGCTCCGCAACAGCGCGCTCAAACTCATCCGCGCCCTGGACATCGCGGGCGGCTGCAACGTCCAGTTCGCCCTGGATCCCCTCTCGTTCAAGTACTATATCATCGAGGTGAACCCGCGCGTGTCGCGTTCCTCGGCCCTGGCTTCCAAGGCCAGCGGCTTCCCCATCGCCCGGGTCACGGCCAAGATCGCCGTGGGCCTCACCCTGGACGAAATCCAGATTGCCGGCGCCCCCGCGTGCTGCGAACCCGCCATCGACTACGTGGTAACCAAGGTGGCCCGCTTCCCCTTTGACAAGTTCAGCGAGGCGTCCAACGAACTGGGCACCCAGATGAAGGCCACCGGCGAGGTGATGTCCATCGGCCGCACCCTGGAGGAAGGCATCCTCAAGGCCATGCGCTCGCTCGAGGCCGGCTGCTGCCACATCCACAAGCCCAAATTCGACAACTGGACGCAGGCAGAACTGCTGGACTACATCAGCACGCCCACGGACGACCGCATCCACGCCATCGCCCAGCTCCTGCGCCTGCGCATCGACCTCTCGCTCATCTACGACCGCACCAAGATTGACATGCTCTTCCTGGAGAAAATCTACAACATCGTGCGCATGGAACGCCGCGTGAAGGCGTCCCCGGGCGATGTGGAGATCCTCCGGGAGGCCAAGCGCATGGGCTTCGGCGACAAGTTCATCGGCCAGCTCTGGGGGATGTCCGAGGCCGATGTCATCCGCCTGCGCTTTGACAACAACATTCTGCCGGTGTACAAGATGATCGACTCCTGCAGCGCCGAGCACGAAACCTACGTCCCCTACTTCTACTCCACCTACGAGCAGGAGAACGAATCCATCCGCTCCGACCGGAAGAAGATCCTGGTGCTGGGCTCCGGCCCCATCCGTATCGGCCAGGGCGTGGAATTCGACTACTCCACGGTCCATGCCATCTGGGCCATCCGCGACGCGGGTTACGAGGCCATCATCATCAACAACAATCCGGAGACCGTATCCACGGACTACAGCATCTCCGACAAACTCTATTTCGAGCCGCTCACCCCGGAGGACGTGCTCAACGTCATCCGCCTGGAGCAGCCCGACGGGGTTATCGTCACCCTGGGTGGCCAGACGGCCATCAACCTGGCCGAGCCGCTGTCCGAGTTCGGCGTGCCCATCATCGGCACGGGCCTGGAGGCCATTGACAAGGCCGAAGACCGCAAGCTCTTCGAGCAGGTGATGCGCCGCACCGGCATCCGCCAGCCCAAGGCCCACGCCGTGACCTCGGTGGAGGAAGGCCTGCAGGCGGCCCACGATATCGGCTATCCGGTGCTGGTGCGTCCCAGTTTCGTGCTGGGCGGCCGCGCCATGATGATTGTGGGCAATGACGACACCCTGCGCCACTACCTGCACAACGCCGTGGAAATCAACGAGAAATCGCCCGTCCTGGTGGACAAGTACATCATGGGACGGGAGACGGAAGTGGACGCCATCTGCGACGGCAAGGATGTCTTCATTCCGGCCATCATGGAACACGTGGAGCGCACCGGTATCCACTCCGGCGACAGCATCAGCGTCTATCCTTCCTTCAGCCTGAGCGACAAGGTCAAGCAGGAAATCATTGCCGACACCGTGAAACTGGGCCAGGAGATTGGCATCGTGGGCCTGTTCAACATCCAGTTCATCGTGGACGAGCATGACGATGTGTATGTGATCGAGGTGAATCCCCGTTCTTCCCGCACCGTCCCCTTCATCTCCAAGAGCACGGGCGTCCCCATGGCCCGGATGGCAACGCGCGTGATGCTGGGTCATTCCCTGAAGGAACAGGGCGTCACCGAGGTCTATTTCCCCGAGCGCAAGCGCCATTTCGTGAAAACCCCGGCCTTCTCCTTCGGCAAGATCAAGGGCATCGACACCTACCTGTCGCCGGAGATGAAATCAACCGGCGAGGCCATCGGCTACGACGACACGCTCACCCGCGCCCTCTATAAGTCGCTGCAGGCCTCCGGCATGGACGTCAAGGCCTACGGTACGGTCTTCGCCACCATTGCCGACAAGGACAAGGACGAAGCGCTGCCGCTCATCCGCCGCTTCTACAACCTGGGCTTCAACATCGTGGCAACCAGCGGAACGGCCCGCTTCCTCAAGGAGCACGGCATCCGCACCCGCAGCATGAAAAAGCTGAGCGACGGCAGTGACGAGATTTACCAGGCGCTGCGAAAAGGCCATGTGAGTTACGTCATTAACACCATTGACCTGAACCAGAAGTCCAGCCACCTGGACGGCTACGAGATTCGCCGCACCGCCGTGGAGAACAACGTGACCATCTTTACCGCCCTGGAAACGGTGCGCGTGCTGCTGGACGTCCTGGAGGAAATTACGCTGGGTATCTCTACGATAGATCAAGAATACAAGTAGTCCTGACAAGTTGCTGTGCGCTCACAGACCTTCGCTTCGCTCATCCCTCCCACCGCAAGCGGCGGGCCCCTCCCGTTCACAAAGCCACGGGCGGCTATGGGTCTGTGAGCGCACAGCAACTTGTAAACAACTGACAGTATGGTAAAAGCAGCATATCGGATTATAGAGAACCGGCTGGTGGCTACAGCGACGTACAGGCTGGTGCTTTCCTGCCTGGCGGACGAAGCCATCCCGCAGGGGGAATTCGTCCACCTGGACATCCCGGGGTACTACCTTCGCCGCCCCCTGTCGGTGTGCGACGCCGACGGGGACCGGCTCACCCTCCTGTACAAGGTGGTGGGCGAAGGGACCCGGGCCTTGTCGGCCATGCCCCAAGGCGCCACGCTGGATGTTCTCACCGGCCTGGGAAAAGGCTTTGATGCCGATGCCTGCCGGAAGGAGGCGCTGCTGGTGGGCGGCGGCCTGGGCGCCGCTCCGCTCTACCCCCTGGCCAAACGCCTGAAGGCGCAGGGAAAACGCGTGACCGTGGTGCTGGGATTCAACAAGAAAGAGGAAGTGGTGCTGGAGGAGGAATTCCGCGGGCTCTGCGACGCGCTGTACCTGACGACGATGGACGGATCGGCCGGAATCAAGGGACTCGTGACCGACGCCCTCAAACAGGAGCGGCCGTCCTTTGACTTTTACTACAGCTGCGGGCCGCTCGTGATGATGAAGGCGGTGTGCGCGCTGCTGGAAGGACCCGGCGAAGTGTCGCTGGAAGAGCGGATGGGCTGCGGCGCCGGCTTTTGCTACGGCTGCAGCATCCAGACCCAGAACGGCCCCCGGCGCGTCTGTGCCGACGGCCCTGTCTTTAAGAAGGAGGAACTGCTATGGTAAAAGACCTCTCGGTTGAACTCGCCGGCATCGGCCTGCAGAACCCGGTGGTTCCCGCCAGCGGGACCTTCGGATTCGGCCTGGAACTGGCCGACAGCCTGGATTTGAACGTGCTGGGCGGCATCTCGCTCAAAGGCACCACCCAGGAGCCCCGCTACGGCAATCCCCTGCCGCGCATCGCCGACTGCGAGAGCGGCATGATCAACGCCGTGGGCCTGCAGAACCCGGGTATCGAGGTGCTGGTGAACGAAAAAGTCCCCGCCCTCCGGAAGATTTACCGGGGCTGCATCATGGCCAACATCAGCGGCTTTTCCCTGGAGGGATACCAGGCCGCCTGTGAAAAGGCCGATGCCTGCACGGACATCGACCTCATCGAGGTAAATATCTCCTGCCCCAACGTGCACAACGGGGGCATGGCGTTCGGCACTTCCCCGGAAGCGGCCGCCGAGGTGACCCGCGCCGTACGGGCGGTGTGCCACCGCAAGCCGGTCTTTATCAAGCTGAGCCCCAACGTGACGGATATCGTGTCCATCGCGCGGGCCTGCGAAGAGGCCGGGGCCGACGGACTCACCCTGGTGAACACTTTCCTGGGGATGCGCATCGACATTGCCCGCCGCCAGCCCGTCCTGGCCAACAAGATGGGCGGATTCTCCGGCAAGGCCATCTTCCCCATCGCCCTGCGCATGGTGTACCAGGTGGCGCACGCGTGCCACATCCCCATCATGGGCTGCGGCGGCGTTTCCCGCGCCGAGGACGTCATCGAAATGATGATGGCCGGGGCCACCGCCGTGCAGGTGGGAGCCCAGAACCTGCGGAATCCCTTCGCCTGCCCGGAAATCATCGAGGCCCTTCCGGACTGTATGGACAAATTGAAAATCAACGCATTGAAAGATATAATCGGCATCGTATGAACAGAGACGTCATCATCGCCTGCGACTTTTCCTCGGGGGCCGAGACCCTGGCCTTCCTGGACCGCTTCCCCACGGGCTGCAAACCTTTTGTGAAGATTGGCATGGAGCTTTTCTATGCCGAAGGACCGGAGATCGTACGCGCCATCAAGGCCCGCGGTCACCGCATTTTCCTGGACCTCAAACTCCATGACATCCCCAACACCGTGCGCAAGGCCATGAAGGTCCTGTCGGCCCTGGACGTGGACATGGTGAACGTGCATGCCGCGGGCACCACGGCCATGATGCGCGCCGCCCTGGAGGGGCTCACCCGCGAGGACGGCAGCCGGCCGCTGCTCATCGCCGTCACCCAGCTCACGTCCACCTCGGAGGCCGTGATGCAGGAGGAACTGGGCATCGCCGGCAGCATCAATGACACCATCGCGCATTATGCCGCCAACGCCCAGGCCGCCGGTCTGGACGGCGTGGTGTGCTCGCCGCTGGAGGCCGGCCTGGTGAAAGGCGCCTGCGGTCCGCAGTTTCTCACCGTCACCCCGGGCATCCGCTTTGCCGATGCATCGGCCGACGACCAGGTGCGCATCACCACCCCCGCCCGGGCCCGGGAAATCGGCTCCGACTTCATCGTGGTGGGCCGTCCCGTCACCCAGGCGGCCGATCCGGTAGCCGCCTATCAGCGTTGTGTGCAAGAATTTTCCTTAAACCATGAATAAAGATATAGCATCCGGGCTCCTTTCCATCGGAGCCGTTTTCCTGCGCCCTGACCAGCCTTTCACCTGGGCCAGCGGCATCAAGAGTCCTATTTACTGTGACAACCGGCTCATCCTGTCGGCCCCTGCCGTCCGCAAGCGGGTGGAGGCCGGCCTGGCCGAACTGGTCAAGATCCACTATCCCGAATGTGAGATGCTCATGGGCACCTCGACGGCCGGGATCGCCCACGCGGCCATGACCGCCACCCTGCTGGGACTTCCCATGGGCTATGTGCGCGGCGAAGCCAAGACCCACGGCCGCACCAACCGCATCGAAGGGCGGCTGGACCCGGGCACCAAGGTGGTGGTGGTGGAAGACCTCATCTCCACCGGCGGCAGCGCCATCGAGGTGGTGGAAGCCCTGCGCGAGGCGGGCGCCACGGTACTGGGTATCGTGAGCATCTTCACCTACGGCATGCAGAAGGGACTGGACCGCATCGCCGCGGCCGGCACGGTGAATCATTCCCTCTGCGACCTGGACACCCTGGTGGACGTGGCCGTGGCGGAAGGACGCATCGCCCCCGCGTGGAAAGAGCGCATACTGGCCTTCCGCGACAACCCTTCTGACGAAAGCTGGATTAAATAATAAGCACCTATGAAACACTTGATTGATCCGATGGACCTCACCAAGGAGGAACAGGACCAGATTGTCACCCTGGCCGGTGACATCATTGACCACAGGGAAAAGTACCGTGATTCCCAGCGTTACCACAAGCTGGCCACCCTTTTCTACGAGCCCAGCACCCGTACCCGCCTCAGCTTTACGGCGGCCATGTTGGAGCTGGGCGGCAAGGTACTGGGATTCGACGACGCCAAGAGCAGCTCCGTGAGCAAGGGCGAGAGTGTGCAGGACACCGTCCGGGTGGTGGGCTGCTTTGCCGATGTGATTGCCATGCGGCACCACATCGAAGGGGCCCAGCTCTATGCGGCGGAAGTGTCCCGCGTGCCCATCATCAATGCCGGCGACGGCTCCCACAGCCACCCCACCCAGACGCTCACCGACCTGGTGACCATCCAGCGGGAACTGGGACACATCGACGGCATCACCATCGGCTTCTGCGGCGACCTCAAATTCGGCCGCACCGTCCATTCGCTCATCAAGGCCCTGTCCCGTTACAAGGACGTGAAGGTGGTCCTGATCGCCCCCGACGAGCTCCGGCTTCCCGACTATATCAAGCAGGATGTCTGCGACCGGCTGGGAATCCAGTACCGGGAGGTGCTCACCCTGGAGGAAGTGATGCCCGAGCTGGACGTGCTGTACATGACCCGCGTGCAGCAGGAGCGTTTCCTGGACCTGGAAGAGTTTGACCGGGTGAAGGATTCCTTCGTGCTGGACGCCGCCAAGATGAAACTGGCCAAACAGCGGATGTGCGTGCTGCATCCCCTGCCCCGCGTGAACGAAATCCTCACCGAGGTGGATGACGATCCCCGCGCCGCCTATTTCCGCCAGGTGGAGAACGGCAAATTCGCCCGCATGGCCCTCATCACCAAGCTGCTGGAATGGAAGAACGACCCGTCCCACAGCATGCCCGCCGCCGACGCCGTCACCGACCCCGCCAAACGCTGCACCAACGCCCGCTGCGTCTGCAACAAGGAGCATGCGCCGTACCGCTTCCGCCGCACGGAAAGCGGAGCGCTCCGCTGCTGGTATTGTGACAGTAAGATTAATTAATAATTTTTCTTATCTTTGTCACAGAAACCTAAAACCAAATGAATAAGTTATTTACTGCCCTCATGGCCTGCCTGCTGTTTGCCGTATCCTGCGGTACGGGCAAGCAGGCGGCTTCCGGCAAACAGGAACCGGCCATGCTCTCCTTCACCACGCCGGCCAAGGAGCCCATCACCGTAACCGTAGATGGGGAGACCTACGAACTCACCTCCGTCAAGACGAAAGTCTGGGAAGTGGACCGCAACATCAAGAAAACCCCGCAGAACACCGTTTTCCTGATGGCCGGGACGCACCATGTGCTGGTGGCCCGCGCGGGTCAGACGGTGTTTGACAAACAGGTGCAGCTGGGGATCCGGGAGCACCGGGTCATCAACCTGGAAACGGGTCAGTAATCAGCGGAGAATCAATTCTTCCACATACCCTGCGGCCCGGTTGTCGGCCGTAAAGAGGGCGTCCTGGGACAGAAAAGCGTTCATCTTTTCTACCAGGGCGTCTTTTTGGAATGACAGCTGATTGCGGATCACCGAGGAGTTCAGGGTGATATACAACTTTCCGCCGCGGTAGAAACGCTTGAGGGTAAAGGGCCCGGCACCGGAACAGGCATCCCACGCGGCAAAGACCCGCTGGGTATTGAGTCCGGCCGCCAGTTTCATCCCCTTGATGTAACGGTCCACCAATTCCGCCATGGACACGGCCTCTTTTCTGTGCAAATGAATATTGTCCATCAGTCAATCCGGGAAAAAGTACCGGCCGACGCCAGGAAATAGGCGCGGTCGTGGGTGATACGGTCCACAATGCCCTGCAGGCGCTGCTGGTCGGTGTCGGTAATGAAAATCTGGCCGAAATCGGCCCCGGCCACCAGGCCGATGAGGTTGGCGATGCGCGAGAGGTCCAATTTGTCAAAGACGTCGTCCAGCAGCAGCATGGGCGGGAATCCGTAGGCCTGCTTCATCACCTCGTACTGGGCGAATTTCAGGGCCACCAGGAAGGATTTCTGCTGCCCCTGCGAACCGGCGCGGCGGATGGGATGGTCATTGAGGGTGAAGAGGAAATCATCCCGCTGGATGCCGCAGGTGGTAAAGCGAAGGGCCAGGTCCCGGTCGCGGTAACGGGCCAGGAGTTCCTCCAGGGGCGCCTTCTCCAGTTCGGACTGATAGGCCAGGGACACTGTCTCGGCCCCGCCGGAGATGAGCTGATAGAAACGGGATACGACGGGGAGCAGTTCCTCGGTGAGCCGGAGCCGGCTCTGATACACGGTGTTGGCCAGGGGCGACATGCGCTGGTCCAGGATGCCGAGCAGTTCGGGATCGGGCCGATCCTCCTTCAGGAGCTTGTTGCGCTGCGCCAGGAGGCGGTTATAGGCTTGGACGGCCGCCAGGTACTCCCGATCCATCTGGGACAGGACGGCATTGGCCAGGCGCCGGCGGTCTTCGCCGGCATCGCTCACCAGCACGCTGTCGCTGGGAGAGACCATCACCACGGGGAGCAGGCCGATATGTTCGCTCATCCGGGGGCAGGGTTTTTCGTCCCGCACCAGCCGCTTGCCATCCTCCCCCACCCGCAGGCTGAACTGGGATTCCAGCCCGTTTTCCATGGCATACGTGCCGCCCACCACGAAACCCTGCGTGCCAAAACGCCAATTGGCGCGGTCGGGCGCCTGGAAAGCGCTCTTGGTCATGGACAGATAATAGATAGCGTCCAGCAGGTTGGTCTTACCGGCCCCGTTGCTTCCGCTGATGCAATTCACGTTGGGAGAAAAGCTCAGTTCCTGGAAGGCGATGTTCCGGAAATCCTGAACGACGATTTTCTTGAGGGTGGGCATGAAGGCAATGGGTTTAGATTGCAAATATATATTTTTTTTCGTAAATTTGCGGGCTGAAAAGGCGAGAGCCTCTCACCACAGAATAATACAAAGATACAAATATTTTATGGCAAAGATTACCAAACAAGAGGAAGAGCGCCAGCAGAACGTTGCCCAGGCCGTCTCCAAAGCAGAACTGTTCTTCAGGAACAACAGCAAGATTATCTATGGTTGCGTAGCGGCAGTCATCGTGATTGCCCTGGCCATCATCGCCTACAACCACTTCATTCTCCAGCCGCAGAAGCAGCAGGCCACCGACCAGATGGCCCAGGCCGAGCGCTGGTTCGAGGCCGGTGAATACGAACTGGCCCTCAATGGTGACGGCAATGCCCTGGGTCTGGCCGACATCATCAGCCAGTGGGGCAACAAGGCCGGCGAGGCCGTGTACCTGTATGCCGGCGTTGCCAGCCTCCATACCGGTGCCTACGAGGATGCCCTCAATTACCTCAAGAAATACAACGGTTCCGATCCCATCATGCTGGCCCGTGCCCAGGCATGCATCGGCGACGCCTATGTAGAGCTGGAAGACCTCTCCGCCGCCCTGACCTGGTATGAGAAGGCCGCCAAGACCGCCGACAACCTCTTCAGCGCCGGTTACCTGCTCAAGGCCGGTATCACCGCCGAAGCCCTGGGCGACAACGCCAAGGCCCTCGCCTGCTACAAGGAAATCAAGAACCAGTGGGCCAACGCCCCCGAGGCCATGGAAATTGACAAGTACATCACCCGTATCGAAAGCGCCGAGTAATTTATGGGAAGAGCATTTGAATTCCGCAAAGAGCGGAAGATGAAGCGTTGGGGCCACATGGCCAAGACCTTCACCAAACTGGGCAAGGAAATCACCATCGCCGTCAAGCAGGGCGGCGCCGAAGTAACCGGCAACCCCCGCCTGCGTGCCCTCATCGCCGAGGCCAAGGCCGAGCAGATGCCCAAGGAAAACATCGAGCGCGCCATCAAGAAGGCCACCGAGGCCAAGACCGGAGACTTCAAGGAGCTGGTCTATGAAGGTTTCGGCCCCTTCGGCATCGCCTACCTCGTGGAAGCCGCAACGGACAACAACACCCGCACGGTGGCCAATGTCCGCAGCTACTTCACCAAATGCGGCGGCTCGCTCCAGACCAGCGGCAGCGTGGCCTTCATGTTCGACCACAAATGCGTGTTCCGCATCAAGGAAGACCCCGCCAAGCCCATCGACGTGGAAGAGCTGGAGCTGGAACTGATTGATTTCGGTGCCGAAGAAGTGTTCAAACAGGAAGTGGAGGACGAAGATGAGAACGTGAGCGTGGAAATCTCCATCTACGGCGACTACACCGCCTACGGCCAGATCCAGAAGTACATTGAAGAGAACGGCTTCGAGCTCATCTCCGGTGGCTTCGAGCAGATTCCCAACGTGGATCTCAAGGACGTCACTCCCGAGCAGCGCGTCACCCTGGACAAGCTCACCGGCCTGCTGGAAGACGACGAGGACGTGACCAACGTCTATACCACCCTCGCTCCCGCCGCTGAATAATCTCTGGCACATACTACGCAATCGCATCCCCAAAAACGCCTTGTTTTGGGGATGCGATGCGTTTTCTGCCCGTCCCGTCCCCAAATTCGGCCGTTTTTGGGGATGCGATTCTCGTCAGGGTACGGTTGGGAATGGCAGAGGCGTCAGCCAGGCACTGCGGTCCCGCTGGAATGTGTGTCTCCCCTATCCATTTGAGCAGGTGATGAGGCTGCAATCTGGTAGAAGGCTGAAGTGGGAGAATCTAAACGGGCTCGATGGTTATTATGCGTGCGCGTGCCACGCACAAAACCATGAGCAGGCAAGCCGATAGGCGCGGCAGGGGGCGCCAGCCTCAGGCATAACGTCAGGACCGTAGGCACGGCGCCCCAGAACCACTAGCACTCAACCAGCTACAAATCAACACTTTACAGAATTTAACTGTGCCCCGCGTGGCACAGTTACTTTTCATAAAGCACTGTGAGTAAAGCGGTTAGGCGCCAGAGACTGTTGTGCTGCACGTCATGCCTGAGTGGCCAGCGGCCGAAAGCATTCATTCGGGTGCAAAAACGGTTCTTTTGCACCCGTTTGCTTCAGGTTAGGGCATTTGGGTGTAAAATGGCCCGTTTTACACCCAAACCACTTGGGTTTCAGATTACGGCAGCACACATATCACCAACCGTTGTGGGACCTGCAACGGCAAAAGCCTCCCTGTTAGCGAAACGCGTCGCCGGTCCCGTAAAAAAGTGGGGACCTGCGACAGAATAACGGCACCGGGTGGCAAATAGCGTCGCAGGTCAGGCTGCGGCCTCCTGGCAGACATGCCGCCTTGCGCAACGCAGCACCGCCAGAGGCCGGTTTTTCGGCAAGGCGGCAAGGCTGGAGGGGAGGTCAGGCGCAGGAAGATGAATTAGCGGGCGAGTTTTTCGCGCAGGTGGCGGATCATGTCCTGGGTCATGGCATCGAGCGTGTAGCTGGGCTTCCAGTCCCATTCGGCCCGGGCGCAGCTGTCGTCCATGCTGTCGGGCCAGGAAGTGGCGATAGCCTGGCGGACGGGATCCACTTCATAGCGCACCCGGAGGCCCGGAATGTATTCGCGGATCTTGGCAAAGAGCTGCTCCGGCTCGAAGCTCATGGAGGCGATGTTGAAGGAATTGCGGTGCCGCAGGCGGGAAGGATCGGCCACCATGAGGTCCACGGCCGCCTGGAGGGCGTCGGGCATGTACATCATGTCCATGAACGTCCCCGGGGCGATGGGGCACACGAACTCCTCCCCTTTCACGGCCGAATAATAGACTTCCACGGCATAGTCGGTGGTGCCGCCGCCGGGAAGGGTGGTATAGGAGATGAGGCCCGGGAAACGGACCGAACGGGTATCGACCCCGTACTTATGGAAATAATAGTCGCTCAGCAGTTCCGTGGCCACCTTGGTGACCCCGTACATGGAACGGGGGCGCTGGATGGTGTCCTGCGGGGTGCCCACATGCGGCGTTTCGGGGCCGAAGGAGCCGATACTGGAGGGGGTGAACACGGCCAGGCCCTTCTCCCGGGCCACTTCCAGGATGTTCAGCAGCCCGTTCATCTGGATATCCCACGCGAGCAGGGGCTTGCGCTCGGCCACGGCCGACAGCAGGGCGGCCAGGTTATAGACCGTATCAATCTGGTATTTTTCTACGATGGTGGCCAGGGCGGCGGCATCGCGCACATCGGCAATCTCGGCCGGGCCGCTTTCCAGCAGTTCTCCCTTGGGTTCCGCGCCGGGGATGTATCCGGCGACCACGGTGCTTCCGGCTATCTCCCGGCGGAGTTTCATGGTGAGCTCGGAACCGATCTGACCGGTAGAACCGATCACGAGGACATTTTTCATCGTAAGTATTGGTTTTCAATTTTGGACAACAAATTTATTGATTTTTCATCGAAATTCAAGACTTTTTCTGTAATTTTGAAAGCCAAAAACGAATAACCATGTACGGATCATTTCAACAACATCTACAGGATGAACTGAAGGCCATCGACCAGGCCGGACTATACAAGAAGGAACGCAACATCGCCAGTCCCCAGAGCGCCGAGATCACCCTGGAGGACGGCAGCAAGGCCCTGAACTTCTGTGCCAACAACTACCTGGGCCTGGCCGACAATCCCCGCCTCGTGGAAGCCGCCAAAAAGGCCATGGAGGCCCGCGGCTACGGCATGTCTTCCGTCCGTTTCATCTGCGGAACCCAGGATATCCACAAGCAGCTGGAAAAAGCCATATCGGCCTATTTCCATACCGACGACACCATTCTCTATGCCGCCTGCTTCGACGCCAACGGCGGCGTGTTCGAGCCCCTTTTCACGGCCGAGGACGCCATCATCTCCGACTCGCTGAACCACGCGTCCATCATTGACGGCGTACGCCTGTGCAAGGCCCAGCGTTTCCGCTACGCCAATGCCGACATGGCCGACCTGGAAGCCAAACTGCGCGAGGCCCAGGCCTGCCGCTACCGCATCATCGTCACCGACGGTGTGTTCTCCATGGACGGCAACGTAGCCCCCATGGACCAGATTTGCGACCTGGCCGAACGCTACGACGCCCTGGTGATGGTGGACGAGAGCCACAGCGCCGGCGTGGTGGGCCGCACCGGGCATGGCGTAGCCGAACAATTTGACTGCTACGGCCGCATCGATATCTTCACCGGCACCCTGGGCAAGGCCTTCGGCGGTGCCGTGGGCGGTTTCACCACCGG
>JAEEGL014143782.1_pt1 | contig 24650 bp, 22 predicted proteins | sample 9134231 | NCBI WGS metagenome assembly JAEEGL01 (sample SAMN16246548, study PRJNA631951) | gut metagenome | biome: gut microbiome; feature: rumen; material: fiber-attached | host: Bos | place: Iran: Karaj | collected 2018-10
GAACTCGCTACAACACTCAGAGTTTCAAAGATCGTTACTGTTGAAGTAATGGAAGGCCTCCAGAGAACAGAAGACAACAAGACTCTTGATCTCGTTGGACTCATAGTTAATATGAAGGACTACAAGATCGGTGCAGATAAGGGCGGAAGCGTCAACCTCTTTGACGATTTCGATATTGATTATAACCAGATGAAGTATCTCATCGAAACGAGATGCTCTGGTTCACTCGTTAAGCCGTTCTCAGCAATCGCTGTTGAAACATACGTAACAAGCGGCTGATAACCGTCAAAATGGTGCGAATCGATGAAGTGGTGTGGCAAAATTGGCTTCTTCGTCGAAGAGGAGGTCTTTAAAGATGGTGTCGGAACCGGCGTCTGGAAAAACCAGATTGTCGAGAAGCAGTATCTTGGAGACCTAGTAAGCGATTACAGAAGTCAAGACGCTGGAAACAATCAGGTTAATGATAATCTGAATGTAAACAACCGTATATCTATAATTGCCGACCGTTTCATCGACGAGCATATTATAGATATTAAGTATATCGAATTCAAAGGTCAAAAGTTCAAACTGAAGGCGTTCTCTCAGAACTACCCAAGGATAGAACTTTCGATAGGAGGGGTATACCATGAGGAGCAGACTTGAATGGCAGGTGTTCTTTGAGAATCTGCTTGGAAGTAGAAATGTATATTTCCAGCCCCCTTCGAATCTTAAGATGAAGTATCCGTGTATACGGTACACATTGAGAGATTTAGACACCCGTACGGCGGATAATGCCCCGTACACACTTGATAAATCATACGAAGTAACGTACATAGACACTGATCCGGATAGTGATATTCCTGAAAAACTGGCCATGCTACCACGATGCGGTTTTCTCAGGAGCTATATTTACGACGGATTAAATTGCTATGTATTTGTTATTCATAATTAAGGAGGAAAACATAATGGCTAGATTAATCTGGGACGAAACTGGTAAGAAGTTCTTCGAAACCGGTGTTGAAAAGGGCGTTCTCTATACTCAGAATGCTGACGGCACATATGCAACAGGTGTCGCTTGGGACGGTCTTACAGCTGTAAACGAAAGTCCATCAGGCGGTGAAGCAACAACTCTCTACGCTAATGACGATAAGTACATTGACCTTATCTCAACAGAGACTTATGGGGCTACAATCGAAGCTTACACATGCCCTGATGCATTCATGGAATGCGATGGTTCTAAGGAACTTGAAGCAGGTCTTGGCCTCTATGCCGGACAGCAGAATCGTAAACCGTTTGGATTTACATTCGTAAGCCTTGTAGGTAACGACACAGAGGGTACAGACTGTGGATACATCATCACAATCGTATACGGTTGCCGTGCACAGCCTTCAAGCCGTAACCATGCAACAATCAACGAATCACCTGAAGCTCAGACACTTTCATGGGAAGTTCGTGCTACACCTGTTGAAATTCCGACATCAATCGGTAAGTTCAAGAAGACAGCTACACTCAAGATCGATTCAAGAAAGTTCACAACAGACGCTCAGAAGGGTTACCTTGCAAAACTCGAAGGCATCCTCTATGGTACAGATGCTAGCACAGACCCACAGGTTGACGCAACCGAACCAAGACTTCCAATGCCTGCAGAAGTATACTCAATCCTCAAGACTGGTACATATTCAGCAGGCTAATCCATAATCTAACAAAATGTCGGTGATAGGCGGGTCGTACGGGGGCTCGCCTATTCCGTATTATTTTAATTTTAAAACAAAAGGAGAAATTTAAAATGCTTAAAAAGATGATTAAGTACACAGACTACAACGGTGTTGAAAGAGAAGAACCATTCTACTTCAACCTTTCTAAGGCAGACCTCGTTGAAATGGAAATGTCAGTAGACGGAGGTTTTGCTGAATTCGTAACAAAAGTTGTTCAGACAAAGGACCAGAAGGAGCTCATGAGACTTTTTAAGAGCTTCATCCTTAAGGCTTACGGTGAAAAATCTGACGACGGTAAACACTTCAGAAAGAGCAAAGAAATCTCAGAGGCTTTTGCATCAACTGAAGCATATTCTGAACTCTTCATGGAACTTCTCAGTGATAGCGATGCAGCAGCTAAGTTCATCAACGGACTTGCACCTGCTGGTATGTCTAACATGAATGCTGAAGATGCGAAGAAGTTCATCGAAGACAAAATGAAGTAAGAAAACAACGGAGGGGACAGCGAATGCTTACATTACATATAAAAGAAGAAGAACTATTCGACGAAAAGACCGATACGTTCATAAATCTTAAACCTGAGACGGTGAGTTTGGAGCATTCGCTCATTTCTCTGTCAAAATGGGAAGCTCACTACCATAAACCATTCTTAAGTAAGACCGAGAAGTCACCAGAAGAGACAATATATTACATTGGTTGTATGCTGGTTGGCAATGTCGGAAACATAAACTTAACAGTTCATCGAATTACTAAAGACAAATCGCTCATGGACAAGATACACGCGTATATTATGGATCCGGCATGTGCCACCACTGTAAACCACGGTAAAAAGAAAGCCCGTCATGAAGAAGTAGTGACCGCAGAAATCATATACTATGACATGATAGCTCTTCAGATACCAAAAGAATACGAAAAATGGCATCTAAATCGTCTAATGACTCTTATCGAGGTGTGCTCAATAAAGAATTCACCGAAGAAGAATAATCAGATGGGAATGAACGATGTCTACGCTAAGCAGAGAGCTATAAACGAAGCTAATAAGGCTAGACTCGCTGCAGCAAAGGAACAGGGGTGATTTTAAATGATCACTGCGAAAACCAAGTCACGAGGTAACGCGAAAGACTGGCTTATACAGCTAAATCGAAGAGTTTACAACTACGAATCAGTCCTTAGAAAGTACGGAGAAGTAGGAGTAGACGCTTTATCTGTTGCTACACCATGGGATACTGGTAAAACGGCGATGAGTTGGTCATATGAAATCATCAAAGAGAATAACAATAGATATCGTTTACAGTTTAACAACTCAAACATTCAAAATGGATTAAACATAGCGGTAATATTGCAGACGGGTCATCCTACAAATAACGGAGGATGGGTCGAAGGGAGAGAATACATAAACGAGGCATTACGTCCGATATTCGACGATATTGCGCGTTCTGTATGGAGGGAGATTAAAGAGCTATGAGTATGAACAGCAAGGAAATTGAAGAACGCGTTGTCGCGATGCGTTTCGACAATGATGACTTCGAAAAGAAAACAAGACAGACTATGTCTACACTCGACAAACTCAAATCGTCTCTCGACTTCAGAGGCGTTAGCAAAGGGTTTCTCGATGTATCGAGCAGTAGCAACGTTTTAAATAAGAATATACAGGTACTTGGCGCCGGTGTGGCTTCAATCCAGAGAGAATTCTCAGCTCTTGAAGTAGTCGGTGCGACATGCCTTGTAAACCTTACCAACTCAGCGATAAGAGCTGGTAAGACGATAGTCGATTCACTTGCCCTTGAACCGGTCAGAACCGGCTTTAGTGAATACGAAACTAAAATCGGTAGTATTCAGACAATCCTTACGAATACTGCAAGCAAGGGCACAACAATACAGGATGTTACAAAGTCGTTAGATGCTCTTAACACTTATGCTGATAAGACCATCTACAACTTTACAGAAATGACTAAAAACATCGGTAGATTCACAGCAGCCGGTGTCGATTTACAGATAGCTACTGACGCTATTCAGGGTATATCGAACCTTGCAGCGGCTAGTGGCTCAACATCACAGCAGGCATCTACAGCCATGTATCAGCTTTCACAGGCTCTCGGTACTGGAGCACTCAAACTTCAGGACTGGAACTCTGTAGTTAACGCTGGTATGGGTGGTACATTATTCCAGGAAGCACTTAAAGAAACAGCGATAGAACTCGGTCGTGGCGATGCGATGAAATCAGCGATTGAGAAATTCGGTTCATTCAGAGAATCGCTCAGAGAGGGCTGGATCGACGCTGAAGTTCTTACAACAACTCTTAACAAGTTCACTACACAGGGTGCTAAGGCTTACGGTGAACAGATGAAGAAGAACGGAGTCTACACTGAAGAACAGAACAAGAAGCTTCAGGAACAAGCCCTGATGATGGAAAATGCCGCTACAGAGGTTAAAACGTTCACTGCACTTTGGGATACACTCAAGGAAACAGCTCAGTCGGGTTGGACTCAGACTTGGGAACTCATCGTTGGTGACTACGAAGACGCTAAGAACCTGTTTACAAAGATCAATAACGTTATTTCGCCTATGATTGATAAGATGTCACAGGCTAGAAATGACTTTATTGAAAACGTACTCGGTTCTCCGTCAAAATGGAATGAAATCGTCGATAAATTTAGCAAAGCTGGTATAGGCCTTGAGTCAATAAACAAAGCTATGGCTAAAACCTACATGGATAAGGGCATAATAAAGGACATGTCTGAGTTTGATGCACTTCTCCAGAAGTACGGCGGCGATTACACAAAGATGGTTAAGGGTATAAAGGAAGAGGGTCTCGACTCCTTTGAATTCATAAACTTAACCAGAGAATCTTTAAAGCAGGCTATACGCGACAATTCCAATTACACCGAAAGCTCAATGACTGCCGCACAGAAACTTAAGCACTTCCAGAAAGTGGTTACCGATGTATGGCAGGGTGATTACGGTAATCAGGGTTGGAATCAAGAGCGACAGAAAGCGCTTGAAGCCGAGGGTTACGAATACGAAAGAGTTCAGCGTCTTGTAAACCTTGTTAAAGATGCGAAAGACGGCTATGCTTTAACAGAGGCAGACCTTACAGAAGAAGACCTTCGTTCTGTTGGTTTAACTAAGGAGCAGATAAAGGCCTTTTTAGAGCTTAAGGGTCAGATAAAGGATACAGACTCAGAGCTTAACGACTGGATAAACTCCATGTATAAAGCTGAGGGTAGAGATCTTCTGTTCGGCAGCATATTTAACATCGGTAAGGCTATCAAGTCAGTATTCGATCCGATAAAGAAAGCTTTCGATGAAGTATTCGGTGGTGTTTCTTACGAGAAAGTATATAACCTGCTCGAAGCGTTTAATAAATTTACTGAATCGCTTATATTAAACCAAAAGCGGTCTGAAAACCTAAAGAACACTTTTATAGCACTTTTCAACATTCTCGACAGCATTAGGCTTGTTCTTGGTAGCGCGTTTAGACTTGTTATCAGTATTATCTCAAGACTGTTCTCTAACTTAAGTGTAGACGCCGGTGACCTATTTAAGTCACTTGCTGATGGCACGACAAGTATTCGAGAGTTCTTGAAAGAAAACGACGCTGTAGCTCTCATAATGTCCAAGATCGGTCCGGCGATTGACTCTGTCGGTACGGGAATTAAGAATCTTCGTACGATCATTTCTGAATCAGAAGTGTTCGGTAAGATTAAAGATTTCTTCTCTGATAAGTTTACAGACCTATCCCCTACAGGTATAATCACATCTTTAGGTGGTATATTCTCGACAGTTAAGGACTACATAGTTGAAAAGTTCTTCAATCTGCCATCTCTGTTCACTCAGGGTATAACACGCTCGATGAATGATGTAAATCCGTCAGAAGTATCGAAAACTGTTGAAACTGGCAGTAAGAATCTGTTTAAGGGTGTTAAATCCGGACTTACGAATGCTCTTGGCGTCAAAATGAAGAAAGACTCAGACGATCCGAAAGAGTCTGATAATTTAGCACTTAACATATTATCCGCTATACGAAACACTCTCGGCAAAACCATGATGAAAGTCGTAGGCGGTATCAAGAAAGTATTCATATGGATTAACGAAAACATCGGATTCGGTAACCTTGTAGCAATTGCATCCACACTTGCATTATTTAAGGTTGTAAAGCAGATAACAGATACTGTGTACATATTTGCTAAGCCGATGGAATCGTTAGCCGGTTTATTCGATTCAGTATCAGGACTCGTCGACGCTGGTAAAGACTTTGTCAACCAGAAAGTTGTCGAGGTAATGGTTAATAACTTCGTAAAGGTTTGCGGAGCTATTCTTATTTTAGCACTCGCAATAGCTAAGCTTTCAACTCTTAACGTAGTGGGTGTAGCTGTTGCATCTGGTGTAATCGTTATACTCATCGGTATGATTTCTAACATCATAAACGGTATGAAGAAGACGTTTAAACCAGACAATGCGGCTTCAGTATTAGCCGGTGCTTCTACGATTATCGGTGTTGCGGCGTTACTCGTTGCTATGACACATTCGTTACTCAAGTTATGCGAATTAGGACCTGAACAGCTTGTAACTGGTGTTATCGCTCTCGGTGCACTGATGACTCTTATAAGCGCTTTCTTAGTTGTTGTAGACAAACGCTATTCAGCAGAAGATCAGGGAATAAATATTGCAACACTTGGTGCCGTAATGATAGGTGTCGGACTGGCGGTTCAGAGGCTTATCGCTGCGGTAGAAACAGCTGGAAACATGTCGAGAGGAACACTGAAACGAGGCATAGGAACTGTAGCAGCACTTATGACATTTATGGGTATTGTTACAGCGTTACTAGCACTCGGTAAGAAAGGTTCTTGGTCTGGAGCAGGTGGCGCTGGTATCGCGGCACTTGGTATTTCGATAGGTGTTGCAATACTGATAGCGATGGTCGAGAAAGCAGCTAAGATACCGAGAAAAGAAGCCGATGACGCTATGTATTTAATGCGTGCGTTACTCACGATGGTTACTATATTCTCACTTGTATCGTCAATCGGACGAGGCGGTTCATCAGGCATTTCGCTTTTAGCGTGGGCTGGTGCTATGCTTTTAATACCTGCGATTGTTAAGAGTATGTCTAAACTTAGTAAGGACGAAGTAGACAACGCTGCTACAATCATCGAAAAGATAATCGGTGTATTCTCACTTCTTACATTTATGTCCTTATTCTCAGGCAAATATTCACTCAGAGCATCAGGATTACTTACAACAGCAACCCTCATGATGGCAGTTATGATTCCTATGATTTATATTTTAGGAAACATTCATAAGCAGAAACTCGATAAAGCCGTACACGCCATGAAGATACTTATGGGCATGATGGCAGTTATCACTGGCGCTTCAGGAATTCATTTCGGTGATGGACAGAATAATGCACAGAAGGCGATAATCGCTACCGGCTTGATGATATCATTACTCGGCGGTGTTGCAGCGGCTATATCTTTAGTTCCAGCTGAACAGTTAATCGTCGGTGTTGGTTCTATAGTTGCAATGCTTATAGCTATAAGTTTCGTATTAAGTGCAGCATCAATGATCGTAAAAGATAAAGAGGGCAAGAGCTCAGATATGGTGTCGATACTGATAACTTTATTTGGCATGTTCGCTTTAATCGGTGAGACTGCAACGGTTGTTGGTATTTTATCAGCTGCGGCCAATGCAATGGACTCAACCGATGCACTTATATCTTCTGCTGTTGCAATGGCTACGATACTTATCGCTATATCTACAGTATTTGTTGTGATTGCTAAGAATATTCCAAAAGACGCTAAGGAGAATAACTTTGGGGCTATTTGGAATGCAGTCGGTGTAATAGCAGTATTAGGTGTTATGGCAGCACTTATGATGGCTGGTATAAAGAAGTTCAGTGAATCACTTAATGGTGAGAGTCTATCACGATTCGGCGTAAGTGGCGATCCATCGAACGCTCTTCAGTCAATAGTAGATTCTGACATAATAAGAGTTACAATCGCTGCAGCACTTATATCTATCGTACTTACAGCATTGGCTATATGGATTATACAGGTAGCAGAGAAGCTCGACGCTGAACACATAAAGGAAACTTTAGGCAATTCTGCAGCATTAGCGGCGGTTGTCATCGGACTTGGTGTGTTATTACTTGGCGTAGGCTTTGCTATAAAGGCTTTACAAAGTGACATAATGTCGATAAACGCACCAGATGCAGAATTCATCGAGAAAGTGGCTTTGATGCTTGGTGTATTGGCGGCATTAGTATTTATCGCTACAAAGGTTGCATCTGCCGCTAGTGAAAGCGAAGCAACAGCCGGACAGTACGCTGGAATACTCATAACTATGACTGTTCTTGGCGGTTTACTTCTCGGCATTGGCGGTATATTTAAGCTCTTAAATGTTATGAAAGTCGAAACAGTCGACATGAAGGTTATCGGCGGTATGATATTATCATTATTCGCTATAGCTTTAGTCGCTGGTGTGCTTTCATATTTTGCAGGAAAGAGTGAACTTGAATGGAGTAAGGATAGCGCAGCAAAGCTCATAGGCGAAGGCGGTATGTTATTCGCAGTAGCTCTTGTTGCAGCGTTCATGACTCAGACTGTAATGCCTGATCTGGCGGGAATTCCTACTAGTGATGGTATAATATCGAAGGCTGTAGCTCTTGCATGTGTACTTGTAGCGTGCGGTGCTGTAGCTGGCATATTAGTGGCTATTTCAAGTCATTTATTACTTATAACAAAGGGGGATTTTGCATCGTTTGGTGCAGGATTACTCGGTGAAGCTGGTATGTTAATGGTTGTAGCCAAAGTCGCAGAATGTGTGGCCAAGGATGTATTACCTAAACTTAACGACGTTAATGCTGACGGTATTTTAACGAAAGTTGCTGGCTTAAGTGGCGTACTCATAAGCTTAGCAATCGTCGGTGTTATAATCAGTTGGATGGCATCAATCATAGCGACAGTTGTTGCCACAAATCCTATCGCTGCGATAATTGGTTTCTTAGGTGCAGCAGGTCTTGGCATGCTTCTTGATTGGTTTATCGAAAACAAATCGGACGCAGCTCTCGATGTTGCTACTAAGTTCGGTAATGCATTTAAACCATTCGGCGAAGGATTAAAGGCATTCTGTGATATTTTAAAAGAGACAGATACAACCGGCGCTAATAAGGTAACAAAGATTATCGAAATACTTAAGGGCCTTAATTCACAGGAACTTCAGCAGATTACAACAGACCTTGACAGCGGAGCACTTGACATTGTTAAGCTTTTCGGTCTTCTTTCTACAGCGATAGCATCTCTTATTGCAAATACAGAGGATTTAGATCTTGATAAGACGAAAATCGATCACCTTGTTTCATGCATAAATCCTATTATCGACTTAACTAAAAAGCTTCCTAGAACTGATGGTGATATTCAGAAACTCATAGGAACACAAGATCTTCTTGACTTTGTTATGAGCTTAACATCTGTGGCGGTTAATACAGCTGCTGCGATGGAAGCAATTAAGGTTAAAGAAGAAATATTCAAATGGGGTGCAGAAAGCGGTGCTATCACTAATTTCTGTGCTTGTTTAACACCTATAATCGAAGTATCGAAAACACTCGACAGAACTGCTGGTTATGTACAGAGTATTACAGGTGTTAGATCACTCAGAACATTCGTGTATAATCTTGTTGACCACGGTAAAAATAGCCCTGGTGTTGTAAAGAATATGCGAGATTTCTTAGCAGATCTTGGTGTAGGAACAGCTGGTTCGAACGTGTGGTTTGGAGCTCCGGCAGTCGTTGAAGAGTTTGCTGCAAGCATAAAGGCCCTTGCAACAGCCGCACAGGAAATCGAGAACACAGGTGGTGTAATAGCATTCTTCGTGGGTGATAACACAATCGATGTATTCGCTTCACAGGTTGCTACAGCAGGAACATGGTTTAAACAATTCAACGACACCATGAAAAACACTGAATGGGACAGCTCAGCGCTCGATACATTTACAGGATATTTCAAGCATCTTCAGGAATTCATGGACAATTACCCGACTGACGAAGTAATCAGTAAGATGTACGGAATCGAACAGGCGATTGTTGCAGACTATCAGGATGAAGACGGTAGCAAGATTGCGATAGTTGGTAATTGGATGAAATCATTCGCTGATAGTGTTTCCGATATAAATCACATGAAACTCGGATATGCTATAAGTGATTTAGGCAATCTCATCAATACACTCGGCGGCGTAAACGGTCTAAATTTCTCGAATATAGATGGATTCACAACGTCACTTCAGACACTTGGTCAGGATACTATCCAGGGATTCATCGGTGAATTCGAGAACAGCTACGAACGCGCTGAAGCAGTGATACAGCCATTCCTTGACGATGTATACGATAGTTTCTATGAGTTCACTAAGGACTTAGGAATACTCGGTTACAAAACGAACATAGGAATAGCAAAATTTATCGAAGAAGTCGGAGGATATTTCGACAAAATGTATAACGGAGCCGGTCAATTCGCTAATTCGATGACTGAGCTTCTAAGGAAGAAATACGATGGTTTCAAAGACGCCGGAAGTTATCTTCTTGATGGATTTATACAGGGTGCTGAATCAAAGCGTGAGGAGATTATTCGTAAATGTAACGAACTCGGTGAAATAGTAAAGACAACTCTTGAAGACTCACTGAAAATCGAATCACCATCTAAGGTTACTGAACAGATAGGTGCCTATGTTGGTTTAGGTTTAGTTAACGGTATATATGATACAAGTGCTCAGGTTGAAGCAGCGTCTGAAGATATGGCGTTTAGCTTGACTAATGCATTAAGTAACACAATAGGCCAGTTTGACGATGACCTTAATCCTACAATCACACCAGTTCTCGACCTCAGTAACGTTCAAAATGGATTCAGTTCCATCAATTCATTACTCGATGGATACACCGTAAACGCTAGAACACAGCTTTCAGGAGGAATTTACACTAATGCATCAACTGATGACGTTATTTCCTCTATCTCAGCACTCGGCGATATACTCGGTGTTCCATCAGGCAACACATACAACATCAATGGCATAACTTATGATGACGGTAGCAACGTTGCGAGCGCTGTAAGTCAGCTTATTTATGCCGCAAACATAGCAAGGAGGTCATAATATGGGTATGTTAAACATTAACTTCAAAATGCCAGATTTATCGAAGTTTGGCTCAATAGGAAGCCTTCTTCAGGGAAAAATCGACTCCATTGACATCAGTGGAGCCATAAACAGCAAAATAGACGGAATTACTAGCGGTTTTCAGGAACAGATTTCCTCCACTATCAACGACAAGATAAGTGGTATAACCGATAGTTTCGAAATTCCTGAACTCGACACGTCCATACTCAACACGAGCGATTTCGATTTGAACTCTCAGATGCAGGAATTCCTCAATAATATGGACATAAACAGCTTATAAACTAAATAAAAGGAGTTGAAGTCAAAATGGCACATGGAGGCAATACCCAGTTTGAATGGCTGGACGGAACTCCTAAATGGGACAATGAACGAAAGCAAGTATGGCTCAAATGGAAATGGTATGATCCATATTTTACAGGGGAACTTACCAAGTATCTTGACCATTTCGAAATTCAGATAAGATATTCGTTCAAAAATGCAAATGGCGGTATCGAGACACAGCAGAAATCCCCAGAGTCGATGAGCGACTTCAGAGATGGAGATTATAATTTCGACTATTACTGGGATGTACCTGCTGAGTGCCTTACTGTTGAATTCGCTATACACGCTATAGCTAAGACAAACAGTCAAAATGGAGGTTCTGTTCCATATTTCGAGGACGATCCTTGGCCGGCACCACCGTTCTATTGTGGAGATGCTACAGTACCAGATAAACCTTCAGCTCCTTCCGTTTCACACAATGCTCAGATCGGGACCCAAGTGGTCCTTGGTCTGGACAATGTGAGAGATGGTGACAACAATCAGAACGTAGTACAGGTGGAATTTCAGACTGTATACTACAATACAAATCCTGACACCGAATTAGGCGAAGGGGTAATAGTTCAGCGTACCGAAAAGGCAAAAGTAGATGAATTCGGTAATGCCAGAGCTTTAGTTTACATTGGAAACAAATATGGTTATAGGTTTAGAGCTAGACTCTGTGGCGTACGTGACAAAGATGCTGGTGGAACTATTGAACGTCAGATAGAAGTATTCTCTGAATGGTCAGAACTTACTGATATTGTTCTTGGCGTTCCAGAAAGACCATCAATCACTGTAAGAAAGTACACTGACGTCGTAGCAGAGTATCAGGTAAAAGCAAAGAGCTATGACCATTATCAGATACAGAGTGCTCAGACTCTTGAATCGTTTGATAGCTTTGACGATTGGGAAAGAGAATATCCTCAGTTTAGAGAAAACAGCGACGAAAGAACTGCAGCACTTCAGAACTACGGAATTAAGGAACGGTACCCAACAAGTCAAAATGGATGGATTAACGACCTAACTACACTCGAAGCAGGAAAAGCTTATTGGCGAGTAAGAAGTGTTACGGCTCAGTCCGATGGCTTCTATTCAACATGGAGTGAACCTTTTGAGCTCACTTTTGGCGAAGAGTTAAGAGCCCCTATTGTAAGTATGGGATCTCAGTTCGCTAATCTCGATGACAATACCATTAGACTTATCATTCGCCACAACTCACCGAATGGTTCTCCAACTTGTAGGTGCGATATTCATCTTAGAGTAGGTGCTGGTAGTGAGGTACTTCCTTACTTTACTACAATTCGACCAGAAGACATGACTGTTGGCCAGAATAATGATGGTTCGTATACTTACTACTATGATTTAAATTTAAAAGATAGTAAAATAAGCTTAGAGCAAGAAGACACTATCACCTGGTGTGCATATACATTCGAAGGCAATCGATCAGCAGAAAGTTATGACACTCGTTCGCCTCGATCGGAACTTATTACATTCTGGGTTTATGAAAGACCGACTGTCGAGCTTTCACTACTTACTCAAAATGGAGAGTCTGTGCCTATGGACGAAGGCGGACATCATTACGTTTTACCAGGATTCCCAATAAGGCTCGTAACAACTTCAAACCTCGGCGAAAAGAAAGTCGTATCATGGAATATTCGAATCATTCCTACGATAAGTTATTACAATACCGGAAGACATGGTGAAAGAGAAGTCGTGAACGCTGGTAGTGTACTCTACAATCAGATAGACGTTAAGACACCAACTGACCTCGATAAATTAATCCTTGCAAATGAAGTATCACTTGACCAGGGTGTAGTTTATATTCTTGAGGTCACAGCGGCTATCAATACTGGTGTAACTGTATCAACCACTGCTGAATTCAAAATGGTGTTTACGGGAGCAACCGTGTCGATAGAATGTGCTTCATCCTACAACTTCGACAACACTTCACTTGGTCTTTGTCCGAGTGTTTGGAAGGAAGAAGGTACTGGTCTTTTACCTCCTCCATCGTACGAGGACGAATACTGGGTTCCTTCTTATATAGGCGGCAGTCTCGGCGTATACTATGACGGTAATGATGTTTGGAATGCAGGCGATAAAACATATTATTCAAGTTGGTCAGATCAGTACGAGTTTGATAGAGAAAATAACGAATGGATTTCTAAAACATGGAACGGATTGACGTCATTTGCTGGCTCCGATGTGTGGACTGACGGCGAAAACATCTATTGTTCAAATGGAACTATGCAGCATGTATTAGATGTCGATACTGATACGTGGGTTACTAAAACATGGTCAGGATTGACAAGATTCCAGAGACGTTATATTTGGACTGATGGCACTGACATATACTTTTCAAACGATAGTCAGCAATATGTTTTAAACAAGGAGACAAGCACTTGGGTTCGTAAGACATGGAACGGTTTCTCATCAATTTCAGCGCCAAATATCTGGACTGACGGCGAATCATTTTACTTTTCTATTCAGACAGCAGCAGACGCTTCGACGCATTATATTTTAGATGCTGAAACCTCTACGTGGAGTATAAAAACTTGGGAAGGAAATAGCTTCTTCACTGGTGACCGTGTATGGACTGACGGATATAATGTATATGTATCAAGTGACCAATACGGAATCAATACCGATCAGTTTAAGCTCAACAAAGACACTGATACTTGGGAAACAATAACTTGGGAAGTTCATGAACCTGGTGGTAGTGTTTGGAACGCGCGTCCTTATGCTGGTTATATGTGGAAGGACAATGGTATAATTTATCTTTCTAGTACCAGTGGCACTTCAGGTTTAAAATTTGTGATACCTGAACCAGAACCAACAACAGCAAAAGTTCTTGATCCTAACTACACTCTCTCCGTTTATCGCAAGAACGACGATGGTACATTTGTTACAATAGCTGAAAACTTACTCAACACTGAAGCAGCATTTGTAACAGACCCTCATCCGAATCTTGGTGGAAGTGAATACAGAATCGTTGCAACAGACATGACGTCTGGACAAATGATATTCTACGATCCACCACCGTACGATATGAAGTGTACAGACATTATCATTCAGTGGGATGAAGAGTACGCTGATATTCCATTCAATGATGATTCAAGAGAGACAATACGAGCTTTCGGTTCATTCGTAAGACTTCCGTATAACATCGATGTCAGTGAATCTGCTAATATGGAGAACTCTATGGTTAATTATATTGGCAGAAAGAATCCTGTATCATATTATGGTACACAGACGGGTTACACCGCAAACTGGAATACGGAAATACCAAAATACGATACTCAGACAATCAAAATGCTTAGACGTCTTCAGGTATATCCAGGTGATGTCTACGTAAGAGAACCTTCAGGAACTGGATATTGGGCTCATGTAACAGTTACATTCCCGATTAATCACTGTGCTCTGACGGTCTCTGTATCACTTTCAATCACAAGAGTTGAAGGAGGTATGTAAATGAGCTATTTTCAAACGGATCTTCAGGGATCAGGAACTCCTGCGGACCCATTTTTAATAAACTCCTACGAGGACTGGAAAATCATCGATGCCAGACACGGTGTCGGTGATGACCCTCCTCACTACAAACTTACGACAGATATAGACTTATATTCTGAACACGAAACATTCAAGGGTGCTGACTTTATGGGCGGTACCCTCTGGATGGATAATCATGCGATAAGAAATCCGAAACTCAAACTGGATAGTTATTGTATAAGATTCTGTACGATTATCGGTGGTGATTTGGAAACCTTAAAACCAAATGGGCAGGTTTCTCATATTGGTGGAGAGGGACAGATCACAAACATAACTGGTAATAAAGTAAAAACTATATTTAATAAATGTTTCTTCAAAAGAATGTTTGTTGATATAGATGCGACAGATATGTGGATAGATGACGATGAAGCTATGAGTCTTACTGGACAGATTGGTGCACTTCAGTCATTTATTCGAATCAAGAACGAATCAATAAGGGTTAAACCTCTTGTTGCAGCTCTTCCAGTTGATAATGATATTTCGTTTAGAGATACTTGTTTAGAGTTCCTTGGTAATGCATTCGACCAGCCACTGATATACGTATTCCATGAAGGCGAATTCTCAGAACTTATCATGGAGAAATGCGCTATATACGGTGATCTCGATTGCGAGCAGATGAGTTACTATCACGACTCTGATCCTGCTCCGTTTATGGTTGATGGTGGTGTATCTTCATGTATATTCTCTGTCAATGCTAAAGGGGCAAGAGATGAACAGGGTTGGAAAGCTTATGCAAGAGCCATCTACAACGAACACGGTCCGTCAATAGCGGCTATTCATAGCGGTTGTTATGTGGCTGACAGAAACGAACCAACCTCTCACGACCACGGTGCTATACCGATCACAAGAGTAGACGAAAGGACATATGTGGACCCTGATATTCTTAAAAACGATTATCAGTTTGACGTATTAAGAACAAGATAAGGAGTGATATTTATGGCAGTAACAGGTACTGGCACACAGGCAGACCCATATTTGGTTTCTACCATCGAAGAAATTAGTGAAGCTTTTACCGCTTGTCGAGCTAAATCTTCGGCAGGAACATACTATGTAAAGCTTACCACTGATATTCACGGTGGATGGTCAGAATGGCCTTTAGACCTCGACTTCCATAGTGACAGTGACAGAATGATCGACTTTGATATGGATGGTCATGAAATATGTGAATTCACTTGTGGTGACGGATGGTTTCGTCTTGGCTGCATGGCTGGTGATACATTCCGAAACGGCAAGATTTACAATATTTACAAAGATACCGGTTTAACTTATATTCTTTCTAAAATTAAATTTGTAAGGATGAGTTTATCAGCTTTTGTAAATGAATCAAAATCAGAACAGTTCTATCAGTGCGAATATGAAAAAACTGCTCTCTGGCTTAGAGTTAAGAATTACAATGCCCAGAATGGTTACACATATCATCCGCTTATCACATTCAATGGATATTCTGTCTCAGATCAGGATGGCCCTTATCAGTTGAAAGAAACAGACATGCTGGTAATAATTGATAACGTGAACACAGCGAAATGCGTAATCCTTCAGGCTAATTCGTCGTCATCTCCTATAATCGGTGAGACATGCCGAATCCAGGGCCAGATTGCTAACATCACACCAGATTCAATCACTGAATACCCAGCAATCATGTCTTCTGATGTAGCGGTCGAGGATTCTGTAGTCAACATGGAACTGCCGAATTACACTGGAACAGTGACAACATCACCTACAACTATCATCGGCACAGGCTCAACGGGTGTTATCAATAGCGATCTCGTTCATGACCCAGACGACGCAGACTACACAATGCTTAATCTCATCCCTGTTACAGATTCGGAAATGCACAGCGCAACAGACCTTACCAATAAAGGATTCCCTATTTATGATATTTCACCATCGTAAGGAGGTGCTTTTAAATGGCACATGAAAACGATTGGGTTGCTGACGTTATTGACGACGGCTCTATTCCGTGGAAACCAAAAACTTGGAACGGCACTACACCTACCACCGGTATGAACGTTTGGACTGATGGAACGGATATTTATTACGATAGATATGTATTAAATAGATCCACTTCGACATGGACTAAACTTGCATGGACTGGAATAGGAATATTTCATGGTGGATATATATGGACAGATGGGGAGAATACATACTGTTCGATGGATTCCGAACAGTACGTACTCGACAAATCAACGCGTACCTGGAGTGATAAAACATGGTCTGGTTTGACGTCATTTGATGGTCATTACATATGGACCGATGGAATCGATATTTATTATTCGAACAACCAAAATCAATATGTTTTAGATAAATCAACATCTACATGGATGACTAAAACATGGACCGGTTTAACATCGTTTAACGGGCATAATGTCTGGACCGATGGAACGGATATTTATTATTCGTATCTCGGCGATAATTATGTCTTGAACAAAAAAACACAGTCGTGGCAAAGCAAAACATGGAGAGGTCTCGATCGTCCAGGAATGTTCTTAGGCAACGATGGTTGGACTGATGGAACGGATATTTATTATTCTTGTTCATGGGCAGGCACACAACCATATTCTGCTAACTATGTTTTAGATAAATCAACATCTACATGGATAGCTAAATCGTGGGATGGTATGGCATTTAGTGGTTCCAGCATCTGGACTGATGGGCGTTATATATATCTGTCCAATGGGAATAATCAGTATAGATTCATTCCAAAACCGATAACATCTACACCATACCGTCTAAACTTCCCTGAAATGATAGAGTCAATTGACCCTCACGACGTATGGGTAACTGAGCTAGACCCGGATGCACCAGCAAGTGATATTACATTCGACCCTAACTACAGGTATGTAAAGCTTGAGTTTAATGTTGATATTACAGCAGATAACGATAACAGTCCATATTTACGAGCTACAACTGACTTACCGAATTCAGCGATATATGTTGACAGTGGATATTACTGGTATCAGTGGAGCATTCAGATAGAACCCGCTACAAGTGTGGCTTCCAGACTATATGCAGCAGAAGAAAGTGCGTCGAATCTTTCTGATTTCATGGTGCATGTAGATACTTACGGTTCATCTGTTGAAACTCGTGGATATCAAGGTACTGATCTTGTAATGTCACCTAAAAAAGCTCAGTATAATGCTATTGGCGACTTTGATATAACAGGTTCAATACATAGTGCTGTAACGAATACATCACAGTATAATGCCAAAAGAACAGACGACTATTATAGATCCTTCATGGGTTATACAGTCTATCTTAATCAGACCGCTACTGGTTCATCGTCAAGTACCGTAACAGTAAAACTCTATTACTGCTTTGATCAAGACGAATCTGGTTACGATGCACTCTTAGCTGAATATCCTAACCATGCGTCACCATATAACCCATCACCAGCTACAAAAGTTCCGTATCGTTTAAACTTCCCAGAGCTAAAAGAGTCAATCGACATAAACTCTTGGGTAATAGACAATGATATTCCATTCCGTCCAAACTTTCCGCCTCTAATCCCGTCAATTGACCCTTATAACTCATGGCTTATCTCTGACGATATTCCTTTCAGATGGAACTTCCCTCCTTTAATCCCTACAGCCACACCATCCGATTCCTGGCTCCAAGACAAAGGTTGGGATCCGAGAAGACCATGGCCAGAACATAGGTCGATAATTCAAAAGGTTCAGACGATACCGAATATACCGGACGTCGACTGGACTAAATCTATGCAACAGACTTTCGAGTTTTACACCGTTGACCCGAATAACTGGTATGACGATCAGAAACTTGAAAACATTATATCTTGTGATCTTACGCATGACCTTACTTCAGACAAGAGAGGTAATGCGAGTATCGCGGTAACAGAACCATTGCCAGAGTGTTATATTCGTACATATCTCGTGGTGACACAGGCTGGATACATGCATAAAATATGTCTTGGTACATATCTTTACATGACTTCATCCGACTCATTCGATGGCATGAAACACAACATAACTATGACTGGTTATACTCCTATGGTAGAGCTCGAAGAGAAGCTACCACCATTAGGATTCCATATCGTAGGTATCACGAATAGAAAGCACTCAGGTAATGCCCCAATGGTGACAGATGCGATAAAGGATATTGTTACTACATACACAAGATGCGAAATAGAGAATAGGACTGTTATTCAGAAACCTCTTCTCAATGATTTCGTAGCAGGAACTAACGATAACTTCTTAACTGTAATTAACAATATTCTTAACGCATCTTCGCTACAGCAGTATATTTTAACCGTAGACGAATGGGGTACTATCATCGTCAAAGACAAACCGGTATTGGAAGACGCTATCCCAACTTATATTTACACAGACGACAACTCTTCCATACTGCTGCCAAGTCTTGATACTAACGATGATATTTATGGTATTCCGAACGTTGTTGAGGTATTATATACTGGTGATAAGCGGCTCCCAGCAATAAGGGTTATAGTCAAGAACGAAGACCCTACATCTATCGTATCAATCCCATCTAGAGGACGAGAGATTGCTAAGAGGTTTACTATCACAAACATAGCAGCTCCAGTTAACGACTATTCAGAAGCAGCAGTAAGGGCTCAGGTAACGGCTCAGGCAGAGAGATTACTTGAAGCAGCATCCACAATCCAGAAGACTATCTCATATTCTCATGGATATTGTGATGTTAAAGTCGGTGACACGGTCCTTATCAACTACGAAAGAGCAGGGGTTACTGGTATAAGAGCGAAAGTCGTATCACAGCGAATCTCGTGTAAACCAGGATGCCAGGTAGACGAGCAGGCTGTATACACAAAGAAATTATGGAATCGAGGTGTCTGATTTGAATCTCACTACAAAAATGTTAAAGGATTTTGTTGATGCTTTAGTCGTAAAAGAAGAAAAGTCCACAGAATCCACTTGCTACGGTACTTACCACTTAGATGATGAGTATTCGTATGTTATATTTGACGGAGCCGAGGAACAGACACCTTGCGTTCCGTTAATCACTTGTGCCGATGGCGATAGAGTATCAGTAACAATACGAGAGAACACTTGTTATATTACGGGGGTGCTTTAAATGGACGACACAGAACACAGACTAACTCGACTGGAGTCGGACTTAAAGACCGCATTCTCCAAAATAGACGAACTCCGCAATAGACAAAATGCTTTCGATGATTTGGTTATATCTGTCAAACAGCTAGCCATCAGAGAAGAGAATGTCGAAGCGGACATCAAAGAAATAAAAGCAGACGTAAAAACACTTACCAACAAACCAGCAGAGCGATGGAACGACTTGGTGAAAACTGTAATCGGTCTTATCGTAGCTGGTGTTGTTGGATTTATATTAGCAAAGGTGGGATTATAATGTATATTGTGACTTCAGGAATGAACCCGAATGAAGATCATCTCGAACATCACGGTGTCCTCGGTATGAAGTGGGGCGTACATCGTTATCGTGGAAAAGATGGAAAACTAACAGAAAAAGCGAAAAAGAAGATGGCTGAAATAGCGTCTGACGAGAAGAAGTCTAGAAGACAGACAAACCTAGCAAAGAATCGAATAAAAGAAAATACAGAAGCACACGCCTTTCAGGTAGATGTTAACTCAAGACAGCTTGAACGTGTTATAAAACGAGGCGGCGGTAAAAGCGAAAAAGCTCTTAAATTATATGATGCAATACTCGACGGAAAGAGAGCAATAGCTAGGAACAACGCTACACTTGCAGATATAGATTCTGGAAAAATAAAAGCCGGTAGAGATTTTATAAATCAGATCGACTTTAACTTCGGATTCTTTGCAAACACTTCTAACGAACGAGTTATATTTAAAGACCCATCTCGTGATGTTCAGAACGATGTGCTTCTTAGCTATGGAAGACATGTATATCGCCCTCATTGATTAATCGCCTAATATTCACTTCCTTTAGTGGAACTATAGGCTAGTGCTATAGGCTAGATGAGGTTCCTATCATGGTAAGGTCCATGTGACTTGGGCAGTGGAATGAAGGAACTGCCACGATAGAGTCAGGAGCTCGTGATGCATTCATGGGCTCTTGATTTTTCTGCTTGAACGTTAGTGAGAGTAGGTTGAGGTACGAAACTCGCTTAAGAATCACACTCTTTAATGGAAGAATTCGAAATTCCCGAAAGGGTATATTTTAAGGAGGATTTTATATGAAAGCATTTAGAAGTATAGTTGATAAAATGACATACGACAATTATTCTATTTCGGAAACGGAAGAAGAGGTGAATTCAATAATGGTTAAATACGAGCTGTATTATGACACAGGAGTTGAATCTATTTGTGAAACATATAAGGATCTGATAAGCCGTATGGCTAGAGTAATCGACCTTCAGCAATGGCAAGTTGATGAAGCGAGGAAACAGTTACGTAAGGCGCATGCAGAAACTAATACGGTCAAGAAACAGATCAACGAAAGCAGGATTAATGCAGGATCGGTAACCAAATTTATCGAAAGAAGAAACGAAGAGATAAACGAGGTTGAGTATGAAAACGAACTACTAATAGCAGAAAATGAATTTTTAAAAAAGAAAATAGAACTTCTTGAGCATAAGCTGGCTCAGAAATAATAAGCTTCTAACAGTATCTTGAAATACAGATACTGTTACGTTTCGCTTTATATTCATATGCTTTAATGGAAAGATTTGTTATCTTTTATTTTTAGAAAGGAGGGCATTTATATGCCTAGAAGATCGAAAGATATAACAAAAACACTTGATGAAACGGTGAAAATAATGGAACGTCACAGAGAACGTGAACGTGAATTAGAAGAACTAGAAGAACTATTAATTAAGGAAGAACCGAAACCAGAACCGGCTATATCGGATGAAGTACAAAAAGCGTTTGTAGAATTACAGACTGAAGCAATCGAAATCAATGAGGAGTTTGCTAAACTTAGAGACGAGATACTGTACGTTAATGGTATTAACAGACCAGTAGACGGAAAAAGAGTAGTGCAACTTATTGATCGATACTTCAGATGTCTTGCAGCATCGCAGTTACTGACAATACAGGTTTCGCCATTATTATATAATAAGTAATTCACGGATGCCATTAACCAGTTTCTGGAGAGACCTGAAACATGGTCTCTTCGCTTTATATTCACACGCTTTAACGAAAGGATGGTGTTCTAAATGAACAACGAAGATATATTATTTATTGAAGAAATGAAAAAAGATCTTTGTTTAGAGCAGGGAAGAATCATACGTCTTCACGAGCTAAAAGCAGAGAGTGACAAGCTTGAGAACGAGCTTACGACGATCTATCAGGAACTAGCGGAAGGCTGGGTACCGAAAGATGACGAGCTCATTCACATAGTGGATGTCATATCTAAGGCAAAAGCGGTAAATGAAGAACGTGAGAGACTTGCCGACGAAGCAGAGAAAGAATTCATAAGATTACGTGATAAAACGTATTCAAAAATCGAGTTGGACGGAATAATACCAGACTAATCGACTAAGACCAAAGGAACAAGGACGTTCTGATGGTCTTAAAATTCTCGCGTAGAATTCTGATACTATTATGAGAAAGTAAGTTAGATGGTATAACACCAGAGCAATCTGGAGACGTGGGTTCGAATCCCGCACTTTCTCTTTTGTTTAGCATAATTTTCACGTTCTTTAATGGAGTAGTAAAGTGCTGCTCCCTCGAAACTTTTATATTCATAATTTGGAGGAATTGAAAATGGCAATTTTCGGAAAAAGATGGAAGTACAAAGCAGAAGACGAGAAAGATGTAAACTCAATCGATTCAAGACTTGAGGTTTTTGATGAGACTAGCAAGCTTACAAAGGAAATCATGGATGACATGGCAACTGACGTTCGTGACTTCATGATCAGAGAGGATTTAATCGACGATGAATTCACCGAATACATCCCTATGATGAAGAAGTACGCACAGAAGTTATCACGACTCTATGAGCTGACTGAGAAGGCTTGCAAGATCGAAATTCAGAAGACAGAAGCTCTTGAGAAGAGAATGGAAAGCATCGAACAGTCTATGGCTACACTTGCAGACGCAACGAAAGGTCAGAACAGAATTCTCGAAAGAATTGCAGTAGCAATGGAAACGGAGAATATTACAAAGAAGAAATAATCGAGAGAACTAAAACTTAAACTGTATGAGCAGGTAAACCAATTGGTGGATCTGCTCTTACGTTTCGCATTTTATTCAAACCCTATAATGAGGAGGTGATAAAAATGTCAAGAAGAGAACATATTGACAGAGCACGTGAAACAAGACTCTGGATCAAAATGATTCTTGGCGCTCTGGTAGCTATAAAGATGTTAGCTCCAGATGTCTGGAATACAATTTGTGACGGAGTAGCTTTAGCGTACTACAAAGTCAAAGAGAAAATTGACAACGCCAAAGAGAAGCTTAACTCCAATAAATAAGCATTTTAAGAGACTTGTTGGACAGGTGGTTCACGGTCTCTTACCATTCGTGATATTTTCATCCCCTTTAATGAGGAGGTGAAAACTAATGAAAAGTATATTTAAGTTTTTCCTAAAACTTTGGACGACAATAGGTGTTATAATATTGATACCAATCATAATAATATTCGCTATCATTGTAGTCACGATAACGGGCTACAGTATAGCTGAAGTATTATGGTGGGGATTTATATTTTCCATCGTATTCGCGGTACCATTAAGTTGGATAAGAAAAGCTGAACTTAAAAGAGCGAAGAAAAAATTAAAAAAATTAGAAAGCACCGAAACAGAGGAATAAAGGCCCTCGGCGCGGACTCTACATCCGTAGCCTTTTGGGCTTCGCATAAAATTCTCGCACTATAATGGGAGGTGAAGAAATGTCTACTTTAGAAAAGATATTTGGCATCGCTGGAGCAGTATGTACGGCTGTGGCGGCCATTATCGGATGGGTTAAAAATAAGGACAAATAGTAAATCCCACACGACAAGGACAGTAGTTACGAATCAAAACGATTCAGCTACTGTTCGCGTCTCGACCACACACTATAATGGGAGGTGAAGTAAAATGTCATTTTTTGACAAGTTCAAGAAGAAGGCGAAAGAGCCTACAACTGAAGAACTTCTCAAAGAGGAGCTCATAGCAGAAATGCGAACGGAGTTAAATGCACTCGGCAATTTAGACAGAGACGATGTGTTTGATGTGCAGGTACGACTTGAGCACCTGGATCGATTGGAGACGGAAGTTAAACTTCTTAACTCACTCAAAGCAGAAGACTTTAAAAAGGTCGAAGCGGCGACAGAAGTTAAAAAGGGTATCATTCCGGCTATCATCGGTGCAGGAGCGACAATAGTATCAGCAATCACACTCATGATATTCGAAAAGGAAGAGTGTATAACTGGTTCTACTGCTAAAGAGTTCCTTAGGAAAATCTTCAGTGGTTTCAAAAAGAACTAAAAACTTATAAAAACCAACTACCAAGAGTATATTTATGGAAACATACGTATACTCTTTGGTCTTTCATGAAAGGAGTTATTTGTATGTTCAAATGGGATGGACTTGCATCATTTTGCAGAAAGAATTCCAAAGAGATTGCATTAGTCTCAGCCGTAGGCACTTTAGTCCTTGCTGTGTATACAGCGTTTAATCAGGGTAAAAAGTGTCAGAGAGCAGAGGACAAGATCGAGATGGACGTAGAGAATTATGATGAGTACAATAAGGCTGTCGTGAAGAATGAGATGAAACATCTCGTGCCAGTCGCAGTTCCTACATTCATATGTGCGTTCTCGATAGGCTTTATGTATGGAGTATCTGAGAGACGTGAAAAGGCGCTCACATCAGCATTACTTCTCGTTCAGTCACGATTCAATAGTTATAGGCATCGTGTAGAGCTCAAGGATCCAGAGCTTTACAATGAGATTAACGACGACATAGCTAATGACGCTGAAAAGGACGGTATATTCGACACAGGCGTTTTAAAAGGCGAGAAAAGCTTATTTTATGACACCATA
>JAEEGL017408877.1_pt1 | contig 24650 bp, 19 predicted proteins | sample 9134231 | NCBI WGS metagenome assembly JAEEGL01 (sample SAMN16246548, study PRJNA631951) | gut metagenome | biome: gut microbiome; feature: rumen; material: fiber-attached | host: Bos | place: Iran: Karaj | collected 2018-10
AAATTGCTTCTTTTCAAGATTTTTTCACTGAAGAAGATGGAATAATTTCTGGCAAATATCCTAATATTTTTTGGACCTGCTGTTTCAACAATTTCATATTTTGAGAAACTGTTTTTTGATTAGCTTTATCTGTTTTTGTAACAACAATAGAAAATGGAAGTTCTTCCTCTTTCAAACTCTCCATAAATTCTAAATCAATTTTCTGAGGAACAATACTTCCATCAACTAATACTAATATGAAAGGTTTTCTTTTCAAAAAATAATCATGACTTTCATCTATCCAATTCCTTCTTGAAGCTAAACTAGATTTAGCATATCAATATCAAGGAAGATCAACAAAATACCAATTTTTATTTACCAAAAAATAATTAATAAGTTGTGTTTTTCATGGTTTATCAGAAGCTTTAGCTATATTCTGCCCTAACAACATATTAATTAAAGAAGATTTCCCAACATTAGATCTACCAATAACAGCCACTTCAGGAAGAGTCTCCTCTGGACAATCCTTCACTTTCGCTACAGATTTCAAAAAATTTACTGAAGTGATTTGCATTCAATCTTTTTGATAAATAAAAACGCTTATTTAACAAAATGTAGTATAACTCCTGCTGTTTTTTGAACATCAATAATAGTTAATTCACGACCATCATCTAAAACAACACTTCATGAATCTCAGTTCTGTCATCACATCTCTGGATAAAAAGGAGTTTTATCAAATATTAAAATCTTTTGTCCATCATCAGTATCAATCTCTTTTAATAATTTTGAATCTTCAAAATTAAGATTTCCATATCAAACAAATTCTGTTGCTGGAATTCCTTCTAAATATTTAGACCAATCTGCTGTTTTTTGAAACATTGCCTTTGTACTTTGTCTTGATTTCTCCTTTGCTTTCTCAAGTGCTTTCTGATATCAATCTAAATCAAGCTCAACATTCTGTTCAGCAGCTATTTCCTTTGTGATTTCCAATGGAAATCCATAAGTATCATAGAGCATAAAAATCTGATCTCCTGCTAATTTTCCATTAGCATTCTTTAATAAATCCTTCAAGATTCATTCTCATTTAGCAATAGTTTTTTCAAATTGAGAAATCTCATTAATCAAAGTCTTCTTAATTCTAGGTTCATCAAATTCTCTTAATCATTTGAACGCAACAAAAGCAGCATCAACAAAACTATTTAATTCTTCACTACTTAATTTCTTAAGAAGGATTAAATTATAATAACATCTTCTTACAATCATTCTCAAAACATAACCAGCACCAACATTAGATGGTGTTAATCCATCATTAATTAACATAAATGCTGTTCTCAAATGATCTGCAACAATTCTAAATTTTCTTTCATTTCACTTATAAGTTAAACCTGTTGTTTTTTCTAATAATGAAATAAATGGAGCAAAAAGATCTGTTTCATAAATACTTTCTTTTCATTGAAGAACTTTACACATTCTTTCAAATCCCATACCCGTATCTACATTATGTTGAGAAAGCTTAGAAAAATTACCTTTTTCATCTCTATAGAACTCCATGAATACATTATTCCAAATCTCCATCCAATTATCTTCATCATCTTTTACATTAGATCCTTCTGGAGGAAATTCAGAGCTTCATACCCAGTAGAATATTTCAGTATCAGGTCCACATGGTCAAACAGGACCAGGACTCCACCAGTTATTTTTTTCTGGTAAGAATGATATTCTTTCTGCAGGGATACCTGCTTTTTGCCAAGCAGCTGCAGCTACTTCATCTCTTGGAGCATCAGCATTACCTTCAAATACAGTTACAGCTAATTTTCTTGAATCAAAACCAAGTTCATTAACTAAGAATTCATAACTCCATTGAATAGCCTCAGCTTTAAAATATTCACCTAATGACCAGTTTCCCATCATATCAAAAAATGTTAGATGAAAACTATCTCATACTTCATCAATATCAACTGTTCTAACACATTTTTGAATATTAAATAATCTATGTCACAATGGATGTTCTTTCCCTGCAAGATAAGGAATTAATTGTTGCATTCACGCAACATTAAACAATGCTGTAGATTCTTTATCTGCAATTAAAGAAGCTTCTGGCAAATGTACATGATTCTTTGTAAGCCAAAAACTCTTCCATTTTTCTCTTAATTGTTCTGAAGTCAAATTTAACATAAGCCTATATTAATAATTTAAATTAAATGTATCTAAATCAAGTTCACAACTTTCCAATATAAATTCTGAAGCATTTTTCTTTTTATCCCAACAATTACCATCAACGCATTCAGATCATAAAGAAACTGTTGTTCAAAGATAATGATATTCTAAGAATCTATTTACTATAGCCTTTCAATCTCTAAATCATCCGAAATACCATCTTGATTCCCACTTATTATCTTTCTCATCAAAAAGATTATCTTTATGTCAATTACCTTCACCAGGATCAAACAAGATATCATTAATTTGATAAACAAGTTTATTATCCCAATTGTATCATGCTATAAAATAATTTCAGCTAGCATCAGACCATGCACCTGCTCAATAATTTATTGGTAAATCTTCATCATTCTGGTTGATATAAAGCATTCAATCATCATACACATAATTAACACGTCTTATATGTTCTTTTGATAATCATTTTTCTAAAGCATAAGCGGCTCAAGAATAATTAAAGAATGATTCATCCGATCTATCTAAGAAAGTTCTATCCTTCACAAAAGTATATGCAGCTTCTGGATATCAATTAATAAAACTCAAACAAGTAGCTTTATGTCAATCAACTTGGATATCTCAATTTTCATCTATTGAAAAATCTTCAATAATTGAAATAGCTGAATGAGAGTTGGTATCATAGGTATAATCACTAAGAAAGACACCTCATAATCAATCAGGGAAACTTCATTTCTTTGCCTTTCTTCTACAATTCTGAACATTATCAGAAATTACATATGGTGTTCTATAAAGATTAGGAGTTCAACATAAAGGTAAAGATGCTAAAGCATAACGCATTAATTCATCTCATGAAAGATTTTTTGTATCAACATATTTCAAAGCCTCTTCCAAAGAAATTTTTTCATTTTCATCAATATCTTCTTGTATAGCACCAGTTGTTATTGTTACATTAATACGAGATAATCAAGTATCCTCTTCAACTTTTTTTTCACTCATAAGGAAAGCTGTTCATAAAAGAAGAACAGCCGCCAAAAAAATTAAAGATATACTAAGATTTTTACTCATTTTAATCAAAGAACAAAAGTTACAAAATTACTCAACATTATTAACAGCTCTTAAATTTCTATTTTCTTTATAAGCATCAATAAACTCATAAATATTAATCTTATTAACACCATCCGTACTTAACAAATATAATTCAGGTCTATCAGCAGTACTTGTAGGAACTGCAGCATCTATCACAGTTTCAGATTCAAGAGCGAACTTAAATCTAAACATATAATAAAGCTTAAAACTAGTTGAATAGTTACTATGTGTTTTTGATGGACTTGATTCATATGCAGTCAATGTTTGATTATCTCTATCAAATAAGAATATATATGGAGAATCATCAGAAGCCAAAACTTTTACATTATTTGAATAAGGACTTAATGTTGTCTTATCTCATCATTCGATATCAACAGTACGCATCTCTAATGTTGTTCAAACATTAGTACTTCTCCAGAATTGATATAAGTTACCATCTCACCATGCTAAGAAGTTACCATCAATTGCAAATCAATTTAATTCTTGAGGTAATACAGTTCAAGATGATGCAACTACAGAATAAGTAGATGGATTTCTATATTTATTCTCTGAACCTGGAACAACAGCATATCTTGTTAACAAAGCATTTGCCATGTTGTTAGGACTCTTCTGGAATAGATAGAATTTATTATTTCAATATGTTCATATTCCTCAGATTGAAGTTGTAGACCAATCACCATCAACAACCTCCATTGGTTCTACTCATAATTTATTAACAAAGAATATATTTCAACCAGCTGTATAACAGAATAATCCTCTCTTACTTAAACTTAATGAACAAGCTTTAGCAGGTTCTCACATATCATATGAAATAGGATTAACTCTTGTTTTATCATTAACAATTCAAATAAGAGCAGCTTGTTCTCATCAAACATTAATAGATGAATCAACAGCAATACTTACTAAATCTCACAAAGCTTCTTTTTCAGAAGAATTAAATGTAAAGATCTTTGTTTTCTTACCTATTTTTTCATCATCAAATTGAGAAAGATTCTTAATAATACGAACCATAAATCCTTCTTCATATGCTTGAAGTAATTCTGTCTTTAATTTAGCAACATCTTCAATCCATAATCCATTTGATTCAACCACCTGAATCTTTTGAGAGATCTCATTATACTTTTCAGATTTTTCATCTGAAGTTGGTTCCAACATCTTAAATGCAAAGATATCTTGCTTTATTCAATCAATTGTTAAATCAATAAATGCTCATGTTGAAGTTTGATATTGAAGCTTATTATCTTGATCAGATTTAAATTGAGTAAAAATAGCTCAAACAAGGAAAAGTATAGCCAAAATTAAACATCAAACCATTACATAATACTTGTTTCCATTGAATACATTATTTGTCTTTTTCTTCCATTTCATCAAATCAACCTTTGAAGAAATCTTTCATGTAATTTTTGAAGTATATTTTGAAGCAAGTCCTGATAATTTTCATCAAGCATGAACCTTTTTAATCTCCAATCTCTTAATTGAATAGATTCAGATGAATCATACCTCTTTTTTATCAATTCTTGTAGAAAAAGTATCATCCAAGAAATCAAGTATTGCCATTTCATCTTCTTTTTCTAGTACTGACTCAATATCAGCCAAATCATGTTGATCCAAAACATCAGATAGTTTTGTTCAAACATAAAGCAATGCATCACCTCTCTCTAATTCTCATCCAATAAAATCAGAGAATTGATCAATACTAGCTTGATCATTATATGAATTTTCTAGAACTGAATATACTTTTTCATCACGGAAAATAATCATAGAAACTCTTCAAATCATCCATGTTTTAACAGCATTATCCATGATAAGTTGTACATATCATTTCAAGTCACATTTTGGAACATTACGAAGTTTTTCAGCAAATGCTTGTAACTTAGAATTTAATCCTTGTAAATACTTTTCCAAACGTTTTTCAACTTCATCATCAGTTAACATATTATCCTTGATATCATCAACGAAATCTGCAACAAATTCATCAAAAATCTCCTTTTGATAATCAACAAATTTTTCACTTCAGATTTGGATATATACCTCTAAATTTATATCATCACTAATCTGATTACTATATAGATATACCTTTTCTGGATCAGTATATTCAACAGCATTATAAACGGGTTTCATTAATGCAGAACTAGAATATAAAATTCAATTTTCAACAAAAAAACATGAATTATTTTTCACATTATTTAATAAGAAAAGCGATAAAAAAATCAATATCATTATATCGTTTTTATCACAAAACTTAATCTTGTATTCTACAGTCATTTTTGTACATTCTAAGACAGATTTTTTATTTTTTGTTTAAAGCGCATGAAAATCCTTGTACTTAATAGTGGAAGTTCTTCACTAAAATATCAACTCTTCGATATGGAGAAAGAAGAAGTTCTTGCAAAATGACTTGTAGAAAGAATTTGAATAGAATGAAGTAAAATTAAACATAAAACAGCTACAGGAATCAAACATGATGTTGAAGGATTCCTAGAAAATCATGAAATAGCTCTTAATAAAGTATTAAATCTTCTAATCGACCCTGAAGTTTGAGCATTAAAAGATCTTAAAGAAATTGATGCCGTTGGACATAGAATGGTGCATGGAGGTGAAAGCTTCAGTAAATCAACACTTATCACTGATGAAGTAAAAAAGACTTTTAAAGAATTAACAGACTTAGCTCCATTACACAACCCTGCAAATCTTATGGGAGTTGAAGCTGTAGAAAAAGTTCTTCCATGAATTCCTAATGTTGGAGTATTCGATACAGCATTTCATCAAACAATGAAACCAGAAAACTATCTTTATGCACTTCCATACAGACGATACGAAGAATACAAGATTAGAAGATATGGATTTCACGGTACATCACATAGATATGTATCACAAAGAATTAGCGAAATATTAGGAAGAAAAGATTTAAAAGTTATCACATGTCACGTAGGTAACTGAGCAAGTATCTCTGCTATTAAAAACGGAGAAGTTGTTGAAACTTCAATGGGATTAACTCCATTGGAAGGAGTTATAATGTGATCTAGATGTGGAAATATTGATCCTGCTATCATCCCATTTATGATGAAAAAAGAAAATCTTAGTGCAGATCAAATTGATAAAATCATGAATAAAGAATCATGAGTATTAGGATTATCATGAAAATCTAGTGATCATAGAGATATCGAAGACTGATACAATGCTGGAAGTGAAAGAGAAATAACAATTATGAAAATGTATACTAATGCAATATTAAAATACATCGGTGCGTATGCTGCTCTTCTAGAATGAGTTGATGCTATCGTATTTACAGCCTGAGTATTAGAAAATTCAAAACTTCAAAGACAATTAATAGCTGAAAAACTTGGATGGTTAGGTGTTGATTATGATGCATCTAAAAATGATTTCAGAGGTGAAGAAAGATGTCTTACAAAAGAAAATAGCAAAGTTCAACTTTGGGTTGTTCCAACTGATGAAGAACTTATGATTGCTAAAGACACATATGATATTGTTAATTGAAAATAAGGAACAGATTATAAGAAAAAATGCAGTAAATTTACTACTGCATTTTTTTAATTTCTAAATTAGATATTTATTCCTATAACTCTTTTCCAGTTTCTTTTTATATACTTAATTTTAAGCTATCTTATCAGCAACTTCACTAGAAGGTTTTGCTGCTGTAGCAACAAGAGCATCTTTATTACCTGTCTTTTCATATTCAGCTAATTGATAATAATATGGAGGTCTTCAAAAATGGCGATAATCTTTCATTTCTCTTTCTCTAACTCTTACACCTTTTCAAACATAATTTCTACAATCATCTTTTGCATCAGTTGAAGAACCTAGTGTTCTTACATACATTTTTCAATTCTTTTGATATGGTTTTGAAATAACCATCTCAATATGATAAATAGAGCTATGTTTCTTTTTTCAAGGTTTTTGATCCCAATACATAAAATCTCATACCGTTACTTGATCCTTAGCAACATCAACATCCGCTCAAGAAAATGTTGCAGCAGTCAAACGTTGCTTAAATTTAATTCCTTGTTGTTTAAATGCCCAATTCCAAAGTCAAGAACAATCAAATCAAGTTTCTGGAGATACTCAACCCCATTTATATTTTACTCAAATCTGACTCGCAGCAGATTTATATACTTCTTCAATAAAACGTCATTGAGATTCAGATAATCAATCAACATGTTCAGGAACTGCTTGTGAAGCAACTTCTCATCATTCACGAGACATGGGTTCAGAAGAAGCTGTTTCAGATCAAGTTGTTTCAGATCAAGTTGATTCAGATCAAGTTGTTTCTCATTGACTAGCATCTGCAGGATTTGAAGTTGTTGCAGGATTTGCTAATACATGACCATCTATAATTTCAGATTTCAACTCAGATAAAGCATCTGATGTAGGAATTTCCTTTATTCAAGACAATTTTTCTTTTACAAAATTCAAATTATCCATTTGATCAGGAATCAAAATAGATAATCAATGTTGTCTAAAAATATCAAGAAATACATCTTTAACTCATCATTCATTAACCAAGTAATCTTTTATCTGATCTTTTAAAGCTAACATTGCTGGATTCTCTTTAACCAACTTATTAATATATTCATCAGCAATTCATTGTCTTACTTCTGACAATTGTTCTTTTATTTCTGGAGAAATATCATCCTCCATTTCCAACATTTTATTAACTAATTCTCATAATACCTCAGCCATAATAATGTATAATATATAAATGTATTAAAACACATATTAATTATATACGAAAAAACGGGAAAATAATAATATTTACAACAATATTCAACAATTAAGATTGACATTCTATCAATTTAAAGAAAAACACTATTAATATATCTTGATTTCATTTTTTGTATTTCTATACTTTCTAATAAGAAATTATTTTTATTTATCATATTTCTTTATTCCTTATGGACCCCTTATCGTTAATTGCCTTCCTTATTTTAATTCTATTATCAATGTTCTTCTCTTGAAGTGAAACAGCATTCACTTCAGTACCCATCCACAAAGTAAATGCATTAGTAAAAGAGAAGAAAAGCTGAGCAAAAGCTCTTTCTAAATTAAAGCATCAACCAGAAAGAATGATTATTGCCATTCTTATCTGAAATAACATAGTAAACACTGCAACAGCTTCATTAGCTACAGTAATTTCATTACAAATAGCTCAATGAATTAACTATGAACAAGGAACTATGGTTACAATTGCTACTATTATTGTAACAATTTTATTACTCCTTTTTTGAGAAATATTCCCAAAAACATTTGCTACTACCCATGCAGAAAAAATATCATTAATAATTGCACCATTCTATACACGATTCATTAAAATATTGTTCCCTCTTATCTACGTTTTAGAATGGATGATGAAAGGTCTAAATAAAAAATGAAAAAAAGAATCTGTTAGTGAATCAGATCTTGAAGCATTTATAGATTTATCAAAGCAATCAGGAATCTTCGATCACTGACAAGATAGAAAAATTAAAAAACTTCTAGCACTTGATGATTTGACTGCTGAAGATGTTATGACTCCAAGAATCAAGATTAAAGCACTAGATGATGACAATACTCTTGATGAAGCAATAGATTTATTAACAGAATACCATTATTCACGTATTCCTGTATATCACGAAACAATCGATAATATTGATAGAATAGTAACATTAAAAGAGCTTCTAAGGATCAGAAAAAAGAATAAATGAAATACCCTAATATCTGATTTACAGCTTTCTCCAATCGCTAAAATTCCTCGTTCACAACCAATTGATACTCTATTAGAAAAATTTCAAAAAACACATAAACATATCGCCGTTATAGTTGATGAATATGGATGAGTAGAAGGAATCGTTAGTCTAGAAGATATTATTGAAGAGGTTTTCTGAGAAATCCAAGATGAAACAGATGAAGAAATACCTCCAATCCTAAAATGAGAGAAAGGAACAGAATTAATATGTCAATCATATGTTAGACTTGATGAAGTACTTACTGTTTTATGAATACAATTTGAGGATCTTTGACTTGATGATGAATTTGAATCTGAAACACTAAGTTATCTAATTACAAGTTCATTTGAAAGATTCCCAAATACATGAGAAGAATTACAATTACCACTCCAATCTGGAGATGAAAAAGAAAAAACTAAATTCCTATCATTAAAAGTACTCTGGGTTAAGAAGAGTATCGTTTGAGAATTAGAAGTATGCATAAAAGATGAAAATAACGAAAAAATACTACTTAATATAGTTAATAACGAAGAATAATTATTCCTCTATAATAAGTTCATCTTTATGTTCCTCATATTTTTGAAGAATATCTGGTTCAACCTCATATTTAGGGAACAATTTTTGTCCCATTTCAATATTTGCATCACATAAATCAGCAATTTTTTGAGTATTATCAATCCATTCATTGATAAGATTTTCATCATATCAGTTTTTTTTACACATTACTCTTATCTCTTCTTCAGTCATAAGATGATTTTGTGTTTTAGGAGATCTATGATTAGGATCATAAATAGTAAGGTTATCCTTAATTGCCATCGCCAACTCATGAGTTACTTTATCACCAACAGAAGGATATTGATAAATATTACTTACAATACAAGGAAGATCCTTCCTTTTAGACAATCATAAAATTGTAGTATTTATAGACTTTATCTCTGATTCTTCTTTTTCATCTTGAGCTATAACTTCCAAATAACAATTTTCCTTTCCTAATATAGAAATAAGCATATCTAATGTCTCCTCTACTTTATCAAGTGGTTCAGATTCCCTTATCATTGAAGCAATCCAAGAATCAACTCCTCAAGCAAAACAAAGTATTCATTCCTTATTTTTTTCCAATGACTGGAAATCTATCTTTGGTCTATTTTCTATTCATTCCTGTGAAGCATAAGTTACAAGCTTCAACAAATTTAAATATCATTGACTAGTTGTAGCCAAAAGACATATACTTCAAACATTTTTAATATTTCTAACATTATGTACATCAAAAACGAAACCAATTTCTACTCAAAGAATAGGTTTAATTCACTCAGCATTAGCAGCTTGATATAGCTGAATAAGACCATAAATCACATTCAAATCAGTTAATCATATAGCGGGAAATCACAATTCTTTAGCCTTTTTTATAATATCTTTTGGCTTACCAATTGCTTCTAAGAATGAAAATGTACTATGACCGTGCAAAGGAATATACATAAAGCATTTCTAATAAATAAATCTTAATCTTTTTTTAACAAAAAGTTATCAATAAGATTAAATATTTCATCCTGTTTTTCTATAAGAATTTGTTTTTCATTTGGTTTAAATGAACTAAGAACTCGATCAACAACTCAAGCAGAAGTAGCTGGTCTATCTACCCCAATCCTTAATCTCCAAAAATCACGTGTCCCTAATTTTTCTATAATACTCTTCAATCAATTATGTCCAGCAGGACTTCCTCAAAATTTAAGAGCAATTCTTCATGTTATAAAATCTATTTCATCATGGACAATTAAAATATCCTTTCATATTACTTTATAGAATTTTGCTAAAGGAGCAACAGACTCTCATGAAAGATTCATATAAGTTTGAGGCTTACAAACAATAATTTTTTCTCAATTAAATTCTGTACTAATAATCTCAGCCTTATATTTTGATTCAAATTTCCGATTTCACAAAGCTTTTGATTCAACCCAATGATTTATAAAAGTGAATCAAATATTATGTCTCGTCTTATCATATTTTGCACCTGGATTTCATAATCAAACAACCAACTTCATTTTACATATCTTAAATAACAAAATTAAAAGAAATATACATTTCCATATTTTTTATTCAAATAAAAAATATAGGAGACGTTTCCATCTCCTATATTATATTTCATAAATAAATTATACTCAATCCATTTCATAATTACAAACACAATTGCTACCAACCTTCTTACAGTGCGTTGTATCTTCTTGACATTTTTTACTATAACTTGCATCAGCATAGGTTGCAAGACAACAACTTGGACTACCACCACAATAATGTTCTCCAGGTCTTTCTGTCCAATAGGTTCGTCATTCACTACATATATTTTTACATCCCTTTGAGTTTCAATGAGAATCTTTGTCATCATTTCACATTCTACCAGCACCACAAGAATAACATCGACCATTTGAAGATATATATTGCTTTGAAGTACATTTTGACCAACAACCTTTAGGATTTCCAAATTTATCAAGATCTCAAGTAGTTGGATATGTGCCAGGTCTACAAGTCATACAAACATAATCAAGCGCATATTCATTTTTTGATACATCACATTGTTTCTTACAATAATCTACACCATCTACTGTTACCTTTTTATATCAGTCTGTACACCGATATTTACAAAGTTCATTTGTAGGAGTTTCAGAATATGTCCACGGTTGTTCAGTCCAAGATTTATACGGTTCTACATCAGCATATCAATAATTTTCCGAACTCGTCTCATAGCTTCACTTAATATCTATACTACCATAACATATACGCTTTGTAGGCCTTGGATCAGGAACAGGAACAGAACCTCCACCATTACCAGAATGTTGACAAAGTTCAGGATTAATATCACAAGGATTAGGGTCAACTCAACAATAATAAGCAATAGATCAATTAGCCAATATCTCCATACGGAAATTATCTGATCATGTACAATAATAGAAACATCACTTTAGTCATCTTGTCTTTTCATCAAATTCAACATCATTATTAGCTTCAACAAAAATCCAAGGTTCTCTAAACATAGTTGGTCTCTCAACCCTACCAGTTTTATATTTATAAACATTATAATAGAAAGAAGCACTAGTTTTATTATTTAGCAATTCTGAATTTAAAAAACGGAACTTATTATTTCAATCAACAGTATAAAGATTTGGATCACGAGGAACAAAATAGTCTTTATATGGGTCATAAAGATTCATTATACTAACTCTATCTGAAGATTCTGAATTATAATTAGCCCTTCGATATTTTTCACCTTTTATAATATTATCAACCAACCACTGTCAACTGTTACTAGTCTCCCCATCACATACAGGCAATTCACAAGAACCTAAATCAGTACATACAGATGGTTTCGCACATGTAAAATGACATTTATATTTTTCCCTGTCCGGCAACTCACCACCTACCAAAACATCATCTGACAAACATTGTCCTTGAGTCTCTGTACCTAAAGCATTTGCTATAGGTGTTATGGTTTTAGAATCCTGAACAGCATAATCTGTACCCAAACAAACTCAAGGAAGAGCACATTTTCATTCATCTATATTAAACCATTCATAAGGACGCAAACAATCTGCTGGATCTATAATTTCACAATATCACAATTCTGTATTAACTGTTCATTCCTTACATTTTGCACAGAAGAGACTACCATCTCGACCTGTAAGTAATGTCAAATCCATATCTGCTACCTTCTTATTTCCTTTACGATCTGTATATTCTTCACCAACTCTTGCACACCTACTTGCACATTTTGCTGTATAATCTGCATTCTTACCTCATGTCAAAAATATCGGAACAGAAGCCTCTAAGTCTTGTTCATTTTCAGAAGGCAAAACTGCTCAAGCAGCAAGAGACCCAAGACATTTATCCTTTACACATTCAAGAAGTGCATCATCCCAAGTATATCATTTTGGACACTGAGATATCGTTGTTGTCCACGAACAATAATAAGAACCAGTTTTCAACTCAAAATCTGTAGTATACTTAATAACATTTTCAGTTGTATTCTTTCCAAAAGTATAAACAACTTCTTGACCTTCAGTTGGAACAGAAGAACTAAAACCATTACCTCCATGACTTGTAACCTTCTTAATATCGTTTTTTTCAACCCTTAATTTATCCGTTATTCTTTCAACATTCCATGATACATGTATTTCATTTTCTCATGCATGATCAGCTCCTGGAAGACAAGGAACAGGACACTCCGCAGGATCAGTACAATCACATTTATCACTAAAATCAACAGAAAAACAGTAAGGGAATCCGTCTTTTGCACATGTATTACATGGCATACGATCAGCAAAACAGATTTTTTCGTTTGTTACTTCTCTTCCCTCAACCTCATTTCTTTCTCCAACTATATTATAAGCATTAGATGTTTCACATTTCCAATAAGTTCTTCAACCATAAGGAGGGAACCCTTCTGGAGATATTAATTTATTTTTAATTACCATATTATTTTCTCAAGTTGCAAAAGGCTTAACGAGAACACCAGACTTATATTCAATTTCAACTTCTTCTTCTGTTAATACCCTATATGCTGTAAGCTCTCAATTATGTGCACGATCAGCAGGATTTTCATTCAAATACTTACAAAAATCATTTTCATTTTTTCAAAGCCATCCTGTATCATAATAACTATATCTCTTACTATTACGTCCACACTCTGCAAGATCAGGAGCTTCGACATCTCTATATGCATAACAATCTGTTAAATCATAATATCATACTCAATGACAAGTCCATTTAACTGTTTGTCCAGGTTCTGGGAAAGGCGGATTACATACTGAAGAAGAAACTGTACAATCAACAGGTTCTCATCCAGGAAGTACTTGATATCCAATTGGTGGCCTATTATCCTCACAAAACCTTGATGCAACTCTCCATCATTGCTCTCAATTAGCATAAGCCGTAGGTACTGATGAAGATCAACGAGTTCAACATTTAACAGGAGAAGGATGACAATCAGTAGGATTTTCAGATATACATCCACATACTCCATTACAATATGGTTGATTTGAAAGAGCTATCTCTCTATAAGCCGTACCACTAGCTACACAAGCACATAAACAATATACAGGTGTAAAATTACCTTCGGTTGTTTCTTGAGTACCTGCTTTATAATATATTGATCAAATCATAGTATTTGAACATTGACCACGTCATACAGCTAACGCTCAGTTAACAGAAAGTTTTATATAATGATTACCATTTGGTTTAGTCCATCAAACTATTACTCATTTTCAAGCATTAAACTGTGCAACATTTGGCTTTATAGATGTTGATCATCCATATGAGAATACTCATTGATGATTAATAGTAACACCTCATCCAATCGCAAAAGAATTATCTGCTCATGTAGTTATTAGTCAACCTCATCAAAATATAGTTGAATTATTTCAATAAACACGTCAACCATAAGAAGCCATAATAACTCAGTTTGTAGATCAAACAGTACTATCAGCACTTCAAAGAATAACAGCATTATCAACTGTAGCCGTATTAGCATCTCATCACATAAGAACAACTCAATGACCACCTGCTGTATTCTTACTTCATCATAACATAATAGTTGTTTCATCTCCATTGTTAGTATTCATCTGTCATCAAATAATTGTTGCATAATCAGGGTTTGTTACAACATTATTTGTATCATCAACCAAATTTCCAGTACTATCAACAGGTCTAATATATAGTACTCACTTATTAACTCATCAATAATTGGTCAATCAAGCCTTTACAATATCATCTACTTCATATTCACTATTAGTAGATGTTATTCTATAATACAAATTAATTTGCTGAATTCTCATTGTCGCAACAAATCTTCATGGATCGATTGTAATAGCACTTACAATGAAACTTCACAATAAAAAGAATAATACACCCAAGCAAATAATAGCCTTTTTTGTTGATGTTTTCTTCATTTTAATATATAGGAGGTAAACAATTACAATAAAGTGTTACAATTATAAGTATAAATATAATTAATGCAAACTTAAACTCAAAAAAGTTACATATCATACCCATATTTTTCAGAAAAATGTACATAATATGATTCTAGTTCTTTATCCAATACAGCCAATTGTGATGCAAATTTCATTGCTGATTCAGAGAAAAATGACTCATTATCTCTATAAAAATGCGAAACCTGTCATGTATAATCCAGCAACATTTCAACAACAGGCCACTCATAAGTTATAAAAGCCATCTGTAATCAAGAAATATAATTAGTAACAGCATCTTTTAGTTCAGAATCATCCTTCCATTCTGGGACAAGCTGAGCTTTTCCATGTAATCATTGTAATTCATCAAGAGTCCCAGTAAATAATTCTAATAAATTAGAACCATCATAATTTTTTTCTAGTCATTCATAATAATCTTTAACAACACTAACAGATTGTGTCTGTAAAGTAATTAATGAATTATTGTATTCTTTAATACCATCACTACTTCAAGACTTAGAACATCCAGCAAATAACAATATAAAGAATAATAAAAAATATTTTTTCATTTTTTTATTTTTAATAAAAGGTTTATTGTAAAATAGCAATATAAACAAATGATTCAAGAGAAAAAAAGATTTTTTTCTTGATTTTTTATTACAGATTTACATACTACCCCACAGATGAATAAATCCTCTTTTCGGATTTTTTTTAGTTGAAAAGAATCAAATATGCAACCTGCAGAAATTGATCAAGTAAAAAATATTTTATCTAATCTTGAAAATTCAAAAAGGAAAATCCCATATCTTTCAGATTTACAACAGCACCCTATTTTCTGAAATATTTTTTCTAATTTATCAAAAGATGAAGAAAAAGAAATAAATAACATCATTAAAGAATATATTCTTGAGAAATTAGAAGCTATTAAAAAAACAAAATGAGGTCAACTCTTTGCAAGATTTGCAGAATCTAATCCAGAATTATTTTGGAAATTTCGTGAAATTAATGATTCATCAATTGAAGATAAAGAATTTCAAACTATCTGAAAACAAGTTGAAAACGAAATGTTTAAACTAGAATGAATCCTTACAGAAAAAATGTTAAAACAAGAAAAATGACTTGATAAAGTAATAGATTCATTTTACAATATCGTATACTTATTTTTCCCAAGATTTAATGAAATTGAATAAACTTTTAACCTATTTGTGTTATGGATGTTCAATCTACAATCTAGTTATCAACCAGCAGGAGACCAACCAAAAGCTATTAAGCAAATTGCCGATAGTTTTTCTGAATGAAAAAATAAAATCACTCTCCTCTGAGCAACAGGAACAGGAAAAACATTTACCATAGCAAATATCATAAAAGAAGTTCAAAAACCAACACTCGTTATTTCTCACAACAAAACATTAGCAGCACAACTCGCCACAGAATTCAAAGCATTTTTCCCAGAAAATGCTGTTCATTATTTCATTTCTTATTTTGATTATTATCAACCAGAAAGTTATCTACCAAGTTCATGAACATACATCGAAAAAGAAGCAACAGTAAACCAAGAAATCGAAATGTATAGACTCGCAACAATGGCTTCATTATTAAGTAGAAAAGATGTAATTGTTGTAGCTTCAGCTTCTTCACTATACGGTCTCTGACAAAGTAGGTTCTTTGAAGAAAACTGTCTTCAACTCTATGTCTGAAAAAAATATGATTTCAATGAAATAAAAAGACAGCTCCTTCATATGCAATATAAACCAGTTCATTGAAAAATCGAAGCTTGAATGTTTGAAATGAAAGGAGATATCTTAGATATATTTTCATCTACAGAAAAATGCTTATATCGTTGTTTCTTTGATGAGGAAACAATTGAAAGAATAGAACAGAGAGATTCATTAACTTATGAATTAAAATGACCTGTTCAAAAAGCTGTGCTTTGGCCAGCAACTCAATACTTACAAGATACTTCTGATCTAGAACTTATTCTTCAACAAATAAATACTGAAAAAGAACTTCGTGTAAAAGAATTCGAAAAATTAGGGATGCTTGTTGAAGCAGAAAGAATTAAGAAAAAAGTAGAATATGACATAAGAATGATTAGAGAAACAGGATTTGTTAATGGAATCGAAAACTATTCATTATATTTTGATCAAAGATTACCTTGAGAACCACCAAACACTATCTTTGATTACTTCCCTGATGATTTCCTTCTCATTATAGATGAATCGCATATGACAATTCCTCAATTAAGAGCAATGGCTCAATGAGATAGAGCAAGGAAAAATAATCTTATTCGTTATGGATTCCGTCTACCATCAGCCATAGATCATAGACCGTTAAGATTTGAAGAATTAGAAGCAACTTTACAACGAAAAGATATCAACGAAATCAAACTTGATGAAGCTGCTGCTGATTTAGATTTAGTATCAAGTGTCCACAAACAAGTAGTCGAAGAACAATGAAAAAATAATACTAAAGAATCTAAACTCATTAATCATGAAGCAAGGAAAACAAATCAACAAGAAACGTTATCTCGTAAAACGAAAAAAAATGTTAAATCAATTTTCCTTTCAGCAACACCAGCGGAATATGAGTTAGAACTCTCTGATCAAATTGTTGAACAGATTATTAGACCAACAGGACTACTTGATCCAATAACATTTGTATATCCAAAATCAGGAGATTACTGAATATTATTAGATTCATTACCAAAATTATTGAACAAAAAATCATATTTAAATGAATTTATGGTTTCAGAAGAAAAATCATCAGAAGATCAACATAAATTAAACCTTGAAGAAATATTTTGATCTGAAGAAAAAGAAAAAAACGTTGAATAAAAAAATTATTCAGCGTTTTTTAAAATCTAAGAAAATAACTATTTATTCAAAGCCATTTGAGCTACAGCTTGAGATGCTGCTGCAGCATGTGCTTCACAATCTAATTCAATAATTTGAGATTCAGCATCAAAATATAAGAATGAAATAACTGCTGCATAAATAACAACAGCAAAGAATGCTACATCTCTAATAGCCTTTTGTGTCTTAGTTCTTTCATTCTCTGGCTTAATAAGTCAGATTCTTTGACAGAAGGATTTAGTTGATTTTTTCATGTTTTTATTTTATAGGAATAAATAATTACAACAATATTATAACAGAAATTTTAAATTTGTCAATTTTTTGATAAGTTTTTTTTAATAATAATATAATATCAAAAATTATCTGATTTTATTGAATATTTATACCTTATTAATATAATGCAAAGGATATCATATCAACATTGATATACTATTTATTTAATAATCCTATAATTATGGATACAACTACATTAGTCATTCTATTAGTCATCGTTATTCTAATAGCATGGATGGTAACACTTTATAACCGTCTAGTTTCTCTAAAAGCAAACAGAGAAAACGCTTTTTCTGATATTGATGTACAATTAAAACTAAGATTTGATCTTGTTCCAAATATCGTAAATACAGTTAAATGATACGCAAAACATGAAAAAGAAGTTCTTAATCAAGTAATGGAAGCAAGAACAGGTTTTATGAACGCAAAAACAATTGATGGAAAAGTTGCTGCCAATAACGAACTTAATGGAGCATTAAAAACATTATTTGCTGTAGCAGAAGCTTACCCTGAATTGAAAGCTAATCAAAACTTTCTAAGACTTCAAGAAGACCTTTCTGATGTTGAAAATAAATTAGCAGCTGCAAGAAGATATTTCAACTCTGCTACTAAAGATTATAATATTGCAGTTCAACAATTTCCAAGTGTTATCGTTGCTCGTATAGCAGGATTCACTACATATGAATACTTTGAAATCGACAATCCAGAAGAAAAAAATACTCCTAATGTTGAATTCTAAAGATTCTAATAGAATTTTTACATTTCAAACATTAAACAATAATGCCATTATCTCTTCAAGAAGGAATACGAACTAATAGGATAAAAACCTATATCCTCGTATTCTCACTTCCTGTAATTCTCGCAATTGTTATCTTTTTGATTTGTTATTACGATATTTCAAAAACAGGAATAACAAATGGTTCTGTAGTAAATGAAGCAATGGATAATACTGTTGAATTCTTAAGCATTTGAGTCCCTCTACTTCTTATATGGTTAGTAATAGCATTTTATTATGAAAAGAAAATAATGTTCTCTTTTTCTTGAGCTAAAGAAGTAACAAGAAAAGAAGAACCAGAAATATACAACATCGTAGAAAACCTCTGTATAACACGTTGACTACATACCCCAAAAATAGGAATTATTGAAGAAGAATGAATGAACGCATTCGCATTATGACGAAGAACCAAAGATTCTCGGATCTGTTTCACAAGATGACTCATAAATAATCTAGATAGAAAAGAAATAGAAGCTGTTGCAGGACACGAATTAACACACATCATCAATAAAGATTCAATGCTAATGCTCGTTACAATTCTATATATATGAGCAATAGGTACAGCTTGACGTTATATATACTTTCGATGATGAAGTGGGAAAAGGAATAATATATGACTTGCATTAATTGTATTATGATATGCATTTTATCCATTAATAAGACTTGCAATATCAAGGAAGAGAGAATATTTAGCTGATGCTGGTAGTGTCGTATTGACTCATGATAATCAAGCTATGATATCTGCACTTAGAAAAATCTCTCAAAAACCAGAAGTTTCACTAAAGAATGATTCTATTGCATCTTTATTCATAGAGAATCCTTTATCTGGAATTTCAACTCTATTTCAAACACATCCTAGTATAGAAAGCAGAATAAAAGCACTAGAAAACTATTAAAAATATTATAAACAAGAATAAAAAAATTGGTAGAGGTTATCTACCAATTTTTAGTTATAATAAAGAAGTTTAAATCAATACTGTTGTATCCCAAGGCCTCCATCAATTATAAGGGAACACTGTATTATTATCCCAAAGGATTTGATAACCAAAAAGATTTGCAAAGAAATTAAACTTATTCTTCAAAACAGGACTTTCTGAAGCCATAGTTCTAAATAACTTTCTATTATTTAAATAGAGATTATGACATTCAGCAAAATCCTCAAAAGGATTAGACATTCAATATTGGCTACAAAAATCCTTCTCTTGTGCCGTAGATTTTCTGATATCTTCAGAATTCCACGAATATTTATAATATTCTAATGATGGATCATCTACAGAAAACTTAACCTTTCAAAACTCTGTATAATTAGAATTTTTTGCCATACTATTACCTTTCAATACTCATAAATCCACAATATGTCAGAATTCATGAGTAAGAACTTGCCAGAATTGAGAAATATCAGTAAATGAATCCAAATTTATAGTAATTTTTGTCCATGTTGCTCATCATCTTCTCTTACCAGCATTTGAATTTATAACTAATGTCTTAAACTCTTTTTTAATATCAGAACCTTCAGTAATTCCTTTATCCAAAAAATTGAATATTACAAAATATTGGCTAACATATCCAATTTTATCATAATCAGAGAAATACCCACTCCAAACAATTTTGTTACACCAATCTTGATGTAAAGCACAAACACTTGCAAGTTTTTGAGCTGTTGATTTATCGAGTGCAGAACCATGTTCTTTTTCGTCTAATGAAATACCTTTATCTAAAGAATCTTCTCCAGAAAATTCTTCATAATAATCTGTTTCAATCATACTAGATGGCTCTCATCACTCTTTTACTCAAATCATTAATGCAAGAAAAAAAATTACTACAGCTCATAAAAGCTTTAGGAAATCATAATAAGTAACTTTAACTAAGTGTTTCTTGGCCATACCATAATATATCACTATAAATCAAATCTTGCTGATTTCACTTACTATTATATATTATCAATTGAGAAATTGCAATTTTTTGAGCAAAAAGTTGTAACAAAAAATTATATCATCATATAATTATCTTTGCTCCTTGTTGCTTAGCCTTAAACAAATTTTTTCATGATCATCATGTAATGTTTTCAACCAAAAGCAAAAATCTCTTATCAAATCATTTAGATATAAATTCTTCAAACAAAGCTACACTCTCATCCTTTTTAACAGATAAAATAAATACTAATCAATTAGGATTTTGTTCTATATCAAAATCTTCCAATATTTTAACAACAGATGGAACTTTACTAAGATGAAATATTTTATCTTCAATACCTCCTTCACCACTTATTTCATCTTCCTGAAGTTTATCGACAAGGAATGGTAATGATTCATCATTATTAGACAAAAATATTACATCATGTCATGCAAATTCATCCAAAAAATCATTCCAATTAGAATATTTAACACTCTCAGAATAAACAAAATAGAAATCAGATTTTCACCACATTTTCTTTTCAACAGCCATCATACCATCAAATATTGTCTGCATATGTTCTATTTGTTTCCATATTGTTGAGAATTCAACAGGCTGAAGAATTGATTCCAAAACAGATTTCCAGTATTCATTAAACCTTGGTAACAATTTATTCGTCTGATAAAACGACAAACTTCATGTTATAGGCTCAAGAGTCTGTAATGTAGCATCAGTATTTGTAAAAAAGCTTTTTGTTTCTTGTCATAAGATTCACATAAACATCACAAAGAATTGTTTAAATTCTTCAAATATTTTCCAATTATCTTTTATTATTTCCTCTTTTTTTAATTGATATTGTAATCAAAATTTATAACTCAGCATATCCAAATAATTCAAGGTATAATTAAGATCATAACTACGAGATTGATAAGTATTATAACTCTTATACCACCATTCCACATCAAAGAAAACAATGCGATATCAATCATACCTTTCTCCTTGTTCTAAAAGAGAAAAAAGTCCTCAATGTGTTGCTAAAATTACTGGATAATTTACGACATCCCTCTGTTCTTTTAAAGCAGTATATATTTCAAAATCTCATTTAGAATTTAAATCAAGTACTCATAAACCTTGCTCTGCATGAGAAAAATATTTCACAAGGAAATAGAATTCATTTTCTGTAAATCTTCATTTATTTACAAATTCTTCTAATTTTTCATGATTTAAAGTTTGTTCTTCTTTAACAAATCAAAGATTTTTTATTCACAAATCCGATAAAATATTTTTAACAATATCTAATTTTGATTTATTAGAAAAAGCAAAAATTACCTTCTTATTACATGTTAAAGAAGATAACAAAGACTTTAATGGAATATTATTTACTAAATACTTTTTTCAATAAAGCTCATCAGTAAAATCTATATCATAATCTCAATTTACCATCTGAGTATTTGAAGGAATAACCTTCTTTAATGATGGCATAATAATAGGCATAGAACTATCAATACTCTCTTTAACAAAAATATCTGCAAAACTTCACTCTGATTGAGAAATTATTGTCTTTAAAATCGGATAAGTATTTATTAGTAAATCAATTCTTTTCATCAAATACCAAAAAAGAGCGATAGTTAATTTAGAATCATAATAAGCATCATGGAAACTTTCTTCCTCTCATAAATAAGGCTGAACTTTTTGAATAATTTCCTGAAAATCAGACTTTGTTTTCAATAATTCAATCAAAACTTCAAGTGCATAACTTGGGACATAATGAAGTAATGACTGGGATAAACGGAAAGTATCAATACTATATTTCCATTTTAATGAAGGGAAAAATTTTCTTAGAAACTCTAAATCAAATCAAATATTATGTCATACTATTACTGTATTTTCTCAAAAAAATGGTTCTAACTGAACTAATAAATCATCACAATGTGGAGCACTTTGCAATTTTTCAACAGAAAGTCCTGTTATAAAACCAACAATACTTCTTAATTCTTTTACAGTCTTTTCTGGATAAATTAAAGATTGAAATCCTCCAATAATATTTCCTTTAGCATCAAACTCTAATAATCAGACTTGGATTGGAACATCATTATGGATATCAAGCCCAGTTGTCTCAAAATCCAATGCAACAAAACGAAGATTATCTCTGAGCATCAACTCCAATGACAATATAAAACAACCGAAATTTACAGATTTTACTATTTATTGCAAAGAAAAAAGCTCTCATAAGAGAGCCTTCAAATATATAATATACAATTTATAACTTTAACCTTCTCAACAATCTATCTAATGAACTCTGATCGTATTTTTCTAAATAAGGTACAAGCTCAGAGAATTTTGAAAAAAATAATTCTTGCTGTTTCTTGGTATCTTTCAATGTATAAATCTCAACAGACCTATCAAATACAAGAACAATATTTCTAAATTTTAATGTTTTTTTATCCATTTCAACAACAAACCCCTTTAATTGAGAATAAGGAATAAGTCTTGTTCATATAGTCAATCATTCTGGTTTCAAAACCATTTTTGTCTCAGCATTGGCTCTAGATAAGAAAAACAAATAACCTCATACAATCAACAACAAAATAATTACTCAAATAAGGCCATTCAATTTATCTCATGATTCATAAAATAGAGAAACAAAAACGACAATACCAATCACAACAAAAAAACAAACATACCATAATGTTGACCTATCAAATACTTCTCAGTTATAAACTTTTAATGGAACCATCTGAATAAAAAAGTTAAAATAAAGAGTTCTTTTACTATTCTATGGATTTTATTGTTATATCAAAAACTAATGTTTCTCAAGCTAGTTCATGATTAGCATCATATACAATTTCAGTATCTGTTATATCAACAATTTTTGCTGGGATATATCAATTTAAGAATACTTGCATTCCAACCTCTGCTCAAGAAATATCTCAAGCTTGTTCCAAAGGTACATGAATAACATATTCTTCACTTCTTTCTCAATATGCCTTATCTGCAGGAATTTCAACAGTTTTAGATTCACCAACTTTCATTCAAATTACAGCCTCATCAAATCATTTAATCATTTGACCAGCACCAGCTGTAAATTCCAATCAAGCAGTATAATCTCTACTTGGATTATACTTTCAAGCTTCTTTAGCTACAGATTCAATACTAGTATCAAAAACTGTTCAATCTAAATGTTTTCAAACATAATCTACAACAATTAAATCTCAAGTACTAATAACCTCTTTCATTATTTTATTTTCAGAAGATAAAGAAGATCCTGTCTCAATTACATTACTATCAGATAAAGTTGTTTTAACCTCCGCATCAGAATCTATAACATTTTGTTCACATCAACAAAGGAATACAGAAATCCCAAGAACTCAAAACAATAAAATTGAATTTTTTTTCATAATAAAAACACAAAATAAAAATACAACGAATATATAGTAAAAAAAACACTAATATCAATAGATTGATTCCAAAAAATTTTAATAATTCAAGTTATGAACAATTATATAAAAAACAATATAGACAACTAATCTTGAAAATATTAATCATTTTCGTATTCTTTTAGCCGAAATTTTATCAATTAAACAAGTAAAAAATGAGAGTACCAATTTGAGTATCAAACAGACATATCCATCTGACACAAGCAGATGCAAATACACTTTTCTGACCAAATCATGAACTAGTAAAAATAAAAGATCTATCTCAACCAGGACAATTTGCTTCAGAAGAATGTGTTATTATTAAATGACCAAAATCAGAAATAGCTAAAGTAAGAGTTCTTGGACCTTACAGAAAACAAACTCAAGTAGAAGTTATGGCATGAGATTGTGTTAAATTATGAACACCTACTCCAATTAGAGAATCTTGAGATTTAAAATGATCAGCTCCTATTACTGTAATTTGACCAAATGGAACAATAGAACTAAAAGAAGGAATGATTATTGCT
>JAEEGL014916905.1_pt1 | contig 24649 bp, 17 predicted proteins | sample 9134231 | NCBI WGS metagenome assembly JAEEGL01 (sample SAMN16246548, study PRJNA631951) | gut metagenome | biome: gut microbiome; feature: rumen; material: fiber-attached | host: Bos | place: Iran: Karaj | collected 2018-10
AGTTAGTAAATGTGATATTAATAAACATTTTGGAGAATATAAAGAATTATTTAAAGAAATTTCTGATTTAAATACTTATTATTGTCCTGATTTAAGAGAATATAATCAAACAATTTATGGTATTTATGGAGGAACAAAACCTTTTTCATATATACATTTTTATTTTGTTCAATGTTTAAATGAATCAATGAATAATACTTGTTTTGATGAAGATTATATAAATAAAATATTATCAGCAACATATTTAGATATTAAATTAATAGATTATAAAATGGATAGTTTAAAAGATAAAGTAGGGAATATAGAAATTAAATCAGAAAGATTCTTAATATCAAATTCAGTATATAAAAGAATATGGGTTTATATAAGAAAAATAAATTATATCACAGATACAGGATTAGCATTTTCAGAAAATAAAGAAGAAACATTTCATTTATATGAAAATATTAGATCAGATACAGATATAAGAAATATTAAAACAGGAAGTATCCCAGGAGCATTTTTAACATTATCAATATTAAATAATGGGGAAATTTCAATTTATCGTAGAAAATATTTAAAAATTCAAGATTATATTGCTACTGTTGGAGGTATCATTAAAGCTATTACAATTTTAGGATCTTTAATCAATTATTTTAATGGAAGAAATTCTTATTATTTTTCTATTATTAAAGATTTTATGATTATTAATAAAATTGGAAGTTATAATGATAAAACTAATAGTGCTAATTTTCAAAATGATATTTTTAAATCTAGTCATGTTAGTAATAATAAAAGCGGTTCTAGTTTTTTAAAAAGATTTAACAGTTATTCTTTATTTGATCATAAAAATAAAAATAAAAATGTTCCTGAAATGAGTGTTAATAAAAAAGTTACTCTTTATCAAAATTCTAAAATCATTAAAGAAGAAGAGTTGAATGAAATTTCATTGTATAATAATTTTCTATTTTATATTTTACCTCCTATTTTGTTTGGGAAAACAAAATATGAAAAATCAAAGAATTCTTGGTATTTTGAAAATATTAATGAAAGATTAAATATTATAAATGTTTTAAAATTGTTAAAAAAAATTGATAGTTTAAAGCCTGTAAATAAATATAATTCAATAAATAAGAAAATAGGAAATTTCTTTGATATAAGTAAAATTAAAAATCAACTTTTAAAAAAAGAGCAATCTTTTATTGTTTTTAATTCTGATGTGTAATTAATAATTAATGTAATTTGAATTTTGATGATTTTTATAAATAAAGAAAAATTTGTAAATTGATTGTATAAATTCTTTTTAAAAAAATTTCTAAATTTAATTTTTTTTTGGTATCATTAAATTTTAGACCAGATAATATATAAACAATAGTATTTTTTGGTAGAATTTTTTAATGATTTACTATTAAGTATATGATAATTATGAAAACACAACAAATATAATTAAAGAAGATTTAAGGAAGAAGATAAAATTAAATCTTTTAAAGATAAAAGGGAGATTAATTTTTTATTACTTTTAATGTAATAGTTTTAATTCTTTTATGTAAAATAAATAAATATGGGAAAAAATTTATATATTTTTTATAAAATAAATTTAAATACCAAAAAATAAATAAAAAATTTTTATATTTTTTTCCATGAACCATCAGTTGATATAATATTATTATCACTCAAAGGATTTTTTTTTTCCCTTTCTTTTTTTATTAAATTATCATCATCATTATTATAAGAATCTTCATATGAAAAAATTAAAACTTTTTCTTTATTATTAATTTCAATTTTTGTATCATCGGATCTTAAAGAAATATTCATATTACCATTTAAATAATATTTATCATTTTTAATTGCTTTTTTACATAAAATAATATCTGTTTCTTTATTAATTTCATAATTTATTTTTTCTTCAATTTTTTTTTGTTCATTTTTTTCTTTTTTATTATTTAATTTATCTTTTATAATTGCACTTTCAAAACCAAAATCTTGAATTTCAAATTTTTTAATTTTATGAGAAAAAATTTTATATTTTTCAATTTCTTTTTCTTTAATATCTCCTAAATAATTTTCATTAATTTTTAATACTGTTTCATTTTTTTTAAAAGAAACAAAATTATGATTTATTAAAATTAAAGGATTAAATTTTTTATATTTATTATAATATTTATCCTTATTTAAATCTTCTCTAAATGAAATTAATTTTCTTATTTTAAAAGTTTGTTTATAACTATAAGATTCAATAAAATATTTTATTATTTCACTAAAAGTAAAAATTATAGAAATACATAAAAATAATTTATTAAGAATTACATTTTTACATTTTTTTGATAAATAAATAAAATTATCTAAATATAATCCCTTTATTTTTTCTTTAATATTTATATCACAATTAATAAATTTTTTGTTTTTTCTTAATAAAAAAATTTTAATTAAATAATCATGATAACTTATTTCATCTGCAATATTAGTTTCAAATAAAAAAGACAATTTAAAAAAACCAAAATTTTTTTTTTTTATTTTATCTAAATTTAAAATCAATAATCCACTAATATCTTTTACAGAATAATAATTAATTTCTATTTTATTTATTGATTTTTTTTTTTCTAAAGAATAAATAGATAAATTAATTTGAATAGGTTTTTTAATTATTTCTTTCATATAATTAATAAATTCATCTATAGTAAAAATTCCACTTTTAAAATAAGGAAAAGAGTAAATTATTTCAAATATTAAATAAATTAAATAAAAAAAAATAAAAACTCCAAAAGAATAATATTCAAAACCTTTTTTTACACAACATAAAAAAATACAAATAATTAAAGTAATCCAACAAATAATTGTAAAACACCAACATATTGTTATTCCTTTTTTATTTAATTTTTTTATTGGATAAGAATAAAAAGATTTTGGAATATTTATTATATCAAAATATTCTTTTGAAGAATAATTATTCGATTCTATATTTTCTTTCATTTATTATATTTTCAAATTTAAATTAAATTAAATATAATTTATTTTATAATGTAATTAAAAAATTTTTTTTGTATGAAAAAATGAAAATTTTATATTCCTAATATTTAAATATTAAATATATAAAAAATAAGAAATATATTTTAAATTAATTAAATATTTTTATATTTCATTTTTTTGTTTTTCATCTATTATAATATCTTTATTTTTATCATTTGGATTATTTATAATTTCATTATTAATTTTTTCAACAATAATATTATCATTTACCTTTTTAATTTTTGCAAATGAATTATTATTAATATCTAAAATATGATTTCCAATTACATTAATAGAACTTTGATTATTTAATTGATTATCATTTTTTTTTTGAGGAAAACATTTTGCAATTTTTCCACTTAAAAGAAAAAAAGGATTAAAAAATAAAAGGAAAATTAATAGACAAATAATATAAAAATCTAATAAATAGAATAAAGTTATATTATTAAAAATTTTTTTTGTTCCTAAACTTGTAATTGGACTAATGTGAAATAATAAATAATAAATTTTTTTATTATTTAAAAAAAGATAAAAAGAATTATATAAAGTTAGAAACATTCCAATTTCTAAAATTATTCTTATAATAATATCTCTTCTAAAAATTTTAATATTATATCCTCTTTTATTATTTTCTTTAATAGAAAAAAGAATAATAAGAATCAATATAAGAAAAATGAATAATCTAATCAAATTATGAATGGTTAAATTATGTTTTAAATGTTCAAAAAAAATTAAATGAGAATGATAAATTTTAATTTTATGAGTTAATCCAATATATCCTCTATAAAAAATTTGTTGATTATTATCCTTAAATTCATATAAAGGAAGATTATTAACAATATCAAATATTTTATTTTCTAAATATAAATCAGATTTATTTTCATAATCTAATTCAAAAAATCTATAATCTTCAACATTATCTTCACATTTAAATTTATCTATTGAATATAATAAATATTCCATTTCTTTTCTATTTTCATTTAAAGCATTTCCACAAGGCATTAATTCAGAAATTTTTAATTGAACAAGTACAATTCCATTTGTTTTTTCATTAGTATAATGTAAATAATATTCATTATTCAATTTAATATTTGTATAATTATAAATTGAATATTCAGGAATTGCAATTTTATCAATATAAATATGATTTATTGGACATTTTTTTGTTTTTGGTAAACATAATTTTATTCCATAATTAGAATCTAAATAACCACAATCATTAAAATTTTTTTCACAATCAAAATTAGAATAATCTTTTAAATAATCTATATAACTTAAATTATCATTTGATATTATTGGATTTAATAAAATACCTTTCCAAACAGAATAACTAACTGGAAATATTTTTTCTATATTTTCACATCCACTTTTTAACATTTTTTTATTACATTTTTTTCTAAATAATTGATTAGAAAATTCAGTGTCTACACTTAATAAACAATTACATGAATTTACTATTCCTTCCCATTGACCAAGACCTAATTGTTCATTTAAATAATAATTTGAATTATTTATTTTTGGAATTTCAGGATTAAAACTTATTATTGGCTTCATTTTCCAATTTTTAATTAAATCTATTATATAACCATTTGAACATTTTCTTGGAATTAAATACAATAATATTAAGATATTTAATATAATAAATATTAATAATTGAGAATAATCATGAATTTTGTAAATTTTTCTTAAGTAAATTATTTTATTTTCCATTTTTTAAATAATCAATAATAAATATATATTACAAAAAATTTAGAAACTTAAAAATGAATTAGAAAAAAAAAATAGAAAAAATGACTGAATAAAAAAATAAAAAAAAGCTTATCAAGCTATTTTTAATTTAATTGATTTAAGAGACAAAGTTTAAATACTTTTAAAGAAAAATTAATTCTGTTTCAAATATAAAACTTTTAAGATATAGAAATGATATTATTAAATGAAAATATAATAAAAATTAAATAATAAATTAAAATACAAAATATTACAAAGAAATCTAAACGATAAATATAATATATTTGCTCAAAATAAAATGATAAAACATTTAGAAGAAAATAAAATATTAAATAAAAATTCAGAAGAATTAAAAAAAGAAATTGAACATTTAAAAATTTTATTTTAGAAAATGAATTAAATATTAAGAATAATCAAAGTAATTTAATTTTGATATTGCAAAAAATTATTTTAAAGATAAAATTAATTCTTTGATTAAGGAAAAAGAAATAAATGATTTAAAACTTCAAATATCATTAAAAATTCTTAAACAAAAGAAAACATTAGTTTTGAAAATAAATTAAAAAAATTAGAAAAAACAAGAAAATAAAGTTTATTTAATTAATCAACAAATGAAATTCTTAATATTTTTATATTTGTCTTTTTTTATTTTAATACCAATAACTTTTTTTTAATTCAAATTTTGAAAAAATAAAGAACTCATTTTTATCTCTGAGCTAAAATAACTTATCATCATCATATCTTTTTTCTTTATTTCCTTAATTTCATTTCCAAAAATTTAAACATTTGTTTATTTGAAATTTAATATCTTAAATATTCTCTTTAAAAGTATAATTTTTAAATATACTTGTATAAAACAATTTCACTTTCTTTAATTAAAATATACCTTGATTTCCAAATAACAATTTCTTGTATTATATTATATTTATTATATAAATGATGAGGAATTTCAGGTTTATCTTTCATCCGATTAAACTAAAAATCAAAAGATTGAATTTTCTTTATGAAATAATCCTTTCAAATAATTATAATCATGATTATCTTCATTTCTTTAAATTCATTAGGGAAAGCATAACATTAATTTTCAAGAAAAAGTTTTTTTTAAAAGATAACCAAGAGATTCTAAATCATCTCTTCTACTTTGTTAACAACCTTTTAAAGAATTAATTGAAGCATTAAGTGTTGATCCAGTGAATAATTTATTTTCAGTATACCTTATATATTCTCTTTTTTTTCTTATTCTTTTTTATAATTGAAATCAAAATTTAACATATATGCTATAATTATTCTTGTCTAATCCAAATATAAATTTTTCTGTTTATATATCTCGATATATTAATTCTTATAGAGAAAAAAAAATAAACTTGTAAAAACATACTGTTGAAAAATAAAATAAAATTGTTTAATTAAATAATTCATATATAAAAAAATGATATTTATCAATAGTGCACTGAGACAATTTGGTGATAATCCATTAATAATACAAATGAAGGCAAAGGAATTTTTTCAAGGAAAAAAATTAGGAAAAGATGAATTTAATAGATATTTTGCCATTTTTACTGAAAATCATACTATTCCAAGATTTACTTTACCTCAAAAAAATAATGCAATTCTTGTATTTTGTTATTTTAACTCAGAATACAATCAAAATGCTTTAACTTATTATTATATGAATTATACTGAAAATCCAAAACTTTATGATAAAGTTTCTGGTGGAACACAAACCAATATTTTATACTTTTTTTTTAATTTAATTGAATTTGAAATTAAAACTAGAACAAGACCTGAATCAGAATTAAAAAGATTTTTCCATTCTTTAAATGCTTTTTCTTCTTTAGGAAAAACATTTGAAGAAAATTTAATTTTTCAATATTATTTAGGAGTATTACAATATTTTTTAAAAGAATATGAGAAAGCACTTGTTTATTCAACAGAAATAATTTTAGATATAGATGATCAAACAAAAAAATCGCAATTCAAACAAAATGATTTAATTAGATATATTCAATTTAGAAATATATTATTAAGAATCAAAATATATGAAGATTATAAAGAAATAAATAGTAGACATGAAATAGTATCAAATATAGAAAGTTTATTTGAATTATGTAAAGGAGAAAAAGAAGATGTTGCAATAAAATTAGGAATTCAATTAAATGAATATCAAAGTTCAGGAGAATATTTAAATTGTATTAAAACTTTAGAAGAATTATTTACTATTTTACGTAAAGAAATGCTATTTGGAAGAAGTCACCCCAACATTATTAATGAATTTATTTATGTTAGTTCTATGTTAGGTTATTATAATTCACTTATTGATAAATTTGATCAAGTTAAAAGATTTAGTCATAAAATTGATAAAAATATTGCTTTTTTAAGAGAATTTAATGAAACGAATAAAAATAATTCTATTGAGTATTTAAATCAATTTGAATTTATTAATATTACATTAAAAAATATTATTAAATCTGAAATTTCTGCTGATGAACAAAATAATCAATTAGAAAATTATAAAAATATATTAGGAAATAAAATTAATGATAAAGATGACGTAATATTAAATTTTTTCATTTTAAAAAACAGAAGTGATGATTTAATTAATGATTTATTTGAACAAAAAAAAAATTATTATTATGATTTAGTTGACAGTAAACAAATATTAAATGATAATAGTCTTTTAAATTGTTATTTATATTTTTATAATTATATATCAATTCTTAGTAAATCAAAAACAAATGAAAATTTTATGGAAATAAAAACTTATTCAAAAAAAATTATAGATTATACAAATGAATTAATAATAAATAGTGATTCTTTAAAAAATATTTTCCAATTACCTTATTTTAAAGATATTTTTAATAAAATATATTTTGCATATTTATATTCAATTTATTCTCAAAATAATTATCAAGAAACATTAAGAGAACTAGATAATTATAATAATAGAATTGAACATCAATATGAATTAAATACTAATAAAAAAAGTTATTATGATATAAAGAAAATCGAAGGTGATTGTTATTTTAAATTAAATCAATATGGAAAAGCAAGTCAAATTTATTCTGATATTATTGATAATTTTAAAGATAATGGATTAGTAAGGTTAAATCTTGGTATATGTAATATTCTTTTAGGAAAAATAAATCATGCATATGAAAATTTTCAACTTTCTATTAGTTATTTTAAAGGGAAAAAGAATAATAATAAGCTTTCTATTATTAAATCAACTTTAGAATCTTTGGACACTAAATAATAAATTTTTTAACAAGGTAATTATTATTAAAAACAATTTTAAACATGAAAAAAAATATTTTTAAAAATTATTATAATAAAATTTTTTTATTAAAAAAGTACATTAAAAATATAATGGGAAGTATATTTTGTTGTAAATTTTTTAAAGGAAAACCAAACGAAGAAACAATAAAAACTGAATTGCCTGATATAAAAAAAGATATAAATGATGAAATTAAAAGAAAAATTGAATTTAATGAACTTTCTTCAAATATATCAAAAGAAGAAGAAAAAACAGAAAATATATTTTTATCAAAAAAAAATGAATCTTCAATTTCACAAAAAATAAATGAAGATGATGATGTAATTCAAGAAAATTTAAAATTAACAGAAGATAACTTTAAGAAAAAAAAAGAAAAAAAAGAAAATATAGAAGAAATGAATTTAGAAAAAAAAGAAAATAAAGAGGAATCTAATTTAGAAAAAAAAGAAAATAAAGAAGAAATGAATTCAGAAAAAAAAGAAAATTTAGAAGAAATGAATTTAGAAAAAAAAGAAAATAAAGAAGAAGATAATTTAGAAAATTTAAATAATAAAAATGAAAATAAATCAAAAACAGTAAATACTTTAATGTCAATGTCAATAGAATCAAAAGTAAAAGATATTTTAAAAAAAATAGATGATAATGATAATAAAGAAAAAATATCTGAACCAATAAAAATCGAAACTCAATTTAAAAAAGTTAATACTAAATATTCAGAAGAAGAAAAAAAAGAAAGAGATGAACGTTTAAAAAAAAGATTAGAAAAAGCTAAAAAAAAAAGACAAATTGAAAAAGAAAATCAAGAAAAAATTCATTTAGATGAAAATATTATAAAAAAAGCTGAAGAAGTTGAAAAAAAATTTACAAAAGATAGTAATCAATAATTAATAAATATATTTATTCCGAATAATCTTTATTTAAATTTCATAACAGAAATAATATATAAATATATATAAATAAACATTATAATAAAAATAATATAACCATATAAAAAATCATAATTAAAAAAAAAATAAAATTAAATAAATTTTAAAAACTAATAATATTTTTTCTATTCATTAACCTTTATTAAAACATAATATATTAACCATGAAAACCCATTTTAAAAACTAAATAATAATAAAAAAGAGAAAGAGCGAAAAAAATTTCATTCTAATTAATACCTCCATCAAGTGAATATTTATTCATATCTAAACTAGAATCATTATATTTATTAATTCTCAAAATAACAAGAATTCCAGTGCAAAGGACAATTAAAAAGAGTAAAATAAGAACATTCATAACAGAACTTTTAACAGCATCACTATCTTCATATTCTTCAGGATCAAATTCTTCTTCTTCATCATCGAATTCATCAGAATCATCATAACCAGGATCCTCTCCTTCTTTGATATTATATTTTAACTCAATATTTTCATCAATAGACATAACAGTATAATATTCTTCATCAGCTACCATACTCCAAGTTCTAAATAGATTTCCAAATTGGAAAGTTAAAGTTCTTTTTTCATCTTCATGTAAATAAAAACATGATCCTCCTCTTGGATGAATATATACTGCACTATAATCATTATATATACATACTAATGCACTTCTTCCACTATTATTATTTAATTCAAATGTTTGTACCATAAATCTATTTGAAAAAGGAAATACTAATACTTTATTTTCTGGAATTTCTTTTAATGTTGTTGATTCTTCATATCTTTCATATTCATCTTCTTCAAGATCCATTTTAAAGAATACTAAATTTTTTCCTTTTATATCTGAAAATTCTAAAGATTCTTGTTCTGTTAATGTTGCACTTAAAAATGTTTTTGGATTTTTTAAATCAATGTAAAATTCTCTTTCTTGGAATTCAAAAGTAAAACTTTGAACATATTGACTATGATCTCTAAGTAATTCTAATTCAAAATCAAATTTTCTTGCAACCATTTCTAAAGCTCTTTCATCATATGGTTTTTTCTTTGAGTCTAAATAAATTGGATAAAAATTACCAGTATCTGCAGTGAAAGTATCAGTTGAATCAAAGTAAATTAAATGAACATTTGATGGTGTATTACAAGTCATTTTTACGAAAAATTCTTCATTTGCTTCATATATTATTAAATCATCATAAACATATTTATTTGAAAATAATGCATCTATCTCATTATTATATTCATATACATTTCCAAAAAATATTTGAGAATCACCATATACTTTTCTAAAGAAAAGATATGTTTTATCTTCTTCTGATCTATAAGGATTTTCCTCAGATATCATTAAATAAGTTTTTGAACAATCATCTAAAGAAAATAATCTTCCATATGAATCAAATTTATTTGAAAATAATACAACATCATTTAAGAATTTATATTTAAACTCACAATAAGTTTCTTCTTCATTAATAACTAATAAAATTTCATTTGGTAAAGTATTTTTATCAAAAATATAAAATTGGCTTTTGTACATATTTAAATATTCTAAAATACTTTCATCAGTTTCTTCTTTTTCAAAATCAACAAAGGAAATAGCATATAAAGAACTAGTAGAAATAATTAAAAGATTTCCATCATTCTCTTCAAAATCAGAAGGATTAATAAATAATAAAGTTTCACCTTCTAATTGATATTCTCCATAAGAAACAGAATCTTTTAAAATTTTTAACATATAGAAAATTTCAATAGTATCCCAAGCATTTATAGGAAAATATTCAAAATCAATTGCTAATCCCATTATTTTTTGATTTCTATTTTTATTTGGAACTTTAACATAAACATCACCTCCTACTGTAGTATATTCATTTTCTTTTAATTTTTTAAAATCACTTTTTTTATGATTTGTAGCAGCAGCATCAGCACTTCTTTCATCGAAAAATGCATAAGAATATTGTTTAATTTTATCTCCAACTGAATTTCCACGAATAATAATTTTATCATTTTCATGGTCCGAGACATCAGTAAAGAAAAATAAAGTTTGATTAACTAATATTGGAAATTCTTCTGAGAAACCTTCTTCAAAATTAACAACAATAGGTTTATCATATTTTGAAAATGAAAAAGCAACATCAAAATAAAAACTATGACTTGCTGTTGAAGCTCTATCTAAAGTTAATATAACATAATAATCTTGATCTCTTTTTAATTCAATATCAGATTTAGAAAATTGCTCAACATTCATATTTTTTTCATATACAAGCTCATCTTCTGCGAAATTTTGACTTTCATAAATTGAAATATTACAATTAGGATTAGTAGTAAGTGATTGAAATTGTAAATACATAAATCTTTTTTCTTCAGAAGCAACAAGATGAAAATAATAAACTTTAGGTTCTTCATTATAATAAGTATATCTGAAAATATTATAAACTTCATATAATTCATTATTAAAGTTAATAGTAACATAAGTTCTGAAATTTTCTGTTTCAGGAGCACAGAAAACAATATAAATATCACTTTCTTCAGATAAAAAATCTCCTTCAGTAATAATAACTTGATCTAAATTATATAATTCAGTTTCATAAATAGCATCTTTATAAGTTTTAGTTCTTGGATCATAATAAATATCTTCTAAATCAGTATAAATATACATTTGAACATCAGTGAAAACTCTTGTATATAAATCAATAATTAAAACTGGTTCTTCTTTGGGATTATCTAATGGATAAATGTGGTAATGAAATATTCTTGATATTGAACTTCTTTCTGTTCCTATTCTAACTGAACGCCTTTGATATGTCTCTATTGGTACTATGTCATCTTCATAATATTCTTCTTCTTCTTCTTCTCCTTCTTCTTGTAATTTTCTAAATGATTTTTTAGTTTTGATTAATGATAATATTTCTACCAATAATAAAAGGAGAATTAGGTGTTTTAAGGATAATTTCATTTTGGAAATTCTTTTTTATGTTTTATTATTTTTTTCTTTTGATTTATATTAGTAAAATAATAATAATAATTCTTTTTTATATATTACTTTCTCAAAAGAGATTTTTTCTTTTCTTTTTTTTTTTCCTAATTTCTTTTTTTTTTTTGAAATTATTTTTTTTTAATTAGATATTTTTTTAATTTGATTTTTCGTTGAGAATGGGTAATCAAATATTATTTTTTTGGATGAATTTTGATTTTTTTTATAATTTAAAGGAAAATTAAACAAATTGATGTTAAAATATTTATGATATATATATATTTTAAACAGATGGTATTGAATCATCTAACAAAATTATATATCAAATTTTATCATATATTTATATTTTATTATTTATATAATATAAACATTTATTTTTTTCTTAATTTATTTAGTAATTTCTCTCAAAATTTAATAATAATTTATAAAGAAAATACTCAAAGTGAACATTTAAAAAAATTTTAACTATAGACTACACAAATATCAAAGAAGAAATTAAATAAAAAAAAGGATAAGAAAAAAATGAAATAATTATTTCTTAATTTACAATATTACTAAATTTAATTTTTTTTATTATTTATCTTTTTCAATGTCTGAAGAAGAAAAAGAAGAAATTTCAAAGAAAAAAGAAACTTCCAAATTTTCAAAAGAAATATTTATAAGAAATTTAAATTTTAATACAACAGAAGAAAAATTAAAAGACTTTTTTATTCAATTTATTCCAGAAAATTCAATTGAATTTTGTTTAATTGTAAAAGATAAAGAAACAAATAATTCAAAAGGAACAGCATTTATAAAATTAAAAGAAAAATCATATAATAAAATAATGAATTTATATAATGAATCCAATAAAAAAAATTTTTCAAATTTAAAAGAATTAAATCCTTTTGAATTAGAAGGAAGAAATTTAAAATTATTTGATGTTAAATCAAAAGAAGAAATAAAAAATTTATCAAAAGATAAAAATAAAAAAGAAACAAAAAGAAATAAAGAATATTTATATTATGGTTTATCAAAAGAATCAATTAAAAATTGTGATTTAATAAATGAAATAAATGATATAGATAATAATAAAAGAGAAAAATTAATTCAAATTAAAAAAAATAATTATTATCAAAATCCAAATTATCATGTTTCATTAACTCGAATTTCTTTAAGAAATTTTGATAAAAATATAAATGAAAATGATATAAAAAATTTACTTGTTAATTCTTTAAATAAAAATAAAGAAATTGTTAAAAAATATAAAAACATTAAAAAAATAAAACAAATTAAAATATTAAAAGATGATGAAGGAAAAAGTAAATGTGTTTCTTTTGTTGAATGTTTTAATTTTGAATTAGCAAAATTTATAATTGATAAATTATCAGGATATAAATTTAATGATAAAAATAATAAAGGTTTAATAATTGATTTTTCTTTAGATGATTTTAGAAAAAAAAATATAAGAGAAAAAAAAATTGAAAGAATAAAAGAATATAAAAAACAAAAAAAAAAAGAAAAAAAAGAAAAATATAAACAATTTAAAAAAGAAAATAATAATAATAATGTTTCTGTAAAAGATTGTAATGATATAAATAAATTAATTGAAATGTATCAATTAACTTTAAGTAGAGGAAAAAGACAAAGAATAAAAAAAAAATTAAAGTCTCTTGGTTATGAAAAAGCAATTCCTCCTTTACAAACAAAAATAAATAATATTGTAGAAAAAAATATTTCTATTAATGAAAATGATTATGAACAAATTAAGATTGAAAATAATAAAACTAATTTAAATAAAAAATTAAAAGATAAAATTAAAAAAGAAAAAAAAGAAATTCTTGGTAAAAAAACACAAAGAAATTTGAATCAAAATCAATTTATTTTGGAAGATGAAGATAAAAAGGTTAAAAAAAATTTAAAAAAAGAAAAAAAAGAAATTCAAATTGCTAAAAAAGAAATTAATGATAAAAAATTTAATAAAAACCAAGAAGAAGATTATTCTGAAGAAGAAGATGATATAGAAATGAAAGATTATTATGATAAAATAATGAAAAAATTAAATAAAACAAAAAATAAAAAAAAAAATAAATAAAAACTAATAAAAAAATAAATAAAAACTAATTCATTTATATTAAATTATTATTTTGAATATAAAAAATTCAAAAATTTTGCAATTTTTATTTTTTAACAATAACATATTTATAATAAAAATTAATATTACTTCAATTTTTTTATATTTTCAATTTATTGAAATAATATCTTAATTTTGAAATTTCATTTTAATGAAAAAAGACTTCTTAGATTATATAAATTTTTAAATATGAATTTATTATATTCTTATTATTAATCTAAAAAAATAATAAAATTAAAAATATAATATTTTGCAAAATGATAAGTAAAAAATAAAACCTTAAAAACCAAATGGAAAATATAAACTCAAATTTAAATAAAGAAGATTTAATATCTCAAAAATCAAATAATGAAAAAATAGATTCTGAGACATTAAATTTATCTCATTTAACAGAGCAAATGAATTATACATATGATTATGAAATAAATAATATAAAATTAGATGAATCAAACATATTAAATTGTAAAATGTATTATTATGATAATTTTTACAAAGAAAACAGAATAATAAACTATAATGATTTTAAAGATAATTTAAAAAAAAACCCATTTACACCTTCAAACAATGCATACAAATCAAATTTTTTTAAAAGATTAGTAAGTAAAAATAAAATAAGATTTCAAAATAGAGAATTTGATTTAGATTTATCATATATAACTGAAAGAGTAATTGCAATGGGTTTTCCTTCATATTCCTGTGAAAAATTTTATAGAAATGATATAAACGACATAAAAAATTATTTTGATACTTATCATAATGGAAATGTTAAAATATATAATTTATGTTTAGAAAAAGATAGAATATATCATAAAAATTTATTTCCAAAAGAAAAAGTTTCTTTATTTCCAGCATTAGATCATAATCCATTTCCAGTGAAATTAATATTAGAATTTTGTGTAGATATAATATTATTTTTAATTCAAAATTCAAATTCCGTAGCAGCTATTCATTGTAAAGCAGGAAAAGGAAGAACAGGAGTAATGATATGTTCATATTTAATTTTTTCTAATTTATGTAAAAATTCTAATGATGCTGTTTTATATTATGGAAAAATGAGAACTCGAAATGGAAAAGGAGTAACTATTCCTAGTCAAATTAGGTATATTAAATATTTTGAAAGCTTTTTAAATGCAAATTTTGAAAAACCTTTTTTATATTTAATTCCTAAAATTATTAAGGAACATATTTTCTTTTCTGGAAAAAAAACTTTTGTTAAGAATTTATTAATTAATTTACAAAATGATAGTAGATATTTTACAAGCCCTAATTTTTTTAAATTAAATTATATTAAAATTGGTCCTTTAGATAAAGAAAGAACATTAGTTATTTCAGTTAGTAATTTTGCAAAAAAAAAATTTAAATTTGTAAATGAAAGTACTACATTTATTCGAGAAAATAATGATCTTTATTTTATATATAAAACAAACGATCAAAATTTTCCTATTCATTCTGATATTAAAATATCTATTTCTAATGGATTAAACTTTTATATTTGTTTAAATTTATGGTATTCTTCTTTAAGAGTAATTGATAAATTTTTAAGTGATAATGAAATAATTCAAAATGAACAAGAAGTAAAAATTGATAATGATAATAAAAATATAAATAGAAAAAATAATAATAAATCAAATAATATTGAAATTGAAATGTCCGAAATTTCAACTTCAAAAAACATTAATAAAGATAAAGAAAATAAAAGTGAATTTATTGATAATATTGAAGCAAAAATTAAAAATGGTTTTTTTATTATCGAAGAAAATAATATTGAATTAAATAAAAATACGAAAAATGATATTATAAATATTTTTGAAAATAGAAATTCAATGACTTCAAGTATTATGCATAATAGTGAATTAAATGGTATTGTTAATTCTATTAATGAAAATTTAGAAAAAATTGGAAAAAAAATTATTGATAAAAATCAAATGAATTTAATATTAAGAACAAAAGATTTAGATAAATTTAAAGAAAAGAAAACTTTCACAAATATAAAAGTTAAAATAAATTATTCCATCAAATAAATTTTATTAATTCAAATTTAAATAATTATAATTTAATTTCTTTTTATAAAAATAATAATGATTTAAATATTAAAAAAATATTTATTTAAAAATTAAAAAAATATTTATTTAAAAATTAAAAAAATGAGAATAATAATAACAAACTCAGGAAAAAATATTTTAAAAGAATTATCAGAATTTTCTCATCGTAGAGTTAATTCATATGATGATAGTAAATATAATAAAAGTATAAAAGATGAAGAAGAAATCTTTTTTGAGAAAGCAAATTCAAAAAATCCAAATTTTAAAACTATAAAAGTTACTAATCAAAAAAATTTAAATATTCCTCCTTCAATGGTGAAAAAATATAAAAAAAAAGAATATAATGAAAATGAAATGTTTCAAAATATAAATTCAATTCCAAATATTTTTACAACAATAAATAAGTCAATTGATAATAATACAATGAGTTCAAATAATAATAAATTACCAATTATAAGAACTTCATTTCCAATAAAATATATTTTAAATCCTAATTCTTATAAAAAATTAGAAAATGAAGTAAAAATTCAAAAAGAAAATTTAAAAAAAACTTTACTCACTGAAAATAATTTTAGAAGCGTTTATTTAGAAGATCCTATTAAAAAATTTGAAAAATCAACTTCAAGTGAAATTAAAATTAATCATAGAAATTTAATTCAATATTTAAATGAAGATAATAATATTACTACTAATTATATTAAAGAATTGAGTAAATTTAATAATAATAAATTCATTAAATTGAATAAAATTTGTCATAAAATTTTTTTATTTAAGGAAAAAGATAAAATTATTAAAAAGCATATAAAAGAAAAAATTAATCAAGAAACTCATAATACGAATAAATTTTGTAAAAATAAATTAAATGAATTGAAAAAAGATTTAGAAAAATCAAAGTTAATTTTAAATTATGAATTTCCTAAATATAATAAAAGAGATAGATATATGAATGAATATAGAAATGCAGAAAAAGATTGGATTAGATATAATACTCTAAGATATTTTAGTAAAAATTCTCCTCCTAAAAATTCTGCGAATCCAAAGCCATTGTGTATTAATATTGAAGAAGAAAATATTGATATGAAGTAATATTATTTTTATTACTTTGAGTAATTAATAAAATACAATTTTTATTTTTAAAAAAATATTGTTATATATATAAGGGAATATTAAAGTCTTATTGTTAATTATTTGAAGATTAATACCTTAAATGTGTTCTATTATTTTTAATTGAAATCATTTTTAAAAAAAATAAAAGATGGGTAATTCTAATTTAAAAATATTATATAATAAACCCTTTAAAATTGCTATTTATAATCATTTATATTTCTAATTAGATTAAAATTTAAGTTTTATGACTAACTTCTTTTTGATAATAAATACATTTTTTTCTGAACAAATCAAATACATTTCAAAAAAAATTATTTATTACTGTTATAAAAACTGTTAGATTCACTTAGCATTTCAATAGCTTCTTTATTTACTTCATTAATTACAATATTTAATTCATTTTCATCAGAATCGCTTTCCATTGAAAAATTAACATTATTTTCCATTGAATAACCATTTTTTAAATTAAAATTATTTGTTTTATTACTTCTTGTTTCATTTGAATTTGGATAATTTTTAAATTTTGAATCTGATGTAGAGCAATTAGGAGTTAAAACTTGATTATTTTTTAAACAATGTTTCTTTAACATTGAAATAATTTTTTTTTGTTGTTTGAATTTAATTTTATAAGTTTTTATCATATTTCTATAAAATTTTAATTTAAATTTTAATTTATCAATAAATTCTTTATCTTCAACACAAACATTTTTAGTAGTTACATTACTAATTTCTTTTTTATTATTTTCTTCTTTTTTTTCAACAGGTTTATATTTATTAATAATAGTAGATAAATCTAATTTAGGAATTAATACATCAAAACTAGAATTTTTCCCTGTTGTAGTTAAATAATATTTTTGTTTTATTTTAGTAGGTAATTGAACTAAAGGAGAATCACAACAAAAATTTTGATCACCATCAATATCAATTTCTTCAATTAAATTTCCATTTCCATAATCTAAATAAAAATTCCCAAAATTTTTATTATCTCCTTCATTAATATCTTCATTTGAATCTTCTGTTAAAATATAACCAAAATTTTCTATATTTTCTAAATTTCTCATAACTCTTTTTCCATTTTTTATATTTTGAATCATTTCTTTTAAAGAAACTATTTTTATATTTAATTCATTTATTAATTTATTTGCATCATTTAATAAATGAGAATATTTAATTATTATTTGTCTTGCTTCACATAATTCATTATTCATTTCAACATTAAATTTACTTGGTGATGCATATACATAAATTTCTTTTAAAAAATCTTCTTTATATGAATTTAATAATTCAATTTTAAATTGTTTTATTTCATTATCTTTTGAAATTATTTGATTTGTATATATAAATAATTTATCACTCATTTCTCTAATTTCATCTTCATAAAATCTTATTTTATCATTTAATTCATTTTGACATTTATATAATTTTTTTTCTAAATTTAAATTATCTTCATATAATTTCATATTTTTATTTGAAATTTGAATATTTTCATCTTGTAAACTTTTAATTAATTCTTTCATTTGATTGTTTTTATTATTTGTTAAATTTTTTATTTGATTGTTTAACATTTCCTTATTTATTGATAAAGTTGTTTTTAAATCTTCTAATTGTCTTTTTAATGATTTATTTTCTTTCATATAAATTACTATTTTTTCTGCATATTCTCCTAATAATTTTTGGATTGAACTTTCTTTTGATTTCTTTTTCATTATTTTTTATAAATTAAATTTTGGTTTTAAAAAAATATTTTTTATTTTCTAATAAAAAATAAAAATTAAATAAATTATATTAAAAAATATTATCTTTTCATATTTTTTTTAGAAAATATTGTTTTTTCTTTCTGATAAATTAAAAGGATTACTTGGCATTATAAAATTATTTTTTCTATTTCTTTTAAGTAAATTATCTTTTCTTTGATAATTAATTTTTTCTTTCTTTTTGAATTTAAATTCTTCCATAAAACTAAAAGATTTATTATTATAATCTTTTTTATTATAATAATAATAAATTTCAGTTTTATGATGACTTGGAATTTTATCATCAAGAATTTCTTTTCTTTTATTTTTATGTATTTTATCTTCACTGAAAATATCTCTTTTAAATTCTTTTCTATATTCATTGATTTTTTTTTTAATTAAATAATCAGTTTTTATTTCTCTATGAGAATGAAGAAAAGGTTTTAAAAATTCATTAAATTTAAAATTTTGATTTTTTGTTTTTAAAGTATCAAAGTTATTTTCAATATTATAATTTCTATTTTTATTTTTTAAATAATTATTAAATTCTTTTTCATTATTATTATTTTTTATTGTATTTTTTTTCATATTTTCAATTAAATTTTTAGTTCTTTGTAAAGCTTCAAATTGTTTTTGATAAATAAATTCTAATTCACTTAATTTATTATAATTAATTAAATTATTATTATTTGATAAATCAATTTCCTTATTTTTATTTTCATAATATTTATTATCTTTTAATTCACTTAAATTATTTTTATTTGAATAAATATATAATTTTTTTTTTTTCATCATCTTCATCATTTGAATAAGATAAACATTCACTTTCACTATTTTTTTCTTTTAATGATGATTTTCCTTTTGAATTATTATTTCTTTTATTTTTAATATTAATTATATCAATTGGAATAATATCCTTTAAATTAGACTTTTCTTTTTTATTTTTTTCATTTTCACTTTCATTAAATTCTTCTATTAAAAATTCATTTGGAGCAATTATTGATTTTTTATTTGAATTTGTTGTTTGAATTTTATTTCCTGATGTTATATTTGTTTCTGTATTTGAATCTAAAATTTCGGTTTTATTAATTTTCTTTTTATTTAAATTTGAATTTATTTGTTTTATTGCTTTTAAATTTATAATCTCTTGTTCTTTATTTAATAAATTTTCATTCTTTTCTTTTTCTTCTTTTTCTTCATTTAATAAAATTTCATCCTTTTCTTTTTCTTCTTTTTCTTTTTGTAATTTTATTTCTTTTTCTAATTTCTCTTTTTCTTCTTTTTCTTTTTGTAACTTTATTTCTTTTTCTAATTTTTCTTTTTCTTCTTTTTCTTTTTGTAATCTTATTTCTTTTTCTAATTTTTCTTTTTCTTCTTTTTCTTTTTGTAACTTTATTTCTTTTTCTAATTTCTCTTTTTCTTCTTTTTCTTTTTGTAATCTTATTTCAATTTCTTCTTTTTCTTTTAAGAATTTTAATTCTCTTTCTTTTTTTTCATTTATTTCTTTTTCTTTTTGTATTTTAATTTCTCTTTCTATTTTTTTTAATTCTTCTTTTTCTTTAATTTCTTTATTTTCATTTAATTGTAAATTATTTTCTTCTTTTTTATTTTTTTCTTTTTCTATTTCAAATATTATCTTATCCTTTTTTTCTGAAGAATCAATACTTTTTTCTATATTTCCTTTAATTCCATTTTCCAAATAATTAATAGTATTATTATTTGAATATTTTATTAAAATTTTTTCATCATTTAAATAATTGTTTAAAATATTTACACTTTCTAATTCATTATTTATATTAATTAAATTTGGATTATTTTCTTTATTATCCAAGTAATATTTTTTTTTTAAATTATTATCATAAATATTATTATTAGTATTTTCTAAATTATTATATTTTTCATTATTATTACCTGTAGATAAGTCTTCAAGTGAAAGAGAATTAGTAATATTATCTAATTTTTTATAATTATATTTATCATTATTAATATTATTACCATTAATATTATAATTATATTCATTATCAATCCTATTTTCATTTGAAGAAAAAATATATCTTTGTGTAGAAGGATAAATATAATTTGAATAAACATTATTTGAATTTGAAGATGCAATTTGAGTATCATATAAATCTTTATTGGAATAATTTTCAAATTCATTTTTATAATTTTTAAAATTCAAATAAGAACTATCATTATTATTTTTATAAAAAGAAAAATCATTATTATCTTGATTAATACTATATTTTTTTTTATTATTTTTATTAGAAGAATTACTAACCAAATTTAAATCTAATCCTTTATATAATTTGTTTTTCTCATCATAATTAGAATTTAATCTTTTAGAATTATTTTTACTTTCTATTTGACTATTATTCAAAGAAATTGAAGTATAGTTTTTTTTCTTATTAAATTCACAAGTCATTTCTCTCATTGTATAATTTAAGAAATCACTTTTAAAATTATTTCTTTGATTTCTTCTATGACTTAAAGAAAGATTATCAAATTGATTCATATTATAATTTGAATTATTTAATGTATAAGTATTACTTATTGGAATTCCATTTTTTTTTTTCTGATTTTTCAATTTTGAGATTTCTGAATAATTTTTAAAAATTTTGAAATTTAAATTTTCATCATCTCTTAACTTTTGATTTAAATTTAAATAATCATTTCTAAATTGTATTCTATCAGAATCAATACTTTCAGTATTTAATGTTTTATTTCTTTGAAGAGAATGACTTTTTGATGTTCTACTTTGATTTAAAGTATTTGAATTTGAATTTTTATAATTTTCTTTTTCTAAAGCTATTTCAATATATGAATCTTTTGATCTTTTTCTTTTTGTTCTCCCATCTCCAAGAATTGTTAAAGTTGGTTGATTTATTTTATTTGTGTTTATACTTGAATTAGACTGGTCAATTTTTTTTGATGGACTATTTGAATTATTTGAATTTGTTAAATTTTTCATTAAAATTTAAATTTTAAATTTTTTTAAATATTATTTTACTTTTCATAATATATATTATTAGAATTTAAATTAAATTATATATTATAATATAATAAAATAATGAAACATATTTAAATTATTTAATTGAAGATAATTTAATATTTGCTTAAGTATTTAATAAATAAAAAACTTTTATTATTAAAGAATATAAATAAACATAAACCATAGTTTTTTAAATTAAAAAATGTATTTAAAATAAATAAAATAAATTAAATAATGATAAAATTATTTGGAGGATTTGAAAAAGAAAGAATAATTAATATTGATAATTATCAATCATATATCTCTTTAATAGAATGTATAAAATGTAAAAAAATATCTTTTCCTCCATGTGAATGCTCATCATGTAAAAAATGTATTTGTCAAAATTGTAATGAAAAAAAGAAATTAATTTGTCCTATTTGTGAAAAAAATTTATTATTTTTCCCAGATGAATTAAAAGAAATTTATAAAAATTTTATAATTAAATGTAATAATTGTAATGAAGATTTACATATTAATCAATTAAGAGAACATGAAAAATATTGTACTGGTTCTTATGATATAATTGATATACAAGGAGATATAAAAAAACCTTTAAATAATTTATTGATTGAATCTTTTGAAGAAATAAATATTAAAGATATTCTTCTTGATAAAGATAAAGAAATCAAAGATTTAAAAAATAGAGTTTTAACATTAGAAAAATTAGTCAAAAATTTATATATAGAAATTGATAAATTAAAGAAAGAAATAAATAAATAAACAATAAATTAAATTATTATAAATATAATTATGAAGAACAAGATATAAATAAGAATATCAATAATAAAAATTGTTTTAAAAATATTATATTTTATTTTTATATAATATATTTTAAATAAATTCTTCTTTTTCTTTAACTCTTTATTTCTTTCATAACTATATAAAATAAATATAAACAAATTATTAATTAAAAAGAGAAAAAAATAATTGTTTATTCAAAACAAAATCAAAAAAAAAAAAAAAAAATGGGTGATTTCCTAAGTACTCCAAATAAAGAAAAAGAAAGTTCAGATGATGAAAATTCATACATTCAATATGGAGCTTCAGCAATGCAAGGATGGCGTTATAGAATGGAAGATGCTCATATAACATCATTAAACAACAACAATAAATTTGACATATTTGGAGTGTTTGATGGACATGGTGGAAAAGAAGTAAGTCAATTTGCAAAGAATCATTTTGTGAAAGAATTTTTAAAGAATAAAAACACGAACCAAGATAATATAAAAAAATCATTAGAAGAGACATTTTTAAAAATAGATGAATTATTAATGACAGAAAATGGTAAAAAAGAATTAAAAGAATATTCAAAGAAATCAAAAAAAGAAGATGAAGAGCAAGATAAGAAGAATAAGATATCAAATGAAGAAAATGAATATAAAAAATTTTTTGATCCAAAATCATCAGAAAATTGTGATATAGCTCAAATGACAGGATGTACCTCATGTATATGTATAATAGATGAAATAAATAAAAAAATATATTTTGCAAACTCAGGAGATTCAAGAGTGGTATTATGTAAAAAAGGAAAAGCATATCAAATGTCTTTAGATCATAAACCTGATTTATCAATTGAAAAAAATAGAATATATAAAGCAAATGGATGGGTCAGTGAAGGAAGAATTAAAGGAAATTTAAATTTAAGTAGAAGTTTAGGTGATTTAGAATATAAACAAAATACAAATTTAACTCCTCAAGAACAAATTATTTCAGCTTTTCCTGATATTAATATTGAAAAAATTGATGATAATTGTGATTTTATTATTATTGGATGTGATGGAATTTGGGATTGCTTAAGTAATCAACAAGCTTGTGATTATGTTAAAAATGGATTTGAAAAAAAAAAATATAAAAATATTAGTTCTATTATAGAAGATATGATGGATAGTATATTAGCTAAAGATAAAATGAATGAAATGGGAATTGGATGTGATAATATGAGTTGTATTGTTATTAAATTTAAACATTGAAATTAAATAATAAACAATATTTTTTTTTTTGAATTTTTTTTATTTATTATTATTTTTATTCTTTTTATTATAATGATAATTAAATTTATATTTCTCATTTTATTCTCATTTACATTTCAACAACCACAATATCATCATTTTCCATATGAATTATCTTTAAAATGTTATTGTCAAGATTATATAAATCAAATAACAAGTGATGGTAATGAAATAATATCAGAAAGAGGGATATTTTTTAATAAAGTAACATTAACAACAGAAGTTCAAGAAAATGATTTAGTAAATATAGTTATTTCTCGTAGAAGAAGACCACCAGATGAAAATCAAGACGCAAAAATAGGATGCATTTGTTCAGGAATTATTAAAACTCAAAAAGGAACTGAAAGAGAAATTTATTCAAATAATAATTGGGTTTGTAATAATATACAAGCTATTGAATTAGATGATAATAGTGAAGAATTATTTAGTACTAGAGAAATGTGGAATGAATATGGAATCAGTCAAAATGCTAAATTTGTTGTTGCTGATTCTCAAGCTATTCATGATGAATATGAATTAAATAAGGATAATAAAGAAAAATATAATCAATTTTTTAATTTTGATACTGTTATTTGTTCTTTTAATATTCCTTTTGGAATTGAGGAATTCTAAAAATATATTTATTCTTTTTTTTCTTATGAAATACTTTTTACGGAAAAATATTTATTTTAAATTTTTTTATTTAAATGTTTTCTTTTTTATTTTAAAATATAAATTTTTCTTTTATATTATTAAAAAA
>JAEEGL010517903.1_pt1 | contig 24647 bp, 20 predicted proteins | sample 9134231 | NCBI WGS metagenome assembly JAEEGL01 (sample SAMN16246548, study PRJNA631951) | gut metagenome | biome: gut microbiome; feature: rumen; material: fiber-attached | host: Bos | place: Iran: Karaj | collected 2018-10
GCGCCGGCATCGGCACGCGCTGCGTACAGGCCGGCTGGCAGCCGCGCGACGCAGAACCCCGGATACTCCCCATATATCAGATCACGACATACAAGTACGACAGCACCGATGCTCTGGGCGAGCTCTTCGACCTGACCCGCGACGGCCATATGTACACGAGGATATCGAACCCCACCGTCGCCGAAGTCGAGAAGAAGATCGCGGCTCTCGAGGGCGGCACGGGAGCTCTCCTGTGTTCGTCGGGCATGGCGGCGATCCTCATCGCCGTGCTCAACATCACGTCCGCGGGAGACAACATCCTCGCCTGCAGGTCGGTCTACGGAGGAACGGTCAATCTGTTCGGTGTGACGCTCCGGCGTTTCGGGATCGATGTCAGGTTCTTCAGCCAGTCCCAGTCCGACGAGGAGATCGAAGCCATGGCCGACGGCCGCACCAGACTCGTCTTCGGCGAGACGCTCTCCAACCCCGGACTCGAGGTCTTCGACATCGTCCGCTTCGCGAAGCTCGCTCACAGGCACTCGCTTCCGCTGTTCATCGACAATACCTTCCCGACTCCGGTCAACTGCAGGCCCTTCGGATTCGGCGCCGATATCGTGATCCACTCCACCACCAAGTACATGGACGGACACGCCGCGGTCCTGGGCGGAGCGATAGTCGACGGCGGCGTTTTCGACTGGAACTGCGGGAAGTATCCCGAGCTCACCCTGCCCGATGAATCGTATCACGGCGTGTCATATGTCCGCGATTTCGGGAACGCCACCGCCTATATCGTGAAAGCCAGAGTCCAGCTCATGCGCGATTTCGGCATTCCGCTCTCTCCCATGAGCGCCTTCCTGCTCAATCTCGGACTTGAGACGCTGCACCTCCGCATGGAGCGCCACTGCTCCAACGCCCTGAAGATCGCGGAGCTCCTCTCGAAGCACCCGAAGGTCGAATCGGTCAGCTACCCCGGGCTCCCGGGCGACCCGGGACACGGGATGCTCTTGAAGTACATGCCTCACGGCAGCTGCGGAGTCATATCGTTCACCGTCGCGGGCGGCAGGGACGGAGCCGTGAGGTTCATGGATTCGCTGAAGCTTGCCGCGCTCGTCGTTCACGTGGCCGACGCCCGTACGTCGGTGCTCAATCCCGCCGGGACCACACACCGGCAGCTCACCGACAGACAGCTCGAGGAGGCCGGTATCCCCGCCGGACTCGTGAGGCTCTCGGTCGGCATCGAGGACTGCGACGACATCTCATCCGACATTCTTCAGGCTCTGGACAGGGTCTGAGATCTACCGCCGGCAATCCGGCCGCGTCCGCACGAGGGAAATCACTTAAATGCCAATAAAGATACCCAATCTTCTTCCGGCTACCCAGGTGCTGCAGGACGAGAACATCTTCGTCATGACGGAGACTCGCGCGATCACGCAGGACATCCGTCCGCTGCACATACTGATGCTCAACCTCATGCCGCAGAAGATCGTCACCGAAACGCAGATAGCGAGACTGATAGGGAACACCCCGCTTCAGGTCGAGCTCGAACTGCTTCAGACCGCCACCCACAAGTCGAAGCACACGTCGGCCGAGCATATGCTCGCCTTCTACAAGACCTTCGACGAGGTTAGGCACCGGCGTTTCGACGGGATGATAATCACAGGGGCGCCCGTCGAGCAGCTGGAGTTCGAGGATGTCGAATACTGGGACGAGCTCTGCGGAATAATGGAATGGTCCAAGACTCACGTCACGTCGACCTTCCATATCTGCTGGGGCGCCCAGGCGGGCCTTTACTATCATTACGGAATAAAGAAATACAGACTGCCGAAAAAACTCTCCGGCGTCTTCGAACACACCGTCGACCACCGCGGGTCGATACTTTTCCGCGGCTTCGACGACAGGTTCTGGGTCCCGCACTCCCGCTATACCGGCGTCCGCAGGGAGGATATCGAGGCGGTGCCGGAGCTCAAGATACTGGCTTCGTCCGACGAGGCGGGGGTGCTGGTGTGCATGACAGACAGAGGAAGGCAGATATTTGTCACCGGGCACTCCGAGTACGACGGCGACACCCTGGCCGCAGAATACAGGAGGGACGTAGCGGCGGGGCTCGATCCCGATATCCCCGAGAATTATTTCCCGGACGGAGATCCGGAAAAGACGCCCGTAGTCAGATGGAGGAGCTGCGCCAATCTCCTCTATTCGAACTGGCTCAACTATTTCGTATATCAGACCACTCCTTACGATATAGAAACGATCAACTGACTTTCAGACGGATGATACCGGGACCGATGAAAAACATATTAATCGTCAATGCAAATGTATATGATTCGGGAAAGCGCGCGGCGAGGCCGGGACATGTAGGGATAAAGGACGGCAGGTTCGACGCGGTAGTATTCGGCGGCGCGCCGTCGCCCGAACTCGTCTGTGGAAGGGAAGTAGTCGACGCCCGCGGAATGACGCTCTATCCAGGCCTTGTCGACGTTCACACGCACGGCAGATGCGGATATGATTTTTCTACCGCCGGCGAAGAAGAGATGCGGCGTATGGCGGGATCCTATGCCGCCGACGGTACGACCGTGATCATGCCCACTCTCGCCTCGGACACTCCCGAAGGCCTGCGTGAGGCCGCGCGCAGGATCACGTCTTCGACGTTTTACGGGAAAGGCAGGCCGGGGTCTGCGTGTTTCGCCGGGATCCACCTCGAAGGGAGCTTCATAAACCCGAAAAAAAGAGGTGCGCACGACCCTTCATGCATAAGGCTCCCCGACGCGGCCGAACTCTCGGAGTTCATCGACGCATCCGGGACGCCGCTGCATATCACATCGGCTCTCGAACTCGACCGGGACGGCAGTTTCGCCGCCGAGGCACTGCGGCGGGGCGCCACGCTGGCGCTTGGCCACACCTGCGCCACATATGACGAATCGATTCGTTTCGCCGGCCGCTACCGCGTGAGTTTCACCCACCTGTTCAACTGCATGCCCCCGCTCCACCACCGCGATGGCGGACCGGTGCTCGCCGCCTTCGGTTCGGACTGCTATTCCGAGCTCATCTGCGACGGCCTTCACATCGCCCCCTCCATGATAGCTTTCGCCTACCGTCAGCTGGGCCCCGGAAGGACTTCGCTGATCACCGATTCCATGTCCGCGACTCACTCGCCAGACGGCAGATACAGCATCGCCGGCTCGGGCGTCACCGTAAAGGACGGTATCGCGCTCACCGACGACGGAGCACTGGCCGGCAGCACGCTGACGCTTTCACGGGGCGTTGAGAACCTCGCCGATTTCTGCGGCATCCCGCTTGACGAGGCGATCTTCTGTGCGACGGTGAACCCCGCGAAGGAAGTGGGGATATACGATATCTGCGGGAGCATCGATCCTGGGAAAAGGGCCGACCTTGTCTTCTGCGAGCCGTCGTTCGATCGAGGCGTGAGGCGCCTGAATATCCGCAGGGTTATCTGCGGCGGAGCGGATGCCGTCAGGCCTGCGGACTGAACCTTTTCCGGTAATACATCATTCCGGCCGTTCATGAGAGGAGCTGTCTTTACCGATATGGACCGAACACCAGAAATAACGGAATACGGTCCGGCAAAGGACCGGCGGACTCCCAAAGACACGGCAGCCGCGCTCGCCGCGAACGCGAAGTCAGTCTTGTCGAGCGGCGACACGAGGCTGTCGCTCGCGATCTGCGGAATGATCGTTATCGCGGCCTTTTTCGCTGTATACGCCATGTTTTGCGCCGTCGATTCTCTCGTCCTGTATATTGCTGACGTTCAGCGGACCGGGATTGCGGCGGATATTGCCGTCGAGGCCGCGGCGGTGCTTCTTTCGGTGACCGGAGTGATCCCGCTGCTGTACGGCAGGACTGCGCTCGTGTCGGCGCTGGCTGACGGAAAAGCGGACAGAGCCGATATCAGGGCGCTCTTCCTTCCTTTTTCCTCCGCACGTATGTTCGGCCGGGCGTACCGCGACTCCGCGGTACTGTCTGTCGAGCTGTTCTCGGGCTTCTTCGCAGCTGACTGCCTTATCGGCAGCATGTCATATGAAGGCGGGGAAGCCGCGGCGATGCTGATCGCTGCCGGGGCGTCGGCGGCTGTTTTCGTCCCGCTGTTCATTACAGCTCTTTTCAGATCAAGATACGTGCGCTTCCTCTTAGTATCCGACGCGTCGCTCCGGCGCCGCGCGGCCGCCGCGGCCGTTAAGTCGGCATCGAAGGATCCCGCCTTCCGCTCACGCCGCAGGGAGATACTGAAGAAACAGGCCGGAATGACCGCGCTGTCTGTCGCGGCGCTCTTCATACCGTATCTCATACACGTAAAACCGCTCATACTTATCGAGACCGCGCTCGAGAGCGCGGATATATCAAGACTGTCCAAGGAGAATCCCGCAAAATGAAGAAAACACCCTATTATATCACCACGGCGATAGCGTACGCCTCCGCCAAGCCGCATATCGGAAACACCTACGAGGCGATCATGACCGACGCGGTCGCCCGCTACAGGAGAGCCCGCGGATTCGACGTCTATTTCTGCACCGGCACCGACGAACACGGCCAGAAGATCCAGAATTACGCCGAGAAGGCAGGGAAGGCTCCTCAGGAGTACGTCGACGGCGTATCATCTGTCATACGCGGCATCTGGGACCGCATGAACGTCTCCTACGACCGCTTCATCCGCACCACCGAGGAGGTCCACGAGAAGACAGTCGCGAAGATCTTCGAGCGATTCCTCCGCAGCGGCGACATTTACAAGGGATATTACGAGGGCTGGTACTGCAATCCCTGCGAGTCCTTCTTCACCGATTCGCAGGCCGTAGACGGCAAATGCCCCGACTGCGGAGCCCCGCTGAGAAAGGCCCGAGAGGAGGCGTATTTCTTCAACATGAAAAAATACGCTCCCGGCCTCATAGAGTATATAAACACTCATCCCGGGTTCGTCGAGCCCGAAGCGAGAAAGAACGAGATGCTCAACAACTTCCTGCTCCCGGGACTCCAGGACCTGTGCGTGTCGAGGACTTCATTCTCATGGGGCATCAAGGTCCCGTCCGATCCGAAGCACGTGGTATATGTCTGGCTCGACGCCCTGACGAACTACATCACCGCCATCGGATACGACCCCGACAGGACATACGAAGAGCAGTCGGACTTCTTCAGGGCCCACTGGCCGTGCGACGTCCATGTGATCGGCAAGGACATCATCAGATTCCACTCGATCTACTGGCCGATATTCCTCACCGCGCTCGGACTTCCTCTCCCGAAGAAGATATACGGACATCCCTGGTTCAATTTCGGTACCGACAAGATGTCAAAGTCGAAAGGAAACGTCATCTATGCCGACAGACTCTCCGATTTCGTAGGAGTCGACGGCGTCAGATACTACGCGCTCTCCGAGATGCCGTATTCGTCCGACGGATCCATCACCTGGGAGTCCGTACTCGCAAAATACAACTCCGATCTTGTCAACATCCTCGGCAACCTCGTAAAGAGGACGCTCGATATGACCGCCAAATATTTCGACAGGACGGTTCCCGCTCCTTCCGCCGCGGAAGGCGTCTGCGCCGAATTCGCCGCGTGCTTCGTGCCCGCCGCCGAAAAATACGCCGCCGCGATGGATTCGTTCCACGTTGCCGACGCGACCGACGCCGTGTTCTCGCTGCTGCGCCGCGCCAACAAATTCATCGACGAGACCGAACCCTGGAAGCTCGCGAAGGACCCCGGCGAGAAAGACGCGCTCGGCAGCGTGCTCTGGCTGCTCGAAGAGGCCATAAGACGTTCCGCCGTCATGCTCGAGCCTCTCATCCCGGCATCCGCAGACGAGATATTCAGGCAGCTCGGGACAGATCTGAGGTCGTTCGATTCGGTGCTCGCTGATCCTTCGGAATGCGGCATCGCACCCGGAACGGTCAACGAAAAATCGTCCGCGCTCTTCCTCCGGATCGACGAGAAGGCCGCCCTCGAGAAGATCGCTGCCGAGGCCGAAGCTGCGAAGGCAGCCGCCGAAGCCGAAAAGCCCGAAGGACTTGCCGTTATCGGTATCGACGATTTCATGAAGGTCGAGCTACGCACCGCCATGATCGTCTCCGCCGAGCCTGTCCCGAAGTCGAAGAAGCTTCTGCGGATCGAAGCCGACCTCGGATACGAGAAAAGACAGATCGTGTCGGGCATCGCGAACTTCTACAGGCCGGAGGAGCTCGTGGGCAAAAAGATAGTCATCGTCGCGAATCTGGCGCCGGCAAAACTGTGCGGCGTCGAGTCGCGCGGCATGCTGCTCGCGTCGGGCGAGGAAAAGGTCAGAGTGATCTTCCTCGCTGACGACACTCCGCTCGGAGAGCGCGTGAGGTAACATATGCGCCCCCTTTTCGACACGCACGCCCATTATACCGACGGCAGGTTCATCGACGAATTTCCCGGCGGGCCCGACGCTCTGCTGCGCGAGATATTCGAGGGCGGTGTGGAGAAGATAATCAACGTATCCACGTCGACCGCGGGCTCAGCTGACGTTCTGTCGATGTCTGAGAGATACCCCGGGATGTACGCGGCGGTCGGAGTCCATCCGTCCGATGCCGCTTCGGAGGAGAGCCTGTCCGCCGCTTTACGGAAGCTCAGAGAGATGATCTGTGCCGACATGAAGAGGGAAGGCGGACGAAAGATAGTCGCGATCGGAGAGACAGGACTCGACTACCACTTCCAGCCGGTCGACAGAGAGCTTCAGCACTCATTCTTCGAGGCGCAGCTGCTCCTCGCGGAGGAGACCGGCCTTCCGGTGATCATACACGACAGGGAAGCTCACGGCGACTGTTTTGAGGCTGTGCTGCGTCATCCCCGGGTTCGCGGTGTCTTCCACAGCTTTTCGGGCAGTCCCGAGATGGCTCTCGAACTCGCGAGAAGGGGAATATACATCTCCTTCTCGGGGACGGTTTCTTTCAAGAACGCTCCCAGGGTCAGGGCGGCGGCCGCCGCCGTCCCGGAGGAGCTCATACTCATCGAGACCGACGCCCCGTATCTCGCTCCGGTGCCGTACCGCGGGAAGCTCAACCGGTCGGATTACGCATTTCATACCGCGGCCGCCGTCGCCGGGGCACGCGGGACAGACACCGGCCGTATACTCGACGCAACATACCGGAATGCCTGCCGGCTGTTTCTCGATCGGTCGGAATAGTATAAAAAATCGTCATAAGTGTCAAAAACGGCTTGCATTTATAAAACATATATGATAAAATATAATGTCTGCGCCGGTGCGCCCGGTTCTCCGCCGCTGTGCCGCCCGCGCGATAACTGCACTGTAAGTAATAAAAAATAATACAGTTCCGCCGGAAGGCGGATCCGGAAAGGATTATCAATGGCAAAATTCGGAACCTCCAACATCAGAAACGTCGCCCTGCTCGGTCACGGCGGCAGCGGCAAGACCTCGTTTGCCGAAGCCGCTCTCTATATCACGGGCGGCACCGACCGCCTCGGCAAGACCGCCGACGGCAATACCGTTTGCGATTACGATCCCGAAGAGATCAAAAGAGGATTTACCATTTCGACCTCGATAGCTCCCGCCGTCTGGAAGGACTGCAAGATCAACTTTCTCGACACACCCGGATACCTTGATTTCGTAGGCGAGGTCAAGCAGTCGCTCCGAGTCGCCGGCGCCGCTGTCATTTTCGTCGATGCCAAGTCCGGCGTCGAAGTCGGCACCGAGCTCGCATGGGACGCCGCCGAAGAAGCTGGCGTGCCGCGCGCCTTCTTTATCAACAAATACGACGATCCCGAAGCCAACTTCGACAGAGTCTTCGCACAGCTCAAGGAGAAGTTCGGTTCTTCCGTCTGCCCCGTCACCGTTCCCGTCAAGAGCGGCAAGGACATAGTCCTCGCCGATCTCATCGAGATGAAGGCGTTCGCCTTCGACGGCAAGGGCAAGGCCTCCGAGACCGCCATGACCGGCGAGCTTTCGTCGGCCGCCGAGAGCCACAAGGAGGATTTCAACGACTCCATCGCCATGGTCAGCGAAGAGATCATGGAAAAGGTCCTCATGGAAGAGGAGATCACCCGCGAAGAGGCGGCCGCAGCGATGCACGACGGTATCGTGAGCGGAACGATAGTTCCGGTGTTCTGCGGTTCTTCGGTCACTCTCGCCGGAGTATCGGTGCTTCTCGACGCGATAGTCGATTCGTTCCCGAAGTTCACCTCAAAGAAGGCTGAAAAGCTCGCCGACGGCAGCGACTCCGCCATCGAAGAGAACGGAACGCCCGCGATCTTCGTCTTCAAGACCGTCGCCGACCCGTTCGTCGGCAAGATGTCGTTCTTCAAGGTCATGAACGGCACGCTGAAGGCCAACGCCGTCTTAAAGAACCTCGCCACCGATGCCTCCGAAAAGATGGCACATATCTACACGATCAAGGGCAAGACTCAGACTGAAGTCGAAGAACTCGCGTGCGGCGACATAGGCATGATCGCAAAGCTCGCCAACACCAACACCGGCGACACTCTGAGAGAATCGGGCGACGCCGCCTATGCCGGCATCGTCTATCCCGATCCCTACATGACCCAGGCCATCATTCCCGATACCGCAAAGGACGAGGGCAAGATCTCCCAGTCTCTAGCCAGGATGGTTGAGGAAGACCGCACTCTCAGATACGAGACAGATCCCGAGACCAAGCAGATGGTCATAACCGGTATCGGCGACATGCAGCTGTCGGTACTGTCGTCGAGGCTCAAGAGCCGCTACGGCGTCAGCATCAAGCTCGAGGCTCCGAAGATCCCCTACCGTGAAAAGATCACGAAGTCGGTCGATATCCACGCAAGACACAAGAAGCAGAACGGCGGTTCCGGCCAGTTCGGCGACGTCTGGATCAGATTCGCCCCCGGCGAGGAGGAGGGACTCACCTTTACAGTATCGGTCGTCGGCGGCGTCGTTCCGAAGAACTTCAACCCCGCGGTCGAGAAGGGACTTCTCGAAGCCATGCAGAAGGGCGTTGCCGGATTCCCGATGACGCACCTCGCGGCCGACCTCCACGACGGATCCTACCATCCCGTCGACTCTGACGAAGTATCGTTCAAGACCGCCGCTAAGATGGCATACAAGATGTGCCTCGAGCAGGCCGGCCCCGTGCTCCTCGAGCCTGTCGGCGATCTCGACATCACCGTCCCCGAGGGACTCGTCGGCGACATCATGGGCGACCTCAACAAGCGTCGCGGCAGCATCATGGGTATGGATCCCGCCCAGAAGAAGGGCTATACCGTGATCCACGCCACCGCCCCGAAGGCCGAGCTCATCGACTATCCGATCGCGCTCAGAGCCATGACCCAGGGCTACGGCTCGTTCTCGTTCAAGGTGAGCGACTACGCGCAGGTCCCCGGCAACATCGCTCAGAAGATCACAGAGGATTATAAGAAACAGCTGGAAGCCTGACATCCCGGGCTGATAAAGCGACCCCGCCGGCATTACGCCGGCGGGGCTGTTTGTATGAACTTTAAAGTTCGAACAGTACTCTGGACTTCAGCGCCGGACCTTCGCCTGTGCTTACCGTCTCTCCGAGAGAGAAGAAACCGTTCTCTCCGTATATAAGGACATAAGATCCGTCGGGGAATGTGTCAGCCGTTATCTTGCGAAGCAGCACGGCGCAGCCGGATCTTATGAGTTTTTCGTGGAACGGAATGACTTTAACCCTGCCTGCGGCGGCGCCAATGAGAACACTGTCGACGGGCAGAAGGCGCTCCGCGGCCTCTTCGCGGCTCATTTCCTTCAGTTCATCGAGCCCGACGGCCCCGTCAACCGACATCGGGCCTGCCGACAGCCTGCGCAGAGACGTCATGACGGCCCCGCAGCCGAGTATCCTGCCCATGTCGGCGCAAAGAGTTCTGATATAGGTGCCGGCCGAGCACGACACCCTGAATCTGAAATCGCGCGAGGGAGCGGTGGAGGACACAAGGTCTATCGAATACACGGTGACCTTCTGAGATGTCCTGCTTACAGTCAGTCCCTGTCTTGCCAGTTCGTACAGTTTTTTTCCGCCGACCTTTTTCGCGCTGTACATCGGCGGGATCTGTTCAATCTGACCGGTGAGGGCGTCGCAGGCGGACCTGACTTCCTCTTCGGTGAATGAAACGTCCATCTCCGATATCACGTTCCCCGTGATGTCCTCGGTGTCTGTCTCGACGCCGAACCGGATCCCGGCCGAATACTCCTTGCGTTCTGCGGAAAGATAAGGAGAGGCTTTCACAGCGCGCCCCACCATGACGGCCAGAAGGCCGGTGGCGAGCGGATCGAGCGTGCCGGTATGTCCGGCCTGCCTCGTGCCGAACGCCCGCCTTACGGCATATATGACGTCGTGGGAGGTTATTCCGGACGGCTTGTCGACGAGCAGTATCCCGGAGGGCGCAGTCCCCTCCGCATTCATCCTTCGCCTCCGGACGGGAACCTGACTCTGGCGAAGTATATCGGCTTTCCCTCCGCGGAGAATTTCCTCTCGTGTTCGGTCTCGATGTTGAAGGAGAGATCGGCCTCTCCGTGAAGGTTTTCCGAGATCTTGAGGATCTCGAATCCGGCCGCGGCGAACTGTTCGAGCGACCAGGAGAAAAGCTCCCCGTGATCGGTCTTGAACTCGAGGATGCTGCCGGGTTTCAGGATCTTCCGGTACATCGCGAGGAATCCGGGGGCTGTCAGCCGTCTCTTGTAATATCCCTTCTTCGGCCACGGGTCGCAGAAATTGATATACAGACCCGAGAAAGTGCCGGGAGCGAACCAGTCGGAGAGGTAGTCGGCGTTTCCTATGAGGACGCGCAGATTGTCCCGTACCGGCGCGGCCCCGCCGTTTTCTTCGGCTTCGCGGGACGCCTTCCGCCTCTCAAAGTCGGCTTTTGCCTTCTCGAGCGCGAACATCGCAACGTCCGGGATCCTCTCGACCGCTATGACGTTGCTGTTTTCGTTCCGTTCGGCGAGACCCAGGGCGAAATCGCCTTTACCGCAGCCTATCTCGAGCAGGATGGGAGCGTCATTGCCGAATATGTCCCGAGACCTTCCGTAAAAGAGCGCGGGATCGCCTATCAAAAAATCCGAGCACGCGGCTATTCTTTCGGCCGAATGCTTCTTTTTTCTCATTCTCATGTTGCAAAAACTTCCGGAATGTGGTAAAATATACTGTAATTCATATTATATCATATTTGTCCCGCTTTGAAAAGATTATTTTGATCCGGCGCCCCCCGCCGAAGGGACAGATGCGGTAAATACAGAATAAAGTATGGTTTTTGCTTATGGAAAAGAAACAGTTCCTAGCTGAATTGAGAAAGATCCTGCGCTCAAAGGGATTTGCCGAAGATTCGGTGGACAGAGAGCTGGAGTCGGTTTCCGGATACTTCGACGAGGAAGGAGCCGACGACATCGACATCGCCCCCGCCGAAATGGCTGAAGAGATCGCGGCGATGATGAACGACGATCTGTCGTCGCAGGCAGCTGCCGAGGCGGAATCTTCAGAATCTCCCGAGAAGGAGGCACCCGCTTCCGGCGGCGATAAGGCGGCCGGCGTGTCTTCCTCCGGCAGCGACATCGATCCCGGCGTGCTAGCCTCCTACGGCTTTGCCGCCGCCGGAGCCGCGCAGTCCGTCAAGGACGGCGGCGACGGCGAAGGCCCGAAGTCCCTCGGAGACGAGATCGCGGGTCTTTTCGATTCGATCGAAAAGACCGGTGATAATAAGAAGCCCCGGGCCCCGGCAGCCGATGACGGTGCCGCCGAAAGCGTCCCGTCCGCCGATATCGGCGGCTCCGGAGAAGCCGCGGCAGACGCCCCCGAAGGAGATGCCGTCGGTGATGCCGGAGACGGCTTTGCCGGAGCGGCCGTCATAACTCCCGCCATATCCGAGATGCTGAAGTCGATGCACGCGCCGGGCGATCCTTTCTCCGACAGGGATAAGCCGGCCGCGGGAACGGAGACGGACTCAAGACCCGCTCCTCAGCCCGAACCCGACGTCAGGATTGCCGGCGGGAGGGAAGACGAGGACGCGAAAGAGACGGAGTCCCCGTCGGGAGATCCCGACAGCCGGGATCCCGACTATACCGACGACAACGACACCGCCGTCGAGAATTACGACGACTACGATATCGACGATTACAGGAAGGGCGGCAAGAAGGCCGCAGACGGCTCCGGGATCCTTTCGTCGGTATTCGGTTTCGGCAAGAAGAAAAAGCAGCCCGAAGATGCCGGCGATATCAAAGTGAGAGATCAGAAACAGGTAAAGAATCAGAATAAGGCGGCCGCGCCAGAAGAACTCAACGACGCCGGGTACGACGACGGGATCGGCGAGGAGTTCGAATCGACTCCGGGGAAAAATGCCGCATTCAGCATCGGTCTCATCATCGCTCTGCCGTTCATCATACTGCTCTCGCTGGTCATGGTCGTGCTCTATCTCGTCTTCTGGCTTGCGCTCGCGCTGCTTATGATACTTGCCGTCGCGGCCCTGATCGCGTTCGTCGCGGTCGGTGTGTTCGTCGCGCTGACAGGCATCGTTTACGGCGTCATAATGCTGATCAAGGGCAACACTCCCGTCGGTCTCTTTGAGATCGGTCTCGGGATCACCGTCGGAGCCGTCGTCCTTTTCGCCGGTATACTGGTCTACAATTTCGCGATCCGCCTCATTCCTTTCGGGATGAAGATGCTATCGAAGCTGCTCGCCTTCGGTTTCCGCAAAGGCAAGGAAGGCATTTCGGCTCTGAAGAAGCTGCTCGCGAGAAGCTGAACAGGCAATGCCCCTCAAAGCACTGCACTATAAGGTGAACGAACTATGAAGCCAACATCAATAATCTTTATCATCATAGCCGTCATGATGGCCAGCGTCGGTCTGCTGCTATGCTTTACTGCAAGCAACATGGCCAACGACCAGGGCGTGGCACTCTTCACTCAGACCGGAGACGCCGACAGCAACTACACGTCGGTGCACGAGTTTGACGGTGCAGCCGTCAAGAAACTGGTCCTCAACATGTCAGACACGACTGTCAACATCATCGGAGGAGCCGACTCGAACAGAGTAGAGATGGTCAATTTTCCCGACGGTACCTACGACCTTTCGATAGGGAAGTCCACTCTTCAGCTGTCCGACGCCTCCGGTATCGGCAGTTTTATCGACATAGACAATTTCAAGATCAACTTCAACGGTTTCCGTGACTATCTCCACTATTTCAAATACAGGGACAAGAAGTCATCGGTCAACGTATATTTCACCGATGACGCCTCCGCCATCATCCTGTCGGTCACATCCGGGGGCGACGTCAACCTTCAGGACCTGAGACTTGACTGCGACTACAAGGTGATCGTCTCGAAGGGCGACGTGAACGTCAGCAACGTAAAGACCGACTCTTCGATCGACATCGATTCCACCGACGACTCATCGGTGAACATCTCCGCCTCCTCCTTCAACGAGATCATCGTAAACGGAGTCACGGCGTACACCGAGATAAAGAACACCACCTTTACCCGTTCGATGTACATCAACATCAAGAGCGGATCGGTCTCGTACGACAGGCTTGAACCCGATTTTACCGGCTTCAACCTGCTCCTTCGTGCCGACAGCGGCGTTATCAAGTACAACTCCGAACGCATAATCAACGGCAAGTACGAGGAAAAGAACTATATCGATATCTCTGCCGACACCGGAGAGGATGAGGACACCGAGACCGATACCGGCGATGACAGCGGAGGCGGCGATACAGCTCAAGAAGGTGAAGGGGAAGGTGAAGAGACCACTGCGGCCGAAGGCACAGGGCCCGAGGCTCCCGCCAACAGCACCCAGATCCCGGCATACAGTGTCACGATAATACTCGGCGAGGGCAACATAGAAGTTTACTGATCCCCCTAATGGAACATATAGAGCGGCCCCGGCTTTCTGCCGGGGCCGCTTAATGCTTCGGGGAATAATCAGACGTTGAAACGGAAGAGGGTGATGTCTCCGTCCTTCATGACGTAGTCCTTGCCCTCGCTGCGCAGCAGGCCCGCCTCTCTGGCTGCGGCCACGCTTCCGCATTTGACGAAATCGTCGTAGGAGACGATCTCTGCTCTGATGAAGCCGCGTTCAAAGTCGCTGTGTATCGTTCCGGCGGCCGCGGGGGCCTTCGTGCCCCTGAGTATCGGCCAGGCTCTGACCTCCTTGGGTCCGGCGGTGAGGAAACTGATGAGACCGAGCAGGGAATAGCTCTCCCTTATCAGCCGGTAAAGTCCCGGCTCCGTGATGCCCATGTCCTCGAGGAACATCTGCTTCTCATCGGGCGGGAGCTCGGCGATCTCGGCTTCGATCTCGCAGCTGATCGCGATGATCCCGGCGCCTTCGCTCTCGGCAAGCTTTTTCAGCGCGGTGTAATGCGGGCTGTCGGGCTCGCCGGTCGCAGACGCCTCGTCGACGTTAGCAACGTAGATCACCGGCTTCATCGACAGAAGCGGAAGTCCCGATGCGCCGAGTATCTCCTTTTCGGCGTCGTCGGTATCGAGGCTCCGGGCGGGTCTTCCTTCCGACAGATGAGAGCGTAGCTTTTCAAGCAGTGAATATTCGGCGGCAAGCTTTTTGTCAGCTCTCATGGCCTTGGCGGTGCGGTCGATCCTGCGCTCGACGATCTCGAGGTCTGAGAGTATCAGTTCATAGTTTATCGTCTCGGCGTCATCCACCGGATCGACTCTGCCGCTGACGTGTATCACGTCGCTGCCGTCGAAGCAGCGGACGACGTGCAGCAGCGCGTCGCATTCTCTGATATGGGACAGGAACTTGTTGCCGAGGCCCTCCCCCTGGGAAGCTCCCTTGACGAGACCGGCGATGTCGAAGAACTCCACGGTGGCGGGCGTGTATTTTTCGGGGGCGTATACTTCGGCAAGTCTGTCGAGCCTGCTGTCTGGCACCGGGACGACTCCCACGTTGGGTTCGATGGTGCAGAAGGGGTAGTTGGCCGATTCGGCCCCGCCGCCGCACAGGGCGTTGAAAAGAGTGCTCTTGCCGACATTCGGCAGTCCGACGATTCCGAGTTTCATTTATTACTGCGTTTCCTTTCCGGATTTCTGTTTTTACCGTACTATTATATACCAAATGTGAACAATTTGCAAGCTGTAATACTCTTTTTGCCGTAAATGTGAACAATATATCAAATAAATATTTACAAATCAAGACGATTATGATATAATATCGATGATTACATACTAGCAAACGGTGGTGATTACATTGTATACCAAAATACTGGTTGTCGACGACGATCCCAATATCTGCGATATGCTCAAGCAGTATCTTGAAAAAGAGGGATACGACGTAAGAGTTGCTTACGACGGATACGAGGCGATAGACCTGTTCAAAAAATACGAACCCGATCTCGTTCTGCTCGATATAATGCTTCCCGGCAAGAGCGGCAAGGACGTCTGCACCGACATCCGCAAGTTCTCCCAGAAGCCCATCATCATGATCACGGCCAAGGGGTCTGTCGTCGACAAGGTGGTCTGCCTTGAGCTCGGCGCCGACGATTTCGTCGTGAAGCCGTTCGACATGAACGAGCTTTTCGCCAGGATCAAGGCGGTGCTGCGCAGATGCGTGACTCTTGACGAGGGCACCGACGACGAAGTCGTCAAGTTCGACAGGATCGAGATCAGCAAGGCGAAATACGAGCTCAAGATAGACGGAGTATGCGTCGATATCCCTCCCAAGGAGCTCGATCTGCTCTATTACCTGGCGTCGAACCACAACCGCGTCTTCACGCGCGACCAGCTCCTCGACAAGGTCTGGGGATTCGACTACCTCGGCGACTCCAGGACGGTGGACGTCCATATCAAGCGCCTCCGCGCGAAACTCGAAGGTCTGTCCGACAAATGGCAGCTTCGCACCGTATGGGGCGTCGGATATAAATTTGAAGTGAACTGAAACCGGCCGGACGGGGGACGGCATCCCGCCGTCCGGACAACGCTGAAGAGAATAGCTTTGAAAAAAGATCATATACACGGACAGAGGAGTATCGTTCCGGCGGCACTGCTTCTCACCGCCTTCAACGCCCTGCCTTACGGTGCGCTCATCTTTGCGGTCTTATCCGGGAGGTCCGGGGCCGTAGACGGGCTCCGGTGGGTACTTTCGGCGGCCGCCGTTGTCATGTTCGCCGTCACATCGGCGTCTTCCGTATTCATCCTTTCGCGGTACGGAAAGGCCCGCAGGGAGTCGGTACTGGCTCCGCTCCGGGAGATCCAGTCGGCGATCGGCAGATTTACGGAAGGAGCCGGTTACTGCCCTCCGAATCTACCCGAGGGCTCGGATCCCGCCATCGTCCGCCTGTCTGCTTCGGTGGACCGGTTGATGAGATCGGTGTCATCGCTCGAGGAAATGAGGCAGAATTTCATGTCCTCTGTCTCGCACGACATGCGCACTCCCATGACCACCATCACCGGATTCATCGACTGCATCCTTGACGGCGCCGTCACGCGTGACAGAGAGGAGCACTACCTCCGGCTCATAAAGAGCGAGATACTCCGCCTGTCGAGGCTGGTGTCGTCGATGCTCGACATCTCGCGTATCCAGGCCGGAGACCGCGAGTTCACCTTTGCTCCCTTCAACATCTGCGAGAATGCCAAGATAATCCTGTTCTCGTTCGAAAACGCCATCGACGCCAAAAAGCTCGAGGTCTCTTTCGACGCCCCACGCGATGACATGTTCGTCATGGCGGACAGCGACGCGATCTATCAGGTGATGTACAATATCATCGACAACGCCGTGAAATTCTCGCGCGAAGGCGGAAAACTCGAGATCTCTGTTTCCGAGAACGTCGGGCCGGCGAACGGCTCCGTTCCCGCGGCAAAGTCAGTCAGGTTCTCGGTGTACAACGACGGCGAAGGCATCGCGTACGAGGATCAGCCGTTCGTCTTCGACAGGTTCTTCAAGGCCGACAGGACCCGCGGTCTCGACAAAAACGGCGTCGGTCTCGGGATGTATATTTCAAAGAAGATAATCGATGCCCACGGTTCGGAACTGAAGCTCGAGAGCGTGCCGGGGATCGGATGCAGGTTTTATTTCGATCTGCGGGCGGCGCCGGAGAGAGACGTAATGCCGGCCGCGAGCGCAAGGGCGCACACGTCCGACAGAAGTCAGAACAGGTAAATCAAAATGGTCGATCCTATTGAAAAAAAAGATATTGCAGCGGAAGAGAATTCATCCTGTGCGACCGGTTCCGCCGCTGATGCGTCATTTCCAGCCGCGGATAATTCAGCGGCGCAAGAAGCGGGAATGGCTGCCGGCGCGGAAGATGCAACGGGTCTCAAAGAGACTGAAACGCTCCATTCCGGAGAAACAGCAGCAGACTCCCAAGATACGGTAACTGTTAAAGATGCGGCTGAAACCGCATATACCCAAGAGACGGTAATAGCTTCCAATGCGAATGAAGCCGCAGACCTCAAAGAGACTGAAACTGTTCCCGACGCGGAGCAGGGACCTGTTTACACCTGGAGCTTCGAGGAACAGCTCAAGGCCGAACGTGAAGCGGAAAAGAAAAAGAGCAGGAAGGGGACGCTGATCTACGCCGTCATAATGACCTGCCTTTTCGCCGTCTGCTTCGGCACCTTGGCGGTCCTTATCGTCACCGGATTCGGAGGCGCAGGTCACACCCCGGCGATCCCCGGCGAGCAGATGACGATCCCGCAGATAGCAGAGGCGCTCATTCCCACTACCGTCGGGGTATCGGTCACGACCGAGAAGGGCGGCGGCGTCGGAACCGGCATCATCATGTCGGAAGACGGCTACATAGTCACTAACTATCATGTGATAAGCGGAGCGAAGACCGTCAAGACCGTCCTGTCGGATCAGACCGTTCTCGACGCCGAGATCGTCGGCGGCGACGAACTGTCGGATCTCGCACTGCTCAAGATCGACCCGAAAGGGAACCGCCTTTCCGCGGCGCTGTTCGGCGATTCCGACAAGGCCGTCATCGGCGAGGAGGTAGTGGCGATCGGCAATCCCGCCGGACTCGAGTTCGCCGGGACCGTCACGTCAGGCATCATCTCTGCCATAAACCGCAACGTCAGGATATATTCGTCGAACGGACTCTTAAACAAGACCATGACGCTCATACAGACTTCCGCCAACCTCAATCCGGGCAATTCGGGCGGACCGCTCATCAACATGCGGGGCGAGGTCATCGGCATCAACACGATGCGGCTGTCGGCGGAATACGAGGGGATCGGCTTTGCCATTCCGGTCAACGGCGCGCTGAAGATACTCGAAGAGATCCGCCGCACCGGCAGTTATTCGGGAGAGGACGTGGCAGTCAAGGGCGTTTCCCTCGGAGTCACCGCCACGGCCGTCGTCGAGGGGAACACGTATCCGCTCACCCGCGACGACGAAAAATGGACAGCCGGAAAGACGGGAGTCGCGATCACGCAGATAATGAGCGGTGAATCGTCGGCATACGGAAAGCTCGAGGTATACGATATAATCATGAGCATCGACGGTGTGGCCGTAGGAGACGTGTACGACGTCAGGGAAATACTCCTGAATCACCGAAGCGGAGACGTGATCTCGATACTCATATGGCGCGACGGCGACGAGAAGACCGTCAGCGTAACGCTGAAATAAAGGTGCGCATCCCACAGTATCACCGGTATCGCAAACAGCCGCGGCATTGCCGCGGCTGTTTGCACTTCAGGGCCGATCTTTTGTCAGAGGCCTTTTTCTTTTCTCAGTTTGTCGACGAATTCACCGATCCTGTCGAGCGCCGAGTCGATATGCTTTACCGAATAGGCGTAGGACAGTCTCGCGAATCCTTCGCCGGCGTCGCCGAAAGCGGTGCCGGGGATGATCGCGCAAGCATTCTCATAGAGCAGTCTGTTGCAGAAATCGTCGCTCGAGAGTCCGAATCCGCCGATATAAGGGTAAATGTAGAATGCGCCTTCGGGCTCGAAGGATTCAAGTCCGATGTCGGAGAGGCGCTTTCTAATGTATCTGCGGCGGTAGTTGTACTGCTCGCGCATATAGTCGATATCGGCGTCGCCGTGAAGTGCGGCTTCGAGTCCCGCGTACTGCGAGGGAGTCGAGGCGCTCATTATCACATACTGATGTATCTTCAGCATCTGCTCGATGAAAGGCTCAGGCGCGGCGATATATCCGAGCCTCCAGCCTGTCATGGCGTAAGCCTTGGAGAATCCCGACGCTATGACGGTGCGTTCGCGCATGCCTTCCAGCGAAGCGATCGATTCATGTCTTCTGCCGTAGGTGAGCTCGGCGTAGATCTCGTCGGAGATCACGGCGATATCGCGGTCGCGCAGGACTCCGGCTATTCCCTCGAGGTCTTCTTTTTTCATGATCGCGCCCGTCGGGTTGTTGGGGAAGGTGAGTATCAGGGCCTTTGTTCTATCGGTGATAGCCGCCTCCAGCGCTTCGGGAGTGAGCTTGAAACTGTCCTCGACCCTGGTCGTGACGGTGACCGGAGTTCCTCCGGCCATGATAACGAGAGGCTTGTAGCAAACAAACGACGGCTCGGGTACGATGACCTCGTCGCCGGGCGATACTATCGCGCGGACAGCCAGATCGATCGCCTCGCTGCCTCCCACCGTGGTGATTATTTCCGACTGGGTGTACCGGAGTCCGAACCGTCGGTCGAGATATCCGGCTATGGCGTCGCGCAGGCGCGGAAGTCCGGCATTCGAAGTATAGTATGTCTTTCCTTCGTCGATGCTCGTCTCGGCGGCCTCGCGTATATGCCACGGGGTCGTGAAATCGGGCTGGCCGACCGTCAGTCCGACAACGCCCTCCATCGTGTCGAGCAGATCGAAAAACTTGCGTATCCCCGATTTTTTAAGCGCGCAGACCTTCGGGGAGAGCAGTTTCGAATAATCAGGTGACGACATCAGTTGCAGTTTCCTCTCTCAAGTTCGGCGTCGGATGAAGGGCCGTAGATGACGCCGTTGTCCTTGTATTTTCTGAGGACGAAATGCGTGGCCGTCGAGATGACGAACTCGATGGGGGCTAGCTTCTGAGCCACAAAGTAGGCTACGTCCCGCATCGTCTTGCCTTCGATGAACAGGGCGAGATCGAAGCCTCCCGACATCAGATACACGCTCTTGACCTCGGGATAGTTGTAGATCTTCTCGGCGACCTTGTCAAAGCCCATGTCGCGCTGCGGGGTGATCTTGACCTCGATCAGGGCGGTGACGTACTCTCTGTCGGTCCTGTCCCAGTCGATCAGCGTACGGTATCCGAGGATCGTCCCGTTCTTTTCGAATTCGGTGATCATCTTCTTTATATCGCCGGTCTCCTTGCCGAGCATCGCGGCTATCTGTTCGTCGGTGAGTTTCGCGTCTGTTTCAAGCAGATTGAGTAAACTGTAATCCATTTTTTATACCTCGCTGCGTTCCGGTCAGCCGTTCATATCCGGACCGGTCTTCTGTGAATTGATCTTGCTTATGATGGAATCGTGGGACAGGCCGTATTTGTACGCGATGTCCCGGGCGTAGCTCTTTCCGTCGGGCTTGGTGCGGTATATCCTGAACGAACGTTTCCCCGAATCCATGCCGGCGACCAGGGTGTCGATCGGCTTGCCTCCGTATTCGGCGGAGCGGGCGTTGATCTCGGGTATGAAGGCTGAGAGCTCGTGCAGGTGGGTGGAGAAGAGGGTGCGGCAGCCGGCGGCCGAGAAGCCCTCAAGGACCTCCGCGGCAATGTAGGACGCCTCGAAGGCGCCGGTCGACGAGAGCGATTCGTCGAGCAGGACGAGGGAATGCTCGGTGACCCGTTCGAAGATCTGTCCCAGCCTTGCGCATTCCTCGCCGAGACGGCCCTTGTCGATGGTGTCGTCGGCTCCGGTGGGGAAGTGTGTGAATATCCCGTCGGCCGGAGAGATCCTTGCCCTTTCGGCGGGCACCGGAAGTCCCAGCTGCATCATCGCCTGGGCGATCCCCAGGGCGCACGTGATGACGGACTTGCCGCCTCTGTTGGGCCCGGAGAGCACGTATATCCTGGCCTTGTCGTCGAAGACGAGGTCGTTGGGGACGATCTCATCACCGATCTTGAGAGCCACCTGCGGGTTGTAAAGTCCGTATGCCTCGAAGGCGCATTCCGATGCCGGAGCGATCTCGGGGTAGCAAAGGCTGTATCCGCGCTCCTTCAGCTGCTGCATGAGCCTCGTGCCCTTGATGAGGAATTCGATCTCGGGGACGAGATTGAGTAGGAAGTCTGTCTTTTCGAGGACATACTGCTGTATGATCTTCTTCCACGAGCGGAGCGACGAACGGTATACTTCGTTGATAGCCGAATTGAAGGCGTTTGAGAGAGCCGCCTTGCGGTTCTCGCTCTCCTTCTTTCCGAAAGGCACGAGTGAGGCGATGCAGGTGTATTCGTCGTTCTTGAAATTGAGTCTGAGGATCTTCTCGATAACGTCGCCTGATCTGAACTGTTCGGGATTGATCGACAGTACGCCGGCTTCCGCGGGCCTCAGCTGCGCGTCGAGGTTGACCCCTACCGTAACGCTTCTTATGTCTCTGACGCGCTTGGTGAGCTCGAAAAGCCGCTCGTTGAGCTCGCTGTAGTAGTCGGACTCGGCAAGTTCGCTGATATAGTCGAGCAGCCTGCGGAATCCGGCCCCCTTAATGCCGTCGCGTACCGAGTTCAGACCGTCGTCAAGCGTATCGACCGAAGAGATATAAAGCTCGATCTCTGTGATCGACGACAGATAGTCGTTGGTGTCTCCGCTGTCGGCCTCCAGCCTGCGAAGCTCCATGATGTCGTTGAGTATCGGCAGAAGGTTGTTCAGCGTCTTGATGAGCCCGGGGTTGTCGAGCATGTCCTGAAACGTCTCTGCGCGGTATTCGATCACCTTCTGATCGACTGTGAAAAAATCAGCCAGCGACCCGTTCTTGAGATTGAATATCTCGGAAAGGCCAAGCTCATCCGAGACGAAATCCGAAATGTCAGGTCTGTCCTTCGACTCGTAGTGCCGCTCGAGAGATGCCTCGTCGGGGTATATAAGCGAGAAATTCTTGAGTTCAAGTTCCGATTCTTTTGCCATTCCGTTTATCCCTGTTCCTGATTATTTGCGTCATCGCCGGAGTTTCCGGCATCACTTCCCGATCCCGGAGCCCCGGAGGCCTTTCCCCCGGTCGCATCGAGAGCGGGCTCTTTCGGGATCGACAGCTCCGCGAGCGGGTTTTTCGCCATCGCGGCCTCTATCTCGGTGTTCGACACGTGAGTGTATATCTGAGTGGTATTGAGCTGTTCGTGCCCCAGTATCTCCTTGAGCACCCTGACGTCGACGCCCCCCTTCTGATACATGAGCGTTGCGGCCGTGTGGCGCAGCTTGTGCACCGACAGGTGACGGTATCCCAGACCTGCCATCTCAAGGTACTTGTCGACGGTCCACTGGACGGCTCTGTTGCTCATGCGCTCGCCCCTCGATGAGAGGAAAAGGGCATTGCAGCGCGTTCCGGTGAATTCAGCCGACATCCTGACCGGAAGATACTCCTCGAGCGCCGACCGGCAGGAGTCGTTCAGGTATATGATCCTCTCCTTGTTGCCTTTCCCGATGACCCTGACCGACCTGAACTCCCTGTCGATGTCTGACATGTTGATTCCGGTCAGTTCCGACAGACGCATACCGCAGTTGAGGAAGAGAGTGATTATGGTGTAGTTGCGGAGCGCGGCGGAAGGCGGTTTGGCCGTCGGGTCGTTCCTTACCGTCGTGAGAAGCTTCACCGACTCCTCGTATGTCAGGAACTTCGGGAGCGACTGCCTCTTTTTCGGCGATTCGACGTCGGCGGCGGGGTTGTCGTCGATCAGTGATCTCTTGACCGTGAGGTATTTGTACAGCCCCTTGATAGCTGACAGCTTTCTGGCTCTGGCGGCCGGAGCGTTTTTGCATACCCGCTCGCAGAAGAAGAGAAAGTCGTATATGTCGGACGGCTTCACCGCGGCGAGAAAATCGGTGCCTATGTCGCATACGGGAAAGTCTTCGCCTTCTTCGGGCGTGTACTTTACCCCTTTCTTCTTTGCCTTGAGAAAGCGGCAGAAGGACCGGATGTCGAGCATGTACTCGTTGATAGTGCGGGGCGAACACCCCTGGATCACCGCCTTGTAGTTGGCGAAATCCCGCAGGATCTCCGAATACTCGTCCGGATTGTATTCTGTGCTCATATTGCCTCCGGAGTTTGAATTACATTTATATTATTATACCTTTTTTTTGCGCAAAATACAACTGTTTTTCGTACGATTCGGAGCACAAAGCGGCATTTATTTGCGTGAAAAGGGAAGTGAACGATTATTTCTTCTCCTTCATGTTGAAAATCGGCCGGAAATAAGCTATAATATTATAGAATGATTCGGAGGTATTTCAATGAAGGAATTCTGGCACAGATACTCATACAGCGCCGTAAAGCTGTTCATAACGCAGTGCGTGTTCGCGATCTTCGGTCTGACTCTTTCGATCGCCACGGGCAAATCAAGGCCGCTTCAGATCGCCGCATGCATCGGCGCGGTGATATTCTACCTGTTCATGGTATATTCGGACTGCTTCAAGCTGGGCGCCGAGGACAGGATAAGGGTCGGCGGCGGAAGAGAGACTGCAAAGCCTCAGAAGGGACTGTATATCGGTCTTGCAGCAAACTCGCCCAACCTGCTCCTTTGCTTTGTAGGCATGCTGACGCTGGCTCCCGAGGGAACGTTCGCATTCAGGGCAGGGACGGTAGCGCATACGGTCCATCTTTTTCTTCAGGGAGCCTGGACAGGGATCCTCGCCACACGGATCGGCGACGTTCCGATGAACACCATGTGGTGGGCTCACTTCGCCGTCGTCGTCCCTTCGCTGCTCGTCGCCTTCGCAGCTTTCGCCTTCGGCCTGTCGGATATCCGGTTCTCGAAGCTCTTCATACCGGAAAATCCTGAGGATCGCGAGATCAGAAAAGAGAAGCAGAAGGAACGTGACGCCGGCCGGAACGGCGGAAGCGGGAACGGGGACGGAGAATGATGAGATACCGGGACATTATATTTGATTTCGACGGGACGCTGTCTGACACCTATCCCGTTTTCACCGAGGCACTGCTGACCGTTATGGACAGGCACGGCATACACGACACTTACGAGTCAGTCTACTCGAAGCTCAAGGTGTCGGTCGGGACCGCCATCGGAGCTTACGATTTCGGGATCCCGTACAGAGAGATCTCGGCCGAGTTCCATGAAGTCCATGACTCGATGGCTCCGCTCTGTCAGAAGCCGGTCGAACACGCCGGAGAACTGCTGAAGTTCATAAGTGACTCGGGTGGACGCAGTTTCATCTTCACACATTCAGGCAGCATCGTCGGAAAGATGATGGACATATGGGAGCTTTCGAGATACGTCACGGGCGCCGTCGACGGAAGCTATAAGATCCCGAGAAAACCCGCGCCCGACGGCGTCCTCATCCTTATCGAAAAATACGGCATCGACCGCGACAGCGCGATCATCGTGGGAGACAGGGACATCGACCTCGAGAGCGGAATTGCCGCGGGAATACACGGCTGCCTTCTTGATCCTGATCACTTCTATGACTCCTATACTCCCGAATACAGGATAGATTCGCTGAAGGATCTCATACCCGTTATCAGGTAGACAGATGATAAACTCTTCGCTTTGCTATATAAAACGCGGCGGCGATTATCTCCTCCTCAACCGTGCATACAGATACAAAAATCGCGGCCGGGAAGGGAAAGATGACGGACTTCCGGAGATAGACC
>JAEEGL013943001.1_pt1 | contig 24647 bp, 20 predicted proteins | sample 9134231 | NCBI WGS metagenome assembly JAEEGL01 (sample SAMN16246548, study PRJNA631951) | gut metagenome | biome: gut microbiome; feature: rumen; material: fiber-attached | host: Bos | place: Iran: Karaj | collected 2018-10
GATGGTTGAAGTATTGTAAAAAGAATATTACATAAATAAGATAATTTACTATTATATTCTTTATCATTTATTGTTTCAAATATTTTTTCAATGAAAATATTTTTAAAAATATAAAACATTTCCTCATTTTTATTTTTTAAACTTTTAACAAAAAAATTTAACATAGCATCATGCATTAAACTAAATTTTTTACTTTCATCATCAAAATTATCTAAATTAATATAAGTATCAAACATTAATAAAAAAATATCAACAAAATCATTAACTTGTTTCCCAGATAAAATATTATAAAAATCTTCAATAATTTTTAAAACATATTTTAGAACAAAATTAAAAACATTATCACTTAAATCATCAACACTTTTAAAAAAATAATAAATAAATTTATTTCCTTTTCCTATTTTAATATGATTAAAATCATCAGCAAAATCATGTTTAATTTTATTTTTCAAAGGTTCATCTAAAGTTAAAAAAGGATTATCAGTACTTGTACTAGTTTTTTTTTCAACTTCTCTATCATCTTGAATAAGAGAATTAAAATCACCAAAATTATCATTTTCACTTTTTTTACTTGGAACATTTTTATTAATATTATCTAAAATATTTTGTTGTCTTGGTTGATAAATAGTTCTTGTTATAGTTTCATAAACTTTAGGTTCTGATATTTTTATTTTAAATCCTTTTTCCATTTGAACAGGATTTAAAGACATAGGTTTAACATCTCCTTTCATAACAATTTGACTTGCTCTTGATAAAATAGAATTTGTTGTTTTTTGAGTGTTTAAAAACTCATCATTTTTTTTTTCTATTTGTTCTGTAGGAGGTTCTTGTTGTTGAATAGGAAGTTGATTTTGTGCATTTGGCATTAAATTACTACTTAAATTATCTATATCTGTTTTTTTTAATTTCTCTATTTCTCCATTTTCTTTAAGTAAATATGATTTATTATAATTATCAATATCAGTTGTTATTACTTTTCCTTCTAATAATGGAATTCTTCTCTTTGTTAATTCTTGATATAATGATATAATAAAAAGTAAAATTTCTCCATTTTCATTTTTTATAAAAGTATCTATATCATTTATACTTGTTGAAATTTCACTTATTTTTTTAATAAATTTATTTATTTGTTCCCAATTATCTTTTCGAGTTGCCATTGAATATCCATTACTTATTTGATGCATTTGTATTGCTTTGTAATTTTGATTTATATCATTTGTTACTGGATAATATCTGGATAATATTTGAGCTACTAAAAATCCATTGTTAAAATCTTTTTTCACATTTCTAATACTGTATGTTAAATCTAAACTCTGAATCCATTTTAATACTTCTCGAGGAAGAGATTCTACTTTTTCTGGAGGAGTTAATCCAAATAAATTTATTACTCCTTTTGTTTTTTTATTTTTGTTCATTTTTTATTTGTATTAGTTATTTATTTAATAATAATTTTTTTTATTTTTTTTTATTTCTGTTTAAAATTACTTTTCTAAAAATATTAAATATATTTATTTTTTTATATATTAATAGTATTTTTTAATTTACTTATTGATAATAAAATATATATATAAATTAACATATATTAAGAAATATTATTTAAAAAAAGAAAAGACATATAGTTAAAAAATAAAAATTATATTTTTGGAATAATAAAATTAACTTATTTTTTTTCTGAAAACCTTTTCTCAAATAAATTTATTGAAAATAATTAAAATAAAAAATCAGTATTAATAATTAAAAATGTTTGAAGACCTTTGTAAAATAATAAATTGTTGTCAACCAAGAATGAATTTAGATAAATATGTAATAAAGGGAAAATCAGATCAAAATGAAATGACAGAAAATAATGACACACAAAAGAGTAAAAACGTCATAATAGGTACGTCATCAAAAAAAGTATCAGAATCAATAATAACATTTAGTAATTTAAAAGTAAGTCAAAATAATGCAAATAAAAGAGTTTTAGATACTTTAGTAATAGGAGGAAGGGAATTATTATTAGAAGGAGAAATGTTTTTTAATAAAACAATTAATATAGATAAATTAGGAATAAAAAACGAAGTTAGAACTGAAAGAAAAGGATTAACAATATTTGGTATTAGTGATGAAGCAAATGATATAAATACAGGTATTGATTTTAATTTAAATATCTCAAAGAAAAAATTTAAGGGTAAAAAGGAAAAAAATATACCATTATTTAAAATAGAATATATAAAAAATGATGATAATTATATGATATCATTATTAAATAAAGAAATTAAAATGTTAATGTATATTGAAAATGAATTTTTAATAGAAAATAATACATCACTTGATTTTATGGTTGGAAAAGTTTCAATAATAATTTCAGGGCCAAATAATAATGAAAATATGTTTTCTGTTGAAGTAGAAGGAAAAACTTATAAATATAATAAATTAAATGATTGTCCTGTTACAATAGGAAGAAATAATACTCATATTATTATTAAAAATTCTTCAATTAGTAAAAATCATGCTCTTATTTGTTATAATAAAGATGCTGATTGTATTTCATTAAAAGATAATGGAAGTACAAATGGGACTTTTTTTGTTATTGGAAATAATTTCCCTTTTGTTTATATACTTTCTGATTTAACTTTCAAATTATTAGAATCAAAATTCACTATCAAATTAATTGAAAATTAGATATGTATTTTTTTATTATAATATATATATAAATAATTTTAGTGTATCTTTGTAATGAAGATATTTTGTGGATTTTTCAAAATTTTATCTGAAATTTCATTATCAGTATTTTATATATTAATTATATTAGTTTAATAATATATTTCTTTAAAAAAGAAAATGTTAAGTTGTTATATAAAATTCTTTTAATTTAATAATTAAGTGAAATTATTTTTCGTTTTTATAATAAAAAGTTTTTATGAATTCCTAAAAAATATAAGAAAAGCTCAAATTAAAGTATTTAATTTAAAACAAAAAAAAATTTGTTTTTTTAGAAAAACAAAATTTATAATCATAAACTTTAACAATAATATATAAAATATAATACTTAACAAACCCCTTTTAACATTTAAATATAAGTTACACCTTTCCTAAAAATATAATTATACACAAATTTAATAAACCTCTTTTTTAAAAGTTTAAAAAGTATACATTAAGTAAAAGAAGAATTCTCTTTTCTTCTTTTTTGATTATCATTAATGATAGATAAAACATTTTCCATGAATTTATCATGAAATTTTTCAGAATAATATTTAAAAATTCCACATTTATTGCATTTTTTCCTAAAAGTAAAATTTAAATTTCTACAAAAATAACAATTCCAATCTCCTTCTCTTTCTTCGAAATTTTTTTTATTCTTTTTCTTCTTTTTCTTCACTTTTTTCATTTGAGAAAAACCTTCATTATTAATTATACTATTTGAATTAAAAGCCATATTTTTATTTAAAAAGAAATGAAAAGAAGGATTTAAAGAATTTTTTAAATCATTATTAAAATTTAAAGTATTATTTCTTTCATTTGTTTCATTTAATATCGAAAAATTTATTGTGTCTAAAAGTTCTTTTGTTAAAAATTGTCTTATTGTTTCATTTTGAGAAGAAAAATTTGTTTCACATTTTGAAATTGAATGTTCATAAGAATTTTCTTCTGAATTATTTGGAAATTTTTCAAAAGTTAAAAATAATTTTGAAGGAAAAAAACTGTTTTCTTTATATTTTTTAGTTATTGTACTACACATTATTTTTATGTTTATTTAACTGATTTAGCTTTTTAAAAAATAATTTAAAATGCAAAAGAAGTTAAATGTTGACTTCAATATATTTTTTTTGATAAATAGACTTAAAATTAATTAACATAAATAACTAATTAATAATATTTAAATTTGGGAAGATGAAGTATATAATAAATGTCTAAAAAATTATTTTTTTATTTTTCGATTATTTCCCTTAAGAAATAAAGCAATATTTAAGTTAAAACATTCATAATCATAATTTCTCGGTTTGTTGCTTTTTCAAATGAAATTTTATTCAAAAATAAAATTCTAAATTTACGCATATTGTCAATATTATTTATTTTTTTATTGTATTAATAAATTTTTATATGAATTGAGTCAAAAAAATTAATTTCGTTTTTATAAATTTTAAATTTTTCTCCATCATAAAAAATTAATTTAAATATTATTAAAAAAAATAAAAAACTTCCCGTAAAAATAATAAATGAAAAAAAAATAAATAAAAAAAAATGAAATTTCTTAAAAAACTAGAAAAAGAAAAAGTAAAAGTTTGGGAAGATTTTTATTTAAATTACCAAGTAATGTTGAAAATATTAGAGCCTTTTAAAATACAATACAGAAAAAAATTAGATAAAGCAGTTTCAAAAACAAGATATTCAATAGCTTTAACTCAACAAAGTATAGATACTAATTCATTACTCGCAAATTATTATGTTCCAGATGAAAATTTTGATTTTTCAAAAATGGATAATACTTTTTTAGAACAATTCAAAGAAGAATTAAAAAAAATAAATCATTTTTTTATTGAAACTTTTTATAGTAGATTAAAAATAAGATTTAATTCTATTAATGAACAAATTCATCATGCTGATTTAATAAATGAATTTGAAATATATGAAGATACTTTTGAAATGGCAATTAAAGAAGTATATAAAGAACTTTCTTTATTAGAACATTTTATTCAATTAAATTTGGAAGCTAAAGAAAAGTTATTAAAAAAATATGAAAAATACTTTAAATATTATTTTGATTCTGAAGAAGATCATGATAAAGTTCCTTCTTTAAGAAAAACAATAAATGTTTTTATTGAAAATCATACTGAATTATTAACTAGTGAAGCAACAATAAGGGAATTAAAAGATAATCTTAATAAACTATTTAATCATTATTTTAGTGGAAAATATAAAAAATCAACACATAGAATTTTAAAAAGTTATTTAACAAGTACAAGATTAACTGAAACTGAATCTTTTTATCTTGGATTTTTTATAGGTTTGTTATTCTTTATTTTTGCGATTATAATATTTTTAGCTTATAATTATCATATTGATATGGATGTTGATTCTGATTTTAAATCAATTTTTCCTATGTTTAGAGGATTTTTTATAGTTTGTTTATATTGGTGGATTTTAGGTTTAAATGTTTATTTTTGGAATAAATCAAATATAAGTTACAAAGTAATATTTAAATTTGATAATCACTTTTCAACAGTAATAGAAATATGTAAAAGAGCATCATTTTTTACTTTTATATTATTTGCAACAATCTTAATATATATAATTCAAAGAGCAAATATTCCAGTAATATCAAATTTTGTAATTGGAATACCATCACATATATTACCTTTAATATGCTGGGGTACTTTTATATTTTATATTTTCTTCCCTTTTGAAGGTGTATTTAACTATGAAGGAAGAATATATCTTCATCAATTAGTAGGTGAAAGTATGGGAAGTTTCCTATTAAAAACTGATTTCAGACATGTTTGGGTAATTGATCAAATGACAACTTTCATTTCTACTATGAGAGATATGGAATATACTCTTTGTTATTATGCTTATTATGATGCTCCTTTATATGCTATTGTTGAACATTGTAGTAAAACAAGAGGTATTTATTTATTTATTGCTTTCTTCCCTAATATGTTAAGAATTTTACAGTGTTTAAAACAAATTTATGATACTAAAAAAAGATATCCTCAAAATTTAAATATTATTAAATATTCTTTAAATATCATTGTTGCAGTCTTATCTTTCTTTTGGCCTACTTTTCCTATACTTCATTCATTTTGGTTTATTTTCACTTTTATTTCTTCATGTTATTCTTTTGCTTGGGATATTAAAATGGATTTTGGTTTATTACAAAATGGGAAAAATTATCCTTTAAGAGATAAATTATATTACAAAAAAAAATGGATATATTATGTAGTAGCAATATTAGATTTTTTCCTTAGATTTCTTTGGTTAATAACTTTATCACCTGAAGTTATTAATGAATTTATAAGACCAGAAAGTTTAAGTATAATATTAAGTAGTTTAGAAATCTTTAGAAGAGGAATGTGGAATTTAATTAGAGTTGAATATAAACATTTAGAAATATCAAAAGAATTTAAAGTAACTAATGATGTTGAATTACCTTTTTTAAAACAAGGAATGAAATTTGTTAATAATGAAAATAATTTATTAGGAATTATGGGAATGAATAGAGAACAAAAAATACAATATGAATTAGAAAAAATTATGGAAGAAAGAGAAAGAAGAGGAAGTGTTAAATATGAAAGTAGATTTATTCCTGATCATGAAGCTATTTCTCTAAATAATGTTAATGATGATTTAAATGAATATTTAAAAGCTTATAATATTAATACAAGACAAAATATGGATTTGCCCATTGAAGGTAGTTATAAAAAAGTTCTTAGTAGAAAAATTTAATTTAATGTAAACAAATATGAAAAACTACATTCTTTTACTTTATATATTAATTTAAATAATATTTATTTTTCTTCAAAAGAAAAATTATAATAAATCCAATTAAAATGCTTTTTTATTTTTGATGTATATTCTTTCTTTAATATATTTCTCATATTTATTTTAATATTTGAATTTTCTTTTAATAATTCAATTAATGATTTCATTTCTAATTCTATTCCTTGTAAAGTTAATTTATCTTTTTTGGATTTTTTAGAATCATAAAAAAATTTTATTTCTTTTTTTAAATAATCACTCATTAAATTTTCAATTGAAGAATATTTTAAATTTAAAAATTTAAGAGATAAAGTTTCTAATAAGAAATTTTTTAAATCTTGAAGTTCTTTAAATTCATTAAATTGAATTACATTTGAAGTTAAATCAATTATTTTTAAATTAGGAAATAAATTATATAATTTTTTTTTTGTGAATTCACCAAAAAATTTATTTGTTATTTTATTAGTTGCTAAAAATATTTCCTTTAAATTAAATAAACATAAATTATTTTCTAATAAATCAAAAATTTTATCATCAGTTAAATCACAACAATTTAAATTAATAGAATTTAAAGAATATTCAAACTTAGAAAAATTAATTTCCTTTAATAAATTAAAATTATTCTCATCAAAGAAACATTCAAAATTTAATTTTTTTAAAGGAAAATTTAACAACGGTAAATTTTCATTAAAATATTTAAAATAAACTTCTTTAAAATCTTTTCTCATAACAAACATATTTTCAAAAAATAAACATAATTTTCCTTTAGAAAAAAATTTCTTAAAATTATTCCATTCACTTGTTAAATAAGCATAATTATTACAAGTTAAATCTACAATTTTTATTTTTGGAAGTTTAGTAATTATTTTAATATCAAATCTAGAAATTTTATTATATGATAAATCAATTTCTTCTAAATTAGAAAACTGACTATTTAAAGAAAATATTGTTAGTTTATTATGAATTAAAGATAATTTTATTAAAGTTTCTTTAATTGGAGTTATTGCTTTTATTAAAATTGAAAAATTATAATCTATTAAATTACAATTATCTAAACTTAATATTCTAATTTTTTGAAATTTATCAAAAGCATTAGGACTAATTTGTATTTTTGTACAATATAAATAATAAATATTTTGAAACATTAAACTTAATCTCATTTCATTAATTTTACAATTATTTAATCTCATTGTTTCAAAAGTATTTCCTGAATTTCCCGTTAAAAAAATATTATGAAAATCATTTGCTTCTAAATTATTAATATATAAATTTTTCACTGTTTTTAAATTCTTTATTATCATATTTTTAATTTGTTTATTTTGATTTTTACCATTAATATATATTGAATTAAATTCAATATTATTATTCATATATTCTTTTATTTCTTTATTTTCTAAATTATCATAAATTTTACCTATATTTACTCTGTCTTTTAATTTATTAAATATATTAGGATCTTTTATTATTTCAGGATTTCTTTGAATAAAATTTTGAATTGGATGATTAATTTTAAATATTGTATTTTGAGTTAATAATATTTCATATAATTTAAATTCTTTTTTTATTGATTCTTGCATTATTTCATTTAATAAAATTAATTCTTCAAATTTATTCAAATTTAAATTATATTTAATTGAAAGAACTTTTTCATCTTTATATCTTTCAATTAATATATTTTCTTCTTCTATTTTTTTATTAAAGTTTTCAATAAATTTCGTTAAATTATCTGGTAATGTTGGACTAATTTTTTTATAATTTGAAAGATTATTTAATAATATTTTTAAATTATTTTTTATTTCATTTATTTTATTATCATAAACTTCTTTAGTTATTATTGAATTATTTTTTTCATTATTTTCTTTTTCTTCATTTTCCATAATTAAATATTCACAAAATTATATATTAATTTAACTAATATAAAATACAGTTTTTTATTTGTTAAAAATTTAATTATGTAGAAAAATATTAAAAGAAATATTATTACCATCTAATATAATTGACTATAATTTAAATTTTTTTTTATTTTTTTCTAAAACAGAATGATTATTAATCATAGAAAGTCTTCTTGAAATTTTGGGTTTGTTTTCATTTCCTGAATTTTGAAGCATGTCTTCAAAATACATATTTTTCTTTACATTTTCTTTCCCAGAATTTACAGGAATTTGCCTATCTGTTTTTATTTGATTAAAATTATGTAATATTATTTTTTTATCAGAATTAGAATCCAAATTAAGAAGTGAAGGTATCATAGTTTTACTTGGTCTTATCACTGAATTTCTTCTAACAGTTATTGTTTGTTTAATGTCTGAAAGTTCTTTTTCTTGTTTTAAAATATTCATTTTATTTTTTTTTGATTTTGTCAAAGTACCCTCAATTTTTTTTTTTATTGGAATTGAGTCATCAAAAAAAAATTCTCCTTTTGAACCTAATCTTTCTATTGGTAAAGTTGTTATTAATTCCATTAATTTACTGCTTAATACCATTGGACTCAAAGAAGGATGTTGTTTTTGTTGAGCTTTATATTCTTCATTGAATGAAACTTCTAAAAATTCTTTTTCTTCATATAAAAAATCCATAAATTTCTTCATTTGATGATGTATATTTTTATTTTTATATTTTAATTCTTTTTTTAGTTATAATTTTGATTAATATCAAAAAAAATATTGCAAAAATAATTAAATTAAAGTTAATAAATTTCATAATACACCTAATTTTAAAATTATTAAAAAAATCAATAAATAAAAACCCAACTTTTTAAGAAAAATAATACAAAACCCCAAATATAAAAATTAATATAAACAATATATAAAAAGAAAATCAAGAAATATGAAAATATCAAAATTTTCAAATTAAAAAGGATTTAACAACACAGTAACAACAGTAATATCATCTCTTTCAATTGAATAATCATCCCATCTTTTAACAGATTCATTTCCAATTTCTTCTGAAAAATTCTCAATATTTTTTTTTTTAAAAAATTGATTAGAAAAAGAAATAACATCTTCTTCATTGAAAGCATCCCAAAGACCATCAGAAGCTACAATAGCTAATTTATAAGTAGTATCAAGATAAAAACTTTTAATATCAGGTTCAGAAATAACTCCTATTTTTTCAGCAACATAATCTCCAATACTTCTACTAATAGCAATTCCAGGATAATTTTCTCCTTTAACCCAAACTCTACTTGGTCCTTCATATTTACCATCATAAATATCTTTATGTACTTCTCCTCCTGATTTTTTTATTCTTTCTTTTTCCTTTTTTAATATTGGCTTGTGATCTATACTTAATAATAAATATTCAAATGTTTTTTTTGGAAATGACCTTTTTAATATAATACTACGAGAATCTCCTATATTTACACTTATTACATGTGTATTTATATGAATTAATAAATTTAATGTTGTTCCAGAATAATCTATGTCAAATGATTGATGAGATAAATTTTGATTTATTTTTAATATAATATTTTTTATCAATGAAAAATCATTTTTTATTAATTTGGTAAATATATCTTCTTCTTTAAAGTGAAAATTGTTGTTTGATGAATTTTTATTGTATGTTTTTGGATTTGTAAATATTTCTTCTATTTGATTTCTTACATATTGAGATACTAAATGACCATTTTCACCATGACCATCCATTATTCCATATATATTGAATTTTAAGTTAAATATATTATTTAATATTATATATGTATCTTGATTTGTTTTTGTCATTCCATTTTCTGATGTTCCTGCTTGAGAAAAAGGAAATGCTTTATATTTTAAATATTCAAATTTTATTCTTTCTTCATCTAATGATATCCTTCTCTCTTTATGAGTATTAAATTTCTTGCTTCTACGAACAAACGTTTCTCCCAACATCAGTTTTTTATTTTTTTTCACTGCATCTTCTATTATATCTTCTACTTTTGTTTCTTCATTTTCTTCATTGATATTATCATTTATATTTAATTTATTATTATTTGATTTTTCTTTTCCATTAAAAGATTGGTAAAATTTTTGAGCAAGAGATAAAGTTGTTTGTTTTGAATTGAAACTATATTTTCTTGCTTTATCTATTTTAAACACTCCACAACTTTTTGCTCCTAAATTTTGATAATCAGAACTATAATCTAAATTTTTATTAGGAATATAGTTATCACTGCTTTTTCTTGAATTTGGTAATTTTGCTTTCCTTTCTGGGTTAAAATAACTATATTTTCTGATTGGAATTTTTGGTAAACAGTCATTTGATTTTGTTTGTAAATAACTATTTATATAGTTTTTTATATCTTTTGAATGACTATTACTTTTTCTTATTATTTCATTTTTTTTTCTATTATATATTTTATCATTTGAATTTATTAAAAATTGTTTTTTTATGGGTGACTTATAAAGTTTCATTGGTGGTTCTTGGTTCATTTTTTATTTAAATACTAAATATTTTTAAAGTTATCAATCAAAAATAGATAATTCTGTTTAATATATAATAAAAATTTTTATATTATTTCTAATTTTTTATTTATAATATAATATAAAAAGGATGGTCTAATTCAAAATTCTAAGAATAGAAAAATGACATAATTTATATGATTCAAACAGAAAACATAAGAAAATCATTTTTCATTAAAGATATAGAAAAAAAACAAAATTAATATATAACAAGAATTAATTAAAAGTAATTATTAAATTTCATACATAAATAACAAAAATTATATAATTTTAAGTATATAAAGAGTTTATTAAAAATAATTTAATTAATATTAAATTATTTGTAAATGAAAAAAAAATAAACTAAAATAAAAAAATGGATTTTGAAGAATACGCTGCAATATTACATGATAAAGATGAAGAATATTACATAATAAAAGAAATAGGAGAAGGAGTCTCATCCTTTGTATACTTAGCATTAAATATAAAAGACCAAAACACATATGAATATGCAATAAAATTATACTTAAATGAAAAATCGTATGAAATTGAAACTAAAAATTTAAAATTAATTGAGCAAAATAAAAATATCGTAAAATTAATAAATTACGGAGATGGAATTTTAGAAAGAGGAGGTTCTTTAGAAAGTTTAGATGTTACATCCCATTTTTTTTCAGATGAAGTTAAATTTTCAATTTTTGAATATTTACCAAACGGAGAATTATACAATTATATTTTTTATCCAAATAAAGGATTTAAAGAAGAAATTTCCAGAAAACTTTTTATTGATTTATTAAATTCTATTGAATCATGTCATAAGAATGGAATTTCTCATGGTGATATAAAATTAGAAAATATATTATTAGATAAGGATTTTAATATTAAATTAATTGATTTCGGTTTTTCTAAAAATATTAACGATGGTTTAATTTATGAAAGTAATGGAACTTATTCTTATGTTTCACCTGAAGTTTTAATTGCTGCAACAAAAGGTTATGATGGAATTAAAAACGATATTTTTTCTTTAGGAATTATTTTATTTTCTTTAATTTTTGGATTTTTACCTTTTAAAAATGCAACTTTTACAGATTTTAGATATAAATTTATTATTAAAGAACAATATGAAAATTTTTGGAAAAGTGTAAATAATAATAATGATACAATTTCTAATAATTTTAAAGATTTATTTGAAAGAATGATTTGCTTTGACCCAAAAGAAAGATTAACGATTAATGAAATTAAAAATCATCCTTGGGTTAATTATCATTGGGATGAATATAATATTTGTGATTTATTTAATGATGAATGTAGTTTAAGTAATAATAATAATAATGTAAGTTTTTTGGAAATTGAAATTTTAAAAGAATTTAATCAAAGGAAAAATATTATTGATTCTAATATGAAAAAGGAATGAAAAATTTATTTGATAAAAAAATTTCCTTTTTTTTCCTTTTTATATATATATTTTATATGATATATAGAAATTTATTTTAGAAATAGTAAACTTTTGATTATTACAATTTATATTAATTTTTGTTCAAATTAATGGTTAGTATTATTTTAATTATTGGTAAAAATAATATTATTTATTTATAATAGTTTATAAATTAATATATATTTTAATGAGTAATGACTATATTATATTAGATTAAATCTATTTCTTCTTCTTCTTCTTCTTCTTCTTCTTCTTTTTCTTTTTCTTTTTCTTCTTTTTTATCTTCTTCTTTTTTCTCATTTTCTTTTTTCTCATTTTCATTTATTTTTATCATTTCTTTTTCTTTTAATTTTTCTTGTTGAATTTTAATTAATTTTTCTCTTTCTTTATTTAATTCTTCTTCACTTTTACTTAAGCTTTGAATATTATAATTTTTATATTCAGAATATTTTTCCAAAATTGAAAGACAAAGTAAATTATTAGTAATTTCAATTAAAATAGTATAATCAGGTTTTTTATAATCAACATAAAATTTATCTTTATCAATTAAACCAAAAATAAAATTTAAATAATCATTTTTATAAATAGAATTATTATTTCTGCATCTAAACTCAATTTTCCAAGATTTTTTATTTTCACTATTGATATTATTAAAAAAATTTAAAATAATTTCTTTTCCCTTTTCTTTAAACAATTCAATTTTTGCTTGCATAGCAATTTCAATGGGTAAAAATTTAGTAATAAATTTAGAAATAGATTCTTTATCTTCTTTAATTTTATTAAAAATATGAATAATACATTCTTTAGGATAAATTATATTTTTATATTCTTTATCCACTTTAATAAAGACAACTCCTTTACAATGAGTATCGAAATTATAAAAAAATTTTTTAGTGTTTTTTATTTTATTTAATTCTGAATCTAATTTATCAATATTTGTTTTTTCTTCCTCATTTTTTTTTTCTTCTTTAAATAAATTAGGATATAATTCTTCTATTACTTCGTTTAAAATATTATATGCATCTTTTATTGAGTTTTTCTCCTTATTTTTATCTGTAAATATTAAAAATCCAGTCATTGTTTCTTTTAAATCTTCTAATTTTTTCTGAGTCTTATTTTTTGATTTTTTCTTTTCTTTTTTATCCATTTAATTTTATTTATTTTATTTAAATTAATAATAATTTTCATAAAACCAAAAAAATCAATTGAATAAAAATAAAAGTGAATTAAAAAAAAATGAAAAAAGAATTTCCCGAACAAACATTTGTATTTCCAACGGTAGCAAGAAGTGATTCAACTGAAGAAGATATTTCATATTCAGTTTTAAAAGAAAGTTTATTAGATAGTCCAAGTACTTTAAAATATAATTTAACAAATAATAATATAAATGAAATTTATTGTCCTATTAAAAAAGAAGAGCAATTGTATATAAAAACTAAATTAATTAATATTAATAATAAAATAGATTATTTATTGGATAATGGTTCTGTCAAATTAGAAAATATTTCCTTGAATGATTATTATAAATTATATGAGTGTTTAATGGAATTATTAATCATTACAAATAATCCTTCAGGAGATAAAATAGATGATTTAAATGCTTTAAATTTGCAAAAAAAAATTATTGATATTATGATATTATACTTAGAAAATAATCATAATCTTATAAATAATTAATTATTAATTTTGCAAATTTTTTGAACGAGCTTACAAAAAAATATTAGGAAATTTGTTAAATTAGCAATTTGTAGATTAGAATAAGTTAATAATAAATAACTATAAATACCTTAATTATAAACCGAAAAAAAGTAAAAAAAAAAAACTTTAATAAAAATAATAAATATAAATAAAAAAAATAATAAAAAAAAAATAAAAAAAAAATTAAAAAAAACAATGGGTATATGTTCTAGTACAAAAGCAAGAAACCCTTCCCAAAGATCAGAAAAACAAATAGAAGACCCTCAGACTTCATTACCAACATCATTAACAGAAACTCCAAAAATAATAAATCGTTTAAGTCAAAAAACAAAATTTGATGATATAAACAAATATTTAACAATAACAGATACATTCTTAGGTAAAGGTGCGACAGGGATAGTAAGGGTAGGATATAATATGAAAAATGAGAAATATGCAATTAAAACTGTATGGAAAGCAGATGTTGAACAAAATGAATGTTTCAAAAGAGAAATAGATATAACCTTAGAATTAAATCATGAAAATGTAATTAAATGTGAAGAAATATATGAAGATAATTCAGCAATTCATTTTGTTTTACAATTAATTGAAGGAGGAGATTTATTTGATCATATAATACATTCAACAAATAGAAAATTAAATGAAAATGAAGCTTTAGATATATTAAATCAAATACTTCAAGCAATACATTATTTACATGATGAAATGAGTATAGTTCATAGAGATATAAAACCAGAGAATTTTTTAATGTATAATGAGAATGGAAGAAATAAAATAAAATTAATAGATTTTGGTTTTGCAACATATATTAGAAATGATGAAGAAATGACACAACAATTAGGAACTCCACAATATGCAGCTCCTGAAATTTTTAATGAAATTCCTTATAATAATAAAGTTGATATGTGGAGTACTGGTATTGTTTTATATAATATGATTATTGGTTTACAACCTTTTACTTCTAATTTAAATTCTATTAAAGAACAAGTTTTATTTAAAGAAATTGATTTTTCTGGATTTAAAAACCCAAAAATTAAAGAATTATGTATGGGACTTTTAAACAGAGATTTTCATAAAAGATTAAATTCTTTCCAAGCTTTAAGTTTATTAAATTTAATTCAAGATTCTGATCCTACTCAACAGACTATTCCTTCTAATTTTAATCCTGATATTCATAAAATTATTTTTATTTTAAATAATAATAAAGTAGTTGTTGATGATTTAAGAAATTTATTCATTAAACATTTATCTCTTAATGATATTAGAAATATTATGAGTGAAATAAATAAAAATGATGAAGAAGATTATAATAATGAAAGTGGAATGCTTAACGGAAGAAAATATATGAAATTAGAAAAGATTATTAATTTTACTCAAAATCAAAATTTTGTTAGTGAAGAATTTAAAGAAGAATTAAATAAATTTAAAGAAAATGAAGGTGAAGATAAAATAAGAAAACAAATGGTTAATTCTAATAAATTTTTTGCTACTGTTATTGAAAGTATAAAGTTTATTCAAAAACAAAGAATTTTAAATGAATTTAAAAAACATGATAATAAAAATTTAGGATATTTAAATTCTTATCAAATACAACATATTTTTAAAGATCCTAATAAATATAAAAAAATTCAAAATTTATATGATGAAAATTCAAAAGTTCAATTTGAACAATTTTATAAAATATGGAATGAATATGAAGGAATTAAAATAAATCCTCAAAATGAAGCTGCGCTGTATAAAAGATATGGAAATATGAAAGATGTTGCTTAAGAAAAATATATTTAATTATTATTAATAGTTTCTGTTTGATTATTTTTCTTTTTTATATATTGTGATTTTAATAAATAAATTTTTAAATTTTCTCTTTTTTAATATATATAATTTTATAAAATTTATTTATATTCATTTATTTATTCATTCATTTGAATTTTCATTTTTTTCTTCATTTATTATATTTTTTTCTTTATTTCCTTCTATTTTATTTTCATTATTTAATATATCTATTAAAGTTTTAAAACATAAATCAAACATTGAATTATTATTATTATTTTTACAATCTTTTTTCATTCTATAAATTAAATATTCAACAGTATCATCATCTAAAAGAATTTTTTGTTTATTTAATAAAATCCTAAAGGAAAAAAAGGAAATAAACTCTTTTTTATAATTTTGATTTAAATAACTTTTATAATTATTTAATTGATTTTTTACTTTTTGAGTAAATAAAATATCATCATTCTGATTATAAAATTTAATATTATCAAACAATCGAAGAAAATTTTCCATAAATTTTTTTAATTCATTATTAGAAGTAGTTAATAAAGATTCAATTAAATAATAAATTTTATTTCTATCAATTTCATTATTATTACAATTAATTAAATCGCAAATTTTATCAGTAAAATTTTCAACTAAACCAGATTTTTCAACTTGACTTTCACCATATAAATTATCAATAACACTTTTAAATATTTTATCTAAAGCATCTTCTTTTCTTATTTTTTTAGCTTCAAAATTCTTAATTAATATATATGTTATTTCTGTTATTTGCGCATTTTTAACTCCATTTATACTTGAAATTGATTTATTACTTGTTATTTTTTCTTTATTGTTTTCTATATTTAAATTATTTATTTGGTTTTTTAATATATTATTTTTCTCTTTTAATATTTCCTTTTCTAAAATTATATTTCTTATTTCTTCTTCAATTTTATTTATTCTTTCATTGTTTTCTTTATATTTATTTAATTTTTGTTTATATTCACTTTTTAATGTTGTGTTTTCTTTTTTTAAATTTGAATTTTCTTCATTTGATTGATTTATATTTTTCTGTAAATTTAATATTAAATAATGTTGTTTTGATATATTTATTTCTATTTCTTTTATTGTATTCTTTTTTAAATTTAAATTATTATTTTCTTCAATTTGATGATTGTATAAATTATTCAATTTGTTTAATTCTTTTAAAATTATTGAATTTTCAAGCATTAATTCATTTAATCTTGAATTTTTTATATTTTGTTTTAATAAATAAATATCTTTATCTTTATTTTCAAATTCTTTTTTTAATTCATTATATTGTTTCTTTAATTTATTTATTAATTTGAAATGTAAACATTTATTATTATTTTCATTATCATTATTATTTTCCATTTTAGATTCTTCAATGATTATATTATATTGATCTTCATTTATGTCAAAAGTAGAATTTATTATATTTTCCTTTTTATTTATTAAATTTTCTTTCTTTTTATTTTCACTTTTTATTTTAAATAATTCTTTTCTTACTTGAAATAATTCACTTCTTAATTGTAAATTTTTTTCATATAAAGTTTCTTTATCTTTTAAAAAATTATCATATATCGGTTTTGAATTTCCACAAAATGAATTTGATTTAATTAAATTATTTTTATTTTTTAATTTATTATTCATTTGAATTTCATTTACTTTATTTCTAATATTAATCATTGGAAGTGTTGTATTATTAACAGGAAATTTTACTTTATTTTCATTTCCTAAATTTTCATTTTTCATAATTATTAATTTAAAAGCAAATATATTAATAAAAAAAGCAATTAATCTTTAACTTAGAAATTTAAATAAAATAAACAAAAAATTAAAAAGAAAAAAAATTTGAGATATTAAAAAATAATTCTTTCTTTTTATTCTATTTAATTATTTTTTGGGATTTTATTCTGACATTTTTTGATTGAGGTTTATCAAAAATATTATTACTGTTTGTTATTAATAATTTAGGTTTTTCATTATTACTAATTGTTTTTTTATGTTTATAACTCTTAATAACATTATTATTATTAATATTATTTATATTAATTTCCGATAAATAATTTTTATTCAAAGAAATTGATTTAGAAATAATTTTATTTCTACTAGATAAAGAATTATTTTTAGGAGAAACAATTCTAAAATGAGTAATTTTATTAAAAGGATTTATGTACTTTTTAGCAAAAGTATTTTCTCTTAAAGAATTACAATTTATATTATTAATAGTATTTAATTTACTAAAATTTAAATTTCTACTTTTAACATTATTTTTTCCAATACTTAATAATTGAATTGGATTATTAGTTTCTTTAAGGATTTTTTTAAAATTAATATGAGGCAAATTATTTATTATATTAATAATATTATTACTTTTATTTTTTACATAATTTTTATTAATTTCATTGTTATTAATATTTTTCCCTAAACTTGAATTACTATTAAAATGAATTTGTTGTTTAGATTTTTTAATTTTATTTGAATTAAAAGAAATTTGAATATTTTCATTAGTTAAATTACTATAATTTTTACTTTTTGAAAATGATAAAATTCCATTTTCACTTTTATTTTCTGGAATTTTCTGAGTAAAAGACTGAAAAACTGGTTTTATATTTCTACTTTTATTGTTACTATCATTTTTTTCGTTAATATTATTTTTTTTTTCATTGTTTTTTTCTTCTTCTTTTATTTGTTGAAAAGATTTTAAAATTTTATATAAATCTGAATATTTAAAGTGAGCTCCTCCTTCATAAAATTTTGGTTTATTATTTATTCTATTTTTTACGTAATATCCTTTATAATTTTCCATAAATTTTTTTATTTAAATTAAATATTTTTTTATTTGTATTTTTATTTATAATAAAAAATTAATATTGTTTTATATTACTTTCTTTGCTTTATTTATATAATATTAATTTTTTTAATATTTGTTTTTTTTATTTGAAAAAATCTGATATTCTTATTTATTCCTAATGGAGAAACTCTTGATGAATAATATTTATATTTATTTGGTTCTTCTTTATTTAAAGTCAAAAAATTGTTATTTAATTGAATATAATTATCAATTTTATTTTTTAAAGTTCTTCTTGAATTTCCATTTGTTAAATATGGTAATTTTTTATATGAATTATTTCCTGAAATTGATTTGAAAACATTTTTTGAATTATTATTAGTTATTTTTTTCTTCTCTATTAATTTTATTGTATTATTATTAAAATTATTATTTATTATATTTCTAATTTTTAAATTTTTCTTTTTTAAAATACTTCTTTTAATATAATCAACATTTTTAATTTTAATTTTAAATAATTTACTATCAATATCTTTATTATTTTTATTTTGATTTTTTGATAAATTTCTAACAATAGATTTAATAGTATCAAAAGAATTTGATAAAATATTATTTTTATTATAAATATTTCTAGTATTTAATTTTTTTAACATTCTATTATTAAAAATATCATCAAAATGATTATTTTGATTTAATAATTCATTAGGAGAAAAATTAGATAAATTAAAAGATTGAGATATTTTTTTTTCATGATTATTATCTTCCATAAGAATATCTTTTAAAAATAAAATATTATTTTCTTTTTTTTTATCTGGTATTTTTTTCTTTTCATTCTTTAATTCATTTATTTCATTTTGATATCTATATTTTCTTCTATAATTCCCTATCATTACATCTTTACAATCTCCAATACGAAAAAAAATAGGATATATATTTAAAAAATTATATACTTTATTATAGAAATTTATAAATTTTTTTATTATGAATTTCGATTCTTTTTTTAAGTAAAATTTTTTAAAACATTCTATTTCATCATTCCAAAATAATAAGTCTTTAAATTTTGAAATATAATTTGATTTACCATCAAAAATAAATCCATTTATTATATATTTATTATATTTGTTAGGACTGTTATTATGCTTTAATAAATTTTGCTTTATTATTTGTTTTTTTTGGATTTCTATTTTTTTTCCTCTTTTTGGAATGAAAAATGTATGATTAAATGTAATGTTTAATTTTTTTTTAAATGAAAATGAATTTTGGATTTTTTCTTTTGAGATTTTTCTATAATTTGGATTTTCAAATTTTAAGTTAAGTGGATTTCTTTTTCTTCTTTTTTCATTTTTAAAATTTATATAATCCATTTATGAAATATTTTTTGTTTTTTTATATTAATTTCATTTATTATATTTTTAGAAAAAATAGTAAAAATGAAATTAAAATAAGAATAATATTTTCTAGTAATTTTTAGAGAATATATTTTATTAATTAAATATAGTCTTAACATAAAATTATTTTTTGCTTCTAATTTCATCTTAATTATTTCTTTTGTTTTCTTTGAATTTATTCTCTTATTTTTATTAAAAAAAATTTTTTAAAATTCATTCAAAAAAATACTTTAAATACTTTAAAATAATAATAATAAAATAAAAGTTAGAAAAGAAATAAACTTTAAAAAAGAAGAAGTACAATCAATACTAACATCTTTAATAGATTCGTCTGTTTTTTTAAAATAATCAATTTTCTTTTGAATTTCATTAATATCTTTTATAACAAGAATACACGATTGAGATTTATAATTAGAATTTTTATAATATATCTCTTGAAAACAACAAGATTGATTAGTTTCTGAAAATTCTAATGTTCCATTTTTACATGTTTTTACACTTGCTAAATTATTTGGAATCTCTAAACAAAATGTTGAAAATGTAAATTTGAAAAGAATTATTAATGTTAAGTAGTATATTATTTGTGATTTCATTTATTTATATTCTTTTAAATGAAATTCCAAAATATTTTAATTAAAAATTATATAAAAAATATTAAGAATTAATTAATATTTAAATATATATAAATTAAATTTAAAAAAAAAATAGTTTTATTAATTCTAAATGTTAAATAAAATTAAACTGGAATTCCAAAAAAAACTCCTTTATAAGAACCAAATTTTAAAAGAGTATTTCTTCTAAATTTCGTTTTTAAAAAAGAAGGATATTTTTTAGGAAAACCATCATGAATTCTAAAATATTGTTTATCACTTATAGTATCAATTTCATCTAAATCAGAATCACTCAAAAAATGATTATTTAATAAATTCATAACTTTAATTTTTTTCTTAATAAAATAATAATTATTTTGAATTGAAGATTGAGTTTTTTTCTTAAGATCATTATTAATAATTTCAGTCATTTGATTTGCGAAAGTTACAGAATTAATTTTTATTTTTTTATTTATATGTTCCTTATATTTATTTTTAACTGAATTATATTTTTTTGATGTTATTCTTTCATTTGTTAATATTAAATCTGTTTTTTTAGGAAAAAATAAAGGATTTTTTTTCTTTTTTTCAAATATTTTATTTAATATAATACTTTTTCGTTCATTATCTTTTTCCTTTTTCTCAAAAAAATTTTCAATGTTTCTTTCATTTAATTTTGAATATCCAATTTCATATTTTTCTTTAAAAATTCCATTATTAAGTAATTTTTTATTTAAATGTATTATTGTTGGAATTTTATCGTATGAATAAGATAAACTATCTGATTTTATATTTTTTTCTTTTTTACTTAAGAATTTATTCCTTGTTTTTATTTCTGGTTTTATTTTTATTGTATTATTATTTATTGTTTGTAAAATATATTGAATTGAATTTAAAGAATTTAATGAATTTGAAAAACTTCTAAATTCTTTTAATTTTATTTTTAAATTGTCATTTTTTATCAATTCCATCATTTTTTTTCTTCTTTCTTTCATTTTCAATAAAAAAGAATTATTTTTCCTTTCTGAAAGAGAACTTCCATTTCTTTTTATTTTACTTAAATAATGCGAAGATTGCTCATGATTTAATAAATTTAATTTTTTTCTTTCTTTACTTAAAGAACTGAAAGTTTTAAGCATTTTTTTCAATAAAAAAAATAAAAAAATTTAACTTAAAAATAAAAATTTTTATAATATTATATACTTTGAAAAGTATAACATTCAATATTTAAAATAACAAAATTATTATTTGGAGAAAGTGAAAGAGAAGGATTATGAAAAGTTTTAGTTTGTTTAGAATAACCACTTTCAAAATCATTTTCTAAACTAAGTGAAAAATTTTCATTAGTTAAACCAAAAGAAAGTCTATTATAATCTGTATAAATATATCTTTCATTTTCTTCAGTAGATAAATAAATATGAATATCATTAGAATTAAAATAACTAAAAATAAAAGTTTCTCCAGTTCCATATAATTTATTTGGATTATATTTAAAACCTTCATTTGAATATGCTCCAAATATTGAATTATAATTATCTTTTACAAATAATATTAAACTTTTATAACCTTCTGTTTTATTTAAAAAAGTTTTTATTGATGAACCATCATGTGTTAAAGAATATAATAAAGTCATATTTTTATATTGTTCATAATATGGTAAATTATTATGTAAATCTATTATTTGATTTTTATTTAATATTTCACTTTCTATTGATAATTCTGGAATAAAATCTAATTTATTTTCTTCTTTAAAATATGGATATTCTATATTTTTATAATTTAAAATATTATATTCTTGAATTTCAGAAATTACTTTATTTATTTCATTTAAATAATTATTATTCTTATTAACTATAAAATCACTTTTTTTTGATTTTAAATAATCATTATCATTTTCTTTATCTTTCTCATAATAATTTGTTGATTCTGTTTCTAAAGTATATTGAACTAAAGGTTTAATATCAATATTTTCTACTTTTAAATATAATTAAATTTACCTTCATCCATATATTTTATTTTTGATAATATTATTTTTTAATATTTAATGAAGGATGATATTGTAAATTTTCCTTCCGAAATATCTCTTAAAAAAGAACAAAACTTTGAATTATCATTAGAAGAAAAAAACTTTTTAACTGAACAAAATTTTAAATTCTTTTTAGAATATGAAAAATTATATAATGTAAATATTTTATTAAGAGATAAATTAAACCAATTAATTGTAGAAAAAAACCAATTAAAACTTTATATAAAAAATTTCGAAAAAAAAAATAATTCTATAAAGATAAAAAATATAAATGATACTTATACAAAAAGAAAAGTAAATAAATAAAATATAATTTTTAATAGAGAAATAGAAGAAGTAAAAAAGAAATTAAATATAAATATTTTTGTAATTATCCTGATTGCAAAAAACATTATAGTTCAGATAGTGCATTAAATCAACATATTAAATTAAAACATAATAATATTAAATACAGGAAAAAATCTATTAATAATAATAAAAAGAATGATAAACTATAAATTAGTTTTGTAAAAAAAATTTTTTAAATATATAAATTATTATAAAAGTCGTTTGTTGAGTTGTTTGTTATATATTTATTGCAATAAAACAATTAAGTAAATAATTAAGTAAATTTTTTATAACTTATTATATATATTTTAAAAATATAAATTTTTTAATTTGTTTTTATTTTAAACTTAATAATAAAATATAAAATAAATAAAATGAATAATAATAAATAAATATATAACAAATAGAAAATAATATATAAGGCTATAATATAATTCTTTTAACAAGTGAGTTTATTAATTACACTTGAAATTCCAATAACAAAAGCTTGAATAGGAGCGAAAGGAAATTGAAAATCCAAAGCATAAATATTTTTTTCTATTTTTCCACATTGTAAAACAGGAATTTTTTCTTCATTTTCTAAAATAAAATTTTTATAATTTCTTAATCTAACTCTTTTATTAAAATCTAATTCAAATTTTTTAAATTGAAAAGACCATATTGGTTTTTTATTTTTAAATTTATTATTTAAAGGATTATTATATGTTATTATATTTAAATTTCTTAATCCTGATAAACCTAAAATATTAATTTCATATTGTATTATCATATTTTTTTTATAATTTTTCTTATTATTTCCTATATAAAAAGTAAATTGATTTCTTAATAAATTTGATTCTATTTTTCCTAAATATTTATATATTTTATTATCTGAAGTCATATAAATTTTTACTTTTATTTTTTTTACTATTTTAGTTATTTTTCCAATTAAAAATATTTTATTATTTGAAATTAATTCTAATTCATAATCATAATTAAAAATATTATTATTATTATTATTAAGTGATAATAAACATTTTCTTTTTATTTTTATATTTGTTTGTAAAGTATAATTCTCAGGAATTGAAGTAAATAAAAAATTTTGAATTAAATTATCTGAAATAATATTTCTAAAAATATATGAATTTATTAATTTAAATAATTTAATATCAGTTTTATTAATTATTTTATATTCAAAACAAGTTATTAATTTTTTTATTGTTATTTCTCTTTCTGAAGAATTTGTAATATTTTCATTCGACATTGTTTTTTCTTCTTTTATGTCATCTATTTTATTATTAGAATTTTCATCATTATCAAAAAGTGGAAGAGGAATTTTTTTAACATTAAATTTTAAATTATCATTCAATTTATCATTTGAATTTCCTATTTAAAATAATTATTAATATTATTTTACCTGATTCCAAAGAAGTAGCAGAAGCAAATCTTCTTTTAACATATATTACTTTAATCCCATTTAAAATTTCATTTTTATTTCTTTTGCCAATATCTTCACTATTAATATTAGCCATTTTTATAATAAAATTCCTTTAAAAAAAATAAAAAAAACCTTTGAAAAAACCCACAATAAAACTTCTTAAAAACTAAAAAAATATAAAAAAAAAAAATTAAATTTTTCTTAAAAATAAATCATCTAAAAGAATATTAAAAAATTTAATCAATATTAGTATAATTATCTCCAATTTGTAATTGAATATCTTCAATTCTTTTTTGAATATTAAGTAATTGATTCTTAA
>JAEEGL010075097.1_pt1 | contig 24645 bp, 18 predicted proteins | sample 9134231 | NCBI WGS metagenome assembly JAEEGL01 (sample SAMN16246548, study PRJNA631951) | gut metagenome | biome: gut microbiome; feature: rumen; material: fiber-attached | host: Bos | place: Iran: Karaj | collected 2018-10
AGCAGGGTTACGGTAAAGGTCAGCGGCGCAGGACACCTTGTCGGGCTCGACAACGGAGACAGCACAGACTATGAGAGCGCAAAGGGGACCGGCAAAAGACTGTTCTCGGGTAAGCTTCTTGCGATCATTGCGGCTGACGATGCACCGGGAGAAGCCTGCGCGGCCGGTAATGCCGGCGCTGCAGACAGAGCCGGCGCGGCGGGCAGGATCTGCGTGCGGGCCGAATCCCCCGGCCTTGAAGCGGGAGAGATCTGTTTTGATGCGAAGAGCCGGGACGATAGCTTTGCTGATGCAAAGGAAGAAAGCTTTACTCCTGCTTTCCCGGGCGAGCGGCGGTACTGGTGTGCGGACAACAGGCAGACGGAGGAAAACGCCGCGTGGGCGGGAGAGATCCCGGTCCGCAGCATAAGGATCAAAGCTGAGGGCGGGCGCATTTTCACGCCAAAAACCGGTGAGCTCACAGCGAGGGCAGTGATCCTGCCTGCGGACGCGGACGACCGCGAGGTCGTTTTTTCCGCAGTTGACGATAAGGGCGTTCCCTCGCACCTTGTGACGCTTGCGCAGGACGGGGATAAAGCGGTGATGAGAGCAAAAGGGGACGGAGCCTTCCGCCTCCGCTGCACGTCCCGCAGCGGGACAGACGCGGTCCGCGTTATATCGGAGCTGGAATATACGATCACGGGATTTGGGAAGGCCTATACAGATCCCTATGAATTTGTTTACGGGAGTCTTTATTCGGAGTGCGTCGGGGACATAACGCCCGGCAACGAGAGGGGCGCCGCAACAATGCGGGACGGCGTGTCCGTCCTGACCTACCGGGACCTTGACTTCGGCGCGGCAGGCTCGGATGAGCTGACGATCCCGATCTTCACGCTGACAGACGAAGAGTACCCCCTGGAGATCTGGGAGGGCGTGCCGGATGCGGAAGGATCGGAGCTCCTTGCCAGCGCGGTCTACTGCAAAAAAAGCATTTATAACGTCTACCAGGAGGAGACCTTCCGCCTCAAGCGAAGGCTCAGGGGGATCACTGCCATGAGCTTCCGCGTTCACCAGAAGATGCACATCAAGGGCTTTACCTTTAAAAGGACCGAGAGGTGCGCGCTGCGGCTTAAAGCCCTGGAGGCGGACAGGATCTACGGCGATTCATTTGAAAAAGAGGGGACGGACCTTGTCGGAATCGGCAACAACGTTACCCTGGAATTCGACGGCATGCACCCGGACCGTCTTGTACAGGGAAAGGGCTGCGTGTATCTCACTGTGGAGGGCAGAACGCCCCTGGATATCTGCACGATCCAGCTGCGCCTTACGGGTGGCGGACGGCAGGAGACCACGGCTCTTTCCTATAAAAAGGCAGAGGAGTGGACAAGTCAGAGCTTTAAGGTCGATGTCTTTGACGGGATCAACGAGGCGGCGCTTTTGTTCCTTCCTGGCTGTAACTTTGACCTTCGTGCCATCACATTCTCGGCAGGAAACCCTGAGGGGGAGTGAAAATCACACCCCTGGGGGATGGATGAAAACAAAGGCCCTCGGGGGATGGGTGCGCATCAGGCAGCTCAGGGCGTAATCCCGAATTCGCCCGGCAGGTAGCGCGGGCAGACGTTCTCCTTTGTTGCGATGACAGAGGAGGCGAGCCTTGTTCCGATAGAGCACGACTCGGCAAGGCTCTTATGGTAGGTGAGGCCGACTGCGACGCCGGCAAAAAAGGCGTCGCCCGCGCCCGTGGTGTCAATGACATCAATCTTTATCGGCGGACACCACCCCTTTTCGCCGTCCAGCGAAGCATAGACGCTGCCGTTCTCGCCCATGGTAATTATCATTTTCGGAATCTGCGCGAGCTCGATTCTTTTTGCGAGGACATCCGTGAGCTCCTGCGGGCTGAGGCCCTCATAATCCTCGGAGAAAAGCATGCCCGCTTCCTGTTGGTTGCAGACCACGCAGGCAGCTTTTTTGAGCAGGTCGCGCCGTTCCATCGCGATGGACATATTGGAGACCACGGCGTAGATGGGCTTCTGATATTTTTCCGCGAGCCGGATTGTCTCCCTGACAATGTCCGGATTCATATCAACTTCCACAAGTACACTGTCAGCGTCCTTAATTATTTCGTCACCCTGTTCCCTTAAGGTGTCGAGAACCCGCGAATCGTCGGGACGCTTGGAAATAGAAGCGACGACGTCCCCGTTGTGATCGAATACGGCAAGCCAGGTTCCCAGACCGTCGGGAGCCCTCCTGATATAATCGGTATTGACCTTATGGCGCCGCAGCTTTTCAAGGACCTCCGTGCTCAGGCCGCCCTCGTCAACAACGCTGACGAACACCGGCCGCAGTTCCAGATTGGCGATATCCTCCGCGATGTTGCGGCTCACGCCGCCGTGCACCTGGCTCACCCTGCCGGCATTTCGGCCTGCGGGAATATACTGGGTCAGCGGATATCCCTTGATATCAACCATACACAGCCCGATAATGACAATGCTCATGGAAGTCTCCTTTGCTCATATCATTTATACTCTATAATATTATGTGTTGATAACAGTATACATTGTCGGAACGTCTTTTGGCGACGGAGTAATCAGTGGCATACAGATCAGGCGGCAGCAGCAATAAAAAATACAGAGAAAGCAGCGGCGGTTACAGGAAAACCGGAAGAAAGAGGCGTCTCACCTACCGGAAAAGGAAATTACTGTACGAGATTGCAGCGGTGGTTTTCCTGTGCCTTCTTTCACTGGCGGCGGTCTGGCTGATAAAAAAAGGAAGGTCGCCGGAAGGGGTTTTTTACGGACAGCAGGCAGATCATGCCAAGACAGGGGAAGGCAGTTTCAAAGTGTGGTTTATCGACGTCGGTGAGGGAGATGCCGCGCTTGTCGAGTGTGACGGCAGCTATATGCTGATTGACGCGGGGACCGCGGACAGGGCGTCCGCAGTCATGGAACTTATGAAAAGCCTCGGGGCCAAGTCGCTGGACTTTGCCGTGGCAACTCATCCGCACGAGGACCACATCGGAGGGCTTCCGGAGGTCCTGCGCTCATATCCCGTGCAGCGGATCCTGACTCCGGTTATGGAGAGCGATTCCTATTTTTTCCGCATGATGAGCGCGGCCGCGGGCAGGGAGAAGCTCGTAAAGGTTTCGGCGGGGGACCGGTTTACACTGGGAACTGCCGATATCACAATTCTCGGGCCGATATCCGCCGAACCCCTTCCGGAGAATCTCAATAATATCTCGATCGTGCTGAAGGTGACCTATGGCGATACGTCGTTCCTGTTTACGGGTGATGCGGAATACGATGAGCTGGAGGCAATTGTCCGGGAGGAGAAGGACAGGGAAAAGTCTGCCGGCGGAGGATATGGCGGATACAGCGGGAAGAGCGAAAACAGCGGAAACAGCGGAGGAAAGTCCGCGCTTTCCTGCGACGTTTTGAAAGTCGCGCACCACGGCAGCAACGACGCGGGAAGCTTTGATTTTCTTGAGAGCGCATCGCCTTCGTTTTCCGTGATTTCCTGCGGAAAGGACAATGAGCACGGACATCCGCACGGCAGGCTCCTCGGCATGCTGGAGGATCTGGATACGACGCTCTTTCGGACCGACCTGAGCGGTACAATCCTCTTTACAAGCGACGGAATGAGCGTGACGGCATATCCTGAGACAGAAGCAGAATATAAGGAGCTCTGGGAGGCAGGAGGGTATCAGCTTTTGCGATGATCCAAATGGAGGATACCCTCTTCTGAAAAATACCAAAATTCTGAGACTCTTATGCGAATCTTGTGAGGTTCCGATACTTTTCTCCTGCAGCTAAACTGAATTTGCAGTAAAAAACAGCGTGACTCCATATTTGGATAAGGAGGAAAGACCATAATGAAAAAGCGTATCGTATCTACAATGATAGCTGCTTCCCTGGCGGCGACAGCTCTCGCAGCATGTGCAGCACCCGCTGCCGCACCTGCAGCCGCTCCGGCAGAGGAAGCTGCTCCGGCAGAGGAAGCTGCTCCGGCAGAGGCAGAGGTTCCCGCAGAGGCATCTTCAGAAGAGCCTGTAACACTCCGCTTCATGTGGTGGGGCGGCGATGCCAGAGCCGAGGCAACTATTGAAGTTATCAACAAGTTCCATGATCTTCATCCGAACATCACAATTGAGCCCGAGTACGGTTCAAGCGACGGCTACCAGGAGAAGCTGACCGCTCAGCTTTCTTCCGGAACATCCGCAGACATCATTCAGATGGGTGTAGGCTGGATGCCCGGCTATGTCAGCTCCGGCGCCGACTATTTCATCGACTTTAACGATTATACAGATTTAATCGATCTGAGCACCTTTGAGAAGTCTTTCCTCGAGACCAACGGCAACTTCGACGGTCATCAGTATGGCCTGCCCACAGGACTTGCCGGAACAGCTCTCATCTATGATGCCAACATTACGGATGCAGCAGGACTTGACCTGACACAGCGCATCAGCTGGGACGATCTTATCAGCCTTGGAAAACAGCTCCATGAAGCGGATGAGTCCAAATATCTCCTTTCAATCGATTCGACCATGCTCACCACAGCTGTGCTTCGTCCTTACCTGCTGCAGCTGACAGGCAATACCTTCTTTATTGATGATACGGTTGAGCTCGGCTTTACAAGAGACGATCTGGTCCAGACACTCGAATATGTGAAGGCACTGTATGATAACAACGTCGTTCCTTCCGCAGCTTCCACAGAGCCTTACAGCGAGAATCTCCAGACCGATCCCAAGTGGATCAGCGGTGATTATGCAGGCATGTTCTGCTACACCTCTACTGCAGAGCCTGCAGTCGCTGCTGTCCCTGAAGGAAACTTCAAGGCTGCTTATCTGCCTGTCATGGACGGCGCAAAGGACGACGGCTTCTATTGCAACTGCCCTCAGTACATGGTCGTAAGCAAGAATTCCGCTCACGTTAAGGAAGCGGTCATGTTCCTTGATTATTTCTATAACAATGAAGAAGCCGCTGCCATCCTTGGCACAGTCCGTTCCGTACCTCCGACTTCTGTCGGCCAGAATGTATGCGCTGAGCAGGGCCTTCTTGAAGGTATCTCCAAAGAAACAGTAGATATCTGCCAGCAGTACGGCGGTACCTATGAGATGGGTCTTTCCACAGAGGAAGAGCCGATGGCTATCATGAAAGACATGCTGATGCAGGTCGCTTACGGCCAGGCAACTCCCGAAGAAGCAGCAGACGACGCAATCGCACTGTTTGAGAACTATCTGAGCACCAAGCGCTGATCAGATCAGACAGACAACTGCCGGGGCTCTCACATGAGGGCCCCTTTTTTAACTCAGTCGGGAAGTCCCCGCCGCTTCAGCCGGCTGGAATGCATAAGCTCTCCTGAACAGATAATGAGAAAGTGAGTAAGGCTATGGGAACCGCGAAAAGCAAATCTATTCGAAAAAGGGAGTATCAGGGCTATCTCTATATTCTTCCCTGGCTGCTCGGATTCACGATCCTGCAGCTGTATCCGTTTATTCAATCCTTCTATTATTCGCTGACAAACTACAGCATCATGGCCTCCCCGAAATGGGTCGGTATACAGAACTATGTGACGCTCCTTACAAATGACCCGGAATTCTGGAACTCCTTCACGGTCACCTGGATTTATACACTGTATACGGTTCCGGGCAAGATCATCATGGCACTGATCATCGCGCTGCTCATGAACCGCAACATGAAGGGCATCAATACACTTCGGACGATCTATTACATTCCCTCCCTGTTCGGCGGAAGCGTTGCAATCTGCATTCTGTGGCGCCTGATGTTCATGGACGACGGTATCATCAACGCCCTGCTTTCCGTCTTTAAGCTCCCCCACGTCCAGTGGCTGGGCAATACCAAAACTGCGCTTCCGACGATATGCATGCTTGAAATCTGGCAGTTCGGATCCTCCATGGTCATGCTGCTGGCTGCACTCAAAAATGTTCCACAGGATCTCTACGAGGCTGCGGAGCTTGACGGCGCCGGCGCCATCGCCAAATTCGTCCATGTGACGCTCCCTCAGATTTCCCCGATCATCTTCTTCAACGTGATCATGCAGACGATCAACGCCCTGCAGGCATTTACCAACGCCTTTGTTATTACAAAGGGAGGCCCGCTCAAGTCCACTTATCTGCTCGGAATGAAGCTCTACCAGGAGGCGTTCTCCTATTATAAGATGGGCTACGCGAGCGCAATTTCCTGGATCATCTTCGGCGCCATCATGATTGTAACGCTCCTTTTGTTCCGCTTCTCCTCCGGCGTAGTTTACTACTCGGATGCGGGCGAGTTCTGATTCGGAAGGAGGTAAGATAAGATGAGTGATAGTAAAAAAAGAAGAGTCCGTATTTCACGGACAATCATCAATGTCCTGATCACGATTTACGGAATAATCATGCTCTATCCGATTGTCTGGATGTTCTTTGCGACCTTCAAGACAAACGAGGAGATTTTCGGCTCGGTCAGGCTCCTTCCAATGAGCTTTGACACAAGCGGCTATGTCAGCGGCTGGAAGGGAACCGGAGGAATCAGTTATCTGACCTACTTCGTGAACACCTTCAAAATTGTTGTGCCGGTCACACTCCTTACGGTCATGACCTGCGCGCTGGTCGCCTACGGCTTTGCGAGATTCCGCTTCCCGGGCAAGAAGATCCTGTTCATGATTCTGATATCCACCCTGATGCTGCCGAACGCGGTTATCATGATTCCGCGGTATTCGCTGTTCAATAAATTCGGATGGATCAACTCATATATGCCCTTCTATGCTCCGGCGCTGCTCGCGACCTATCCGTTCTTTATTTTCATGCTGGTGCAGTTCATGAGAGGCCTTCCGAAGGAACTGGACGAGTCCGCCTATATGGACGGGTGCGGGACCTTCCGCGTATTTACACAGATCCTGCTGCCGCTGATGAAACCGGCCCTGTTTTCCGCGGGACTGTTTCAGTTCATCTGGACCTACAACGATTACCTGAATCCGCTGCTGTATATCAACTCTGCGACAAAATACACTATTTCGCTCGCGTTAAAGCTCTCCATCGACGCGGAGTCAGTCGTACAGTGGAATAAGGTCATGGCAATGGCATTCCTTGCCAACCTTCCCCTGATCGTTCTGTTCTTCTCGGCGCAGAAATACTTTGTCGAGGGTATCGCGACCTCAGGTATCAAGGGATAAGGAAAATCGGCACAGGAATCATTTGCCGTCAGCGGGAATCCGGAATACGACGGCGCAGCCCCAGCCCTGTTTGCTCATGACTTTAAGGCCTGCGGCATCGCCGTAGGTCAGGACGAGCCTTCGGTTTACGTTCGCAAGCCCGACGTGGCTGCCCGACTGCGCAGCCAGCTGTTCCTTCAGGGCACTGAGCTTCTCCGGCCCGATTCCGACGCCGTTATCAGTAACGGAAAAGCGAAGGAAGTCTTTCCGACGAAATGCTTTGACCTTTATAAAGCCTGCCGACTGCAGCTGGGAAACACCATGCGCAATGCTGTTCTCAACCAGCGGCTGCAGGATCAGTCTCGGGACCGGCGTCGAAAGGATATCGTCGTCGATCTCGAGATAAAACGTTATCTTGTCCCCGAAACGGACCTTCTGGATCTCTATGTATTTTTTGAGAGTATTGATTTCATCCTCGAGCACGACCATTTCCCTGGGTGAGCCGAGAGAGTAACGGAGAATATCGGAGAGGTCCTTGATGATCCGGTTGATAATCGTAGGCTTTCCAAGCTGTCTTTGCACCTCAAAATCCAGCGTCTGCAGTGTATTGGAGGTAAAGTGAGGGCTGATCTGGAGCTGAAGGGCGTGGAGCTCTGCCGCCTCCTGCTGATATTTGTGGAGCTCTACCTGCTGGCCGAGAAAGCTCGTCCGCAGAAACATACGGATTACATTCATCAGGATAAAGTCATATTCATCGGAAGCCTGTTTCGGCTCATCCTTCGGATAAATCCCCTTTTCGGCGTCGGAAAAAAGTCCGATCACCTGCTCGATATGGTCGAAGGAATCCCTTGTTACCTTGTAGGCAATGGTATAAACCACGGCGAAGGAAAGAAGGGTCAGCAGTGCGAACACAAGAAGGGTCGTTTTCATTTCCCGGAACAGGAGTGAACCGGGCAGAACGGAGGCATAGACAAAATCTGCCGTTTTGTCGGGAAGAGAGCTGACCCAGTAATGCCTGCCGCCCAGCTGAAGGTAAGAGGCGCGAAGAGGGCCGGCGCTCCCTGAAACAGCCGCCGACAGATCCGCAAGGAACCGGCCGTCCGGGGTGTCCCGGCCTGAAACCTCCGGTGCAGCAATCAGAAGATCTCCGGTTCTGTCAAAGACAAAGAGAGCCTCCTGGTCCTGCGTTCGCAGGGCGTTGAGCTTGTCAAGGAAGTTCCGGTAATACATGTTTACGACGATGGTTCCCTTCAGGGTAGTCATCTTCTGATAGATTGAGAGAACCTGCGTCGGATCCGCATAGGAAAATTCCGTGATCTGGCGCCGCTTTCCATTCAGCCTGCCCTGCCGGGTATCATCGATATCGTCAATCCAGGAGCGGTCATAGTAGTTCCCGATCCGGCTGACGCCGTCGCGGGAACTGAAAAAAGTGTCATAACCGTCCAGCTGCAGATAGGTGCTCATGATATAGGGATGGGCGTTCGTGACGCTCCGGATCAGCCCTGTAATGCTGTTGGTCAGGACATAGTAGTTGTAGTCTATTTCCTCGGTTCCAAGGAGCTTTCTGAGTGAGAGGGCTATCTGCGGATTGTTGGTCATCAGATCGTGCTGGTATACGGTCTCTGAAAGGATGGTATCGAAGGTTTCCTCAATCCTCACTATAGAGTCCGTGGATTCCTGCCGGATGGAGCGGATAACGGACGAGGGGTAAAGAAACAAAACCCCGGCCAGAAGGATCAGGATCGGTATCATCAGCAGCAGAGTATACTGGCGGAGTCTTTTCAGAAAATAGGTTTGAAGCATAGTTCTTATTTCTCGCTTTCCGCGCTGCCCGTCATCTGCTGACGGTAAGCCTGGGGCGTCATCTGGTAATAGGCCTTGAAGGCGCGGGTAAAGTTTTTGGGATTGTCATAGCCCACCAGGGCTGCGATCTGGTACTGCCGGATTTCGGGGTCTCTGAGCAGCTCGCAGGCTTTGCTCATACGAACCTGCTGCAGATAGTCGCTGAAGGTCACGCCCTGCTTTTTGTGAAACAGGGAGGACAGATAGGAGGGCGTAAGAAACACCATGCTGGCCGCCTCCTCCAGTGTACAGTCCTGATAATTTGATTCGATATAGGAAACGACGGCGGGGATAACATTGTCCGATGCCTGAGCCGGAGGCGTCTGCGGTATCAGGGAATTGCCGCGCTCTGTATCGAGATCCTTTTTGAGCCGCTCAAAACAGGAGACAAGATCTTCATATTTGATGGGCTTTATCAGATAATCATAGACATGATTGCGGATCGCGGACTGCGCGTAGTCAAAATTCTGGAAGCTGCTGAAGCAGATCACTTTTGTCTGATGCTCCATCAGACGGGCACTCAGACCGATGCCATCCATTACAGGCATCTGGATGTCTGTCAGGATCACATCCACATTGTCGTGGCTCTCAAGATACTCCAGTACCTCCTGGCCGTTGGAAAAATCAGCGGCTATTTCAAACCCGAGAGAAGACCAGGGGAACAGGTTGATCAGCCCTTCCCTGATCCGGGGCTCATCATCAGCAATAACAATTCGATAGTAGTCAGACATATTTTTTTTCTCCGGGATATCCGGGCAGCAGTATTTACAGTGACAGAAATATTTTATCACGATTGGAGGGTATTATGGTTATTTCCGCAAACGGCAGACAGTTTATGCTGGCAGTCCTTTATAACAGACAGAATGTATGGATTCCTTTCCCGGAGCCGCAGGAAGAGGCGGGAAAGGAACGCAGGAACCTGACATACTGCAGCGACGGGATCCGCTGCAGCCTTCTTCTTTCCCCTGAAAAGGAGGGCGTTGTCGGTTACAGTCTTCTGCTGGAAGCGGATTTTCCGTCCGCAGTGCGCCTGATGTTCTGCCCTGCGGACCGGGCTGCGGGTTCGGAGGCGTTTCACGTCATACCCTGCAATATTTTCGGAGACAACAACGCCGCGGAGGTTACCCCGGGAGAGATGCCGCTTCTGACCAGGCTCCATCCGGAGGTTTCTTACTGCTCGCCGTTCTGGGAATTCCGCGCGGACCGCGCTGCCATGCCTCTTTCCTGTCTTCTTATGGACGGCTTCGCCGCGGCTGTTTCCGTGGATCCCTATTCTGATGCGGAAGGCGGATATATTCACAACGGGCTTTTCAGCGGCCTTCCGGACACCTTTGGTATTTCACTCGGTTACACGAACGATCCGTGCACCATGCAGTTAAAGCGAATGCCCGCTCCGTCGACGTATGAAAGAGCAAGGTCGGCATCCGTGTCCGGCAGAATATACTGCGTGCCATGTGACAAAAGGACCGGCCTGCACCGGATTATCCGCGCGGAATACGAGCTTCGCCATGAGAGGGCGGTTTATCGGAAGACATGGAAGGATGCAGCCGAAGGTCTGCTGAAGTCTTTTGTCGAAATCAATTGGAACGAGAAGGACGGGGAATATACCAATGTCAAATGCTGCCCTCCGGGTGACCCTGTCATGAAGCCCTGGCGCAATGTCATGGAGATCGGCTGGACGGGAGGGGGCGTCCTTTCCTATCCTCTTATCCTGACGCGAGATGTGCTGGGAAGCCGCGCGGACGAGCTGCTCTCAAAAGCTATGTCCGGTGAAGAAATGAACGACCGGATTACAGATTGCTACAATGAACCCTCCGGGCTTTACCTCGATCTTATGAGCGAGCTGGACGGGAGCCGGGTCAACGGCTGGTGGACCGGGTTCGGCCTTGTTAAGGACTGCCACTGCGCATACACCAACGGGAGCGCCCTGCATTATATCCTTAAGAGTGTTCACTATCTGCGCGGCGCAGGAAAACATTATCCGGAACAATGGCTTACGACAGCCCTGAAGGTCATGGATACGGTCATAGAACTCCAGCGCACAGACGGCGCTTTCGGTTATACTTATGCCGTGGACAGAAAACAGGTGCTTGACTGGGAGGGATTTGCAGGCTGCTGGTTTGCCGCGGCGGCGGCGTATGCCTATGAGCTGACGGGAGATCGGAAATACCTTACAGCCGCAGACCAGGCAGTGCGCTATTATCATACCTTTGTGGAAAATCTGTGCTGCAGCGGAACGCCGATGGATACCTGGAAATCCGTTGATGAGGAGGGGAACCTTGCCTTTATCCGTGCATGCAGGATCCTTCACGGGACGACGAAGGAAACACTGTATCTGGATTATCTCAGGGACGGTGCTGATTATGAGTTTCTCTGGCGGTACGGCTATAGGGCAAGGCCGGAGTACGTCCCCCTTAAGGCAGACTGCAGCGGATGGAATTCCTGCGGAGGATCGGTGACCAGCGTTTCCAATCCGCACATTCATCCCATGGGCAGCATCGTCAACAGTGATCTGCTGTACCTCGGCAGAGTATCCGGGGATGATTATTACACCTCCCGCGCTCTCGACGGCATTGCCTGGATCATGCAGACACTCGAGCTGTACCCGGAGAAGACAGGATACGGCGCATATGGCGTCCTTTCGGAGCGCTGGTGCCCGAGCGATGGCCTGACTATTGAGAGGTACAGCGACGGGAAACCGTACAGCTCCTGGTTCAGCTACAACCTGTGGGCGGCGGCAGACGCTCTCGAGGATGTCTGTGAGAGATATCTTGATATATAAACTGATACAGGCAGGGACTGTCGTGATCCGGAAGGGGGACAGCCTTGCCTGGACTATGAGGTCATAATATGAGTGTACAGACGATCTGGTTTGATAAGCCCGCAGGGCGCAGAGTTTTCACGCAGACGTTTCCCTTCGGAAACGGGCGGCTGGGAGCTGTCAGCTTTGGCGATCCGTTTGAAGAACGGCTCCAGCTGAATGAAGAGAGCCTATGGTACGGCGGTCCGATGAACCGTGTCAATCCGGATGCGCTCGAAATCCTGCCAAAGGTCCGGCAGCTGATCCGCGCGGGCAGGATTCCGGAGGCGGAACGGCTCATGCGTTATCATATGGCGGGCATCCCGCAGAGCATGCGGCCTTACCAGCCGCTTTGCGACCTGACGCTTCAGTTTTGTGCGGGCGGCGGACAAAGGTGTGATGACTACAGGAGGGAACTCCTCCTGGACAGCGCGCTGGTTAGGACCTCTTTCACCTCGGACGGCGTTTACTGCGAACGGGAGTATTTTGCCTCAGCGCCGGATGACTGCATTGTAATGTACTGCAAGGCAGGAGAGCCCGGACAGGGCGCTCTCTCCCTTGATGCGCTGCTGACCAGGGAACGTTTTTATGATGGTGTAAAAAAGATCTCCGACGATACCATTCTTATTTACGGCAGAAGTGGGCCGGACGGGGTCAGCTATGCCCTTGCGCTGCGGGCTGCCGCATTCGGCAGCAGGGCGAAAGTCCGTGTCGCCGGCGAAAACCTGGTGGTTGAAGACGCCGATGAGGCTGTTCTATATGCTGCAGGCGGAACGACCTTCCGCTATGTGAAAGAGGAATTGTTCGAAAAGCCGGCCGCAGAGGTCATGCCTGCGCATCAGGAACCTGACGCGGTCTTACGGGAAGCCCGGGAACTGGAGAAGGAGCTGTGCCGGCAGCTGGATGCGGCACAGTCTTATACATATGATGAACTGAAGGCGCGCCATATCGCGGACTATCAGGAGTTGTATATTCAAAGCTCCTTAAAGCTTGTACCCGAACAGCCTGCGCAGAATATCTCCGCCTCCGGTCTTCCCTCGCAGGATCGGAATGAAGAAGAAAAGAACAGCCTTCCGACTGACGAGCGCCTTGCTGCGGTCCGCAAAGGTGCCCGTGATAACGCACTTGTGGAGCTGTACTGGAATTATGCCCGGTATCTTCTGATTTCATGCAGCAGGAAGGGAGGCCTTCCCGCCAACCTGCAGGGCATCTGGAACAACAGCTTCCTGCCGCCCTGGGATTCCAAGTATACGATCAATATCAATACGCAGATGAATTACTGGCCGGCTGAAATGCTGGGGCTTTCCGACTGCCATCAGCCGCTTTTTACACTTCTTAAGATGATCACGGTCAGCGGCCGGAAAACCGCCCGGGAAATGTACGGCTGCAGGGGCGCCGTGGTCCATCACAACACAGACATCTGGGCAGATACGGCGCCGCAGGATCTGTGGATCCCGGCGACCTGGTGGGTTATGGCAGGGGCATGGCTCTGCACTCATGTCTGGCAGCACTATGAATATACGCAGGATGCCGCATGGCTTGACGACATGTTCGATGTCCTGGAGCAGCATGCGCTTTTCTATACGGACTATGTTACGGCTGAGGACGGGGGCGCCGTGATCTCTCCCTCGGTATCTCCCGAGAATACGTACATCATGGAGGACGGGACACAGGGCAGGGTCTGTTCCAATTCGACAATGGATGTGTCGATCCTTAAGGAGTTCCTGCAGGACTACCTCGCCGCGGCGAAGGTCCTGGAGAAGGGAAATCCCGAAGTCCTTGACAAGGCGGGGCATATCCTGGAGCTTCTGCCGCCTCTTAAGATCGGGAGGTACGGGCAGATCATGGAGTGGGAGCGCGACTATGAGGAGGCTGAGCCCGGTCACCGCCATATTTCCCAGCTCTACGGTCTTTTCCCCGGCAGGGAAATCTCGATGCGGGGAACGCCGCAGCTGGCAAAAGCTGCGCTGGCGACCATTGAGCGGCGGCTTTCTTACGGCGGCGGGCACACCGGATGGAGCTGCGCCTGGCTGATTGGTCTGTACGCAAAGCTGGGAGAGGCGGCTCTTTCGGAGGACATGCTGTACAAGCTTCTTCGCGAATCGACTGCACCGAACCTTATGGATACGCATCCAAGGGATGGCGGCGTTGTTTTCCAGATTGACGGGAATTTCGGGGCCTGCGCGGCAATTACGCTCATGCTGGTCCAGGAAGAGCAGGATCAGGTGATCCTTCTGCCCGCCTGCCCCGCGGACTGGAAGGAAGGGAGCCTTAAGGGCGTCCGTCTTAAAGGAAACGCAAAGCTTTCATTTGACTGGCAGGGCGGCCGGGTAAAGAGCATTCGTATCGCAGCCGACGGCCATTACCGCAGAACTCTTCTGGTAAATGAAACCGCCGTCCGGGTTGAACTGAACGGCGGTGAGAAAATCATTGATCTGTAGGCGGCATGTAAAGGACGTCACCGGCGCAGGCTCTGTCATCAGCGCGCAATGATCCCGTCCTCGTCCCAGAGGGCATGCCAGTCGGACGCGCCGGGCCAGAGGAAGACCTGCCCCTTGATCAGGCGGCAGTTCCGGTCGTCCACGGTGATTGCTGCCATTTCTTCTTCTGTCAGAGGATCCTCCGTGACAGCCTGCAGATTCGATTCGTACTGGGCAGGCTTTACGGAAAACGGAATCGGGATCTGGCCCCGCTGCACAGCCCACTTCAGGCAGATGAGAGCAGGATGGACGCCGTGTGCCTTAGCGGCGGCTGCCACCGACGGCAGCTCCATATCCGCCACATCCTCCGCTGTCTTATCGCGCTCCGGGCGGGAAGGCGAGCCCATCGGGCAGAAGCCGACCGGCCGGATGCCGCGGGATACTGCGTAGTCGAACAGGTCTTTTTGCTGGAAGGACGGATGCAGCTCCATTTCCAGTGCCGCCGGCTGAATCCGGCACAGCGGCAGAACCGCTTCCAGCTTCGGGATGGTCATGTTGCTCATCCCGATATAGCGGGTCAGTCCCTTGTCGACCATTTCCTCGCACTGTCTCCAGGTATCCATGAACTCATCCACAGAGAACGGCTTTGAATCCGCGGAGCGCGAATCACCGTCACATCCCGGCGCATGATAATTCGGGAACGGCCAGTGCACAAAGAAAAGATCCGCACAGCCGATCCGCAGATCCGATAAAGACTGCCGAAGGGAGTCCTCAACCTCGCGGTGCCTGTCGTTCCAGACCTTTGTTGTAATAAAGAGTTCATCCCTGCGGACGGCCTTTTCCTCAAACAGACGCTCCAGCACAGCTCCGATCGATGCCTCGTTCTCATAAACGGCCGCGCAGTCAATCAGGCGGTATCCGCAGCGGATGGCGCCGTACACTGCCTCGGAGACAGCCTGTTCTCCATATTTATCCGACCCGAAGGTTCCCAGCCCGATCGCGGGAATCAGCTCCCCGCTTTGCAACTTTACACTTGGGATCTTATTTTGTTCAATCATTCTGCCTTCCTCCTTTGATCCTGTCAGTTACAGTTCTCCTATATTATATGTGATTATGCCTTCTGCGGACATGCAGAGTCCGTATCAATACGGAATCCGCGGAGAAATACGTTGTAAAACTCCTGTCCGTGAGAGCGCGGCTGCGTCACAGACAGGAGCGGTAATTTATTTCGTTTTGTTTCGTTTTGTTCGGAAAATTCCGCTGTCAGGCAGGCTGATCATCTCCGGGGATCAGTTATCCCGGAAGAGGCTGCTCCTAAACGGAAGCAGTATGCTGATCAGGATCTGTCCGAAGATCAGGCAGCAGATAACCTCGCCGATTCCGACGGTCAGCATCTGGAAAGGAATGCCGCCCGGGATGCCGTAGGCATAGGTCAAAACCGGCGGGATGATCAGCATGTTCGCGATGATAGGCGGGATGCTGCAGAGATACCGGTTTTTGCGGAGCATACGGGTGCCGACAGCGCCGATCAGCGTCGCGAGCGATCCGAAAATGATATCGAAAATATTGCCGGAAAAGAGGATGTTCGAAAGAAGGCATCCGACCGCAAGGCCGGGAACTGCTGCCGGTGTGAAAAAGGGGAGTACGGTGAGCGCCTCGGAGAAGCGGACCTGAATGGCCCCGTTCGCGAGATCAAAACCTGCCGCAAGTCCTGTCAGTACCACATAAATGGCGGCGATAAGGGCAGCCCTTACGATATAAAGTGTGCTGTTATTCTTCATTATAAATATCTCCTTTAGTTTTTTTCCGAAACCCGGACCGCCCCGGAGGGACCGGCGGGTTCCTGACGAGTGGGAAGGTTAACACTCGCCGCGTGCCGCGCGAAGTGAAGAATAGCACCGGCACATGGAAAAGTCAAACAACATTCCGGGAAAGCCGGCTGGAAATTTTTGCAACTTTACTGTTTAATTTGTAACAAAGATGTAGTATTATTGTAATACTGCAGGTGAAAGTCTGCGGTAATTAAGGACGAATGGAATATTTATATAGAATGAATATGTTAAAGAAAAGACTGTTGATATTGGCACTTGCGTCCACGCTTGCAGCCGGCGGAACAGCCCTGCCGGTTTTTGCGGCAGACGGCACGCAGGTTGTTACGGACGTTGAGGGAGACAGTAAAGCCAGGGCACTCCTGGCGGTGGTAAGGGATGACCGGTCTGAAGCCGCGGGGCAGCAGGCCGCGATCGCTGATGCGAAATACTACTATGACATGATCCTTCTCGACGGGAAGCTCGGAAGCGCAGCCCAGATCAATGCCGCGATCGCGGCGCACAGGGATCATTTCTTCTCCGTTGAGGAGAACAGGCCCTCCGGCGATTTCGGTTCGAGTTATGTCCGTTTAAGAAACCTATACATGGACGACCGGTTCCTCAGCGTGAACCTGGTTCATTACAGAGACGGCAGTGTTTCACCTGAATACTACGGATACTGCGGCTATACTTTTGACCTCAGGAACGGGGCGGAGGTATCCCTTGCCCAGGCGCTGAATGTCTCGGAGGAGGCTCTTCCGGATATGATCTGGAACAGGATCCAGGAGTGCAGGCAGACGGATGATATGTTCCTGCCGGCGGACAGGGCTGCTTTTGATGCCGACCCCGACTGGCACCAGTATCATTACAGCATTCGTGAGGACGGCAGGGTCTACGTGATGTATGACAAGTACCAGGTCGCCCCGGGAGATGCCGGCAGTGTCGAGCTTTATCTTACGGATGTGCCGGCGGCGGGCGAGCAGCATTACATGCGGCAGACTGAGGACGACGAGATCGAGGCATCAAAGTTTTTCCTGACAAGAGACCAGATCAATGAGATCCACAGTACGCTGGGCGGCCTGCAGGCGGGCGAGTTCTATGAGAGAACCGGATGGCTCTACCTGTGGGAGGGAGCAGGTCTGTGGATGACCCCTGTCGAGTTCTATGACAGCGAGACCTCCGATCTTGTTTCCGCGTGTGATTACAGCACCAGGACAGGCGACATGAAGAGCATATATGTGACGGGCTGGTAATGTGTACAGCTGATATTGAAGAGTTTGGCGAGCGGGCCGGGGGTTTTCCCCGGCCTTTTTCACGCGGCGAGGCAGGTGCGCCGGCGCAGTGCCTTTGCGAGGACTTTCACAGAATTATCACAATTCGGGCATAAATCGAACACAAATTGCCATTAAACTGATCAGCATAAAGAACGGGGGAGACTTTAAAAGAAAGCCGCAGTACCCGATGAAATGGAAAGGAGTATCGCCATGGAAGAAAGAATGCATGATCAGATTTACGGAAACTATGATTATGAAGGTCATAAAGAGTTTGACTCGGATTTAAATAGTAATGCAGGAAAAGGCAAAGGAAAGAAGAAAGGAAAGAGATTCCTGATCAGTATGATCGCAGCCGCCATGGCTGTGGCAGTCAGCGCAGGTGCTGTCGGCTATGCAGTCAGCGCTTCGACGAGATCCGGCAGCAGCGGGAAAGCAGAGCTTTCACTTGCCGGAGACATACAGGAAAAGACGCCTGACTTCTACACCGCGGAGGAAGAAAACATTTCTCAGCTCAAGCTCGCGAACGCACAGGAAGCGGGACAGAAAATCGTTTACCGCGATTTCACCGAGGTTGTGAAGGATGCGATGCCTTCCATCGTCTCTGTTTACAATACCTATGTTGAACAGTACAGAGACTGGTTCGGACAGGCTCACGAGCAGGAGGGCACAGCTGCCGGATCGGGTATCATCATCGCGAAAACGGATGACGAGATTCTGGTTGTGACCAACAATCACGTGGTTGACCGCGAGGAGAGCATGGAGGTCAAGTTCATCGACGATGTCTCCGCCCCTGCCCTGATCAAGGGAACCGACGAGGAAAACGACCTGGCAGTGATTGCTGTCAAGCTCGAGGATGTCGACGAGGACACACTGAGTAAGATTAAAGTCGCTACAATCGGTGATTCCGAAAAGCTCCTGATCGGAGAACCCGTCATCGCAATCGGCAACGCGCTCGGCTACGGCCAGTCCGTAACGGCAGGCATTGTCAGCGCGGTAGACAGAAAGATCGGGACAGATGAAGAAGACGCACTCACCTATATCCAGACCGATGCGGCGATCAACCCCGGCAACTCCGGCGGCGCACTGGTCAACGCAGGGGGCGAGGTAATCGGCATCAACTCCAACAAGATCGGCGGAACGGCGATCGAAGGCATGTGCTACGCAATCCCGACAGCAAGAGCGATCCCCATTATCAGCGAGCTGATGAACCAGTCGACCAAGGAGAAGGTCGATGAAAAGGACCAGGGATATCTCGGAATCAAGGGCGTCAGCGTAACGGATGATGTTGCAAGCGCATATGACCTGCCGAAGGGCGCCTATGTCGCTGAAATTATCGAAGGCGGCGGCGCAGCAGGTTCGGAACTGAAAAAGGGCGATGTCATAACGGCCGTCAACAAGCAGTCCGTCAGCGGCATCGAAGCACTCCAGAGACAGCTCCAGTACTACAAGGCAGGCGACGAGGTCACACTTACAGTAAAGAGAAGCGCAGGCGACGGCGAGTATAAGGAACTGGAAATCAAGGTAAAGCTCGGTGACAGAACCACTCTCGGCGAGGACGATAAGGACGGCGAAGAAGAGAAACAGGAGCCCGAAAAAGAGGAAGATGAGAGGAACCGCGAAGGCAGAAACGGCGAAGAATACGCCCCTCAGGACGGGTTCGGACTCTTCCCCTGGAACTGGGGCTTTGGATATTGACAATTAATTAACAAAGTGATAATATACTTTCAACGGATAAAAGGGAGTAGCAGAACCGTAAAAGGTACTTGAAACCGTCAGCCGGAACAAAGTTAAGCAACAGATTTAACAGACGTTCCCGTATCAGGTGAGACTGCAAGACTTTTATCGCGGCACACAGGCCACGATAAAAGTCTTTTTTTGCGCGAAGCAATGAGCCATGCGCAGATGACTCTGCAGAAGTGTTTCGGGAGCTTGCTCACGAAAACACGGATGCAGAGTCAGATGCATACGGCGAATGCCGCGACAGTGAGGGACCGAAGGTCCCGAACCTGCCGGCATGGCTCATTGCGGACCTGCTCATCCTTCTTATCCGTACCCGCGGGAAGCATGCGCCCGCCGGGCAGGTGCAGCAGGAAACGGTTGTGAAATATCACAAAGTAGGAGAAAATACATAAATGTGATATTACGGTTTCCGTAGTAGTGGAAAGGAGTCAGTTATGAGAAACATCGGCAACTGGAATCAGTGGAATCCGGTACATACTGGCCGGCAGGGGACAGGCGCTGACCAGACAGGACCCGGCGCTGCGGGCCCTGCAGGAGCAGGTCCGGATCAGGGCAATACATCCGGCGGCGGCCAGGGTCAGCAGTTTAGCTTTACATTCGGAGACGGATCCGGCGGTAAGGGAGGAAAAGGCCGTTCGGGAAATGGCGGGAAAGGCATTATCCGCCTGGTGACACTCATCCTCGGCGCTGTGATAGTTCTCTCCCTTCTTCGCGGCGCATACTACTCGGTCGACGAGCAGGAAAATGCGGTTGTTACAATGTTCGGAAAGGTGGTGCGCACAGATACCGCGGGACTTCACTTCAAGCTCCCCTGGCTGCAGAAGGTGACCATCGTAGATATGACGACCCATGGCTTCGGCATCGGCTATGAGGTGGACGGCAACGGGCAGAATATAACGGTAAACGATGAGGGGATCATGATCACCTCGGACTTCAACTTTGTTGATATCGATTTCTACCTGGAATATAAGGTCAGCGATCCGATCAAGTATATTTATAATTCCAGGGAGCCTGAGGCGATCCTGAAAAACGCGGCGCTTGCGGCGATCCGCTCGACCGTCAGCGACTACCCCGTCGATGATGTCATCACGACCGGAAAGAGCCAGATCCAGGCGGAAATCAGGGAGCGTCTTACGGCATCCCTTGCGCATAAGGATATCGGACTGCAGGTTGTCAATATCCAGATTCAGGACGCGGAACCCCCGACCCAGGAAATCGTTCAGGCCTTCAAGGCCGTGGAAACGGCAAAGCAGGGCAAGGAAACTGCGATCAACAACGCGAACCGCTACCGGAACGAGAGCCTGCCGACAGCAGAAGCGGAGGCGGATAAAATCGTCCAGACGGCACAGGCGGCAAAAGAGGCAAGAATTGCGGAGGCCCAGGGACAGGTCGCACGCTTTGAGAAGATGTACGACGAGTATGTAAAATACCCGAACATCACCAGACAGCGCCTGTACTATGAAGCAATGGAAAAGGTGCTTCCGGGCCAGAAGATTATTATTACGGACGGCAATACACAGGAGCTCCTGCCCATAGGGTCCTTTACCGGGGCTGCGGGCACCGGATCTGCAGGAGGTGCGGATAATGAAAAATAAAAAGGGATTAATTGCGATAATTGCTCTTGTTGTTATTCTGTTCCTTCGGGGATGCATGTTTTCCGTCGGACAGAAGGAATATGTAGCGGTCAGGCAGTTCGGCCGCATCGTGAGGATCGAAAATGAGCCGGGACTCCACCTCAAGCTCCCGCTGTTCCAGGATACGCAGAGGATCAGCGCAGCTACGATCCTGTATGACATTCCCACCTCTGATGTTATCACAAAGGACAAAAAGTCCATGATCGCCGATAACTACGTGCTGTGGAGAGTTGTTGATCCCCAGAAATACATCCAGACGCTGAACGCAATCAAGGTCAGGGCGGACGAGCGCATTGAAGCTGCGGTCTATAACGCTACGAAAAACGTGATTTCCTCCATGACCCAGGACGAGATTATCGACGCCAGAGGCGAGCAGCTGACAGACAGGATCACAAGAGAAGCGAACTCCGACATCGGCGCCTACGGCATCGAAATCATCCAGTCCGAGATTAAGGCTCTGGATCTGCCCAACGACAACAAGGAAGCCGTCTATGAGAGAATGATTTCCGAACGCCAGAACATCGCTGCCAGCTACAAGGCTGAGGGCGATGCCGAGGCGCAGAAGATCCGCAACGACACCGACAGGCAGGTTGCAATCATGAAGGCCGACGCCAAAAGAGACGCGCAGGTCCTTGAGGCGGAAGGCGAAGCGGAGTACATGAAGATACTGCAGGCGGCGTACAATTCAAAGGACAAGGCGGAATTCTACAACTATATCCGGAGTCTGGACGCGCTGACACAGTCGCTTTCATCCGGGAACGGCACATTGATCCTGGATCGCGACAGCGATATCGCGAAGATTCTTTACGGAGAGTGAAAAAGCGCCGTCAGGAACGATTAACGGGCATGAAAAAATGATTCTACACAAAAATAATATATGCAGGCAATAAAAGTTATGATATTCTGTCAATCAAACAGAACATAAGTAAGGATACATTTTGAATGAAGGCTGCTATAACGACTGCAAATCGCACAACATCCGGGAAGCTGATTGATTACATTCTTACGCTGGAGGACGGGAGTCAGATCCGTCTTAACAGCAGCGAGATTAAAGAGAAAATGCTGAGCGGCGAGATGGAAGTGACCGGAATGAAGCTGGACGCGACAGGGCGGCTGGTGAAGGCAGGAAAAGACAGCAGCAAGGCGAGGCCGTCCCGTTCAAAGAAAGAAACGATTCAGGACGGGCAGCCCGCAGCAGAGCACCCTGCAGCAGAGCAGCCCGCAGCACAAAAGAGCGGGGCCGGGCAGGATGCGGAAGAGATGCCAGTAACCGGCCGGGAGGATCCTGAGACAGACCTGCCCGGGACAGGCAGCTCCGGCGGCGAAAGTGCAAAATCAGAAAGGCCGAAAGCATTTGTAAAAGTAAGAATTGTCTGATATACAACGTGTGAATGCAGAAGTTAATTCCACATATGGTGTGAGCCATATTTTTCGCGGGATTGACTTCTGCTTTTTTTTCGAACCGGTCAGCCGATGACCCTCATGGTCTTCCATTTCCCCCCGGTAAACCGCAGCCACTGGATACCTGCCCGGATACACCAGTCCAGGACCATTGCGATCGCGATTCCGATAACGCCCATTCCGAGCCACTTTCCGAACAGGAATGAGAAAAACACGCGGCAGACGACAGTCGAGAAGATGGCCGCGAACATGGTAAAACGGACGTCGCCGGCCGCCCGAAGGCCGCCCGAGAGAGGTCCCGAGAAGGAAGAGACCAGGCCGCAGAAGATGTTGTGGATAATTACGATGACGATAATATAGTACCTTGTCTGGCTGCTGATATCGTAGAGAGGCAGCATCAGAGGCAGGAGAAGCCCGATGAAGATGTTCCAGACACAGGACAGAAGGACAGAAAGGCGAAGGAGCTTGCGGGTGTAGTATTCCGCCGCCTCCGGATCATCAGCGCCCATGCATTGTCCGACGACAGTGATAAAGACAGGGGACATGGCGACCATAATCGTCGCAGCAAGGGACCAGATTGTCTGGCCGATGCCGTTGGCAGCGATCTGGCTGGTCCCGAAGGTCGCGACAAGACTGCCCAGTATAACCTTGGAGAGCTGGAACAGGCCGTTTTCTATAGAGTTGGGGATGGCAATCCTCAGTATCCGCATGGACATGGAAGGATCGGGCCGCAGCGCTTCTTTCCAGTCGATATAGACCTTTTCATCCCGTTTGGAGCACAGGAAGGCCATGCATGCGGCGGAAAAATACCAGGAGACGGTGGTCGGCCAGGCAACGCCTGCCGCGCCTGCGCGCAGGACGAAGACACCGATTGCGTTGCCGACGATGTTGATCAGGTTCATCGCGAGCGAGACCTTCATTGTGACGGAGGTTTTGCCTGTGGAGCGGTAGAGTGCGGCGCCCACGTTGTAAAGAGCGTTCGCGGGGAAGGACCAGGTCACGATCCTCAGATAAATACGGCAGGCGTCCATAACGGCGGGCTCGACGTCCGGGTAAAGAAGCTGCAGGAGGCCGTTCCCGAAGGGCAGCATCAGTGCAAGGCAAAGGAAAGATATGATGAGGGAAATCTGCACCATGATGCTCGACGCGCCGACAGACCTCTTTTTGTCTTTGCTGCCGATGTACTGGGATACCACAACCGCGCCGCCGGTAGCCAGGGCAGTGAAGATATATAAAAAAATCGTATAGACCATGGTATCCAGCGAGACACCGGATACCGTTGCCTCGCCGGCATGGGAGACCATCATCGTATCCGCAAGGCCGACGACCATGACCAGGAGCTGTTCAATAAACAGGGGAACAATCATGTCCTTGAGAAAGCGGTTTGAAAGGATCTTCCGGCTTTCTTCAAGCTGCATTTTCGGTTCAATGATACGCGAGAGCCATCCGGCTGCAGAATTCATAGGTAACCTCTCTGGATGGAGACAGTTTTTATGAGTCATATACAGTTTATCACAGCAATAATGGATTCCGCGCTGTAAACTACGTCACAGCCGGTAATCACTCCGGTCACATCGAATGGAACCGGCTCTGATACTCTGTCGGGCTGACTCCCGCCACCTTTTTAAAGGTAGAGGAAAAATAGGTGATATCGCGGTATCCGACCTTTTCACACACCTCATAAACCTTGTAATTGTTTGTCCTGAGAAGCTCCTGTGCCGCGCGGATCCTCTGGCGGGTAAGATATCCCAGAATCGTCTGCCCGGTTTCGCGCTTAAACAGATGGCTAAGGTGCCCTTCGCTGATATCCAGCGCCTGCGCAATCGTGCTGACGCTGATATCAGGCTCTGAATAGTGCTGTGCGATGTAATCGATGGCAAGCTTTGTGTTGCGGCTCTGCCCTGCCTGGGCGGCGGTCATGGATACCGGCTCCGGGACAGGGGCTTTAGCCTTTTTACCGAGGTCATCCCTGAGCCTTCGGATTACAGCCTCCAGCTCGCCGTCGTGAAAAGGCTTCAAAATAAAATCAAATACCCCGAGGCGCAGGGCGCTTCTGGCATATTCAAAGCTTGAATAGGAGGTCAGTATGATCACAGAGGCATTGCTTCCGTTGTCCCGCAGTGCCTTCAGCATCTCCAGGCCGTCCATTTTAGGCATTCGTATATCCGCAATGATCACATCCGGCTTTTTGTCCAGCGCGGCCGCAAGCCCTTCCTCCCCGTTGGATGCTTCCGCGATTACGACGCAGTCAAGCATGGCCCAGTCTGTGGTCAGGACTATGCCTTTGCGGATCAGTTCTTCATCTTCTACAACCATTACCTTCAGCATATCAAAAACCTCTCTGGTCACTTACGACTCCGGCGTTGTAAAGCAGAGCGGCATCTTTGCCGTGATGACCGCCCCCAGGATCTTTCCGTCCGGATCCGTCTCATTGGAAAGGAACAGCCCGTACTGATTCCCGTAATGCTTTTTCAGGATCGTATCGACATTGTATAACCCGAGGTGATGTTTGCCTGAGTTTTCAGGTTTTTTGTAAGCGCCTGTCATTCCGGCGGGAAAACCGACCCCGTTGTCCCTGACCGCAATCTCAAGATTGCCGGG
>JAEEGL012663261.1_pt1 | contig 24644 bp, 29 predicted proteins | sample 9134231 | NCBI WGS metagenome assembly JAEEGL01 (sample SAMN16246548, study PRJNA631951) | gut metagenome | biome: gut microbiome; feature: rumen; material: fiber-attached | host: Bos | place: Iran: Karaj | collected 2018-10
CTGGAGCTATGACGGCGAGATGAGCGGAACGCAGGGTGAAGCCAAGAGACTCGAGGGAATCTGCATCGAGCTCTACGGTGAGATAGCAGACTACTACGATATCTACTACAGAGTCCATGCACAGGATATCGGCTGGATGGCTTGGGCAAAGAACGGCGAGTGCGCAGGAACTGCAGGAAGATCTGCAAGACTCGAAGGCATCCAGATCGTACTGGTACCTAAGGGATCACCCGCACCTTCAGCAACATACGAAGGTATTACTGCAGTAACAGACATGGCTTTCGTTGAAGGTTTCTGATAAGCAAAGCCATAACCTAACCACCGGCAGCCGGTTCGCAAGAGCCGGCTGTCTTATTGCTCGGGGATAGCGGTCAAATAATGTTATAATTCAAGAGTTACCGGCGGCTGATCAGCCGCGTAATCTTAAGGGAAACGGAATAGGGAGGAATTTGTGCTATGGCTAGTTTTAGCAGCGAAAACGTAAAGATCGACAGAAACGGCAATACGGTGGGCAGGATGGACGTAATGGTATCGGCCATGTGGGAACTCATGCTCGAAAAAGGTTTTACCCGCGAACAGTTAAATGCCAAGCTGGACAAGGTCAAAGAACAGAGAATAACACTCGAGCCCAAGCTTAACAGGGTTGAATGCCCTAAATGCGGTAAGTTGATCAGTGAGAATGCTGCGACACCTTTTGAAGGAAAGTGTATCTATTGCGGTCAAACAGTAACCATATATCCCGGCGACAGCATCGAGTTCAAAAAAGACAACGAACCTTTGCAGGATAACAGTTCGTCAGCATTTGACGATCCGGATCAGTTCTGATCAGCGAAGGGAGAGTTTATTATGGCAATGTCTAGAAGATGGGCCCATTCGATCCGCAGGGAAATAAATAACAGAGATACTGATCGCCGGCATAACAGCCTGCTGTCTGACAAGCAAAGAGAACTTGACAGCCACAGTGTTAAGGTTGAAATGGTCGCCAGCGTATTGTGGGAGTGCTTGTCTGAACTTGGTGTCACCCGTGAAGAACTGGAACGCAAAATGAAAGAGATCGAAGAACGGGGCTGGTCCATTAACCCGTCTTCGTACTACCGGTTATGCCCCCAATGCGGCAAGAAAGTTTTCGACTATACCGCAAATGTTTTCGAGGGAACATGTATGTACTGCGGTCAGATCGTCAACATGTATCCGGGTGATATAGAGGAATAACATTAATTAATTTAACAGGGAAAAGCGCTGCCAATCATACACGGAGGAGAATGAGTGAGAAACAAATCAAACAAGGAAAATTGAAGAAGAGTAAGATTGCATGTGAAATAGAAAATGCTGTTGCGGAAAGGATTAGTGGTAAATTATGATCACAGTTAATTTGTATTACAGAGGCAAGAATGGCAGTGCCAGGGCTTTCGCTCTCGAAATGGAAAGGACCGGAATTGCGGATGCCATCCGTAAGGAGGAAGGCAATCTGAGATACCAGTATTTTGTTCCGCTTGATGACCCGGAGACAATATTACTTATTGACTCGTGGAAGGATCAGGCTGCAATAGATGAGCATCATGCATCGCCGATGATGAAGCAGCTTGCCGAACTGCGTGAGAAATACGATCTGCACATGACGGTTGAGCGGTTTGTCAGTGATGAATACGATGCAGATAGGCGGTTTATCAGAGAATAATAAGTCAGGATTCACACCCGATGATGTAAAAACAAACAAAAAGGGAGAGAAGTGATGGATAACAACAAACCGGTCATGAAAACATTTATACAGGGAATCATATTCGGAGTTCTTGCGGTAATAAGCGGATTGCTGTTTGTTGGCATACCATTCGGAACAACGATAATAGAGATTGCCAATGTGGCAGTCCTTGTTATCGGAGCGATCTTAGTGTTGATAGTGGGTGTCATCCGAAGGAAGTACACCGCGGCCCTGATCATAGCAGCAGTTTATTTGGCAGTTCTGTTTGCACTGACCATGTTCATTGAAACAAATATGAGTAATTTCGTGATCGTTGGTAATGGTTTTGTTCCGAGTCTGTCCATAGCAACAACCGGACTGCTCACAGCGGTGCAACAGAAAGGGAAAAAGAAGACAACTGTCGGAATGATACTAAATGCGATAGGAATGCTGATAAGCATCGCAAGTGTTGCGATGACGGTGATGAATGGTTTTGTCATCGGATGATCGGACAGGAAAGAATTGAATAACCCGGGCTAAGGACTTGGTGAGAACCGGGTCCTTTTCCAATGACATCACAGATGTGTATAATGTTGTAGGATAGATTTTTGGAATAGGGGAAGACAATATGAGGAAAACTATTACTACCATTCTCACTTTATCATTTCTGATCGCGATGATACCTTGCGTGACGGGCTGCAACAGAAGTCCGGTGATCTGGTATGTCGAGCCGCTCACATTCTACAAGAATGCCATCTATAAAGACGGTCCCGATTACAATAAGGATCACCAGTATAGTGTCGCGCCCGAACTCAAGGATCCTAATAACGAAGTGGGATATCTTATCAAAGACCTGGACGGAGACGGCATCGAGGAACTCCTGATAGGTTTTAACGACGGCTCGAACTATACAAAGTTTACCGATGTCATCGTTTTCTATCCCGATCTGGATATCGGTGCTTTCAAACTGCTTGGCGGCACCGGTGGCAGCTACATCTACTTGTGCGGTGCTGACAATGTTATATGCATGGAAAATACTTTCGGTGTCACTGCTGCCTCGAAAACATTCATGCAGTATCAGGGCGGAACCATAGGTAACTTCACAGAGATAGACGGTGAAGGCAAATACCTGCCGACGACCTGGGAACTCACGTCATTCAATAATTAAAGGGATTATCTTAAACGGCTATTTACAACAAGAATAATATCGCGGATGGCACTTGAGCCTCCGCGTTTATTTCCTTCATGTAACGAATATAACAACAATTTATAATCTTGGGTTTCACGATATCCATCGTGGTATTATGTTATATATCAATAACCTTTGCGAAAGGGCGTTAAAGCGATGGAAGAGAAGAAGACTGACCGCAGGACACTTAAGACCAGGAAGGCGATCTACGATGCAATGACAGGCCTTCTGACAGAGAAAGAACTCCACAAGGTCACAGTCCAGGAGATAACCGATATTGCGGACATTAACCGCGCGACTTTCTACAAGCACTATCTCGACATCTACGATCTCTACGACAAGATGGAACAGGACATCCTCATCGAGTGGGGCATGCTCGTGCTCGAACTCCAGGACTTAAGGTCACAGGATTTTTTCGACAAGCTCACGCGCTATGTCGAGAAGAATGCGAACGTATTCAAGATGGTCTTTTCCGAGAAATCGCCCGGACAGCTCCGCGCCAAGTTTGAGAAGATATTGGACGGCCTCATGGGCAAGATAGAATCAGAGCGCAAGGGCGCAAAGCTTACTGACAAGAAACTCGTATACCAGACATGGTACCGTTCGCAGGGCTGCCTTGCGATCCTCACAAAATGGGTCGAAGACGACCTCGATCAGCCGAGGGAATTCATCTTAAAGACCCTCGCCGAGCTTGACAGCAACACTGCAAAGATAATGGGACAGTAATACGGCAGCAAAGGAACGGAGGGGAGTCTTTTGGAACAGGATAACAATAAGCAGAAGAGCCTTTTCCGCGAGAAGGCGCTGGAAAGGATATCATCACCGGAGAAACTCACCGAGTATCTCCGTGTTACAAACCCCGGAATATGGGCAGTCTTAGGCGTGGTCATTCTCCTCCTCGGAGGACTTCTCCTGTGGTCTACGATAGGTACGCTCGAGACGACGGCCGATGCAAAGATCATAGTCAAATCCCACACTGCTACCGTCGTGCTTGAAGAAGGCGGCAATATTACTTCCGACATGACGGTAAAGATCCAGTCGAACGAATATGCCATCGCATCGACAGATACCGATGAATACGGCAGGACATACGGAATAACTGAGGCACAGCTTCCCGACGGAACGTACTCGGGTACGGTCGTGGTGGAAGTCGTAAGGCCGATAGATTTCCTTTTAGAGAGCAAGTAAGACATGGCCGCAGTTAAGAAACCGCTGACAAAGGGAGTAGCCAAAGTTCCGGTCGTAATGCAGCTGGAGGCTTTGGAGTGCGGTGCTGCGGCACTTGCCATGATCATGGCGTATTACAACCTGTGGGTGCCGTTAGAGCAGGTAAGGCTCGACTGCGGTGTTTCCCGTGACGGCTCGAAAGCGAAAAACATCTACCTCGCCGCAGAGCACTACGGCTTTACGGTAAAAGCACACCGCGTAAGCCCCGAGACGCTTAAGGCAAACGGTACCTTCCCGTGCATCATCCACTGGAACATGAACCATTTCGTGGTGCTTAACGGTTTCAGGGGAAAGCATGTGTACATCAACGACCCTGCAAGAGGAACGGTCAAGATCACCTGGGACGAGTTCGACAAGGCGTTTACGGGTGTCGTAATAACACCGACTCCGTCAGAGGATTTCAAGCCGGGCGGTAAGCGCAAGAGCACGATATCTTTTGCGAGGAAGAGGCTTGTAGGCGCAGGCGCGGCGGTTGTTTTCGTAATGCTTACTACCGCAATAAGCTATCTGTTCGGCATCGCGAATTCGGTTACTTCGAGGATCTTCATGGACCGCCTGCTGACCGGGATCAACCGCGACTGGCTGTATCCGTTTATCGGGCTCATGGTGTTCCTTGCGGTCATCAACATAACTGTTGTGTGGGCGCAAACGATATACTCGCTGAGGATCAACGGCAAGATGTCCGTCATCGGCAGTTCGTCATACATGTGGAAGGTCTTAAGGCTCCCGATGGAGTTCTTCTCGCAGCGCCTTGCAGGTGACATCCAGTCCCGCATGGGAATGAACGCTTCGATCGCGGGCACGCTTGTCGGCACGTTCGCGCCTCTCATACTCAATACCGCGATGATGGTCTTCTACTTCGTCCTCATGATCAAGCAGAGTCCGCTTTTGACCTTGATAGGTCTGTCGACGCTCATAATAAACATCTTCATGTCGCGCATCATCTCCAACCGCAGGATCAACATCACTCGTGTTCAGATGCGTGACAGCGCCAAGCTTGAGGCTACGACGGCAAGCGGCATCGAGATGATCGAGACGATAAAGGCGAGCGGCGCGGAGAGCGGTTTCTTCCAGAAGTGGGCAGGTTACCAGGCATCGGTAAACGCGCAGAACGTCAAGGCCGCAAAGGACCAGCAGTTCATCGGAGTCATCCCTGCGTTCTTCTCTACTGTTGCCAACTACGCGGTCCTCATCGCAGGCATCTATCTCACGATGGACGGAAATTTCACGCTTGGTTCCGTACTCATGTTCCAGGGATTCTTAGGCTCGTTCATGTCGCCTGCGATGACGCTCATCAGTGCAGGTCAGACGATACAGGAGATGCGCACTCAGATGGAGCGAGTAGAAGACGTCATGGAGTATCCTGACGATCCCGCGATAGACGTAAAGCCGACCATTACCGAGATGGCAAAGCTCAAGGGTAACGTCGAACTGAAGAACGTGACCTTCGGTTATTCAAGGCTCGAAGCGCCTATAATCAAAGACTTCTCTATGAGCCTTAAGACAGGAGACAGAGTCGCGATAGTAGGTGCCTCCGGAAGCGGCAAGTCCACGATCAGCAAGCTCATATCAGGCCTTTACCAGCCGTGGAGCGGTGAGATCCTTTTCGACGGACACGCAAGGCCTGAGTACCCGCGCGAAGTCATGACGGGTTCTCTTGCCGTAGTGGATCAGGACATCATCATCTTTGAAGATACGATATCCAACAATATCAAGATGTGGGATGACACCATACTTGATTTTGAGGTAATACTCGCGGCAAGGGATGCGCAGCTGCACGACGACATCACGAGGATGCCGGGAGGCTATCAGCACAAGCTCTTAAGCGGAGGCAAGAACATCTCCGGCGGACAGAGACAGCGCATGGAGATAGCGCGTGTGCTCGCACAGGATCCTTCCATCATCATCCTCGATGAGGCGACGAGCGCACTTGATGCGAAAACGGAGTACGAGGTCATCAACGCGATCAAGGCACGCGGCATCACCTGCATAGTAGTCGCACACAGATTGTCGACGGTAAGGGACTGCGACGAGATCATCGTGCTTGACCACGGCGACATCGCAGAGCGCGGAACGCACGACGAATTAATGGCACGGGGCGGGATCTATTCGGAACTCGTATCGAATGAATAAAAGGAGAGAGTAAGTGGGATTCTTTGAGAATCAGATCGAAGAGAGGCGCAAAGCCGAGCAGGAGCTCCTGGAGGACTCGTTCGTTAAGGTAGCGGGTATCGTCATGGGCCAGCGCACGGCAGAAAGACTTAGTGACGAGCGTATCGTCACCAAGGGTGCTATCGATGACATCTTGAAGTCCCTGCATTACAAGCCCGTCGACGTTCCGGAGTCCATTACGGATCCTGCCGAGCAACTCGATTACTGCATGAGACCGTACGGCCTGATGAGCAGGGCTGTCGAGCTTGATGAGGGCTGGTATAAGAACGCCTTCGGACCAATCCTCGCGTTCACCAAAGACGGCGGCAAGCCCATAGCACTCCTGCCCGGAAGGATATCCGGTTACAGGTATATCGATCCCATTAACGGACAGTCGGTCAAGATCACGGCCAAGACCGCGGCTCAGTTCAGTAACGACGCGATATGTTTCTACAGACCGCTGCCGCAGAAGAAGCTCGGCATCCCCGACCTTCTCATCTACATGAAGAACTGCATCTCGATAAGCGATATCGTGATGATAATCATATCGACTTTCGCGTTGTCCGCGATCGGACTTTTGATGCCGAGACTTACCAAGATGCTGACAGGTCCGGTTCTGTCTTCCGGAAGGAAAGACGTGCTCATCGCAATAGCGATATCCATGATCTGCGTCGCACTGTCATCGCAGCTCATGACAGGCATCACGGGTCTCATCCAGAGCAGGCTCGACATCAAGACTTCACTGGGCGTCCAGGCATCGATGATGATGCGTCTCATGTCGCTTCCGCCAGACTTTTTCCGCAAGTATTCGCCGGGTGAATTGAAGAGCCGTTCGATGTCGGTCAACAATCTGTGCACTCTCATAATGGGCATGGTGATGAACACCGGTCTTACATCTCTTACTTCGCTCATCTATATCGGTCAGATTTTTAATTTCGCACCCGCGCTCGTAGTGCCTTCGATCACGATAGTCGTTGTTACCGTCGTCTTCTCGATCGTAACGACATTGATGCAGATCAAGATTAACAGGAAACTCATGGAGCAGGCTGCAAAAGAATCCGGTCTGTCTTACGGCCTCATCACGGGCATCCAGAAGATAAGGCTGTCGGGCTCTGAGAAGAGAGTCTTCGCCAAGTGGCTCGACCAGTATTCGAAGGGCGCTGAGCTTACTTACAACCCGCCGATGTTCATCAAGATCAACTCGGTAATCTCGACTGCGATCAGCCTTACGGGAACCATCGTGCTCTACTACATGGCAATGCAGAGCAACATCGATCCGTCGTCGTATTTCGCGTTCACCACGGCATACGGAATGCTGATGGGTGCGTTTATGTCGGTGTCCGGCATCGCACTGTCGGCAGCGAAGATACAGCCTATCATGGAACTCGCGGAGCCTTTCCTCAAGACCGAACCCGAGGTATCTTCCGGCAAGGAGATCATCACCGAGATCTCAGGCGGAGTCGAACTTGCTCATGTATCTTTCAGATATACGGATGATACGCCTTATGTCCTTAACGACATCTCGCTTAAGATCAATCCCGGAGATTATGTCGCCATCGTAGGCAGCACCGGCTGCGGCAAGTCGACGCTGGTAAGGCTGCTGTTAGGTTTCGAGAAGCCCGAGAAAGGCGTCATCTACTACGACGGCAAAGACATCTCCGGTCTCGACATATCTTCGCTCCGCCGCAAGATCGGAACGGTCATGCAGGATGCGGGATTGTTCCAGGGCGACATCTATTCCAACATAGTTATCAGCGCGCCGCAGCTTACGCTCGATGATGCGTGGGCGGCAGCAGAGAAAGCGGGCATCGCAGACGACATCAGGGCAATGCCGATGGGCATGCACACCATTATCTCGGAAGGACAGGGCGGCATCTCCGGCGGACAGCGCCAGCGTCTCATGATCGCACGCGCCATCGCACCGTCTCCGAAGCTTTTGATCTTCGACGAAGCCACAAGCGCTCTTGACAATAAGACGCAGAAGCAGGTGTCCGAAGCACTTGATAAGATGGGCTGCACGAGGATCGTCATCGCGCACCGCCTTAGCACGATCAAGCACTGCGACAGGATCCTTGTCATTGACGGTGGAGTTATCGCCGAAGAGGGCACTTATGATGAGCTTATCGCGAAGGACGGTTTCTTCGCAGAACTCGTAAAGAGACAAAGAACGGACGACAATTAACCGCCCGTTCTTTTGGTGTTTTAGTTATATATATCCGTCAGTTCTGGATAGTTACGATGTTGCCGCAGTCCTGGCACATGTATGCGCCGCCGACCTGATCGAACTTTACTGCGATCGAATGGCACTTGGGACACTCCATTGCTTCCGTGTTGATGTTGACGCCTTCCATCGGGTCGCCCTTCTCGTTCTTTACGGTTGATGCTGCGTTATTGATTATTGCGTGAGCCTGGCGGAAAGTCATTGCCGGTGCGGCACCAAGCTTAAGAGGTGATGTGCCTCCGGTAACTTCCTCGAGATCATTAAGATTCAGTTCGTTTTTATCATCTGCCATTGTATTATCTCCTTCCATGTTTATAGAACCATTAAAGCATTAGTGCAGGGCAGATACAATTATATGCGGCAAGCCTTATTATAAAGTTCACAGGTCTGTTAATATATTTGCAAGAGTAAAACACCGGTGAAAAGGATAACGGATGAAAGACAAGAACAAGACAACATCTCTGATTCTTTGCGTACTATCCAATGTGATAGTGGTATTAAGCATTATCATGATCCCGGTATTCGTAATAATGTGGGTCATGGCAAGTCTGAGCCATAACACAGGCGCCGCGGATTCCCTCGGTTCACTGATCCTCTTTGGCGGTTTCGGTTTTTTTGTGAGTCTCGTCCTTGCGATCATCGCGAAATGCATCTACACCAAAAGCATATACGCGGTAGTATGCATCATCATCTCATCGCTCGCGGTGATATCGACCATTGCGGTTGCCATCGGGATATCGTCTTATGTGAAAAAGGCCACAGATCAGGTAATAGAGATGGAACGGGAGCAGGCTCTCGAGGGTTACTCCGGTGAATGGAAAGAAGAGGTCCAGGCCTGCATTGACAGACATCAGTTTGAACCGGTCGATGTGGATCTCGATTATGAAAGCGAAGATGTTATTGATGGTATTGTGATCTTGATCTACATCTCAAGGGATGTTCAGCAGGATAAGATCGACGATGTAAACGCGTTTCTGCTTGAGATGAGAGACCTGTGTTTTGCCTATGAAAAAGCGGTCAAGGTCATACCCTGCTACTTTGATCCTGAAGACGGGAAACTTGATTATACGACATTCCTGTGGTTAGAAGGTAATACACCTGATAATTTCGCAGACATCGATATGAATATGGATACCTCGATCGTATACTCATGGTTAAGACCTGATCATATTCCTGACAGCGCGGATGAATGCAATATCCTGATAGTATTGGAATAGTTTTGAATGGAGGATACACAATATGGGGAAGATAAGCCTGAAACCTTACAACGATTATTGTCCGCAGACATTGTTCCTGTACGGAACATACGATGAGCAGGGCAATCCGGATTTCGGTCTGTTCTGCTGGTTCAGTTATACCTGGGACAAAGAGATGGGCGTCATGTGCTGCATCGGCGGCAACAAGCCCACGAAAGATAACATCAGGAGAAATAAGATATTCTCGGCTTCTATTGTGACGGAGGAACTGCTGGGCATAGCAGATTACCTCGGTAATGTCAGTGGCACGAATCCCGATAAAATGAAGATCGGTCTGGATATCGGCAAGGGCGCTGTTCTGGATGTGCCCATCATAAATAATTCTCCTGTCGTGTTCGAACTGGAAGCGACTGATTTTATTGAGAAAGAAGGCAGCACCGTAATCCTGTGCAAGATGAGAAATGTCCTTCAGGATGAGTCGTTGTCTTCCGATGAGAGTTTCGAGCAGAAGCTGATGCGTATCGCTCCCATCAGGACTACGTGCAAGCATTATTTCAGTTATCAGGGCAAGGACCTCGGCGGTTGGGGCGAGCCCATGAAGACGGTAAAAACGAATGAATAAAACCAAAAAGACGATCATCGCAGCGGTAATCATCTGCATCGTGCTGGCGGCTGCAGCGTATATCTTTTATTGCAACAGAGTCATCGGCAGCTACTACGGTTCCGAGTATGAATACATCAGGATCGGAAGCGTAGTCTATGAGATCGATGCGGCCGATTCCTATACGTCTTCAGACAGGGGAGTCAGGCTCGGACGCGTGGTATCCGAGAATGGTGCTTCTTCGGAATCAATGTATGTCTGGTCTGTCAAAGGAACGGATGAATACATCTACAGAGTGTGGGGATTCTCTGACGGTGCTTTCTATAAGAAGGCGGACTGAGAAAACATATCATGGGAAAGAACACTAAGTATTCCAGGACACTCGCAGCCTGTTATCTGGCCTTTATCACGCAGGCGATAACAGCCAATCTTGCACCGCTCCTGTTCCTCAGATTCCATACCGAATTCGGGATATCTCTCGGAAAGATAGCTGTTATCCCGATAGTGTTTTTCGTTACGCAGATCACGGTCGATGTTATCTGTGCAGGTCTGGTTAAAAATATCGGATACAGAATGGGCGCGGTCCTGTCAGAAACACTCGCGGGACTGGGACTTATCGGTCTGGCGTTCCTGCCGTATCTGCTTCCTGATCCGTTCATAGGAATAATCATAAGCACGGTAGTCTATGCAGTCGGAAGCGGTCTTATCGAAGTCCTTGCAAGCCCTATCGTCGAGGCGTGTCCTTTCGAGAACAAAGCTTCCGTCATGAGCCTTTTGCATTCGTTTTATTGCTGGGGATGTGTCGGTGTCATTCTGCTGTCGACAGCGTTCTTTACCATGTTCGGTCTCGATCACTGGAGATGGCTCCCGTGTGTGTGGGCCCTGATACCGCTGATCAACATCTTGAATTTTGCAGTGTGCCCGATCGAGGCACTTACTGAAGACGGTAAAGAGATGGGCGCCAAAGCTCTGTTTAAGACGCCGCTGTTTTTCCTCGGGATAATCCTCATGATCTGCGCAGGTTCGTCGGAGATTGCAATGGCGCAGTGGTTCTCGGCATTTGCGGAATCTGCGATCGGTCTTCCGAAGACTACGGGAGATCTTGTCGGTCCCTGCCTGTTTGCCGTCGCGATGGGCATATCAAGAGTCATCTACGGCAAGTTCGGCCAAAAGATGGAACTTACTACATTCATGCTCGGATCCGGTGTGCTTTGCCTGGCGTGCTATCTTGCCGCATCGCTCTCGGGCTCGCCTGTAGTCTGTCTCATCGGCTGCATTGTGTGCGGGTTCTCGGTCGGCATCATGTGGCCGGGCACCATCAGCATCCTCTCACGAAAACTTCCTTCGGGCGGTACTGCGATGTTTGCGCTTCTCGCGATGGCGGGTGATGTCGGTGGCGCGGTCGGCCCCGGCATAGTAGGCTTTATTGCACAGGCAAATGGTGACGACCTGAAAAAAGGAATGCTGGCAGGCGCGGTCTTCCCGCTCGTGCTGATACTGTCGGTTATAATGATCAAGTGTCTGCATAGAAAAGAGCAGGAGTCTTAATAATATTAATGAGCAACATTGTATTAAGGAATGCTTCTGTAAAAGGTATTGTGCTATCAGTAGCCTTGCTGCTGTGCGGCGCAGTGATAATCTTCTTTGGAGCAAGAGAGTTAGTGCTGTACTATGCAGAACCTGTCAGCACTGAAGTGCTTCAGGATTCTTTTGCGGATGATACCCGCGTTCAGCTGTCCAGTTACAGGGTGGCAGGCGTTTTCGACATGCCGGGGTATTCTTATTTTGTCTTGGAATACAGCGAGGGTAACTATTGTCTGGTCGAGACGAGGAAAGACGGAAAATTCTACAATGCTCTTAAGGCTCAGGGCACGGATTCAATAACAGAACAGAACTTTGTGATCGACGGATATCTGTATCACCTGAAGGACTACCAGCTTGACGAGGTGCGCGAGAACATGACCGAGAAAGGCGTGGATCCTTCGCAGATCGACACGGCCGGAAGGTATGCCGTTAAGATCCTTACGAAAGATTATTCCATGGTCATTTTTGGTTCGGTTGTCGTGTTGTCATCCGTTGCCGCTTTTGTGCTGAGCAAAAAGCTTTTTAAAATGGAAGAGTAAAGCATGTGTGCTCGGTGTTGAATATGCAAATAACGCTCGTAATATTATCAAAATTATGATATAATCGTGATAATATCATGAGAGACAAGGCGGATTCATTTATGATCAACATAAGACCGATTTCAGATTTAAGAAACAAGTTTACAGATATTGAGAAAACTGTCAGCGACGGTGAACCGGTCTTTCTTACAAAGAATGGTTATGGTTCTATGGTCGTTATGAGTATTGATGCTTATTCTCGTCTGACACAAAATGTTGAACAGGCACTGAACGAAGCTGATGAGTATGCCGTAAAAAACAATGAGAGGCTGACTCATGAGGAAGTGTTTGGCAAGCTTCGGAGTCAGTTGAATGGCTAAAGATAAATACACTCTCAGATATCTGCCGACGTTTTATAACGATCTTGAAGAACACGTGATGTATATTTCGCGTGTTCTTAAAAATGTGGCAGCGGCTAATGAATTGCTGAATGATGTAGAAAAAGCCATTCTTGAAAGACTTCCAGATGCAGAATCATTTGAACCGTACCATTCAAGAAAAGAACGTGAATATCCATATTACAGGATATATGTTAAGAACTATGTCATTTTCTATGTGGTTATTCCTAACGGCAAGAGCAAAAAGATAATGGAAGTTCGCAGGATCTTACACGGTTTGCAGGACAGAGATAAAACGATATGAATTTCTTTGTATGCGAGTTGAGATGCGATTGCGTGTGGAGATAAGAAAAGGAGTTTAATCATGTGTCTTATCTGCGACAGGATTGATATGATAAAGAACGGAACAAATCCGCATTTTGTTAAAGAGCTTGATACCGGTTATGTGGTGATCGGCGACAACCAGCACTTTTACGGGTACACATTGTTCCTGTACAAGAATCATGATTACACGGAACTGTTCCAGCTCGATATGCCGGAGAGGCTGCGCTTTATGGAAGAGATGTCCATTGTTGCCGAGGCAGCTTCAAGAACGTTTGGCCCCGACAAGATGAATTACGAGCTTCTCGGTATGGGCGATGCACATCTGCACTGGCATCTGTATCCCAGGCGTGACGGCGACATAGATGATTACGGCAATCACGGCAAAGGACCTGTATGGTGGTATCCGATGGAGAAGATGTATTCAGATGACAACAGGCCTTCTCCGGAAGAACTCGAGAGCATGAAGGAAAAACTTCTGACTGAACTTGAAAAGCTTATTTAAATAAACAACCCGGTCACAAAGGCCGGGTTGCTTTTTGTCAGATCACTTCTTGTGTCTGTTCTCGTAATCCCTTCTGATGTCGCCTAACATCTCGTCGGAATCGAACGCCATGGCCATCTCTTCCGATGACTTGCACGCTCTCGCGCAGGAGACCATCTTGGACATTACCTTGTAGTTGAGCTGTGTTCCTGCACCGTCGCACTCGTATCTGACTGCTCTGCTGCTGTCCACGCCGAATCTGCTTGCCACGCTTACCGCATCCATGTTCGCGCCCAGGAAGATGAATTCCCAGTGATACTTATCCTTCTGGCGCTCGACCATCTTCTTGACCTTGTCGTAGGTGTATCTGCGGCTCGAGTTCTCCATGCCGTCCGTTGTGATGATGAACAGCGTCTTCTCCGGAACGTCGTCAGGCCTTGCGTACTTGTGGATGTTGCCGATGTGGTGGATCGCACCGCCGACTGCATCCAGGAGTGCTGTGGAACCTCTGACGTAGTACTCTTTGTCCGTGATGGGCTCGACCTTATCGAGCGAAACTCTGTCGTGCAGGACTTCCGTCAGGTTGTCGAAGAGAACAGTAGAAATTATAACCTCGCCCTCTTCTTCCTTCTGCTTTGCGATCATGGAGTTGTAGCCGCCGATCGTGTCGTTCTCAAGGCCACCCATTGATCCGCTCCTGTCTAAGATGAATACGATCTCTGTTAATCCCTTTTTCATGTCCTTATCCTCTCTTTCTGCCTTGCGGCTGTTTGAAGTTAAGGTCAGTATACGGGCAGGGAAGGGGGCAGTGGTCGCTTGCGAAGCGACATTTGGAAAGGGGATCCTGGAGGCCCGTCGCTGGGAATTCGCTGAGATCGCCATTTTCAGCGACGAACCAGCGAAATTCTCTGAAAATTCGCTGAAAACAGCATTTCCAGCGATTTTCTGGCGAATGACGCCCAAATACAGTAGTACTTATTCGCCGAGGAGCGGCTCTCCGTGCTCAAAAAGTGCCAGGTTGATCGTCATCATGTCGTACACTTTGTTGTCGATGAAATACTGCACGATAAGGTCGAATTTACTGGACGGCGAGAACGCATAACCTGCGCGTCCAATGAAATCTTTCGTCTCGTCGACATTGAGCTTCAACGCGAGAGCGAAAGCGACCGCCGTGTTCTTCTTGGGCTTGTAGTCTTTGTTGGATCTTATTTTCGAGAAGAGCTTCCTGTCGACATTGGCGCGCTTGTACACCTCGACGTCGCTGTAGCCCTTCTCGTCTATCAGGCGCAGGAGGCTCACGGACCACGTCTCTGACACGTTCTTGACGACATCGTCGAGGGAACGTTTCTGCGGGGCCTTTGCCGCGGCCATGGAAGAAGCGGGCATAGCTGCACACTCGTCCATGCGGAGCATCTTGTAGTTCGCACCGAAAAGGCGTCTTCTCTCACGCGGCGGTTCTTCTTCGAATCTGTCTTCGCATGACTCGGCAGCTTCATCGGGAACGGCACCGCCGACCAAACTGTACTCTTGGTCGATCTTGTCATCGACATAGTGCTCGTCGATGAACTCATCGATGCCCTGGAATATCTTGCCGGACAGTTCGAACGACTCGCTGTCAAAAACTACCAGTGTTATCTCAAGTTCGTGCTCTGCGAGGAAAGTGCTGAACACTGAAGTGGCGATAAGCAGCGCATCTGTCTTGGGGAAACCGTAGACGCCGGTAGCAATAAGAGGAAAAGCGATGCTCTCGATGCCGAGTTCCTCTGCCTTGGAAAGACAGTTCTCATAGCAGCGCTTAACGGTCTCGGCCTCGCCGTGATCGCCGCCCTGCCAGGAAGGGCCGACAGTGTGGAATATGTATCTGGCATCAAGATCAAATGCAGGCGTGACCGCAACGCAGCCTTCTTCGATGGGGCCGATCTTTTTGCGTTCTTCAAGGAGCTTTTCGGCGCCTGCCGCCTCATAGACCGCCGCATCAGTCCCTGCCATGTAGACAGGCTTGGGATTCGCCGTGTTGACTATCGCGTCCGCTTTGATCCTGGTTATGTCGTTACGTACTATCTTGAATGCCATACCTGCATTATAGATTAATCACTTGCCGGTTGCATCAATGACATCTCTTGATGACACAAAGAGCAAAACTGCACTAACCGCCAACACCGCAGTGGTGATGATGCTCGCCTCGATGCCGTACTCGCCGCCGTTCAGGATATTCGAACCGACAGACTGCATATCAAACACTGATGCAACACGCCCATCGATGCCGCTCAGATTGAGTCCGAGAATGCTGTAGAGGATGTAGTTCCAGATCGAATGCAGTCCGCAGGCAGCCCATATGCTCTTGAAGCGCAGAGTAAGCAGGGAGAAGATGACCGAGATAAGGATAAGGTTGGCAATCGCTGCGGCAACGATCTCAGGCGAGCCTTCTGACATACCGGAAAGGTGAGGGATGGTGAACAATGCAGCGCTAACACCGATCGTAAACGGAACCGAAGTCTTCTTTATAAGAAGCTGGTGCACGATACCTCTGCAGAGTATTTCTTCCATGGCGCCTTGCAGCACGAAACATATAAGCATGAGCGCGACCATCGGTGTGTCGATGTTAGCGAACATTCCGTTGAACCTGATCGCACCCGTAAGCACTACGGCGACAGTGGATAGTACGACCAGCGCCGCGCCGATCAAGGCGCCCGTAAGATAGCTTACAGGCTTTCCTGTGAACCCGAGATCCCTGACCGTCTTCTTTTGGAACAGTTTCCAGAACAGCACGATCGCTCCGATGATGAACGCATATCCGAAGTAAGTCATCAGCGTGATCGTCCGGGCATCGAACATCTCGCCTTCCAGGGGATTCTTCCCGCACGCGAAATGCACACCGATAACTATGACCTCGCCTACAACTTCCGAACCGAACTTGCAAAGCCAGAAGAACAGGATGACCTTGATGACATACAGGATCTTCGGCATCTCCGTACGGTTGTTGAATGGACTTATATTCTTGATGAAGTTTATTATCTTTCTCATGATTTCTCCTTATTTGGGCGCAGTTGTACTAAGATCCGGCTTTCCGCGGACCTCTTTAAGTTAATGTTGTCTTGAGATCAGATCAGACGGGCATTCCGTTGACGAGGAAATAGATCAGCATCGAGATGAGATCTATCGCAAGAAGGATGCCGAATCCTATGAGGAACCATTTGACGGCAGTCTTCGCGCGTTTGCTGTTTTGCTCCGTGAGGACCTTCTGGTCGAGCACATCGGCCATGGTCTTGTGGTCGTCCGTTTTTACCGGCTCGATCCCTTTAAGAAGATAATCCGTTGTTACTTCGAAAACGTCGCTCATGATGACGACTTTGTCGAGGTCAGGCGTTGCCTGCTCGCTCTCCCATTTCGAGACGGCCTGGCGAGACACGCCTACCGCATCTGCCAATTCTTCCTGGGACATGCCTTTGGCTTTTCTAAGGCTCTGGATTCTGTCAGCAATTGTCATTTATTCCACCTCCGGGATTTGATGCCCCAAGGATAGTTTTTCTCATCTTAACATATCTACCAGCCGCGGCTTGAACTTTGTCAACCTGCGGTTGCAACCCTGTATTTTCGGGCTTTTTAGGGTATTAGTTGCTTTCTGACAGGTAGAACTCGACAGGACCCAGTTCTGCCAGTGAAGGGTCACTTTCACTGTTCATGGAGATACTGCCGTCTGCGCCTATGGTAGCATCAAAACTTCCATAATCTGCGCTCTCGAAGTAGATCGTATCGCCTTCGATCGTATAAGTTCCGGTGTCGTAGATCGTAACAGATTCGGCGTCGTAATAATCGACCATCATATCAAGCATCGTCTCCTTAAGCTCCTGATAGCTGGAAACACCGTATACCGTTGCCAATTCATCAAGCTCGTCAGGATCGGAAGTGCCGAATTCAGCGTAGAACAGAGTGTCGATGTTTTCTTCCATGAAGCCGCTCAGATCACCAACGAACTTCTCGGCATCGATCGTCAGCTCGTACTGGCCGTCACCGAGAATGAGAATGATGTCCAGGGGAAGCTCGCCTGTAAAACCGTCATCGTAGCCCATCTCATCTGCCATGCTCTGGTTGAAGCTGTTTACGCAGTCGATGGTGGCAATGTAAGTATCGCCTTCGATGGTTGTGGTAATACCGGAACCGGTTCCATTACCGCCTGATGTCGCATCTTTCCAGGAGTTATCGACGATGGTCGTCTCACTCGCGATCTCATAATCGCCGTACCTTAGAACAACGGTGTATGTGCCTGTCTCGAGGTAATCGGCATCGGTAACATATTCGCACCATATGGTCTCGAGGTCTCCCTCTATATATGTTCCTCCGTCGCCTATCAGAACATCATTCAGATAAACATCCATGGACATTCCGTCTGCATAATCCGAGAAGTCTTCAGTGAAGACGACGCTCATAAAGACCAGGTTATCGCTTGCATAGATATCAGTGTGATCGATAAACGAGACGAAGTCGGGAATGAAATTAATGTCATAACCGTAGAAATCGTAGAACGCCATGAAGCCCTTATCGCTGAAGTTGGATACGAGCCACTCGTCCTCGTCTTTCTCGAACTCGACAGTCAGCTTGACTTCGATGGTATCGTCGCAATCTTTGACCGCCTGCACCGCCTCGTCCACGCTGAAGAACTCGATACCGCCCAACGCCTTGTCATAATCGACCATCGTGAAGACGACCTCGGCTTCGGCTTCCTCCTTGTCGATCTCGACGGAATCTTCATCGACCTCGTAGGTGATGGTATCTGCTACGACTTCAGCGACGGTATCCTGCTCGGCCGTATACAAAAGTCCGCCGAGGTGAGCTTCGAGCTCTGCTATCGTGTCGCTGTCCTTATCTTCGGTGGTAAGTTTCGCGATCTTGCCCGCATCGCATTTGACCATGGCCGACGCGAACGCATCTGCCGCATCGACAATGTCTTCCGGTTTTGCGGATTCGGGGATCAGGCCGCATGCAGAGCAGGACAGTGCAAGGACACCTGCGATCGTCATAGCTGCAACTCTTGTCATATTGTGTCTTAGCATATTCATTACCACCATATTATAAAGAATATTTGATGGTTGGATTATCCCACATTTGAACTGCGCCTGCAATTAAGAGCGATTCAGGAGCTTACCTGCAAACCCCATTACAAACCTCACTGCCGCGACGATGACCCAGCAGACCAGCACTACCAGCAGGACATAGATCCATATGCTCACGAAACCGTTCATCGCGGAGGACATACCCAGGTACACGGAGATAAGGTCTTCTCTTACGACCGTCTCTATCAGGTATATCCCGAAAACGCATCCGCCGAGGCTTATCACCAACGCCTCGATTACCTTGGAAAGTTTCCTGCCTTCGAACAGTTTGCGGACGATCAGGAATATGAAGATGACTTCGAACGCCCTGAACGAATCAAAAAATGAAGCAACTGCAGTCTCATCCAGGTCTCCCGTAAGCTTGATCCTGTAATCTGTGAGATACATCGTCGCTGCGACTGACACAAGGAATGCCGCAAGTGATATGAGGCACATCTTGGTCGTAACTTTATCAAGGACCTTGCCCAGATAGTAACCGGTCAGGGGGTAGAAGACCAAAGTGTTAGTGCAGATAACGGGTATAAGAGCGCCGGGATATTCAACGGTGCCTGCTGACATGCGGTACTGCAGGAAGATGAATACGCCGTTAAAGGCAGCCTGAATCGAAAGCATCAGACAGAACTCCTTGGAGGTGAAGCCTTTCGCGATCTTGCGTAAGAATGGCAGCTGTATGAGGAACGCGATGTATGCATATAAGAACCAGTACGTGACTGTGACCTGGCCCGAGTACAGACGCGTGAGAAGATCCGTCGCTGAGAACTGACCGAAGTCATATCCGATGCCTCTTATGTATCTCCACAACGAGAACAAAAGCAGCACGATAAGATACTTGAGTATGCGTTTCTTCCAGACGTAACCTATTGTCTCGTCTTCCTTGCCGAGGAGCAGCATGCCGGAGATCATGAAAAACAGCGGTACGCTTATGCCTGCGAGCACGGAGAAGACCATGCAGATCCAGTAGGGGAAAGATCCTGCGCCGTATGTAATGAAACGCACATACCCCTGATAGTTCGTGTGATGAAAAACGACAAACACGATGGCTATTATGCGGAGTATCTCCACATAGATCACTTTGCTTCTTTTTGTCGTTACGGGCGTGCTCACTTGTAATCTTCCACGTCGAACTTTCTGTCCCTGAAATAGTAATCGCGGTCAGCTTCGGTGATCTCCCTTACCGGACGGCAGGGATTGCCGTAAGCTACCATGTTGTCAGGGATGTCCTTTGTGACGACGCTTCCGCCGCCTATCACCACATTGTTACCGATCGTAACGCCGGGGCATACCAGCACGTTGCCGCCGATCCAGACGTTGTCGCCTATCGTGATGTCGATGCCGTACTCATATCCGGAATTGCGCGTCTCGGGGTGCAGCGGGTGGCCTGCGGTGCATATCTGCACATTCGGTCCGCACATGAAAGAATCACCGATGCGCACCTTGCCGACATCGAGCACGATGAAATTATAGTTTGCAAAAAAGTCCGTTCCGACTTCGATGTTATAACCGTAGTCACAGTGGAACGGCGACTCGATGTTGAGGTAGCCTTCCTTTGTTTTTCCGAGGATCTCGCGAAGGAGCGCTTCCCTTTCTTTCTCCGCTTCGGGAGGGAGGTTGTTATATTTGTAAAGCTTTGACTTGCAGGCCATGCGCTCTTCCTTGAGACCGTCCATCCAGGACTTGTACGGCAGGTTTGCAAGCATTCTGTCTTTTTGGTTCATGATGTATACCTCTGCTTTATTTTCCAGCTTTTAAGAGAATTATAGCATTGTATTTTCACGCACTTAATCTATAATCTTCAACGTAAAGACAGGGGAAGAAGGATTCGTTCCGGATGAAGAAATCATTGGTGTTGGAAGGCGGAGCCATGCGCGGTCTGTTCACCGCGGGCGTCATGGACGTTTTCCTCGAGAACAACATAGAGTTCGACGCGGCTATCGGCGTGTCTGCCGGCGCTGCGTTCGGCTGCAACTACAAGTCCAAACAGATCGGACGCATCCTGAACTACACAACGAAATACTGCAACTACTGGAAGTTCTGTTCGTTCCGGTCGTGGCTTTTCACGGGCGATGTTTTCGGCGCCAAATTCGGGTATGAGACGATTCCGAGGGAGCTGGACATTTTCGACGAGGAGACGTACCGCAAAAACCCCATGGACTTCATCGTGGTCGCGACGGACATCAAAACGGGCGAGGCAGTCTATCACACCATGCCCACCTGCGAGGGCGACGATATAGCTTTCATGCGCGCTTCCGCGTCACAGCCGGTGCTGTCGAGACCTGTTAAGATCCGGGGCGCCAAGTACCTGGACGGCGGCATGCGCGATTCCATCCCTCTGCAGTACATGCGTGAGCACGGGTACGAGAAGAACATCGTCATCCTCACGCAGCCCGAGGGGTTCGTGAAGGAGCAGATGAAGGTCATGCCCCTCGTCAAACTGCTCACCTTAAGCCACCCCGAGATCGCGAAAGCACTCTACGCGCGCCCTGCGAAATACAACGAGCAGACGGCATACGTGGCAGAATGCGAGAAAGCAGGCAACACTTTGGTCATCCGTCCCGAGGCTCCACTCGGCCTCAAGACAGTCGTCCACGACCCGGACGAACTAAGGCGCGTGTATAAGTGCGGCAGGGAAGTGGCTGAGAAGAGACTTGCCGAAGTAAAGGCATTCATGGCTGACTGAGGCGGGGCCCTTTTGTAACTTGGTAGCAAAATAATACTATCCATTTCCGCACCAAATGCAAGATAAGATATCTCCAAGGGGTACCAACTTCTATATTATTGGCATACTGTCAATGTTATAATCTCCACAGGAGATGAGGAAATATGAAAATTTGTACATTCTGCGGTTATCAGACCGACAACATGACAAGGACATGCACCAGCTGCGGATCAAAGCAGTTCAACTATGTTTGCCCGAATTGCTCTAACGAGTTCGAAGGCAAGTTCTGCCCTACATGCGGAACAAAGTTCGACGCAGTTGCAAGGATCTGCCCTGACTGCGGCCGCAAGTACTTCTCAAAGTCTTGCCCTGACTGCGGATACAATGGAACTAAGAAAACTCCGGTCCGCACGGCAACTGCCCCGTTAGCTCCTATGGACAGAAAGGCTTTGACAGCGTTTTCTCTGAGCATTTCAGGTTTCATGACCTTCCTGTTCCCGCTCCTGCTCGCAGGACTTATCATGGGTATCAAAGGAAGAAAGCAGCCGGACCTGGATGACAGAAGCAGGAATTACTACAACATTGCATTTGCTTTAGGCATTGTGGGAATATTCCTGAACGTCTGCATGTTCATGGTATATGTTGTATATTTCGGTGCGAGCATTATCTCGCGTCTTAACTGAGGTGAATAGAAGATATGAAGATTTGTGAATTTTGCGGTTGCAGAGTAGACGAGAAGACACCTGCATGCCCGAACTGCAGCTCTACATCGTTCCAGCATGAGTGCCCGAACTGCCACAATGTATTTGAGGGTTCGTTCTGCAACGACTGCGGCATCAGATACGACGCCATCGCGAAAACATGCCCCAACTGCGGCAAGGTGTACTACACCAAAGCGTGCCCTAACTGCGGACATGATCAGGTAAGAGAAAACATTCAGGCAAGCGTGCAGTCCGGCCAGACATATTCAAATACGAATTCCCAGGCAGGCAGAGGCAATAACGGCACGATCGCTCTCGTGCTTGCGATATTAGGTCTCTTGACATGCATGACACCGTTCTCGATCATCGCTATGATACTTGCCTCCAAGGAAGAGCAGGCAGGCCGTAAGAGCAACTTGACCAAAACTACCAAGGTGCTGTCGATCATGGGCATAGTCTTATTCTTCTTCGTGCTCATCATCGGCACGGCAAACGGTTCAAGGAGCTAAGTGATCATGAGGATTGAAAGAACGTCGGCAGATCCCAAGGCCTACATCGACAAGCCGCTGATCGAATCGCATAAGTACGGCAAGGATGAGTGATCTACAATTTAAGTGAACCCCCGGGGTGTGGATCTTAAAGGATCCGCACCCCGTTTGTTTTCACTCATTTTTCACGCGAGCTGCTTTCTGCCTTAATGCTATAATTAACCGTCCGGACATCCCGGGATAAATATGCGTGGAGGCATAGGAATGAACAAGAAGATTTTCGCGATGCTTATCGCAATGTCGCTTTTGATGACAGGCTGCCAGGCGGCCGAGACAACAGAGAGCAGTGTTCCCGCATCGGAGCCTTCAGTGGCTGAATCAGTTGCAGAGACGACTGCTGCACCGACTCCGACACCTACCGCAACACCCACGCCTGCCGCAGACGTGCCCTCGCTCGAGGATATGGATTTCGAGGACGTGGTGGCATACATAATGGACGGCAACCTGCTGACGGATGACATGGTGAAGGAATATACCGGCGACTCCGAATCGACTGTCGCAGATTATGTTGATTACTGCGTGGACCTGGCGGATGACCGTTACTTCAACACCGATGCCAACAAAGATGCAGGCATCGAGAAGATCGTCGAGATGAATTTCTATACATACCTTGAAGACGAAGGTTACACGGACTGCGTCGAGGTCAAGGTGATCGAGGTGGATCCCGATACCGTAAGCGAGTACGAGGTCGGCGATGTCATCACGATACATTTCGAGGCGTATCTTGAGTATTACGACGAGAACGACGAGCTGGTAAAAGAAGAGACAGTAGAAGATACGGACTGGCCGATCGCTGCGATCTCCGGCAACTACATCCTCGTCGCGCAGGAGAAGGTTTCAAGTTCCGAGGTAACTCCCGCATCTGACGTCTCAGAAGTCGATTTCACATCGACAAACGTTGAGGCTCCGTACAGCAACGAGCAGCTCCAGGCTGTGTACGATGCGTTCGACGCTCTCGCGTGAGTTAAAAATGAGTAATTTCCCGTGTTTACTACACTTTTTACTCATTAATCGCGGAAAATGAGTAAAAAGTGTAGTGTTTGACCCGATTTACTCATTTTTTACTCACGTGCCATTTCACACCCCCGTGCCAAAATATAGTATTATTAATTTGGCAACACAAACATGTGAAGATAAGGGGATAACAGATGGCAACACTATGTAAGAATTGCGCGCACGCACTGGTCTTCGATCCGGTCTCGCAAAAACTCGTGTGCGATGCGTGCGGAAGCTCGTTCAAGCCGGAAGAGATAGAATCCGAAGCACAGGCGTACAGACAGGATCTCAAGGCCGAGTCCATGGAAGAGGTCACCGGCGCGAAAGACGAGACCATGATGGACTGCTACGTATACTCCTGCGCGGAGTGCGGCGGCGAGATCATCATCAACGGTACGGAAGCATCGACGACATGCGTTTACTGCGGCAATCCGAACGTTGTCTTCAGCAGGATATCAAAGCAGAAACGCCCGGAGTACATCATGCCTTTCGCGATAACGAAAGAGAAGGCGATCGAGCTCGTGCACAAGAAGATCGACCACGGCATCTTCATTCCCAGGGAGATCAAGAAGTTCAAGCCTGACTGCGTCAGGGGCATCTACATCCCGTACTGGATCGTCAACGCGGAATTCACGGATGCGGTCGTCATCAAGGGCCGGGTCAAGAGCGGCAAGAATTACGTAACTAGGTATTTCGGAAGTGCAGGCGAGATGTCGCTGAAGAAGCTGCCGATAGACGCATCCCGCGCTTTGTCGGACGAGAGCAGTTCGAGGCTCGAGCCGTTCGCGGTCTCGCACCTCAAGCCTTTTGACGAGGATTACCTCGCGGGCTTCTACTCGAACGTCTCCGACGTAACGTACAGTGACGTCAGGTATGCCACGCTTAACAGGGCGAAAGAGTATTTCGAAGAGGAAGCGATGAACAGAGTCAGCGCGAGCAGCAAAGAGGTCACGAATTCCTGCCCGCACATCAAGGTCGGCAACGACATGGCTTATGCGATGCTGCCGGCGTGGTTCATCACGTTCCCGTACAAGGGCAAGCACAACACGATCCTGGTCAACGGC
>JAEEGL016943041.1_pt1 | contig 24644 bp, 22 predicted proteins | sample 9134231 | NCBI WGS metagenome assembly JAEEGL01 (sample SAMN16246548, study PRJNA631951) | gut metagenome | biome: gut microbiome; feature: rumen; material: fiber-attached | host: Bos | place: Iran: Karaj | collected 2018-10
CACTTCCAATTAACTAATATTCCACCAGCACCAAGAGGAGTACCTCAAATCGAAGTATCATTTGATATTGATGCTAATGGAATTGTTAATGTTAAAGCAAAAGATTTAGGAACCAATAGAGAACAAGCTATTACAATTACTGCTTCTTCTAACTTAAGCGATGAAGAAATCGACAGAATGATGAAAGAAGCAGAAGCTAATAAAGAAGCTGATAATAAACGTAAAGAAGAAGCTGAAATTAGAAATGATGCTGAACAAATGGTATTTGCATCAGAAAAAGCATTAAAAGATTTTGGTGATAAAGTTCCTGAAGATAGCAAAGACGAAATTGAAAAATTAACTAAGAAAGTAAAAGATGCTTTAGACGGTGATGACACTGATGAAATTAAAGAAGCTAGTGAAGCATTATCAAAAGCTGTAATGGATCTTTCTAGTAAAGTATATCAAAGTCAAAATGAAGAAGCTGCTCGTGCAAGTGAGAATGCTTCAAATGAACCTGAAGAGGATGGAGAAGAAACATCTAGTAAAAAAAGCAAAGTAAAAGATGCTGAATTCGAAGAAAAATAATTAATAAGTTTTGGGCTCTTAAATGAGCCCTTTACTTAATATAAGGAGTATATATGAATTATAATTGGGATTTAACAAAAATAATAAAGAATGACGAAGAATATAAATCTATTGTAAAAGAAATAGATGAATTATTAGAAAAGTTTCTTAAATATAAAGGGAAATTATTAAAAGATGAGAAAACTCTTTATGATGCCATGGAAATACAAAAAAGAATAGATTTATTAAGTGAAAAATTATATGTTTATTCTTATTTAGGCCATTATGAAGATATGTCTAATAAGAAATTTCAAGAATATAAAGAAATTGCAAATTCTATGTTTGAAAAATTTGAAAGTTTAACTAGTTTTGTTAATCCTGAGTTATTAGCAAGTGATTATAGTGTAATTGAAAAGTATATTTCTAAGAATCCTAAATTAGAAATATATAGAAGATCATTTGAAAATTTATTTAGATTTAAAGAACATATATTAAGTGAAAAAGAAGAAAAATTATTAAGTGATGCTAATGAAGCTTTAAAAACTTCTAGAAGTGCTTATGATGCTATAGATAATATAGATATTAAATTTGATAAGATTAAAAATGAAAATAATGAAGAAGTAGAATTAACACCATATAATTATGGAAGTTTCTTATCTTCTAATAATAGAGAAGTTAGAAAGAATGCTTTTGAAAGTGAGTATAAGTATTATAGAGAACATATAAATACTATTAGTGCATTATATATTGGCAGAGTTAAAACTGATGCTTTCTTATCAAAGGCAAGAAATTATAAAACTATATTAGATTCTTATTTGTTTGATGATAAAATTGATCCTACATTATATAAGAATTTAATTAAAATAACTGATAATAATCTAGATTCATTAAAAGATTATTACAAACTTAAAGAAAGAGCATTAGGATATAAATTACATATGTATGATTTATATGCTAATACATCTGTAGTACCAAATAAAAAGATTGAATATAGCGAAGCTATTAAAATAGTTAATGAAGCTCTTAAACCTTTAGGAGAAGAATATCTAAAAGAATTTAATAATTTATTAAATACTAGATGTGTTGATGTATTTCCTAAAAATAAAAAGAGAAGTGGAGCTTATGAATGGGGTACTTATGGAGTAAGTCCATATGTTTCATTGAATTATGAAAACAATTATGATTCAGTTAGTACTTTAGCACATGAAATGGGACATGCTATGCATACTTTTTATAGTTATAAGACACAAGACTATTTATATGCATCATATCCAATATTCTTAGCTGAAATAGCTTCTACTGTTAATGAAGTATTATTATCAAATTATTTAATTGAAAATGCTGATAATAAAGATGAAAAAATATATCATTTAGTAGATTTTTTAGATAAATTTAAAGCAACTGTATATAGACAAGTTATGTTTGCTGAATTTGAATATATTATTCATGATAAATATGAACATGGAGAAGTATTAACTAAAGATCTATTATGTGAAACTTATTATGAACTTAATAAGAAACAATTTTCACCTGTTATAGAAGTAGATGAAGATATACAATATGAATGGGCAAGAATACCACATTTTTATACACCATTTTATGTATATAAATATGCCACTGGATTTATTAGTGCTCTTGTAATAGCAGATAGATTAGTAAATGAAGAAGGATTTAAAGATAAATATATTAAATTCTTAAGTAGTGGTAGTAGTAATTATCCACTTGATTTATTACTTGAACTTGGTATTGATATAACAGATGAAAAAGTATTAAATAAAGCATTTGAATTATTTAAAGAAAAAGTAGATTTATTAGATAAAATAGAAAGGGATGAATAAATGGCAACTAAAAGAGATTATTATGAAGTATTAGGTGTTAGTAAAGATGCTACTGATGCTGAAATTAAAAGTGCTTTTAGAAAAAAAGCTAAAGAATACCATCCTGATATTAATAAAAGTCCAGATGCACCTGAAAAATTTAAAGAAGCACAAGAAGCTTATGCATGTTTAAGTGATAAAGAGAATAGAGCTAAATATGATCAATTTGGTCATGCTGCATTTGAAAATTCTTATGGAAATGCAGGAGGCGGAGGAAGTTATGGAGGTAATCCATTTGGTAACTTCGACTTTAGTGATATTTTTGATGATATTTTTGGTGGAGGATTTTCATCATTCGGAGGATTTGGTTCTCAAGGTAGAAGTTCCTCATCTTCAAGAGCTAGAAAAGGAGCAGATTCTTTATATGGTATGAATATAGATTTCTTAGATGCAGCTTATGGATGTAAGAAAGATATAGATCTTGAATACTATGAAACATGTGAAGACTGTGAAGGAAAAGGTGGACATGGAGAAAAAACTTGTAGTGAATGTGGTGGTAGTGGATATGTTATTAAACAATCTAGTACTATACTAGGTGTGATTCAAACAAGAACAACATGTAGTGAATGTGGTGGTAAAGGAAAAACATATAGAAGTAAATGTGATGAATGTAAGGGAACAGGTAGAATTAAAGTTAAGAAAACTCTTACAATAGATATTCCAGCAGGTATAGACACTGGAGAACAATTAAGACTTAGTGGAAAAGGTGAGCCAGGTATTAATGGTGGACCTAATGGAGATTTATATTTAGAAGTTAGAGTTAAACCACATGAATTATATAGAAGAGATGGTTTTGATGTTTATATAGATTTACCTGTAACAATTACTGATTTATGTTTAGGAGCTAAAAAAGATATTAAGACTATGGATGGAGTAGTTGAACTTAAGATAAAAGAAGGATCTCAACCTGGGGATATTCTTAAGATAAAAGGTAAAGGTATTGCTGGAGAAGATTCATGGAAAAAAGGAGATTTTTTCTGTGTATTAAAACTAATTATTCCAACAAGTTTATCTAGAAAACAAAGAAGTATATTACAAGATTTAGAAGATACAGATTTAGAAGATGAAGCTGTATTTAGAAAATTTGATAAATTGAATAGATAAAAGACACTAATTTATAATAATTAGTGCTCTTTTTAATTGAAAAAACTATTATTTAGTGCTACAATATGAAAGATTTTTTTAAATATTTATAAAAAAAGAAGTGTTTTTTAAAGTTTCGTCGTATATATTTATTGGAGGCATAAAAATGGCTGTAATTTCTCAAGAGAAAATTAATGAAATTAAATCTAGTAATAATATAGTTGATGTCATTAAAGAATATATTAATCTAGATGATAAATATAAAGCTTTATGTCCTTTTCATGATGATCACTCACCATCATTTAGTGTACATCCTGATAAACAAATATATAAGTGCTTTTCTTGTGGAGAGAGTGGAAATGTTATTACTTTTGTACAAAAGTATGAAGGGTTGTCATTTATAGATGCTTTAAAGAAACTTGCTGATAGAGCAGGTATTAAATTAGATGTATCGGAACCTAAGAAAACAACTGCTTATGATAAGTATTATGAAATCAATGATACAGTACTTAAATATTATAAAAATAATTTATTATCTAAAGATGGTAAGAAAGCAATGGAATATTTAAGTAATAGGGGACTAGATAAAGACTTAATTAATGAATTTAATATTGGACTTGCTACTGATAATAAATTAACTGAAATATTATCTAAAAAGTATTCTGAAGCTGATTTATTACAAATGGATATTTGTAAAGAATTTGATTCTAAGTTATATGATACTTTTCAAAATAGAATTATATTTCCAATATTAGATGAGAAAAATAAAGTTATAGCTTTTAGTGGAAGAAAATATTTACCTGATGATGATAGTCCTGCTAAATATGTTAATTCTAAAGAAACAAAAATATTTATTAAAAGTAACGTGTTATATAACATAAATAATGCTTTACCATTCATTAAGAAATCTAAAGAGATAATGATATGTGAAGGATTTATGGATGTTATAAGAGCATCATCAATTGGCTATAAGAATGCTGTTGGCTTGATGAGTACTGCTTTTACTAAAGAACATCTTGAAAAAATAATTAAACTAAAATGCAAAGTAGTATTAAATCTAGATCAAGATGAAGCTGGAGTAGAAGGCACTATTAAAATAGGAGACATACTTCAAGCAAATAATATTGAATCAACAGTTATAGTATTTGATGATTATAAAGATTGTGATGAATATATAGTTCATAAAGGAAAAGAAGCATTTGATAATGCTTATAAGAATAGAATATCTTTCATAGATTTTAAACTTAATTATTTAAAATCAAATAAAAATATGAAAGATTCAGTAGAAGTAAGTGAATATATAAATGAAGCAATTGAATCATTAAATAAATTAGATGATGAAATATTAAAAGAATTAAAAATAAAAGAATTATCAAATGAATTTGATATAGATGAATCAGTTATTAAAAATAAATTAGTTAAAACTGATAATAAAGTTATTAAAACTGTAGAAGAAGTAAAAGAAATTAAAAAACCTAGATATGATAAATATGATATTAGTGAAATAAGAATATTATATTTAATGCTTCATAATGATGATGTAATACTTCATTTTGAAAATAGATTAGGTTATTTAATAAATGAAGATAGAGCTTCATTTGCATATAAAATATTAGAATTTAGAAATAATTATGGATATTTTGATTATGGAGATTTTATTGATTATATAGCAGAAGATGAAAAATCACTTGAAACTTTAAAAGAAATTAATAGATATCATAATGAGGATGAATATACTGATAAAGAATTGGATGCTTATTTTGACACTATTAAAAAACATACTATTAAAGCAAGAGTAGATAAACTAAAAAGCCAAATGGCTAATACATTAGATATTAATAAAAAGATAGAAATAGCTAAAAAGATAGAGAATATAAATAAGGAAGTGTTGAAATGGTAAACAATATTAAATCTTTTGATGAAAGAATAGAAGAATTAGTTAAAACTGGAAAAGAACAAGGTTATTTAACTTATGAGCAAATTGCTAAGAAAACTCTAGATTTAGATTTAGATAGTAATGCATTAGATGAGTTATATAATGTACTTACTGAAAATAAAATTGAAGTAAGAGCAGAAGATGAAGAAGATGCTGGTGGAGAAATAGATCTTAAAGATGAAATTATTATTGATGATGTACCTGATGAAAGTAAAGATATGTCAGTTAATGATAATGTAAGAATGTATCTTAAAGAAATAGGTAAAATAAGCCTTCTTACTTTAGAAGAAGAACAAGAATTATCTAAAAGAGTAGCAAATGGTGATGAACATGCTAAAAATCTACTTGCTGAATCTAACTTACGTTTAGTTGTTTCTATTGCTAAGAGATATGTAGGTAGAGGTTTATTATTCTTAGATTTAATTCAAGAAGGAAATATTGGATTAATGAAAGCTGTTTAAAAGTTTGATTAGGATAAAGGGTATAAATTTTCTACATATGCTACATGGTGGATTAGACAAGCTATTACAAGAGCAATAGCAGACCAAGCTAAAACAATAAGAGTACCAGTTCATATGGTTGAAACTATTAATAAATTAAAGAGAGTTCAAAGACAATTAACTCTAGAACTTAATCGTGAACCTACAGAGGAAGAATTAGCTAAAAAAATGCATATATCTCCCGATAAAGTAAGAGAAGTTATCAAAATTGCCCAAGAACCAGTATCTCTAGAAACACCAATTGGTGAAGAAGACGATTCTCATTTAGGAGATTTTGTTAAAGATGAACGAACAATGTCTCCAGAAGAATATACCATTCATGAAATGCTTAAAAATGAGATATCTGATGTCTTACTTACGCTAACAGAAAGAGAAGAACAAGTGTTGAGACTACGTTTTGGTTTGGATGATGGATCATGTAAAACTCTTGAAGAAGTAGGGCAAATGTTTGGCGTTACACGTGAAAGAATTAGACAGATTGAAGCAAAAGCTTTAAGAAAATTACGTCATCCATCAAGAAGTAGAAAATTAAAGGATTTTTTGAATGAATAAAATATCCAAAAGACTAGAAATAATATCTAGTCTTGTTTCAGATAATAGTGTTATTGGAGATATTGGATGTGATCACGGACTATTAGATATTTATCTATATCAAAATAAAAAGAACATTGAAATAGTAGCTTCTGATATCAACAAGAAAGCCTTAGAAAATGCTATTAATAATATCAAAGAAGTAGGATTAAGTGATAAGATAGATATTAGATTAGGTAACGGATTAGATCCCTATAAAGTAAATGAAATAAATACTTTGATAATGGCTGGTATGGGTACCTATACAATAATAGATATTTTAAAAAATAATTTAGATAAAATAAAAAATGTTAAACAAATAATTGTTCAAAGTAACACTAAAATAGATTTGTTAAGAAAACAAATAATCAAGTTAAATTACTATATTGATAATGAAATTATGCTACTAGAAAAAGGTATCTATTATACAATTATTAGTTTCAAAAAAGGTAAGAAAAAATATCGAAAACATGAACTATATTTTGGACCAATATTATTAAAAGAGAATAATGAAACATTTACTGATTATTTTAATAAAGAATATAAAAGATTATTAGATATACAGAGATCTTTACCTAAGAATAAAATATTAGAAAGAATTAAAATAAAAAAGATATTAAATTTATATAAACACATTTAATATCTTTTTCTTATTTTCAAATATAAAATATTTTGATATAATTATAATGGATGGTAATTATGGATTATAGTATTAAAATAGATAAATTTGAAGGGCCTCTAGATTTGCTGCTGCATCTTATTAAAGAAAAAAATATAGATATATATGATATATCCATAAATGATATAACTAAAGAATATATGGATTATCTAAATAAGATGGAAGAATTAAATATTAATATCGCATCTAATTATTTAGTTATGGCAGCAGAATTAATGGAAATTAAATCAAAATCATTACTTCCTCATAGTGAAGAAGATAATTCTTCCGAAGAAGAAGTCAGTAGAGAAAATTTAATTAATAGATTAATAGAGTATAAAAAATATAAGGAAATGATGCCGTTATTTAGAAATATGGAACAAGATAGAAAGAACATTTATATTAAAAGTCCTTCAAATATAAATGAATACTATGAAGAAAATGTTCTAAAAAATAGAGAAGATGTTAATTTACTAGTTGAAGCTTTTAAAAAATATTTAGATAGAATTGAAAAAGAAAAACCTGTTACTACTAAAATAGTAACTAAAGAATATAGTATTAGTGATAGAAAGAAAAGTATTAAAAACATCTTAAGAGAAAAAAAACAAGTTACATTTAAAGAGTTATTTAATGAATATAATGTTAGTTTTGTAGTAGTGACTTTCTTATCTGTTTTAGAAATGGTTAAAGATAGAGAAGTAAGTATAGTACAAGATAGAAATTTTTCTGATATAGTTATTAAAAGCATTAAATAAATACATTTGTTTGTATTTGCCGTTGACAATATATTTATCTCTTTGATATAATTAAATAGGAAGGATCAAAGAAAGAGGGAATTAATGAAACAAGAACAAATGCATTTAGTGAATAAAATATTTAATAATGAAATTATTAGAACAGTATGGGATAAAGACAAGGAAAAGTATTATGTTAGTGTGGTAGATATCGTTGGTGTGATTGCTGAAAGTGATAATCCAAGAAACTATTGGAAAGTACTGAAACATCGCTTAAAAAAAGAAGGCAACGAGTCGGTTACAAATTGTAACCAACTGAAATTAAAATCATCGGACGGTAAGTATTATAATACTGATGTATGCGATATTGATTGATAAAGAAAAAATAGAAATGAAATAGTAGGTGTTAAATATGGAAGGTGTTATTGAAGCGTTACTTTATGTTTGTGGTGATGAAGGTCTTACCTTGGAAGAACTATCTGATATTATAGATAAACCGCTAGAAGAATGTAAAGAAATGATATTAAAATTAAAAGAAAAATATATTGAGGAAGATAGAGGACTTCGAATAAATTACTTAGGAAATAGTTTTAAATTAACAACAAAAGAAGAATATAGTGAATATTTTAAGAAGTTAGTAGAATCACCAAGAAATAATACTTTATCTGATCAGGCACTAGAAACCCTAGCTATTATTGCTTATAATGAACCAATCACAAGAGTAATGGTTGATGAAATGAGGGGTGTAGATTCTGTTTATATAATGAGAAGACTCCTTGCAAGGGGATTAATTAAAGAATGTGGTAAAAGTGATATGCCTGGAAAACCGACATTGTATAAAACTACAGATCTTTTCTTAGATTACTTTAATTTAGCTAGTAAAGATGAACTTCCTAAGATCGAAATAAGTGAAGAAGAAGTCCAAGAAAAGGATTTATATACATCCAATTATAAGGAATAGGAGAGCATTATGAATATATTAGAAATTATTAATAAAAAAGTTCATAAAGAAGAACTTAATTATGAGGAATTAAAATATGTCATTAATGGATATTTAAATGGCAATATAAAGGATTATCAAATGTCATCATTATTAATGGCAATCCTTTTAAACGATATGACTAGCAAAGAGATAATCTATCTAACTAATTTAATGGCTAATAGTGGAGATAAATTAGATTTAAGTGTTTTGGGTGATAATGTTGTAGATAAACATTCTACTGGTGGAGTGGGAGATAAAACAACATTAATTATTGCTCCATTGGTTGCTGCTTGTGGTGTTAAAGTGGCCAAAATGAGTGGAAGAGGGCTAGGACATACAGGTGGCACTATTGATAAGTTAGAATCTATTCCTGGATTTAATGTTAATCTTTCTGAAGATGAATTCTTAGAAGAAGTAAAAAAAATAGGCCTAGCTATTACTAGCCAAACCAAAGAGGTGGCCATAGCTGATAAGAAGATATATGCTTTAAGGGACGTAACTGGTACAGTGGAATCTATTCCTCTAATAGCATCTTCAATTATGAGTAAAAAAATTGCCTTAGGAGCTAAAAAATTAGTCTTAGATGTTAAAGTAGGTAATGGAGCATTAATTAAAACTAAAGAAGATGCTATAAGACTAAGTAAGCTTATGATTAATATTGGTAAAAAGAATGATATTGATGTAATTTGCTTACTAACAAATATGAATATCCCTCTAGGAGATAATATTGGTAATTCACTAGAAGTTATGGAAGCTATCGAAATACTTCAAAACAAAAAGAATAATAATTTAAGAGAACTATGCATATCTCTAGCATCTTATATGGTTATGTTAGGTAAAAATATTGATTATAATGACGCTAAAAACAGGGTATTAGAAAACTTATTAAATGGTAATGCTTATTATAAATTCTTAGAAATGATAAAGTATCAAGGAGGAGATATAACATTATTACCTAGAAGTAAGTATGTATATAATATTAAAAGTAATAAACATGGCTATTTAACTAATATTGATGCTTATAAATTGGGAGTATTATCTATGTCATTAGGAGCAGGAAGAAAAAATAAAGAAGATAAAATTAATTATGGAGCAGGTATTATACTAAAAAAACATCTTCATGATTATATAGAACATGGAGATGTATTAATGGAAGTACATACCGATTTAGAACTTTCTGATATTGATAATACTATTTTTGAAATAAGTACTGAAGATAGAAAACCTGATAAATTAATATATGAAGTAATTAGTGCTAACTAGAAGATTAAAAAATCTTCTTTTTTTATAAAAAAATAAAGGGATATTCATATTTTTTGCGAAATATATATAAAGGAGTAAAAATATGAGTGAAGTAATAGAAAAAATGAAAATAGAAGATATGATATATGAGATAAGAGGAAAACAGGTTATATTAAATCCCAATTTGGCTCAATAATATAAATGTAAGAATGGTCCAAAAGAGATTAATCAAACTGTAAAAAACAACATAGAAAAGTTTCTGAGTAGATATTGTTTTAGAATTGATGAAGAAGAATACAAATCTTTGAAGTCAAAAGTTTTGACTTCAAAAAGTAGAATAAGAAAATTACCTTATGTTTTTACAGAACAAGGAGTTGCAATGTAGCAACTATTTTAAGTATAAAAAGTGTCTAATATAACAATTTTTTATTCAGTTATTATATATATTTGTTATAATAAATTAGAAGGATTTGGTAGTATGCAAGATAAACTAGAAAAATTACTAAAGAAAATAGATTTTGATACCGATAAGTTTAACTATTTTGATAATGCTTCCATTAACAAAATAGTGGTATATGATAACAACAAAATGTATGAATTTATAATCAATACCAAAGAAATACTTGATATAGATATCTATAATTTATTGTTAGAAAAGTTAAATAATAACTTTAAAAATTCTAAACTTATAATTAATGCTAATAATATAGATAATAATAAATTAATTGACGCTGTTAAAAATATTATTAGTAATGAAACTGATAAATATAAAATATTCTTAGACAGAGAGATTAGTATCGATAATACTACCATCAATATAGATGCTTATAACAAAGTAGAATGTACAGATTTAATCCAAATTAAAAATAAGATTGTTGAAAAATTGTTGTGCTACGGATTTAAAGATGTTAATCTTAACATTAATTTGACAGAAAATGGCAATCAAGATTTAATCGTCCAAATAGAATCTGAAAAGATAGCTAATGTTAGTCAAAAACACACAGTAGATAAAAAAGATGAAACAAATAATATAGATAAGAAACCCAACTATAGGGCTAAAAAAAGTAAAGAAATAACTTTGATAAAAGATATTATGTATGAAGTAGATAATATTAATATCAAGGGAGAAATATTCGGAATAGATTATTTTGAATCTAAAAGTGGTTATAAAATCATTACTTTAAAAGTTACTGATTATACTGATAGTATTTATGTAAAAATGTTTACTAAAGACGATAAAGAATATGAATTAATTCAAGCATTATTAAAAGAGGGTAAATGCTATAATTTCTATGGTAAAGTATCAATGGATAAATTTGCTAACGAATTAGTATTTACAACAAGATATAAAGATATCGAAGAAACAGAATCATTGCCTAAAGAGATAATCGTAGATGATAGTGAAGTAAAAAGAGTAGAATTACATGCTCATACAATGATGAGCCAAATGGATGGTATTACAAAGTTAGACTTAGGAAAACATACGTGTGAATTAGTTAGCAAAGCAATAGATATGGGATATCGTGGAGTTGCTATAACAGATCACAATGGTTGCCAAGCTTTCCCGATAGCCTATGGAATAATATCTGGATATAATAAAAAAATTGAAGATCCCACTAAACATTTTAAAGGACTATATGGAACAGAACTAACCCTAGTCGATGATACAGTCAATATAGTAGTAAGACCTAGCAACGAATCACTATCAGAATCTATTTTTGTTGTATTTGATACTGAAACTACTGGTTTTAATGCTGGTGGTGGAGATCAAATGATAGAAATAGGAGCAGTTAAAATTAAAGGTGATGAAATCATTGATAGATTTGATGAACTTATAAATCCAGGAAGAAAATTACCTAAGAAAATTACCGAGTTAACTGCTATTACTGATGATATGTTAAGTGGATGTAGGAATGAAGAAGAAGTAACTAGATCATTCTTAGAATGGGTAGGCAACTTACCAATGGTTGCCCATAATGCTAAATTTGATATATCATTTCTAGAAATGTCTATGAAAAAATATAATTTAGGTGAATTTAAGAATACAGTTATTGATACTTTAGAGTTATCAAGGACTTTGGACCAAGGATTTTCAAGACATAGTCTATCAGCGTTAGTTAAAAGATATGAGGTACCTTTTGATGAAGAAAGCCATCATAGAGCAGATTATGATGCAGAAGGTACAGCATTAGTATTTAGTAAAATGGTTGATAAATTAATAAAACAAAATTATGAAAAAATTAGTGATTTAGACAAATTAGTTAGTCGTGATGAAATATATAAATTTGGTAGAACATATCATTTTAACGCCATTGCTGTAAATAAAACAGGACTAAAGAATCTATTTAAAATAATATCTTTAGCTAATACAGTATATCTATATAAAACACCTAGAATACTTAGAAGTGTTCTAAATGATTTAAGAGAAGGACTTCTCATTGGCAGTGGTTGTTATGAATCGGAAGTATTTATTGAGGCCAGAAGTAAAGAAGGGCAAGAACTCACTAATATAATTAACTTCTATGACTATGTAGAAGTACAACCAGTTGATGAATATTGTCATTTGATAGACACAAGTGATTTCCGAAATGAAGATGAAATTAGAGGGCATATTAGAAAGATAGTTAATGCTACAAAAGATGCTGGCAAGATAATGGTAGCTACCGGAGATGTCCATCACTTTTATAAAAGCGATAAGATATATCGTGAAATCATAATTAATCAAAAAGTACCTGGTGGAGGAAGACATCCTCTTGCGAAGAATGAAATTAAGCACATACCTTCACAACACTTTAGAACTACTAAAGAGATGCTGGATGATTTTGCCTTTTTAGGTGAAGAACTTGCTTATGAAATAGTAGTTACTAATACAAATAAAATACTTGATATGGTAGAGGAAATTGAAGTAATTATTGATACAGGTGGAATACCTTTTTCTCCAAGAGTAAAATCAGATGATGGCAAGAGTTACCTAGATTGCCCTAGAGTGGTAACAGATTTAGTCTATGATAAAGCCAAAGAATGGTATGGAGATAATTTACCACATAATATTGAAGAAAGAATAGCAAAAGAATTATATGGAGATATAATTTATAAAATATACTATGAAGAAGTAAATAATGATAACAAAGATATACTAGAAGAAGAAAAAAAAGATATAATATTCAAGAAAATACACGATATTGTAATATCTGGTTATGATAACGTTTACGAATTGGTTAAAAATTATGTCATCAAAAATTGGAATAGTGAAAATGATGGAGAACAAAATGAAAAGAGTATAGAAAAGAAAATAAAGAAGAGCCTTGGTGGTATTATAGGAGGAGGATTTGATCCGATATACTTAATTGCTCAAAGACTAGTTAAACACTCTAATGATGATGGATACTTAGTAGGTTCTCGTGGTAGTGTCGGCTCATCATTTGTGGCTACAATGATGGGGATTACGGAAGTTAATCCATTACCGGCTCACTATCGTTGCAAAACTTGTAAATTTAGTATATTTAAAGATAAAGATGGCAACGAATTAGGAGCAACGTATTCAAGTGGATTTGATTTACCTGATTTGGATTGTCCTAATTGTCATGCAAAGATGTATAAAGATGGCCAAGATATGCCATTTGCTACATTCTTAGGATTTAATGCTGATAAAGTACCAGATATAGATTTAAACTTTTCTGATTTAAATCAAGCATCAGCACACGAATACACTAAAGTTCTCTTTGGAGTAGACAATGTATATAGAGCTGGTACCATTGGTACAGTAGCGGATAAAACAGCTTATGGCTTTGTACAAGGATATTTTGAAGACAGGGGAATAACTAATAAAAGAAGTTGTGAAATAGAAAGATTAGCTTTAGGTTGTACAGGTGTCAAAAGAACTACCGGACAACATCCAGGTGGTATAGTCGTAGTACCTGATTATATGGATGTCTCTGATTTTACACCATTTCAATTTCCAGCAGATGATCCAAATAGTGCATGGAGAACAACGCATTTTGATTATCATGCTATTGATCAGGATTTATTAAAATTAGATATACTAGGACACTCTGACCCTACGCAATTAAGACTAATTCAAGACTTATCAAAAACTAATGTATCAGAAGTACCTTTAGATGATAAAGAAACAATGAGTATCTTTACAGGTCCAGAAGTTTTAGGAGTTACAAAGGAACAAATTATGTGTAACACTGGAACATTAGGTATACCTGAATTTGGGACACCATTTACAATCGGTATGGTTGAAGATACTAAACCTAAAACATTTGCTGAATTAGTTAAAATATCAGGACTTTCTCATGGTACTGACGTATGGTTAGGAAATGCTCAAGATTTAATTAAAAATAATGTTGTTCCATTCAAAGAAGTAATCGGATGCCGTGATGATATTATGGTATATTTGATGTATCACGGAGTGGAACCTATAAAAGCCTTTAAAATAATGGAATTTGTCCGTAAAGGAAAAGCTTCAAAAGATAAAGAAACATGGGCGGGTCATGTTAAAACTATGGAAGATGCTGGTATAGAAAAGTGGTTCATAGATTCATGCGCCAAGATAAAGTATATGTTCCCTAAGGCTCATGCTGCTGCCTACGTAATTAGTGCATTTAGAATAGCGTGGTATAAAGTACATATGCCTGCATATTATTATGCTTCTTGGTTTTCTACTAAGGCAACAGATTTTAATATTGAAGCAATGATAAAAGGATATGAATCCATTAAAGAAGTATTAATTGAAATAGCTAATAAAGGATATGATGCTACAAATAAAGAAGCCGGCGTATCTGAATGCCTTAAACTTGCCTTAGAAGCTACAGCTAGAGGAATTAAAATAGCCCCATTCGATTTATATAAAAGTAAAGGATTAGATTTCGATGTATTAGATGATAAAACGATTATTCCGCCATTTCGCTCGATAGACGGACTAGGGGATATAGTAGCTAAAAACATCGAAAATGAAGCAAAAAAGAATCCGTTTATATCTATTGAAGACTTTCAAAATAGATGTAAAGTATCACAAACATTGATAGACAAGATGAAGGTAATGGGAATATTTAATAACTTACCAGAGACTAGTCAGTTAACATTATTTTAAAAAAATAAAAAAAATGTAATTTTAGTATTGCTTTTTGAAAAGTTTTTTGCTAAGATTATATCATAAGGAGGATATAAAAAAATGGAAAATAAAAATGGAAGAGGAATATTTTTAGGAGTAGTTAGTGTTGCTACATTAATAGTAGCTATTATTGGTGCTACATTTGCATACTTCGTTGCAAGTACTGCTGGTAATAATGGAACAGTAGCAGCTAATTCAGTAAACTTAGCTGGTACACTAGACTTTCAAGAAACCCCTGCTATTAGAAATGACTTAATACCAGTAGCGGATAGTATTATGAGAGATTCATATGCTTTAGCATCTCCAAATACATGTACAGTTTTGTCAGCAGCAGGTGGTACTACTAGATATGGTGGATGTAGTACATATACATTTACAGTTACTAATACTGCAACAGTTGCACAAACTATATATATTAAGTTAACACCATCAACAAATACTTTCACTAACTTACACTATGCACTATTTACTGATGCTCCAGGTTCTGGTGGAACTGCTCCAGCTGCTCCAAGTATCACAGGACAACTTACATTAAATTCACAAACACCAATTGATTTAAAAACTGATACTTTAGCAGCAACAGGAGAAACTGGTGATAGTGTTACCTACACATTAGCAATCTGGATCCATGAAATTAGTGGTGATTCTAACCCAGCTAATGGCGGAGATCAAACTGCTGTAGATGCTGGTAAATCATTCACTGGTACTATTAATGTTTCATCTAGTGATGGATCAAGTTATATCACTGGTGTAATTACTCAGTCTTAATTTAGTATAAAAATTAATCACACATTTGTGTGATTTTTTTTATATTAATTCATTAATTAAATATTGAAAAAAAATAATATTTTTGTTATTATTATATATAGTAGGAGGAATTTAAATGGATGATGAGAAAAGAAAAAGATTGTTTGTAGCCTTTATAATCTTAGCATCAATTATTATGTTGTTTGCAGGAGTAACATTCTCTTATTTTTCAGCATATACTAGTAGTAATGAGAATGCAGTTTTCTTTGGAGCTGCTAAACTTGAATTGGGATTTTCTGAAGATACTTCTTTAATTAAAAGTAATTTAATTCCTTCTGAAGAAACATATGTAGATATTGCCAGTAAGAGGGTAGATAATAATGGTAATTTTTTAGTACCATATTTAGATAACGAAACAAATAAAATGGTTAATGCAGGAACAACTTGTATTGATGATCATTTATATGAAATTTGTAGTATGTATACATTCACAGTTTATAACGAAAGTACTGTTACAAATGTACCAATATATATATATCTTAAACCAAGTATTAATCAATTCCAAAATCTATATTTTAAAGTATTAGATAGTGAACTAGTCGAAGTAATATCTAAAACTAAATTGGAGTATAATGATACAGATTCTATTTCCTTATCAAATTTAAGTCAGACGCTTGAGAAAAGTATTGATAGTGAACATTTGACTTCAGTTACATATACAATAGTTTTTTGGATAGATGAAATACATGATGATCAAACAGTTGATGATTCTGGTAAATTATTTGCTTCGACAGTATATGTTAATTCATCTAATAATGATGGAAATGGACTAACTGCTGTAGTTTCACTTTCGGGTACCGAAGGATAAAGCCTTATGGCTTTTTTCTTTACAAAAAAATAAGTTAATGATACAATTAATTTGTTTTGGGAGTATATATTATGAAAGAATTAAAAGAGATAGAAAAGAGTATTCAAAAAAAATATCGTAAAGAAATTTTTGCTAAATTTGTTCACGCTATTAATGATTTTAATATGATAGAACCTAATGATAAGATAGCTGTTTGCATATCTGGTGGTAAAGATTCTTTCTTATTAGCAAAATGTATGCAAGAACTAAAAAGACATAATAAATTTAAATACGAATTAGAATTTATCATTATGAATCCAGGTTATAGTCAAGATAATCTAAACAAAATAAAAAAATTATCTGAATATTTAAATATACCAGTACATATTTTTGATTCTAACATTTTTGAAGTAGTTAAAGATAGTACGAATCCATGCTACTTATGTGCCAGAATGCGAAGGGGATATCTATATTCTAAGGCTCAAGAACTTGGATGTAATAAAATAGCACTAGGCCATCATTTTAATGATGTAATTGAAACAATTTTATTAAACGAGATTTATAATGGAGTATTCTCTGGTATGTTACCAATACTTCCCGCTGATCATTTTCCAGGTATGAAATTGATTAGGCCACTATTTTATGTAAAAGAAAAAGATATATTATCATGGGTAAAGTATACTGAATTAGAGTTTTTAGATTGTGCATGCAATGTTACTAAAAAAAATATTGGCAAGAGAAAAGAAATAAAGGAATTAGTATATGCATTAGTAGATATGTATGAAAATGCTGATATAAATATTATGAATTCAATGTTTAATGTTAATAAAAACACAACATTTGAAAAAGTTAATAAAGAATGAGAAATCATTCTTTTTATCTAGTTGTATAATAAATTTACTATTAGTAAATAAGTTTGACTGTAAGTTTTTAGTATGATAAAATTAATATGGAGGTAGTTTAAATGAAACTAAAAATAGGTGTTATATTTGGAGGAAAAAGTTTAGAACACGAAATATCAATCATTACAGCCTTACAAGCTATGGATCACATAGATAAAGATAAATATGAGGTTATACCTATTTATATAGCTAAAGATTTAACTTGGTATGCTTCTGGCTTACTAAGATATATTGATAGTTTTAATAATTATAATTTAATAGAAAAATATGCTACAAAAGTTAATTTAATAAATAAAAAAGGTAGATTTATCCTACAAACAACAGGATTATTCAAGAAAGAATATACAGAACTACATTTAGTTATCCCAATGGTTCATGGTAATGGTACTGAAGATGGTACAATACAAGGATATCTAAGAACTATAGGTATTCCTTATGTATCTAATAATATCTATTCCTCTGTTATTTGTCAGGATAAAGTATTTACTAAGCAATTATTAGATTATAATGAAATTCCAGTTGTAAAATATACTTGGTGTTTTGATAATGATTATAATAAAGATAAAGAAATAACTTTTAAAAATGTTGAAAAGTTAAAATATCCATTGATTATTAAACCTGCTACTTTAGGATCTAGTATAGGTATTCAAGTAGTCAATAGAGAGGAAGAATTAGATACTAAAATACTTGAAGCATTTAAGTATGATAGGAAAATTGTCATTGAAGAAAAAATATCTGATATTTGTGAATATAATATATCAATATTAAAAACTAATGATAGATTATTTACTTCTTCAATTGAAGAAATAACTACCACTTTAGACTATCGTAGTTTTGATGATAAATATAAATTAGATAATTATAAAAATGGCAATATTATAAGAAATTATCCAGCTGATATTAGTGAAAAGTTTAAAGATGAAATTATAGAATTGGCTAAAAAAACTACTAACTTACTTAATAATACAGGATTATGTACAATAGATTTTCTATATGATAAGAAAAAGAATAAACTATATGTTGATGAAATTAATAATATACCAGGATGCTTCTCACATCATCTATGGGAAGATGTAAATATATCATATTCAGAATTAATGACATTCTTGATAAATGATGCTATTAAAAATATGAATTGTGATAATAGTTTAATAGAATCTATAGATATGAATATACTAAAAGATTTAACACAAAAAGATTTAAAGGATATTAAATAATGTACGGTTATATTAAAGGCATAGTTAAAGATATAGAAAGTAATTACATAATATTAGATAATAACGATATTGGTTATTTAATATATGTACCATCACCATATAGTTATAAAATAGATGAAAAATATACTGTTTATTTATATACTTCTATTAGAGAAGATGAACATTCATTATATGGATTTAAAACAAAAGACGAATTGAATTTATTTTTGAAGTTAATTTCCGTTAAAGGATTAGGACCTAAGATGGCCTTACCTATACTAGCTGGTTCATCTATTGAGGGAGTACTTGATGCAATTGAAAGAGAAAACATTTTATATTTAAAAAAATTTCCTAAGATTGGTGATAAAGTTGCTAGGCAAATTATTCTTGATTTAAAGGGTAAATTAGCTAGTTCTAAGAATGATAGTGGTAAAAATGATAATGAAGAATTAATGGAAGCGCTTACTTCTTTAGGATACAAAAATGCTGATGTTAAGAAAGTAATTGATAAAGTAGATGATAGTTTAAGTATAGAAAATCAAATAAAAGAGGCATTAAAATTATTACTTAAGTAGGAGGATTTTATGCGTATAGGAATAGATATTGATGATACTATTACTGATTCATGGCCAACGTTATTACCACATTATGAAAAAGAATTTAATATACCAATAGAAGTTCTAAAAAATAGAATGCCATATTATTATTCCTTAGAAAATGAAATAACTATGGAAGAATATTTTAAGAGAGTAAAGGATATTAATAGAGATGTTATATTAAATATTCCATTAAAAAAAGATGCTTGTAAGTATATTAATAAATTAATGGAAGATGGAAATGAAATAGTTTTTATCACATCACGTGGATTTGATGAAAATTATGATCCTTATGGTATGACAGCAAAGTATTTAGAAGAACATAACATCGGATATACTAAATTAGTCATTAATGCTAAGGATAAATCTGTGGCTGCTATAGAAGAAAATATAGATTTATTTATAGATGATAGTTTAAAACATATTGGTAAAGTTTCTGAAAAAGGTATTCCTGCACTATTATTTGAAACAAATTACAATAGAAATGATAAATTATATAGACATGTAAAATCATGGAAAGAAATATATAACGTTATAAGGGGGATGAATGGTAATGAATGATAGATTATTATCTAGCGAATTTAAAGAAGAAGATAGAATAGAAAATATTCGCCCAGAAACATTAGATGAATATATTGGACAAAGCGAAGTAAAGGAAAATATAAGAGTATTCATTAAATCAGCTCTAATTAGAGGAGCATCCTTGGATCATGTGCTCTTATATGGTCCACCTGGTCTTGGTAAAACGACATTAGCATACATTATTGCTAATGAACTTGGTAGTAACATAAAGACTGCTTCTGGTCCTTCCATTGAAAAGAGTGGTGACCTAGCGGCTATACTTTCAACTTTAGAACCTCATGATGTATTATTCATTGATGAAATACATCGTATGCCTAGGTATATTGAAGAAATATTATATCCAGCTATGGAAGATAATTATATTGATATAGTTATAGGTGGAGAAGGTGCTAGTAGAAATATTAAAATAGATTTACCACCATTTACTTTAGTAGGAGCCACAACAAGAGCAGGAGATTTATCTAGTCCACTTCGTGATAGATTTGGTATTATTGCCAAATTAAATTATTATACCGAGGATGAATTATATCAAATAGTACAAAGAACATCTAGAGTACTAGATATGCCAATATCAGAAAGTGCCGCTTATGAACTAGCTAAAAGAAGTAGGGGTACTCCTAGAATAGTTAATAGATTGTTTAAAAGAGTAAGAGACTTCGCTTTGGTAGAAGGAAAAGATACAATTGATGTGTCTGTCTTAGAAAAAGCTTTGGATAGATTAAAGGTTGATAAACAAGGGTTAGATGAAACAGACTATAATTTACTTATGTCTATTATAGAGAAGTTTAATGGAGGACCGGTTGGTATTGAAGCGTTAGCTTCTTCAATTGGAGAAGAAGTTAGTACTATTGAAGATGTTTATGAGCCATATTTACTTCAAAATGGATATATAAAAAGAACTCCAAGAGGTAGAATGGTTACAGATAAAACTTGGGAATATTTAAAAAAAGAAAAAAGATAAAATACAAGAAATGTAATTCTTGTATTTTTATTTTAAATGTTATATACTTATTGTAGGTGATAGAATGAAGTTAAATAAAAAAGGTTTTACCTTAATAGAATTACTTTCAATTATAGTAATATTAGGCTTAGTTACAGGTATAACTATTACATCTGTATTAGGAGTGTTGAGTAATGCTAAGAGTAAGTCTAAAAAATTAACAATTAGAAATTTGGAAAGCCAAGCTGAAAAATACGTATATGAAGGATTTGGAAGCCAAATATGGATTGCTGATTCTGATACTACTGAATATCAATGTGTTACAGTGAAAGATTTAATTGATGCTGGATATTTTAAATCAACTATCATTAAAGATAATCCTGAGATAACTAGTAATACCCCAATTAAATTAACGAGAGATAGAAATAATAAAGCAATCACAACAAGTAAACTAGATTTAAACGGTTATAATACTAATGAATGTAACCAAATTGCTGATTCAGTTTATAGTAAAATTAGTTGTGATGTTACTCCAAAAGGATGGGCTAAAAAAAAGACCTTAACACTAATATATAATAATTCACCAATAGGTGCAAATCACACTATTGAGAATAGATTTAGAGTATTAAATAATAGCTTACAATTTTCAGGTGTGCAAGGAGCAAATTTAGTAAATAATGAATATATTGTTAACAATGGTCAAAATGGTTTGACTCCTAAAATATCTAATATAACTACTAATGGTAGTATCTATGCCAACACATTATACGATGGAGTACAAATAGGCAGTCTAGTATGTATAGTAAATGAAATAGATAATACTGCACCAGAGATAGCAATATCAGTTTTGGATCAAAAAGTATCTTGTGTAATTACCGATAGTGAAAGTAAAATAGCAGGATATAAACTTTGCTTACAAGGAAGTTGCCCTCAAAATTATGCTACAGTTAATCCAACAGTTGGTAAGAAAATAGTAACACAAGAACAAGCCTCTGTAGGAAAATGGGAGTGTCATGGAATAGATGCTGCAGGTAATACTGCCTCATCAGTAGCAGAAGTTCAAAGCGCATTTGATTTTAAAATGGAGTTTAATGCTAACATAGATGGTGCTCCATATGATGGAACAGAGTGGACAAATGAAGACGTAACCTTGGTGGGAACAATACAAACAAATTCTGAAGATGTTAAATATTATATAAGTGATGAGGGGACATCACCAGATGCTAGCGAATGGATAAATTATACCGATGTTGTTGAATACACAATTACAGAAACAACAGGCGAGAGTATTTATTACTTCCACGTTCAATATAAAGATGGCTCCGGAGAATATCAAACTACATATAAACAATTAAGTGTTCAAGTTGATAAAACACAGCCAGTAAGTACAAGTGGTATATACCATAACGAATATAATAATCAAATACAATGTCAAATTACAGATCTTGATAGTGGACCAAAAGAATACAAATTATGTAAGGGATCTACCAATTGTAATTATTCTCCAATAAAACAATCTGGGAATGTATATTATGGTTCAGCTAGTTTTGCCTATGGTACATGGTATTGCCAAGGAAGAGATTACGCTGGTAACGAATCACAAGTATATTCATATACATTCAATGCACCTGCTTCAAGTAATCCAGGCTCAAGCAGTCCTTCTCAAAGCAACCCAGGATCTAGTAATCCGGGCTCTAGTAATAGTGGTGGTACTAAATTATATAGACAGTATTGTTCAGTATACCATGAATACTGTTCAATTGCAGTGCCTTCTGATTTATGGACACCTCTTTGGAGTTGCCAACCAAAAGCAGGAGTAGATGTATATTGTACCTATTCTGGTGCTGATAGAAGACATTATTCATTCCCAATTAGTTTAACAGATATTAATAATACTAGGAAAAGATGTGCTGAAATAGATGCAACAGCCCCTAATACTGGATATAGTCCACGTATAAGAGCGCAAAAAGCATTAGAAAGTGATATTTCTTGCACAGGTACTTCATGCCTAGGTTCACCAACAACTGCCATCAGAAACATATCTAGAGAACATGCATTTGCTGCTACTTTGGGTCAGGAGATAAAACATGTTAATTATTTCTGCAAAACCTGGGGTGCTAAAACATCTACAGTATGTACTCAGACAGAAATTAATAATGGTGTAAACCAAAATAGTTCTGGCTGGTTCAGATGTGTAAAAAAATAAGCTAATAAAAAATCTACACGATTGTGTAGATTTTTTTATATTAAAATTGTCTATATAATCCAATTGCTTTACCTAGTATAGTTACATTTGGTAAAATGATTGGCTCCATAAAATCATTTTCTGGTTGAAGACGAATATATCCATCTTCCTTGTAGAATGTTTTTAATGTTACTTCATTATCATCGTTCATAGCAGCTACTATTTCACCATTATGAGCAGTATTACATCTTTCTATAATTACTATATCTCCAGAATAAATTCCTTTATTTATCATAGATTCACCATCTACCTTTAAAGTGAATACTTCTTTCTTATGAGGTATTAAATAAGTAGGTAAGGCAAAGAATTCATTTGGCATTTCAATTGCTTCAATAGGAGAACCAGCTGTTATTTTACCCAATAATGGTACATTAACAACATCCTTATTCTTTTCATCATATTCATTATCTACTAATAACTCTAATGTCCTATTTCCGTTATCACATCTTTTTAAATAACCTTTATCTACTAAGTTATTAACGTGTACATGCACAGTAGCAGGGCTAGATAAATTAATAGCACGGCATATTTCTCTTATAGATGGAGGAAATTTATATTCAGCTTGATATTTTTTTATATAATCTAAAACTTCTAATTGTTTCTTTGTTAATTTTTCTTCTTTTTTTCGCATAGATTATCTCCTTTCAATAGTATCTTAACACATCAAATGTAAAATGTCAAACATTTGTTTAATTTTTTCTAAAAAAGTATTGACACGAACATACGTATGTTATAAAATGATATCAGAAAGGGTGATTTGAATGAAATTTTTAAAAAAGAATAAAGGAGCAATCATATTATATTTAGTAATTATGATATCTTCATTAATACTAATGAATGATGTTAATAAAGAAAAAGATTATATGAATAATACTTATGTTATGGATGTTAGGAATAATTAAAAATACATATCAAACTAGTAGACCTTGATATGTATTTCTTTTTTTCATCTCTTTATCAATATCATTTAATAGTTGGCATTTTTGAAGTAACCATTTAGGTTCTATTAAGTCTTTCTTATCTGGATCAGATGTTATTCTATTTATGACTATTTCACTTCTTAATAGTTCTAACTGTTTTATAACTATATCTATATATTCTTCTTTAGTTAGAATATGAAATTTTTCTTTTTCATACATATCTGCCATTTTAGTCCCTTTAATGATATGTAACATATGTATTTTGATACCTTGAATATCTAATTTATTTAAATGTTTAACTGTATCTATCATCATTTGTTTATTTTCGTTGGGAAGACCATTAATAATATGTACAACAACATTTATATTATTATCTCTTAATTTTTTTACGCATTTATCAAAACAATTTAAATCATGACCAC
>JAEEGL011873264.1_pt1 | contig 24643 bp, 16 predicted proteins | sample 9134231 | NCBI WGS metagenome assembly JAEEGL01 (sample SAMN16246548, study PRJNA631951) | gut metagenome | biome: gut microbiome; feature: rumen; material: fiber-attached | host: Bos | place: Iran: Karaj | collected 2018-10
AAAGTATACTATACTATACTATTTTGCAAGCAAAAAATTCCTAAAGTTTTGGGTGGAGTAAAGGAGTGGATTTTACCTTGGGATTCGGAAATAAAAAAATCCCCACCAAACGGTGGGGTGGTTTTATTCAACAAAGGTTTTAAGTTTTTTGGCACGGGTTGGGTGCTTTAACTTACGTAATGCCTTTGCCTCAATCTGACGAATACGTTCACGGGTAACGCTGAATTGTTTACCAACTTCCTCAAGTGTATGGTCGCTGTTCATACCAATACCAAAACGCATACGAAGAACACGTTCTTCACGTGGGGTCAATGTCGACAATACCTGTGATGTAATTTCACGAAGATTACTGTTAACAACAGCATCAAGTGGTTTAACCACATTTTTATCTTCAAGAAAATCACGAAATGAACTATCCTCATCATCACCAACAGGTGTTTCAAGAGAAATAGGTGATTTTGCAATACGAAGAACCTTTCTTATCCTATCAATAGGCATACCAATCTTTTTTGCCAATTCCTCAGGTGTTGGTTCACGACCCATATCCTGCATCATAACGCGGGATGTTTTCTTTAACTTTGTAATAGTTTCAATCATATGAACAGGAATACGAATAGTCCTTGCCTGATCAGCAATAGAACGTGTGATTGCCTGTCTTATCCACCATGTCGCATAGGTAGAGAATTTATAACCACGACGATATTCGAATTTATCAACCGCCTTCATAAGACCAATGTTTCCTTCTTGAACAAGGTCAAGGAATTGAAGTCCACGATTTGTATATTTTTTTGCAATGGAAATAACCAAACGAAGATTAGCTTCTATCATTTCCTTTTTTGCAGTGGATTCAAAACGTTCACCCTTTCTTACAACTTCTACAACAGTTTTGTATTCCTTTAGTGGAAGACCAGTTTCGTTTTCAATTGCCTGCATTTCATTTTTTATGCGGTTTATTTCGTCAATGTGAACAGTTGTGAATCGTTTCCAATCCTTTGATGTGATTTTTGAAATTTTTCTGATCCAAGCATCAGTAAGACCAGATTCTCTGTATTTTTCAAGGAAATCATCACGTTTAATTCTTGAATTTTCAGCAAGACGTAAAAGGCGACCCTCTAATGTCAAAAGCTTTCTGTTTTTGTCAGTCATTTCATCAAGAAGTTCAGTAATTCTTGCATCATTAAGTTTTATGATTGACATATAAGAAACAAGTTCAAAGTAAAGTTTTGAATGCTTTTCTTTAAATGTTGCCAAGTTAGTTTTGGTTTTTGTATTTTCCTGTTTTTCTTCTAATTTTCTTAACTTTGTATAAACTTTTTTAATATTTTCAAATGTTTCAACAACAGTTGGGCGTAATGATTCTTCCATTGCTGTTACTGGGACTTGTGAACTGTCTTCGTATAAATCAGTTTCATCAAGGTTTTCATCATCCAAATCATCAATGTCATCAGAATCTTCTTCTTGTGCTTCAAGTTCTTCTTCGGAAAATTCCTTGTCTATAAAAACATCACCATACATTAAATCAAGGTTTATAATATCACGAAGTTGGATTTCTTCTTTTAAAAGACTGTTATACCAATCAAGAATCTTTTTAACAGTCATAGGGCTGTCGCAAAGACCTTCTATCATAAGCTTTCTTCCAGCTTCAATTCTTTTTGCAATAGCGATTTCACCAGCACGAGAGAAAAGTTCAATGGAACCCATAGCACGAAGATAATTTCTTACAGGATCGCTACTTCTGCTTTCTGTGAATTTGATTTCATCGTCATCTTCTTGATGAGATGAAAGAAATTCCTGCATAGCATTTGAATTTTCGGATTCCTTTAAATCGTCATCATCATCTTCTTCGGTTTCATCATCTTCTGCAGAAGAATAATTTCTGGTTTCTTTTTCATCATCACCAATGGAAAGTTCTTCACCTTCGTCATATTCTTCTTTTACATTTACGCCAATTTCAGAAATACGAATAAGGGCATCTTCGGCTTCCTCTGATGAAAGACCGTCCATACGGCATGCCTGTTCAACCATAAATTTTGATACGATACCAGTCTTTTGGGCATGTTTAATAAGTTTTTGGAGGTTTTCTGGTAATTCAGAAAGTAAAAATTCGGTTGCCATATCTTCTGGAGACATAGAATCCTTGTTATTTAAAAAAGCTGCATTTGACAATTTATCAGAAGCAACTTTGTTATCATTTTTTCTAACAGATTTTTTCTTAAAGAACACAATAAACACCACAAGTTAAAAGGTTAAAGGGAAAACGCGTTTTCATTTGTTCTTTCTAAAACTTTTTATGACAAAAGTCAATTTATTTTAGGAAAAACAACTATTTTTCTTCTTCAAAAGCTTCTTTTTTTGCTTTTTTTTCTGCTTTTTTAGCTAAAGCTTCCATTTTTTTTCTTGCAGATTCTGCTTTCTTTTCAGCATCAGCAATAGCTTTTGTTAAATCAAATTCGGAACAAATTCCCAAAAGCACAGGATTTCTTGGTTGAATTTCAGCAATGCTTTTATGAGTTCTGTCACGAATTGCCTGAATCGTTGATTTAGTAGTTCTTACAAGCTTACAAATTTGTGCATCTGTAATATTTGGATGATTTTTGATAAGCCATAAAATTGCATCAGGGCGATTTTGTCTGTGTGCCATTGGCGTATATCTTGACTTTACATCACGGCTTTTGTTAATAAATTCCTCTGATGTTTTGTTAAGTGAAAGTCTTGCATTTGGATCCTTTTCACATTTTTCAATATCTTCCTTTGTAAGCATACCATTAAGAATAGGACTTGTTCCAACGATGTATTCTGTAATTTCACGATCAGCCAAAGCCTGAACTTCAAGAACGTGCATACCACAGAAATCGGCAATTTGTTCAAATGTTAAAGCAGTATTATCAATTAACCATACGGCTGTTGCTTTAGGCATTAAAATTTTTCCAATCATATTAAGCTCCTATAAATTTTAGGGTAAAACTACCTATTTATTAAAAATTAATACAGTTTTATACTTATTTTTACAAATTTTCAAGTATTTATTAAAAAAAATGGCAAAATAATTATTTTAATTGATTAAAAGTTAAAAAAATGATATAATGCTTAGTATAGAAAGGAAAAATATGAAAAAATTACAAAAATTTTTCATTGTTGGAGTAGGAGTTTTTAGTTGCTTTTCTTTGAAAGATGCTTTTTCTAGAGATACAAAGCGTCATTCAAAGATTATAAGTGCTACTAATGCACGGGGATCTGCTGGTTTGGTGGCAAATAAAAAATCTGATAATTTGAGATGCGGTCAAAATGCTAGACCTAATGCAAATGGTTCAGCATGTGAATGTTTGGATGCAGAAAATTATGTTATAAATACATCCAATCCTACTGAATGTTTTCAAAAAACTGATCCTATTATTATTGCTCAGAAAAAAGCCTGTGGAAGCGTTTTTTTGAATGCTGTTAATCAGATTTGTGATTTGTCATCTAAGAACAATGGGCTTTCTGATGATGGTAGTATAAAATGTTATGATGCAAATGATTTATTTTTAAAATTTGATACATCTGGTTTAATTGTTTATATAGATGGGGCTCAATATCTTTACGATAAGGCTTGTTACATCTATACAGAAGATTTTGCAAAAATTGCTGCGGGGGATTATTCAATCGTTGGTTTAAATTCTCCTAATTGCAAGCTTAAACGTGTTGTGGCGGAGGCATCAAATGAATGTTTTCAGACAGTGCTTGCCAGTGGAAAAACAATTGGTGCAACAAAATCTATTTCTGCGGATTTGCAAAGAATTTGTGGATATACAGGTCTTCATTTAAAATGGTCAAAATTGTTTGGTGAAGATAGAGATAGTTCAAAAGTTGATTTTCCAAGAAATATTCCGGATTTATATTTAAATGCAGGAAAGTTAAGTGCTGCTGATGGGGTGGAATTGGTTGGAAATTTATTGGATGGAAAATTAACGGATAAATCCAATACTTGGGAAAGGGATATTACTCAAATTTTAAATTCTCATTTGAACGATGTAGGGGCTGCATGTGGAAAAGAATATGAAATTTCAAAGCATGATACTAATATCCAAATTTCTGATGAAAAATCTTCGCTTGGTCGTGCGGTTGAAGAAAAGGGATCGTTGAAGGGTGCTCAGGATTGGGCTATGATGCAGGCAAGTGTATTTATTGGTGAAGACAAGGCTAATAGTATAAAGAAAAAGGGAGCTTTTGGTTCTGATAGTTCAGTAGATTCATCTGTCGGAATTGTAAAGGTGAAGGATTTTGATAGTATTAAATATGATAAAGATTTCGAATTGGGTGGAATGTTTGTTTTGTTAAGTGATAAGGAATATTCAATTATTGATGTGAAGAAAGATTCTGTTAAGGATGAATTAACTTATACGTTTGTTGAATATAGTGATAAAATCGATTTATCAAAGGATGCTCTTAAGGCTATTGTTGGTAAAGAACAGAAAAAATTATCCCCTGTTGAAGGAATAATAAATAAAAATAATTAAGGAGAATAAAAATGAATAAAAAAGTAATTGCGTTATTTGGACTTGCTGCTTTGGTTTCTCAAGGCGCAGATGCAGGAAGAAGAAATGCTCTTCGTTCAAGTGCAGATACTATTAATGTAAGGGGAACAACTACTTCTATAAATGCAAGTGTTTCTGATACAACAAAAACATCATCTGATTATACAAAAGTTGCTGCTATAACTGATGCTGTTGCAAAAAGAAAATGCGAAGGAATGGTTGTGGATGCCCTTAAATCTTATTGTGGTAAAAATAAATGTAAAAGTTCTGCTGAAGCATATGCAAAAATTACTCTTCCAACAGATACAAGTAATATAAATGAAGTTTATTGTGCAAACTTTATTGAAGATGCTGTGGAAAAAAATTGGAATACATATGATGCTTATGCTCTTAATGAAACAAAGAATTGTAATATAGCTTTGGCTCGTTCATTGGCTGCGGAAGCATGTTATAGATATGTTCTTACAAGCCAAAATGAAAAGGTTGTTATAACAAAGGAAAGCTTAAATGAATATTGTGGTCGTGATGCTGTAAGAAATCAATATTCTCAACTTTCAAATGGAGATGAAATTTCTGATAACGAAGTTGGTGATGATTTGACTGTTTATTTTTCAAAAGTTGGAAATATTGGTTGGTCAAATTTGGTTGCTTATACAAGACTTCTTGATGGTAAAATTGATTTTAAGACAACAGAATTTCCACGTGATTTGATACAACTTACAAATAGTTTGAAATCTCAAGGAAATATGATGTGTGGTGAAAAACATTATACCGAACTTTATGATGCAAATATTCAACTTATTGAAAAGAAAAGTTCTCTTGAAAGAAAGATTGAAAACGAAGGTATCCTTAAGGGTGGTAAGGAATGGGTTGTTGATCAAGTTGGCGTTTTTGCTGGTGAAGATTGGGCAACAAAAAAGGATGATTTAGCAAAAGAACCAGAAGCTAAAAAAGAATCTGTTGCTGAATAGATAATTGATAAATTTCTTTATGACTAACTCCCATCTGTAAAAAGGTGGGAGTTTTTAAATATTGCTTGCTCTTAGTTAAAAAAAATGATATAATTGTTGGTATGAAAAAGTTTTTAGTTGCATTATTGTTTTTCTTTTTTGCAAATTCAATTGTTGCACCGGTTTTTGCTGACTCTAATGTTAAAAAAATTGTGAAATTAAAAGTGGATTCATCAACAGAAAAAAGTCTTGGAAGAGCTGGAAAAGCATTTGAAGATGAATATTTAAAATTTTGTAAAGATTTTAAAGATAAAAATTTAGAATTATGTAAGGATGGCTTTTCTCAAAAATATCCAAATTCATCAAAAATAAAAACTGTTGAATATAATGCTGAAAAACCAGAGGAGTTTTTCAATCTTGTTGTCGAATTTTATAAAGAATTGCAGGAGTTCGCCGCAAGTAAAGATAGTGAATTAACAAAATTAAATGAACAAGCAAAAAATGATATTCAAGATTTACTTAAAACTATTGCTGAAAAAAGAAATGAGTTGGTAGAAAAGTTAAATAATGAAAGAAAAATTTTAAATGAATTAAATTTATCAGATGGATATAAAAGTATTGATGATGCAACAGAAGATAATCTTAAAGCTCCAAATTCTGATCTTAAAAAATATGCTGCTAAAATTGATAAAAAAACTTATCCAGATGATAAAATTATTGTACATGTTGAAAGAAATTTATCTTCAAAAAGTTCAGACCTTTCTAAAAAGTCTGATGAAGATTTGGATAAGTGGCAAAAACGTTTGATGGAAATTGATAAATCTATTGATACAGAAATTGCAAAGACAGAAAAGAATATTGCTGCTTTGAAAAATATTAAAAAGAAACAGGAAGATGATAAGAAAAATGAAAGACAAAAGACTCTTGATGCTGCATGGGATGCACTTGAAAAAGCATTAGAAGAAGAAAAGAAAGCCTTTAAAAATTATGATAATAAATCTGTCGCTGACTATAAAAAGACAGAAAAAGAGTTTGATTTAACAAATATGGAAAATGCTATTAACAAGGCAAAAAATGGTGGTGATAAACTTCCATTGGAAGACCATGAACCTAAAATTTCAAAACCTTCTTTGGACGCTGAAAATTTTGATAAACTTGTTGAAAATTTGAAAAAGCAAACAACAATTGCAAATAATAATGCGGAAAAATTGAATAATGCAAAGAAGGGTAAAGATGAAAAAGAACTTGATGATTTGAAAAACAAACTTCTTGAAGAAAAACAAAAAGAAGCTGGGTTGTTAAAATCTATTAATGGTGATGAAATTTCTGTTTCTGCTTTTGATAAAGCTGTTGATGAATTGAATAATAGTTTGGCAAAGACAACAGTGAAAAATAAAAATGGTAAGGTTATTTTGAAGGATGAAAAGGGAAAAGAAAAATCATTTGAAGAGCAGAAAAAAATCTTAACGGATGAAATTAATAATGTTAGAAAAATAAATGAGCAGTTAGAAAAAATTAATAAGAATAAAACTGATGAGTTTGAAAATTGTAAGAAAGAATTGGCAAGTTTGATTGCTCCGGATGCATTGGGAACATTGCAAAATCCAAAGGTGGATTCATTGGAAAATTGTAAGATTCAGCTTGATGCTAAAAAGAAGGAACAAAACAAACAACTTGAAGAAATTGAAAATAATTTTATTGAATTATACCTTCTTGTGAAAAAGATAGATCTTCTTGAGAAGACAATATATACAACAAAAAATCGTATGACTGATAAAAATGTTACCAAGGATGGATTTGATTATAAAATGCTTGGATATAGCGATAGTAAAAATGAAATAGGTTGTCTTGATGATATAGGTGGTGTTGGTTATTGTAAGGGTAAAAAGTTGGTATCTCTTGATTGGAATGTTGTTGCAAATTCTGAAAATATAGATATTGGTAATGCAGAATTGAAAAACTGGAATGACTATTTTGTAAAAGTTATTGCTCAAGCAGAACAGAATGTTAATAATATGAAGGCATATGTCGATAGTGAAAAAAATAAGTGTGATTACTCTGGATATTGGGATGGTAGTTGGAAAAATTTATCCAGTGAGATAAAGAAGAAAGTTAAAAATTTGTCAGATGAGGAGAAGAAAAAATATAAATCTATTATAAGTGCTTCAATAAGTGGACAGGCTGGTGATGGAACTAATTTACAAGATGAATTGGATATGTGTTATAAATTTAAAGAAGTTGCAGAGTGTCGTAAGTATAGAAAGGCTCCTTATGATATACCTGATTATAAACCATATGAAAATAATTATGGAAGTGTTGATGATGTAAGAAATGTTTGTTATGGTCAGTTTAAAGCAGAGTGTCCCGTAAAGGATAAGTATACATGGCCAAAATATAATTCAACTTTACAGTATACCGATATGCAGAATGAATTGGATAAATGTAAAAGTTTTGGAAATGAAGAAATATGTAAAACATATGTTAAATCACTTGTTGATAAGGTTAATGATGGTAAAAATAAACAGGTCGATTTCAACAAGTTTAAGTATATAGGTTATCCGGAGTGTCAAAGTGCTGATACTAATAAAAAGATTTGTGAAGAGTATCGTGATGTTAATGGATTAAATAAAAATATCTTTGGTAATAATTTTGACTTTAAATCAGGTGTTTCAAATTGTAAAACATTGGTGGATTCAATATTGGATATGCTTAATAATTGTCCTGGTTTGAAAGGAAGAGAAGCTTCTGAATTTACTTCTGCAGAAGAAATTAACAAGGCATGTTTAAAAATTAATTCAGATAATTGTATTAGTCATCAAACAGAAATTATAAATAGAATGAAACTTGTTATTATACCAGATTTTAGTAAAATTGATAATACTTCAGAACGGTGTTATGCTGATGCGGATGAAACAGCATGTGAGCAATATAAAAAGATAAGATTTGATGGTTATGAAAATGAACCAACTTTATCTTTACCTCAATCTGCTGATAAACTTAATGATTATCGTTATGTAGATGAATGTATAAAAGCTGTTAGAGGAAAAATACAGAATGCTGTTGATATATGTAATAATCCTAAAGCAATTATTGAACGTTATGATGTTAAGACGGAAAATTATATTAGTAAAAGAACTGTTGACGAAGCATGTGCAAAGGCAAAAGAAAGTTCAATGAAAGATACTAAAAAGAGTATTAAACAAACTGCTTCAGAGTTTATCTGTTTAGCAAATCCTGATACAGATTCCAGAATGGAAGGTTTGATAAAATCAATATTTGATTATTGTGAAAAAGTTGGAAAATCACCTGTTCAATATGAGGGATCTGGTTCTTGTTATATAAATTCTAGGAGGTATGTTGCAAAAGATCCTTTTGAAGTAGATGCTTCAACAAAACCTGAAAGTATGCAGTATGTTTTATCAGATGTGTTAAGTAAAATAGTAAAACGGAAATGTGGAACTTCAATTTCTATAAGAGATTCAGATAGTATTTGTAAAAATGCAAAAGCCTATATTAAGGGATGTGCAAAATGATTTCGAAATTAAAAGGTATAATTGATACAATTTTTGAACAACAAGTTATTATTGATGTTAATGGTGTTGGTTATGGTGTTTTTGTTCCGACAAAGACTATATCAAAACTTTCGATTGGAGCTCCGGCTACACTTTGGATTGAAACTGTTGTAAGAGAGGATGCAATTACTTTATATGGATTTATTTCTCAGGCTGAACATGAATATTTTAACCTTTTGACTTTGGTTCAGGGTATTGGTCCAAAGGCTGGGCTTTCTATATTATCAGCATTGTCGCCAGAGCAGATTTCTTCTGCAATTTTATCTGGAGATGTGGCTGCATTTACTTCGGCAAACGGTATTGGTAAAAAAACGGCGGAACGCATTATTACAGAGCTTAAAGATAAAGTTGGAAAAACCAATGTTAATGTCGAACTTGCAAATATTTCAAGGGAAATGAAAAATGATAGTATTGCTGAGGATGCAATTTCTGCACTTTCGAACCTAGGGTATACAAGGTCGCAAAGTTTTTCAATAGTTATGAAAATTGTTAATGAAAATCCAATGATTTCTATGAATGACCTTATAAAACTTGCATTAAAAGAAATCAATAATTTCTAAAAAAAATCTTCCATTGGGGTAAAAAATATAGTATAATATAGGTATGAAAAAGGTATTTTTCACATTGTTTGTTTTTGTGCTTGGCATTATTGATAATAATGTCGTGTTTTCTGCACCAAAAAAATCATCAAGGAAATTAAGATCTTCTTCTGTGAAAAATATTTCGGGAAAACTGAATAAGAATGCATTTACAGGGACAGTTAAAACTGCTTATACTGTAAATTCTTCTGATGTTATGAGTTGTGGTGTGGCGGCATCTGCTTCTAATGCTCAGGCAGAGCGTTTGTGTGCTTCGGCAATGGTTGATGCATTAAAAATTTATTGTAAGGATTATTCGTGTCAAAGTAAGGCTAAGGTTGATTTTTCTTTTAATTTTGATTTACCAAATTTATCTGGAATTTCGGCTAATATTGGTGGTATAAATTGTAGTGGTAAAAATTTGAATACTTTTTGTTTGGCATTTCAAAGCAAACTTTTGGATAAACTTTGGGATTTTTATTCTGAAAAAAGTATAAGAGATAGAAAAAATTGTAATATGGCTATGGCAAAGTATTCTGCTGCGCAGGATTGTTATCAATATATTGTATCGGAAAAAAATCAATCTGTTGATGCTGTATTTGATTCATCAAAAATTACAAAATTGGATAAGGGAATTGATGAAAGATGTGGTCGTGATGCGATATTAAAAAAATATAAAACTATTGCTGTTGATGATTTGGAAGATGGTGATATAAATACCTTTTTTGGTTCGGCTGTGATTAATAAGGATGGAACAATTACTTCTGATGGAGAAGAGTTAAAGGGAAAGAAAAAATTATCATCAAATGTGGCAAGTTTGTTTGCAAATGTTGGTGATAATACTTGGAATCTTGTTGGTCAGATTGGTAAATTGGCCGATTTGAATTTGAGTATGAAGTCATCAACTTATCCAAGGGAGATTGTCGTTATCGCAAATACTTTTGTGACAGAGGGGGAAACTGCTTGTGGAAAAGATTTTGTATCAAATATGGAAAGCACATCATTTGAACTTAGTGATAACAGGTCTGTTTTGGAAAAGGAAATTTCTAAGAAGGGGTTACTTAAGGGTGTATTTGATTTGACTTTGGATAATACTGTTGGTTTAGTTTCTGAGAACAAGGCAGATGAGTTAAAGAAAAAGGGTCTTGTGACTTCTATAAAGGAAGCAGTTGATAAAGGTAAAGAGGAAAAATCAAACAAGAATGTTTATTTGGCTGCAAGTAGTGATTTGAAAAAATTGGACAGTATTTTGTCATCTTGTAATAGTTCTGGTAAGGCATCGTTTACTGATATAAAAACTGTTCTTCAAAATATAAATGATGCAGTTGATGAAATTGGAAAAAATTCAAAGTATCAAGATGCTTTGTTTGAAAAAAATAAAGCTAATATTATAAAGAATTTGAATGTTATATTAAGTTTTAACCGTATGCCAAAAAGTAAAGATATTAAACTGTCTGATAGTGCAAGTTTTGATAATGTTAAGGATGCATTGAAAGAGCTTTCTTCTGCGACAAAGTTTAATTGTCCTGGTGTGTTATTTGAGGAATCTGAACCATTTGAATATAAGTTTAGTTTTTCTACTGGAACTGTTAAAGATATTATTGGTGCCTTAATTGACAGTAAGATAAACTTTGCTAAGGTATATAAAAGTCTTACTGGTGAAAACAAGGATGATTTTAAAAATTATGTGGATACAATAGATAAAATTGATGAAAAATAATTTGTTTGAAAAAATATATAAATTAGCATATAATAAATACGTTTAATACAAAGGATTTAAGATGACTGAAGATACAAAAAATATTAAATATTGTTCGTTTTGTGGAAAATCACAACATGAAGTGAAAAAACTTATTGCTGGTCCAAATGTATTTATTTGTGATTCCTGTATTAACCTTTGTATGAATATTATTAAAGAGGAAAAACAAAAAGAAATTTCTGAAAATACATCTGAAAATCCAACACCACAGGAAATGTTGGAACATCTTGATGATTATGTTATCGGTCAGCAGAAACCAAAGAAAGTTTTATCAGTTGCGGTGTATAATCATTATAAAAGACTTTATAACTCTGCAGTGAAGAATGATGTGGAAATTCAAAAATCAAATATTCTTTTGATTGGTCCAACAGGAAGTGGTAAGACTTTGCTTGCAAGTACTTTGGCAAGAGTTTTGGATGTGCCGTTTACTATTGCTGATGCGACTACACTTACCGAAGCAGGATATGTTGGTGAGGATGTGGAAAATATTTTGGTTCGTCTTCTTCAGGCAACAAATTATGATATTGAGAAGGCTCAAAAAGGTATTGTTTATATTGATGAAATTGATAAGATTTCAAGAAAATCTGACAATCCATCACTTACTCGGGATGTAAGTGGTGAGGGTGTGCAACAGGCACTTTTGAAACTTATTGAAGGTGCTGTTATTTCTGTCCCTCCACAAGGTGGAAGAAAACATCCTCAGCAAGAGTTTATTCAATTTGATACATCAAATGTGCTTTTCATTTGTGGTGGTGCGTTTGAAGGAATTGATAAAATTATTGAACGTAGAACCGAAAAAACATCAATGGGTTTTGGTGCAAGTATTACTTCGAAAAAGGAAAGAAATGTTTCAGAACTTCTTTCAAAAATTGAACCAGAAGATATTATCAAATTTGGTATTATTCCTGAAATGATGGGTCGTATGCCAATTATTGTGACACTTGATGAATTAAGTCGTGAAGCATTGTGTTCAATTTTAACAGAACCAAAGAATGCTCTTGTAAAGCAATATAAGGCATTGTTTGCGATGGAAAATGTCGAGCTTGAGTTTACAGATGACAGTTTGGAAGCTATTGCTGATAAGGCAATAAAAAGAAAAACTGGTGCTCGTGGTCTTCGTTCTATTATTGAGGATTTACTTCTTGATACAATGTTTGATCTTCCAAATAACAAAAATATTAAAAAAGTTGTTGTGAATAAAGAAGTTGTTGAAAAAGATAAAAATCGTATTATAATTTATAAAGACGAAGATACTGATAAGACGGCTGTGTAGGTGGATTATTTTTAATTTTAATGCCTACATTTTTATGTGGGTATTTTTTTTAAAAAGATGAAAGAAGGTTAGATATGGTAAATAAAAATATAATTGCAATAGATGGCCCTGCTGGTGCTGGAAAGGGAACTTTAACAAAAAAACTTTGTGATTATTATGGTTTTGCCGGTCTTGATACGGGAAGTTTGTATCGTGCAGTTACTCTTTGTATGATAGAAATGGAACACGATATGGACAATATAAACCTTGAATTTGCAATTGAGCTTACACGTAAACTTTCTGATACACATAAAGTTTTGGAATATGCAAAAAATCCACAAATTCGTTCACAACTTACAAATAAATATGTTGCAAGTGTTGCAAAAATTCCTGAAGTTCGTGATATTATGCGTCAATATCAGGTGGATTTTGGTTTGAATCCTCCAAGGCTTGAAGATGGAAGACCTGCTAAAGGTGCAATTATTGAGGGAAGGGATATTGGAACAGTGATTTGTCCTGATGCCCCTGTGAAATTTTTTATTACTGCATCACCTGAAACAAGGGCAGGTCGTAGATTGAAACAATATATTGATCAGGGTGAAACTGCAAATTACCAAGATGTTCTTGCATCTATTATTGCAAGGGACGAAGCAGATAGGACAAGGACGGCTGGTCCTTTGGTCCAGGCAGAAGATGCAATTCTTATTGATACATCTTTAAATGATAAGGAACAAACTTTCCAGGCGGCGAAGAAAGTTATTGATGAAAGACTTAAAATAGTTTTGGGATAATCTATTGGTTTTTGAAAAACTCCCTACCAAAATGATAGGGAGTTTTTTATATGTTTTTATTTATTTTTAATTTTTAATTGTGCGATTATATTGTTTATTTCCTTATTTATTTTTTTAATTTGCTTTTCTTTTTCTTTTTCTATTATTGTGTTTTCAATTTTTGTGTTAAGTTTTTCTATTGCATTATCAAACTTTTCTTTTATTGTGTTAGTTTTATCGTAATCTTTAAAACCTCCAAAAAGATCTTTGAAAAGAAGGTCCAATGATTGCCTAGAATTTCCTTCAAAAAATAATGGCGAAAGACTTAAATGATAATCTAAGGCTAGTCCGCGAATATGAGATATTACCTTCTTTTTCATATATTCATCTTCTTTTTCTATTTTCTTTAGTTTTAATTTTAAATAACTAAGTGATTTCGCGAAATTATAATCAATTTTTTTGTATTTATAAGTGCTTTTATCATTAATTTCCACAGCTAATTTTCTATCTTTATAAACTTGGGCAATTTTAAAAGGAATTTTGTAAACATCGTTTGTTTCTTGATTCAAAATAGAAGATAATTCAATAATCTTTTTTCTGGTGCCAACATTTTTTACTGATAACAAGGCATTTACTGTTTTTTCCTGTAAGAAAGCTCCTAGCAAACCCAATTCTTTGTTAGAAGCAATTTCTTTTTCAAACAATATTTTGTTTAAATTATTTGCAACTTCTGGGGTATAACCAGCATCAATCTTCTTTCTGAATTCTTTGTTAAACTGATAAAATATAATTAAATTTTTGGGTGCAAGATACTTTTCTGTTGGAACCTTTGCTTTGTAAAAAAAGTCTTTAATTTGATTACTTTTAGTTATAAAAAGAGTATCTGCGGTTTTTATATCTATTTCATTTAGGTTTGCATATTCGGGTCTTAACTCTAAAAAATCAACATTTGAATACTTATTACATAATGTTACGATTAAGTTTTGGATAACTTGTTCTTTATTCATTTATTTCTCCTTTGATTATATTTACCTTTATTTTACCATAACATTGGGAGTAAAGCAATGTTTATTTCGTTTTTGTGATAAATCTTTTCTACTTGACTTTGACCGAGAATCAGTTTAAAATGCCTCTACTTTTTCATAAGAAAGAGGCATTTGTTTTATAAGGGTGTGCTTTGGAGCAAATGATTATTAACCACACAAGTCCGAACTTTTTTTTAAAAAAAAGATTAGGCCAACATCTAAAAGAAAATTATGACAATCAAAAAAACTATTTTCGATACAGATGCAGAATTATTTTCAACAGGTGAAAACTTTGCTGAATTATTTAACTCTATGTATACAGAATCTTCTAAACTTGAAGGTTATGTTACAAAAGGAACAATTGTTGATATTAAAAAAGACTTCGTTATTGTAAACGTTGGTTCAAAATCAGAAGGTCATATTGATATTCGTGAATTTAGAAACGACGAAATAAAAGTTGGCGATATCGTTGACGTTTATGTTGAAAGATACGAAGGTCGTGATGGTCTTCTTATTGCTTCACGTGAAAAAGCAAGAAAAGAAGAAACATGGAAAGAAATTGAAAAGCAAGTTGCTGAAAATAAAATCGTTACTGGTCAAATTACTGACCGTGTTCGTGGCGGTTTTACAGTAGATTTGGATGGTGTTCCCGCATTTATGCCATCATCACAACTTGATATTAATCCAGTTAAAGATATCAATACTTTGATGAATAAACCTATGGAATTCAAGATTATTAAAATGGATAAATTAAGATCAAATCTTATTGTTTCTCATCGTGCAATTCTTGAAGGGGATAGGGCTGAAAAACGTGATGAAATTATTAAAAATATTAAGATTGGTGATTCAATGGAAGGTATTATTAAAAATATTACTGACTATGGTGTATTCATTGATCTCGGTGGTGTTGATGGACTTCTTCATATTACAGATATTTCATGGAAACGTGTTTCAAATCCAAATGAACTTTTCACTGTTGGTCAAAAAATTACAACAAAAGTTATCAACTTTGATAAGGAAACAGGTCGTGTATCATTGGGTATGAAACAACTTGAAAATGATCCATGGGAAAATATTGAAAAATTCGAAGTTGGTAAAATCTATAAGGGTAAAGTTACAAATCTTACTGATTATGGTGCATTTATTGACCTTGAAGATGGTATTGAAGGTTTGGTTCATGTATCAGAAATTTCATGGACAAAGAAAAATGTTCATCCATCAAAGGTTATTTCTGTTGACCAAGAAGTTGATGTAATGATACTTGAAATTGATCGTGAAAAACGTCGTATTTCACTTGGTTTGAAACAATGTACACCAAATCCATGGAAAGATTTCGCTGATGCACATAAGGTTGGCGATGTTATCAAAGGTGAAATTAAAAATATCACAGAGTTTGGTATTTTTGTAAGCCTTGGTAATGATTTAGATGGTATGGTTCATCTTTCCGATATCGATTGGGATAAAAACCCAGAAGAAGCTGTTAAGGATTATTCAAAGGGTATGACAATTGATACAAAGATTTTGGAAATTGATCCTGATAAGGAAAGAATATCTCTTGGTATCAAACAACTTAAAGAAGACCGTGTTGCATCTTCACTTGATAAAGTTAAAAAAGGTGAAGTTGTTACTTGCGTTATCAAAGAAATCAAAGAAGATGGTATCGCAGTTGATGTTAACGGACTTCCTGGTTTCATCAAAACAAATGATCTTTCAAAAACAAAGTCTGAACAAAAACCTGAAAGATTTGCTGTTGATGAAAAGGTTGATGCAAAGATTACTGCTATTGATAACAAGACAATGCAACTTACATTATCTATTCGTGCATATGAAATAGACGAAGAAAAGAAGATAATGAAGGAATACGGTTCAACAGATACCGGCGCATTGCTTGGCGATATTCTTGGCGCTTCAATCAAAGAAGCAGAAAAAAAATCAAAGAAATAAGATTTCTTTACCAAATAAAAAATTCCCCACCTTTTGATGGGGAGTTTTTTTATTGAGTTAAAAATTTTTTAAATACTTTTTCTTTGTTTTAATGCTTCGGATATGGTGCCTTCGTCAAGGTAGTCAAGTTCCCCACCTATTGGCACACCGTGGGCGAGTTCTGTTATCTTTACGCCAGTATCTTTTAAAAGATTTACTATATAATGTGAGGTTATTTTCGCATCGACCGTTGCAGGAAGTGCCAAAATTATTTCCTCTATTCCTTCGGACTTTATTCTGTGTAGAAGGGAGGCAAGGTTTAGGTCGCTTGGCTCAATCCCATTTATTGCAGAAAGTATGCCACCGGTTATGTGGTATTTGCCGTTGAAACTGTTGCCACGTTCTATTGCCCAAAGTGATGGAATATCGGGGATTATGCAAAGAGTTTTGCTATCCCTTTTGTTATCTGAACAAATAGAGCAAGGTGTGCAAGTATCAAAATTACCACAGATAGGGCAGGTGGAAATGTTTTTTTCTACATCCATTAATGCCTTTATAAGTGGGGTTAATTTTTCTGATTTATTGGAAATCAAATTTATCGTTGCACGTATGGCAGAGCGATTTCCAAATCCTTGAATCTTTGAAAGTGCTTTTATTAAGTTTGTGATTTCTTCAGATTGGTGCATAAATTTTATTCCTTATTTTCAGAGTGTCCATCTTCTAAAATACAATCGATAAGAAGTATTTCAGCAGTCTTTTTATTTCTTTCCTTGAATACAGACTCTTTTAACAAAGTGTAAAGAAGAGCTTCTTCGTATCCAGCCAATGTTCCACAATCAAGGTATGTATCTGTTTTTGCAATTGGGAATGTGCGAATTGCCATATGTTTAGGATCTTTTTTTACCTCGTCATTAAGGTATTTATCAAAGTGAATTTCTTTACCTTCTGTTGTCCAAAGATTATATTCTTCAGTGCCGACTGTATCAATTTTTTCAGCAACTTCTTCCAAACGTTTGCCAACCTTTGCATCAAGTATGGCCAAAGTTTGGAATGCTTCATTTGATTTTGATTCCTTCGGTTTTTCTTTAAATATACCATCATCAATAATACCCCAACGTGAAGGGTCATTAACATGACGAGTGATGAACATATTTCCACCAATACCATCAGAAATGTATTTTTCAATACATCTTTGGATTACTGGTTTTCTTAGTTCTGGATTTTTTACACAGTGATTTGGGATTACAATATCATCAGGCATACGAACGACAAGATGACGGCCATTTGCAACTTTGTTTGCAAGACCTATCGCATGGCCAAGACCCTTTGGTTCTTTTTGAATAACATATTTTATTTCAACATATTCTGGGATATAAACACTTTGTAAAAGTTCAAGTCCAATGATGTTTCCGGTTTTTTTAAATTTATCTTCGATTTTTTGTTCTTTTGTAAAGCAAAGTTCAAAAGCTTCTTTTGCCTTTTCATCGCTGCAGACAATTGTTATATGTTTTGCCCTAGAATTTATCATTTCCCTTATAATATGGTCAATAACTTTTCTTGAACCAAGTGGAATTAACGATTTATGAGGGATACCCTTTGAGTGTGGATAATTTCTTGTAGATTTTCCAGCAGCAAGTATAATAAATTCTAAATCATCAGCAGTTAACATTTATTCTCCTTTTCCTTCCATAATTTATCAACTATTGGTTTTATAAATTTAAGATTTTCATCTTCGAATTCTGACTCTGCTAAAAGTGTGTAAAGTAATGCCTTTTCATATCCTTCAATAGTTCCACAATCAAGATACATATCTGTATCAAGCATAGGAATAGTGTGAATTTTTTGATTTTCTGGATCTTCATCAACAGTTTTATTTAATGCATCGGCAAATGCAAGTTCGCCACCAACAATGCCTTCAACTGCTTTGTCTTCATCCATAAATTTTGCAGATTGGCAAAGTTTTTCGCAAACAGCCTTATCAAAAATGAATAAACCGAATGCTGCCTGATTAGATTTTGATTCTTTTGGTTTTTCCTTAAAATATCCTTCATCAATAATGCCCCAACGGGATGGGTCATCAACAGGACGTGTGATACCAAGATTTCCATGGCAACCCATCTTTATATATTCATCAACAGCTCTTTTATATATAGGGATGCGATTTAGTTCATTCTTTGCCTTTTTATCGCAAAGGACAATATCATCAGGCCAAATCATAACAATATTTCTTCCTGTGTCGCGAATCTTGTCATAAACACGACCAACAGCATGACCAGTTCCACGAGGTTTTTCCTGAATAACATATTTTATTTCAACATCATCAGGAATATAAAGGCTTTGCAAAAGTTCAAGTGCTTTAAAATTTCCCTTTTTTTCAAATTTATTTTCTATTTCAGGTTCCTTCACAAAACATTGTTCAAATGATTCTATTGCTGCGTTATCAGCAACAACTATGGTTATATGTTTACCACCAGCTAAGATAATTTGATGCATTATAAAATCAATAACTTTTCTTGAGCCAAATGGAATTAATGATTTATGAGGGATGCCCTTTGAATGAGGATAGTTGCGAGTGGACTTACCAGCTGCAAGCACAACAAATTCTAAATTTTCAGTATTCATATTAAACCTTTTTTTAGTTAAAACAACGCATAAAATGATACTATTTAAAAAAATAAAGTCAACTATACTTTTGAAATAAAATAAAGATAAATTTCCTTTGAAAAATATATTTGACAGGAGAATATTTTTGTTTTATAATTCCGTATAGAAACTTTGATAGTTTCTGTTCTTTGATGAGAAAATCTTTAAATCGATAATAATTCCAAGAAAGGTAGGATTTTTATGCATATAAAAGAATTAAGAGAAAAAACCCCGGCTTATCTTTTAGATTTAGCGGAAAAAGAGGGTGTTGAAAATCCATCTGCTTATGATGTTCAAACATTAAGATTCAATATTCTTAAGAAAATTTCACAACGAGATACTCTTGTTGGTGATGGTGTTTTGGAAGTTATGCCTGATGGTTATGGCTTTTTAAGGTCAAAAGATGCAAATTATGTTTCAGGACCAGATGATATTTATGTTGCACCTTCATTTATTAAGAAAAATAATTTAAAAGTTGGTGATACCGTGGAAGGTGTGCTTAGGGCACCTAAGAGCAATGAAAAATATTTTGCTTTGGATGAAATTAAGGCGATAAATTTTGAAGATCCAAAAAAATCAAAACATCGTATTCATTTTGATGATTTGACACCTTTATATCCACAAGAAAAATTTAAATTGGAAAAAAGTATTGATGATCCAAAACATCCTGATTTTACAACAAGGATTATTGATTTGATTGCTCCTCAGGGAAAGGGACAAAGAAGTTTGATAGTTTCTCCTCCTAAAAGTGGTAAGACAGTTATGCTTCAAAATATTGCACATGCAATTACTGAAAATCATCCAGAAGTTTATTTGATTGTGCTTTTGATTGATGAACGACCAGAGGAAGTGACTGATATGAAACGTTCAATTCATGGCGAGGTTGTAAGTTCTACTTTTGATGAACCTGCTACACGTCATGTTCAAGTTGTTGAAATGGTTATTGAAAAGGCAAAACGTCTTGTCGAATATAAACATGATGTTGTGATACTTCTTGATTCTATTACTCGTCTTGGTCGTGCATATAATGCTGTTGTGCCAAGTAGTGGTAAGGTTTTAACTGGTGGTGTTGATGCAAATGCACTTCAAAGACCAAAGCGTGTCCTTGGTGCCGCAAGAAATATTGAAGGCGGTGGAAGTTTGACAATTATTGCTACTGCTTTGGTTGATACTGGTTCAAGAATGGATGAAGTTATTTTCGAAGAATTTAAGGGAACAGGTAATTCTGAAATAGTTCTTGATAGAAAACTTTCTGATAAAAGAACATTCCCTGCTATTGATGTGACAAAGTCTGGAACAAGAAAGGAAGAAGTTCTTGTTTCTCCGGATATTCTTCAAAAGATGTGGGTATTGCGCAGAATACTTATTTCTATGGGTGCAAGTGATGCAATGGATTTCTTGCTTGAAAAAATTAAATATACAAAAGATAACGAAGAATTTTTTAAAACTATGAATAACTAGTTAACGAAATTTATGAAAGGAAAAAAATGCTTGAAAATAAATTAATGTGTGATGGTAACGAAGCGGCTTCTGACGTTGCTTATAGACTTACAGATTTAGCTATTATTTATCCTATTACACCATCATCTCCTATGGCTGAAAATTATGAAGTTTGGAGTAGTAAAGGTCGTAAAAATATTTTTGGTGTAGTTCCAGAAGTTTCTGAAATGCAATCCGAAGCTGGTGCTATTGGTGCGGTGCATGGTGCATTACAAGCAGGAAGTTTGGCAACAACATTTACTGCATCACAAGGTTTGCTTTTGATGATTCCAAATATGTATAAAATTGCTGGTGAATTGATGCCATTTGTTATGCATGTAAGTGCAAGAACGGTTGCTTCTCATGCTTTGTCAATTTTCGGTGATCACAGTGATGTTATGGCATGTCGTCAAACAGGATTTGCAATGCTTTGTTCAAACAGTGTGCAAGAAGCACATGATTTGGCTTTGGTTGCTCATGCTTCTGCATTAAAAGCAAGAGTTCCTTTTATTCATTTCTTTGATGGATTTAGAACTTCACACGAAATAAATCTTATTAATAAAATTTCTGATGAAGTTATTACATCGATGATTGATATGAAGGATGTCGATGATTTTAGAGGTAGAGCATTGCTTCCATCAAATCCAAATATCAGAGGAACTGCACAAAATCCTGATGTGTTCTTCCAGGCACGTGAAGCATCAAATCCATATTATGGTAAGGTGGAAAGTATTGTTGCTGATGCAATGAAAAATTTTGAAAAACTTACTGGACGTCATTATGATGTTGTGGAATATGTTGGTGCAAAAGATGCTGATAAAGTTATTGTTGCAATGGGTTCAGGATGTGAAACTGTTGAACAAACAATACTTGAACTGAATAAGAATGGTGAAAAACTTGGTCTTGTTAAAGTAAGACTTTATAGACCATTCCCAGTAAAGGCATTTGCAAATTTTCTTCCAAAATCAGTAAAGAAAATATCAGTTCTTGATAGAACAAAGGAACCAGGTGCAATTGGTGAGCCATTGTATCTTGATGTGATTGCTGCATTAAAAGAAACTGGTAGAGATGGTATTTTCGTAAATGGTGGAAGATATGGTATTTCATCAAAGGAATTTACTCCTGCTATGGTAAAGGCTGTATTTGATGAACTTTCAAAACCAGAACCAAAAGCCGAATTTACTGTTGGTATAAATGATGATTTGACTCATCTTTCATTGGATTATAATAATGGATTTAAATTAGAAGATAAGGATGTTTATTCTGCATTGTTCTATGGCCTTGGAAGTGATGGAACAGTTGGTGCAAATAAAAATTCTATTAAAATTATTACAGGTGAAACAACAAAGTATGGTCAAGCATATTTTGAATATGATAGTAAAAAATCAGGTGGAACAACTATTTCTCATTTAAGATTTAGTGATAATGCGATTAAGGCGCCTTATCTTGTTTCACAGGCTGATTTCTTGGCTGTTCATCATTTCCCATTATTTTATACAATGGATTTGTTGAAAAATGCTAAGGATAATGGAATACTTCTTATCAATTCTCCATTTAAGAAAGAGGCATTGTGGGATAATCTTCCAAAAGAAGTTCAACAACAAATTATTGATAAGCATTTGAAAGTTTATGCAATAAATGCTTCTGTTGTTGCACGTGATAGTGGTATGGGAAGACGAATCAATACTATTATGCAAACTGCTTTCTTCCATCTTGCAGGAGTTATTGATGGGGAACAGGCAATTAAAGCTATTAAGAAGGCTATTGAAAAAACCTATATGAAAAAAGGTATTGAGATTGTTGAAAGGAATTATAAGGCAGTAGATAGCGCGGTTGCAAATCTTTATGAAGTAAGTGTACCTGCAACTATATCTGTAAATGCAAAATCTCGTCCTTCGGTTGTTTCAAGTGATGCGACTGATGTTGTAAAAAGACTTCATGCAAAAATTATTGCAGGTGAGGGAAATGATTTACCTGTTTCTGCTTTTGATGCTGATGGAACTTTCCCAAGTGCAACTTCTAAATATGAAAAACGTGGAATTGCAGAAATGGTTCCAGTTTGGAATAATGAAACTTGTTTGCAATGTGGAAAGTGTGCATTCATTTGTCCTCATGGTGCAATAAGAACAAAGGTTTTAACCGAAGAACAACTTAAAAAGGCACCTAATACATTTAAGATTGCAAAGTATAAAACAAAGGAGCTTGGTGAAAATTTATATTATTGTGTCCAGGTATCTCCTAAGGATTGTACAGGTTGTGGACTTTGTGTCGTAGGATGTCCTGTTAAAACTCCGGTTGCAGACGATAAAACTGAGAAGGCTTTGACAATGAAATCAATCCAAGAAGTTGGTGAAGTAGAAGAAAAGAATTTTGAATTCTTTGAAACTATTCCTTATATTGATAGGGCAAAGTTAAATCCACAACTTCCAAAACATACACAACTTATGCAACCATTATTTGAGTTTAGTGGTGCGTGTGCGGGTTGTGGTGAGGCTGGATATATCAGACTTTTGACACAACTTTTTGGTGACAGAATGATGATTGCGAATGCGACTGGTTGTTCATCAATTTATGGTGGAAATTTACCAACTACACCATATTCACAAAATTCTTGTGGAGAAGGTCCTGCTTGGTCAAATTCACTTTTCGAAGATAATGCTGAATATGGCTATGGTCAGGCGGTTGCTGTTGAAAAATTAGAATCAAATGCAAAACTTTTGTTAAAGGAATTGGCATCTTCTTTAGGTGATGATTTTGTATCTTCAATAATTGATGCAAAACAAACAACAGAAGTTGAAATCAATGAACAAAAGGTAAGGGTTCAAGAATTAAAGAAAAAACTTTCTTCAATAAAGGATGAAAAGGCAAAGATGCTTTTACCTATTGCGGATTATCTTGTTAAAAAATCTTTGTGGATAATTGGTGGTGACGGTTGGGCATACGATATTGGTTATGGCGGTCTTGATCACGTTTTGAATATGAAGAAAAATGTGAATATTTTCGTTCTTGATACCGAAGTTTATTCCAATACTGGTGGTCAGGCATCAAAGGCTACACCACGTGGTGCAAGTGCAAAGTTTGCTACAACCGGAAAAAATTTTGGTAAGAAGGATTTGGGCTTGATTGCAATGGCGAATGCAAATGCTTATGTCGCAAAAATTGCAATGGGTGCAAATGAAGTGCAGGCGATTAAGGCTATTCGTGAAGCAGAAAGTTTCGATGGTCCATCACTTATAATTGCGTATGCTCCATGTATCGCGCATGGTATTGATTTGGCGATTGGTCCTGCACAGCAAAAGGCTGCGGTTGAATCTGGACATTGGCCACTTTACCGTTTTGACCCAAGGTTGATTATGGAGGGTAAGGCTCCACTTCAGATGGATAGTAAACTTCCAACAAAGGATATTCGTGAATATATGCTTAAGGAAACAAGGTATAAGGTTATTCAGGCGAATGATCCAGAACGTTTTGAACAAATGGTTCGTGAACGTGAATTTGAAAATAATTATAAAGCAAAGTTTTATGATTATATGAGTAAATTTAAGTTGGAAGACTAATCTTTGTTGTATAAAAATTAAGCCCCTGAAAAGGGGCTTTTTTTTGTTATGGACAACTTGGCCAAGGATCACAATTACATTGTCTGGAGCATGCCGTCCATCCGTATGGGGCTACAAGTGTACATGAACGTGTTAGTGTCTTTTTTTGTGTTTTACCATTGTCATCTTTATATTTACATGTTTTACTTGTTTCATGATCGCATGATGAAATAATACAACTTGTAAGACATGGTGTATAAGGAGTTGGACATACAGTGACACATGATGTTCCTTGTCTTTCTATAGATCCGCCATTACCTACAAACTTATCCTCACATGCACATCGGTGATTATAATTACATTTTAAATCACCTGGACATCCACCTATATCTTTATTTTCTGTTCCTTTATATGATTTATCAGTTGATGAAGTTGAACCAGTAGATGTACAATAAGCTGTATAAGACCGTGAAACAGCACCACATTCTCCGGACCAACTTTCATATACTGTTGCTGCACAAGTGCTACAGCTTGTTGCCCTATAACCAGAGGAGTAAGCTCCAACAGGACATGCATCACAAGAAGATTTACCTTTTAATGGTTGATATGTTCCAGGTGTACAATCATACTTTTTGTTATCAC
>JAEEGL010178181.1_pt1 | contig 24642 bp, 22 predicted proteins | sample 9134231 | NCBI WGS metagenome assembly JAEEGL01 (sample SAMN16246548, study PRJNA631951) | gut metagenome | biome: gut microbiome; feature: rumen; material: fiber-attached | host: Bos | place: Iran: Karaj | collected 2018-10
AGCCTTCAAAGCATCATAAAGACCTGTGATAACGTTGTGTCCGCCGGGAGCCTGTCCGCCGGAGAGGATTACGCCTACTACCTGCTTCTTGGCAACAGAAGTATTTGTACCCTTCTCGAAAGTGATCTCCTTCTTACCATATGTATTAGGGAAAAGAGCCTTGATCTTATCCTGATCAGCTACACTTGCTGTCTGGGCGCCTTCCTTAACGCAGATCTCTGCTACGCCATTTCTGAGCATACCGGGAAGCTTGGGCTGATACTCATATCTTGCTTTCTGAAGCGGTGAAATATCCATGAAAAACTCTCCTTTGGATTAAAAATTACCCTAAAATAATAAACAGTTTGCACTTAAAAGTAAATGCTTTTGGCCCTAAAAAAAGAATGATATATAATAAACGCATGATTACAGATTCTCATATGCATACAAAGATATTCAGCACTGACGGCAGACAGACGCCCGAAGAACTTATAGATTCAGCAAAGAAACTGGGCATCGCTAATGTCGCCATTACCGAACATTATGATATGGACTATCCTCACAAGGACGAGAGTTTCATTTTCGACCTTAAAGAATACGGCAGAACTTTTCCAAAGTGGAAGGAATATTCCGTTTCTACCGGCGGTCCGGGACTTCTTATGGGAATCGAGATCGGTTGGCAGCCGCATCTTAACGCAAGAATAAATGAAACCGTGAATTCTCTGCCCTTCGATTCTGTCGTTCTTTCAAATCATATTTTCAGGGGCAGTGACATCTATTACAGCAAAGAATGCGCACTCATTCCGAGAGAATCAAGAAACAAAGAGTACATAGCGACTTTAGCCCGTATGTGCAGCGAACTTGATGACTACGATATACTGGCCCACTATGACTATATTAACCGCTATGTGGATGACCCCTCTTCTTCTGTGTTTTACGATGATTGTCCCAAAGAATTCGATGCACTTTTTGAGATCCTCATATCAAAACAAAAGGCTTTGGAAATCAATACAAGTTCGATAAACAAGCAAATTCTTAAGGGTTCTTCTTATGTAATGCCCGATCCGAAGATCATCGGGCGATACATCAATATGGGAGGAAAACTCTTCACTATCGGATCTGACGCACATGATGCAGATAGGATTGGTCAGCACTTTGCCAAGACCATCACATATCTTAAGTCTCTTGGTGTCAACGAAGTATTCTACTTTAAAGACAGAAAGCCTGTATCAGATCCTGAATTCTTAAGACTCAGCTGATGATCCCCAGGCCATAACATCAATAGGATAGTCGTTAGGATAGATGATGAAGTCCTGATAGTCTTCGATATGCCGGTTTAATTCAGTCACATCGTCCGTGCCGACATAAATGTCAAATATAGAACCCTCGAAAGTATCGTAATTAACGACGTCGTCTGCTGAATTTATATAGTTACAGCAGCCGCTAACTATCGAGCAGTTAAATGAAGCTATCTGAGATGTATATATACCTGATGTATAACCATAGTTAGCGCAGCCGAGGATTCTTCCCGCTGACAGATTATCAGCAATACCGCCGCATCTGACCATAGCATAAAGACTCGCCTTGTTGTAGCAGTTAATTATCATCGCATCTGTTGAACCGTCAGTAGATGCAAAACTTCCGACATAGTCACCGGAAATTCTTCCGCTCTCTATGCCAAGATTCATAACGACTCCGCCAAGCTTGCCAAACAGACCGACGAATCCGCTATCGAGTTCATTACCGTTGATAGTCAGATTATAGAGCCTGTGACATCCGCCATCGTATATTCCACGGAACATATATCCGCTGTCGAGAGTTCCTATAGGAGTGAAATTACCGCATGAAGACATATCGATATCACATGTCTGCCTAAAGTATGTCTCAAAGAAATAGTCTCCGTTATTTACAGCATCCGAGAGCTTAACAAGGTCGTCGGCACTGCTGATAAGATAAGGATCTTCATATGTACCAGTACCCTCGAATTCATAGTGATCATTCCACTCACGGAACACCTGGAAGCTTTCCCATTCGTCAACTCTTCCGACGCACCACCATACAATGACACATGCCAAAGCAATCCTTACAAGGTAAGAGAAACCAAGAAGACTCGTTTTTAATACTTTACGTATATCTATCTTCATAATCTCCATACCTCAGTACCAAAGATAACAACAGCATCTGCAACCGTCTGGTTATATGTGTCATATACAACTATCTCAACACCGGTCTGGTTTTCAAGCTCAATAAATACATCATCGCCATCAAAGAATGTGCCGTTCAAAGAAATAGCCAAATGATGTTCGCCTGCTATTTCCTCGTAATAAAGTCCATTCTCATCAGGATAAAGAATAGTAGTATTACCGCCTCTTATAACCCAGCGCCGCTCATCATACGGCCGGGCACTCGGAATACCGTTGATTCCAAGATACGTTCTCATCTCATCGGTAATATAAGTCAGATCAGAGATGGTAACGAACACCTCATATTCATCAGACAAAGTCACGAGACGTCCGAGATACTTATTTACATCAAAAGTATCAGACAACACATAATTATCAAAACGGTTTTCAAGATAGTGATAATTCTCATCCCATGAATCATAGACACCGCTCTCGTCGTTTCTCCTGTCAGGAAGATCATAGTTTTCCGTAAGATAGTCACCCAGGTATTCGGTAAATTTCCTGTTACCAAAGTGATTAAGATGTCCTAAGTCGGCGAAGTCATAGGAGAAATCCAAACCAATCTCATCATAGTAATTGTTGAAGTCAACAAAATTAACACCGTATTCATCAGCTATCTCGCTTGCATAGGCATAATGAGCACGTGCCCTGTCAGTATAACCACCGTCCGGAGAGACCATAATCAGCAAAGGAATATCGTTCTCCTGACAGAAATCCAGTATCAGTCTGTAATAGTATTCCTCTTTATTAACCATCGGCTCAGGCAGAACCTCTTCCGTAAACTCAGGTTCGGACAGATCTTGTATAAGGAAATAGTCATAAAAGCCCTTCCAGTATTCCTGTCTTACCGAGTCACCAAGGTCACCCGAGATATCGAGCATATCAAGTTCAGGATATCGGTTGTGATAATCCTCAAAGAACAACGCGTAATCAACAAAACCGTCAGTATCAAAGACACTGGCTCTTATCGACTCAAGCTTCTCCATCCCCCATCTCATACCGTAAACGTTATTAAAGATGATACCGGGGAATGTATTATCCTCCTCAATATTGCAAGCCAAGGCTTCGAGAATAACAAGCTTGGGAGTCTGGGTTTTAACAGCTTCTTTCAGGTAGTAGTAGGAACTCCAGAAAGGCTGAAGGCTTCCGCCGATAACAAAAGACGGTATACCATGATCATTCCACAATGTACCGGTATTAACATCAACAAAAGTATGGGAGCTTCCAATAACAAGAACATCAACAGAGTTTTCCTGCTGTGCATAGAATGCATCCATCATAAGGTTACCGTCAAAGTGCTTAGGCTTGAGCCAGCCGACCCAGATATTAATAAGGAAAGCAACCAGGAGCAGGAATGCAACTGCACGAATTGCATTCTTTAATGATTTAAAGACAGAAAACAATACTTCTTTAACTTTCATGCCTTCCCCCTTAGAACTGCAAGTATATGAAGCCCGATGCATCGAATGCGGGACCGTATATACCAAAAGTCAACACTGCAAAGAATAAAGCAATGATAACTATCCATCTGAACCACCAGGGCTGATCGAGCATAATATCACCGACCGGCTTCTGACTTTTCTTTTTTGCTATATCCATCACTATAAGTGCAAGTACAGCCATAAACAGGATATTGAATTCCTTCTGATCAAGGCCAAGAGTATAAAGGCCGCCGTTAAACAGCAGCCACAGATCAGGCTTATAGAACATTCTCTTTATAAGTTCAACGGCAAGATTAAAATCAGTAACCCTGAAGAATACCCAGGCAAGATCAACGAGGATAAAAGTAACAGCACCTCTTCCGAACTTGTAACCGAAGCTGTCCGTCTTCGCATGAGTTAACTCATTGATTTTCTTTCTAAGAGGAGATGTAACACCGTCTATTACCTGCAAAGCGCCGTGAATTCCGCCCCAGATAATGAAATTGATTCCTGCGCCATGCCAGATGCCGCTCACAAGGAAAGTGATCATTACATTAAGATACTTTCTTATCTTAGAGCACCTGCTGCCGCCAAGTGGAATATAAACATAATCACGGAGCCAGGAACTCAATGAGATATGCCATCTTCTCCAGAACTCCTGAACACTCTGTGACAGATAAGGAGCATCAAAGTTATCAAACACATCTATACCCATCATCTTCGAGCAGCCCATCGCGATAGTTGAATAACTCATAAAATCACAATAGATCTGTATGGAATAACAAATTGAAGCAAAGATTATCTCAACTGAACCGAAGTTATAATAATGACCATAGACATTATCAACGATCATTGCAATCCTGTCAGCGATAACCATCTTGGCAAACAAGCCCCACAAGATAAGAACAATGCCGTTAGACATCCTGTCAACATTTATTACTTTTACTTCGTGAAGTTTCTTAAGCTGAGGAATAAGGTGATCCGCTCTCTCGATAGGACCCGACATAATGCACGGGAAAAAACATGTAAACAAAGCATAGTAGAAAGGATTCTTCTCAGGTTCAATCTTCCTCTTATAAACATCAATCAGATAACCTGTGGATGTGAATATAAAGAAAGATATACCTATCGGCATCAACAGATTAAAGTCGGTGCTGATTGGGGTACCGCCCCTTTGCACTATCGAAGGATTGATAAGCTCGATAAAAAACTTTGTGTATTTGAAGTAAAACAGCATCCCGAAGTCAGCAATAAGGCCTTCTAAAAGCAGGATAACGCGTAATATCTTTAATTTGCCCTCTGATGGAACAAGTCCCATGATAAGCCCCGTTACATAGGAAACACCTATCGCTGTAAAAAGATATATTGACTGCTCGGATATGGGATTCTCACGGCTCTCAAAACAGTAAAAGTACAAGCTGGCGACAAGTATCCACCAAACTCTTACTCTCGGCGGCAAAACATAGAAAACTGCCATTACCACCAGGAAAAACAATGCAAAATGCAACGAATTAAAAAGCAACCGTCAACCCTCCAATGACGAATTATACTCTATAATCCGTATATTCACAAAACACTCTTGAGATCGTCCAGCCAAAGCACGGCAACCGCATCAGATGGCATTCTCCAATCCCCTCTCGGAGAAAGAGTAACCGTACCTACCTTCGGGCCGTCAGGAAGACAAGACCTTTTAAACTGCTGATTAAAAAATCTCTTTATAAAGGTCTCTTCCCACTTATAGATTACAGATGAATCGAATTTTCCCTCAAACGCGATATTTGCTAGCCTATATATCTTAGACGGTTTAAAGCCCCATCTTAAGAAATAGTACAGGAAGAAATCATGAAGTTCATAAGGTCCCACAAGATCTTCCGTCTTCTGGCTGATCTCACCATTACCGTCAGGAGGAAGAAGTTCCGGAGAAACAGGTGTATCCACTACATCCTTAAGAACCTGTGATAATTCACCTTCGGCTTTACCTGACTCATAAGTAACCAGATGACGGATCAGTGTCTTAGGTATAGATGAATTAACGCCATACATAGACATATGATCTCCATTATATGTAGCCCATCCGAGCGCAAGTTCACTAAGGTCACCGGTACCGATTACGATTCCGTCGTTCTTATTAGCTATATCCATAAGGATCTGCGTACGTTCTCTTGCCTGTGAATTCTCATAAGTAACATCATGAGTGTTCTCATCATGACCTATATCTTCAAAATGCTGTCTGACAGAAGCCTTTATATCAACTGTCTTAAGAGTTACGCCGTAAGCTTCGGCCAAAGATACAGAATTATTCCTGGTCCTCGAAGTAGTTCCGAATCCGGGCATTGTAACTGCAATTATACCGTCACGCTTAAGCCCTAGCATATCAAAGGCATGAACTGTAACTATCAAAGCCAAAGTCGAATCAAGACCGCCGGACAGACCTACAACTGCGCACTTTCCGTTAATATGGGCAAGTCTCTTTGCAAGACCTGCAGCCTGCATGGTTATGATGTCTTCACATCTTGAAGACAGATCGTTAAGGTTGTCCGGGACAAACGGTAATTGAGGTACTTTTCTTTCAAGAACAAGCTCAGTTTCAGGCTCCGTATCAAAATAGACAATACTTAAAGGTTCCTCACTTGTCTCGAAAGAGTTTCTCAATCTGTCATGAGCAAGTCTTTGCAGATCAAGATCGGCATAGATAACGCCGCTTTTACCAAATCCGGCAGACTCATTTAAAACAGAGCCGTTCTCGCATATCATGCGGTGCCCTGCAAATACGAGATCCTGTGTAGACTCGCCAAAACCACAGTCGGCATAGATGTAACCTGACACAAGACGGCCCGACTGCATCGATACAAGCTTTCTTCTGTAATCTCTTTTACCTATTACTTCATCGGAAGCAGACAGATTACAAATAACAGTTGCACCCGACATTGCAAGACTTACAGAAGGCGGATCAGCTACCCAAAGATCCTCACAAATCTCGACTCCAAACGTAAAGTCTTCATAGGTCTCATTTCTGAATATAAGATTACCAAAGGGGACTCCCTCCTCCGTCTCATCCTCTCCCTCAAAAGGAGTGAAATAACGGAGTTCATAAAACTCTGAGTAATTAGGAATAAATCTCTTAGGGACTATTCCCAGCACTTCACCCTGTGATACTACAGCCGCAACGTTATAAAGCTTTCCTTCAAACCTGTAAGGCAGACCGACTACGATAACAAGATTAAGGTCACATGAAGCCTCTACGATATCGTATAGACCAGTCAGGGCAGCTTCGATCAGCTGGTTATTAAGAAACAGGTCACCACAGGTATATCCGGTTATGGATAATTCAGGAAAGACCAATAAAGAACACTTCTTCTCATCAGCTTCTTGTGAGAGTCTGATAATCTCATTGACATTAAACTCCACGTCAGCAACTTTAACTTCAGGAGTTGCCGATCCGACTCTGATAAAACCGTCCTTCATAGTCCTTCCTCCGTCAAATCAGGTTCTGTAACTGCCGTTTATCTTAACGTAGTCGTAAGTAAAGTCACAGGTAAACATGCGGTCGTAAGCATCTCCTTCTGACAACTTGATCTGAATAAAGATATCGTGCTCAGACAGGATCCTGGCCGCCTCTTCCTCATCAAAATCAACACATACGCCGTCATGGAAGAACAGCATTCCGCCTACCAGAATATCTATCTTATCAGGATCAAACTTTGCTCCGGAATAACCTACGGCAGTAAGAACTCTTCCGATATTTGCATCCTCTCCGAACATCGCTGTCTTAACAAGAGGAGACCTTGCAACAGAAGTAACGATAAGCTTGGCGTCGTACTCATCAGCTGCACCCGTAACCTCAATCTCGATAAACTTGGAAGCACCTTCACCATCAGAAGCAATCTTCCTCGCGATATCCTCGGCAAGCTCTGTTAAAGCCTGCTCGAAAAGCTCATAGTCTTCACTGCCTTCCTTTATCTCACAAGCTCCGGCAGCGCCGTTAGCCATGATGATAACGGAATCGCATACTGATGTGTCTCCGTCCACGCTTACTCTGTTGAAGGTGTACTTAACTGCTTTTCGAAGGGCCTTGTCAAGCAAAGCGCTGCTTATGGCGGCATCTGTTGTAAACACACTTATCATGGTGGCAAGATTCGGGTGTATCATACCGGAACCCTTAGCCTGGGCTGCGATGGTAATTTCTTTGCCGTCAGCAAGAGTAATTGTTGCAGCCACTTCCTTGGGAACAGTATCAGTAGTCATCATCGCGTATTCGGAATTGTGTGCACTCTCTTCGTCACTTGAAAGAGAATCAACGAGTTCCGGTACAGCCTTAGTGATCTTATCCACGGGAAGTCTCGAACCAATAACTCCGGTAGATGCCGTCATTATCTGGTTGTTATCACATTTAAGAAGGCCTGCGATCTTGCCGGCTATAAGGTCAGCATCTTCAACTCCGGCCTTACCTACACCTGCATTAGCCACCTTACTGTTGATAACGATACCTCTAACCTGAACGCCGCTGTTTATGATATCGATAGTTCTTGTCAGTGAATGACCTTTAACAAGATTGGATGTGTAAACACCGGCAACATTAGCAGGGACATCAGATACGATCAAAGCTACATCAAGATAGGATGACTTGGGATCATCCTTATTTATGTTGGCAGGATCACTGCACTTCATACCGGCAGAAACGCCGCTCGCCTTAAAACCCTTAGGTAAAGTTATATATGCTTCTTCCATTTTATGCCTCGTTATTAATGGTGGAAGAGTCTGATACCGGTGAATGCCATCGCCATATCGTACTTATTGCAGGTCATGATTACATGATCATCTCTGATGGATCCTCCGGGTTCAGCAATGTACTTAACGCCGCTCTTATAAGCTCTCTCGATGTTGTCACCGAACGGGAAGAATGCGTCAGAACCCAATGCAACATCAGTATTCTTGGAAAGCCACTCCTTCTTCTCTTCATCAGTAAGAACCTCAGGCTTCTCTTTGAACAAAGTCTGCCATGTTCCGTCACGCAATACATCATCGTGCTCATCAGAGATATAAACATCGATTGTGTTATCTCTGTCAGGTCTTCTTATTCCGTCTACGAACTTGAGACCCATTACCTTCGGATGCTGACGGAGCCACCAGATATCTGCCTTGTTTCCGGCAAGTCTCGTGCAGTGGATTCGGCTTTGCTGTCCGGCACCGATACCGATTGCCTGACCATCCTTTACATAACAAACAGAATTACTCTGTGTGTACTTCAAAGTGATAAGTGAGATAAGAAGATCTGTCTTCTTGTCATCAGGAATATTCTTGTTATCCGTAACGATATTATCAAGAAGATCGTTATTGATAAAAAGATCATTTCTTCCCTGCTCGAAAGTAACGCCAAACACCTGCTTTTTCTCAATGGGGTCAGGCTGGTAATCAGGGTCGATCTTAATTACGTTATAAGTACCCTTACGCTTGTTTTTAAGGATTTCGAGAGCTTCATCCGTATATCCAGGAGCGATAATACCGTCGGAAACCTCACGTGCAAGCATCGTAGCCGTGATAGCATCGCAAGAGTCTGACAAAGCAACGAAGTCACCATAGGAGCTCATTCTGTCAGCGCCTCTGGCCCTTGCATATGCACACGCAATGGGTGAAAGCTCACCAAGATCATCAACGAAGTATATCTTAGCTTCTGTCTCAGACAAGGGCTTGCCTACTGCCGCACCTGCAGGTGATACATGCTTAAACGATGTTGCTGAAGGAAGACCTGTAGCCTTCTTAAGTTCCTTTACAAGCTGCCATCCGTTAAAAGCATCAAGAAGGTTGATATAACCAGGCTTACCATTTAAAACTTCGATAGGAAGTTCAGAGCCGTTCTCCATGAATATTCTTGAAGGTTTCTGATTAGGATTACATCCGTATTTAAGCTGCATTTCGTTAGACATTACACTTTCTCCTTACACATTCTTATTAACGATTCTTGTAGTAGCTTCGCCCGACTTAATATCAATATACTTAACAAACAAGGAAACCTTATTCTCCTCGTTAAGACTTGTCCAAAGCATATCCGTGAAAGAATCGATATCTCCCTCGATTCCGATTTTCTCAGGCTCACCCTCAAAGCTCGGAAGAGGATTTCCGTCACCCATATATGTATGAATGAATCTTCCGTCACCGGCAAGAGGATTGTTATAAGCAAATGTGTATCTGAGGCATGATTCGGGGTTGCCGTCGGCAGATTTAAGGATCGACATAGCATAATTGAACTGGCCGTCCTCGACATGAAGAATACCTGAGATTCTGGGAGTATAGTTCGGAGCATCATCCTCGAATTCGCGTCCCCTGAGGCTCATCTCGAATGTCTGCTGCTTATCCATAAGCTCATAGATAGTATCTGTCTGGTCGCCGTTAGTAACGATCGTCTTGTTGCCAAGTACTCTTACCGGAGAATAGATGATAAGGTGCGGATCCGTAAGCTTTGAAGGATCGAATGCCTCTGTCTTGATTCCATCCTCAGTTGCCGTAAATACACGGTTTCTGGAGTTAACGCTTCTTCCCATTATGAAGTAAGCGGTAACAGCATATTTGCCGTCAGCGGACTTACCGATGATGATTCCTCTTCCGGGATACGGATTGGACTTTAAAAGATCTGAAATGTTCAACTTTTCCATAACTTCATTCCTTTACATATGCAATATTATTTTTTATCTCAATCTTACCTTGTGCGAATAAGCCTATGGCTCTAGGAAGTATATCCTGTTCGCACTCTTTCATGATCCTCTTCTGCAAAGTCTCGGGAGTATCATCAGGCAATACATCCACACACTTCTGAAGAAGTATAGGGCCCTCATCGTAATTCTCATTAACCAGATGAACCGTTGCCCCGGATACTTTAACTCCGCGGGCCAAAGCCGCCTCATGAGGTTTAATGCCATACATTCCCTTACCGCAGAAAGCAGGAATAAGAGCAGGATGAATATTGATTATCCTGTTATTATAAGCCTTTACCGTCTTCTGCCCCAAAAGTGAGAGATAACCTGCAAGAACAATAAGCTCGGCTCCGGCTTGCCTCAACTTCTCAACAACAGCATCATCCCATTCCTCACGGCTTGCAAATGATTTTACACTCATAACTACAGACGGGATATTGTTATCTGCTGCTCTTTGAAGAGCGAAAGCGCTGTCATTGGAAGCAATGACAAGAACTATCTCAACATTCTTAAGCTTACCTTCTTTTATCCGGTCAATAATGGCCTGAAGGTTTGTACCTCCGCCTGATACAAATACAGCTATCTTCATAGGTTGGTCACCTGATGAACGCTCTGTTCAAAATCAACAGGCTTACCTGCAACATAATTACCGTCAAAGCATGCGGAACAGGTGTCGCATGTGATGCCGCCGAGAGCATCCCTGAGGCAGTCAAGCGTAATATAACCAAGAGAATCTGCATCGATCATCTCGCAGATCTCATCAACACTCATACGTGTGGCAGGAAGATCCTTATCAGTATTGGCATTAACTCCGTAGCAGCAAGGGAACTTAACCTCGGGAGATGCGAGTCTTACATGCACCTCGGAAGCTCCGTTATCCTTAAGGAATCTGATGATATGCTTAGTTGTGGTTCCTCTTACGAGTGAGTCATCGACAATAGCGATTCTCTTGCCCTTAACAGCTTCCTTAAGCACTGCGAACTTCATACGTACAGCAAGTTCTCTTTGCTCCTGTGTACTCTTGATAAAGGTTCTTCCTACATATCTGTTCTTAAGAAGACCCATTCCGTAAGTTACGCCCAATCCGTCTGCAAAACCCAAAGCGGCCGCATTACCTGAATCAGGTGCGCCGATTACAAGGTCACACTCACAGGGATGAAGCTTGGAAAGAGCCTTACCGGCTTCATATCTGGACTTAAAGACATTCGTTCCATCGATAACGGAGTCAGGTCTTGCAACATAAACATACTCAAAGATACATACTTTTCCGTTCTTAATACGCTCTTCAGAACTTACAGAATCATTAAAGTAAACGCTTGATACGTCATCCTTTGTAACCGTTAGTATCTCACCGGGCTCAAGGTTTCTTATATACTCGGCACCGAGAGCGTCGAAAGCGCAGTTCTCGGAAGAGATCATCCATTCATTACCCTTCTTACCGAGTGAAAGAGGCCTTAATCCATACGGATCTCTGATACCGATCAAGGCATCATCCGTCATGATAACCATGGCATATACACCGGAAAGCTCCTTCATAGTCTTAAGAAGCGCTTCCTGGATAGTATCGGTAATTACTCTGTTACGTGAGAAAAGCGAAAGAACAAGCTCAGTATCGGTGTTGGTCTGGAAGATAGCACCCTGATTCTTAAGCTCCTCCCTTATCTGTTCAGCATTAAGGATAACTGAATCACAACTCAAAGCGACATTACCGACTCTTGACTTGATAACAACAGGCTGAATTCCGTCGGGACCTACGATTCCGTCGGAACCTCTTGCATGTGCCACTGCACATGAACCGCCGAGAGCAGAAAGTGTAACTTCATCAAATATATCGGCTACCATTCCCTCTCTTTTATGAACCATAAAGGAACCGTTATTGTTGATGGCAATACCGGCTGCCTCCTGACCTCTGTGCTGTAATGAGAAAACACCGTAGTACGCAGTCTTTGCTGTACCCTCGTCTGAACCTGTTCTGTTAATAACACCGAAAATACCACTCATATCAAAGACCAGCCTCCTTAAGTTTGTCATTAAGCTTTACTTCCTTGGCATCAACCGAAGAAGCGAGTTCTTTTTTGTAATCAAGAAGCTTGGAAGCAACTTCATCATCCTTCAAAGCTATGATCTCACAAGCTAAAATAGCGGCGTTGGCTCCACCGTCGATGGCAACGGTAGCAACAGGAATGCCTGAAGGCATCTGTACGGTAGCATAAAGAGCATCCACACCATTCAAAGCTCCGCCCTTACAAGGGACACCGATGACCGGAAGAATAGTATTTGAAGCAAGAACGCCCGCAAGATGAGCTGCAAGACCTGCAGCAGCGATGATAGCACTGAATCCGTTATCACGTGCATCCCTTGCCAGTGTGGAAGCCTTCTCGGGACTTCTGTGTGCTGAAGCTATGTGAACTTCATAATCAACACCGAACTTCTTAAGATTCTTAAAACATCCTTCCATTACGGGGAAATCTGAATCAGAACCCATGATCACCAATACTTTGTTGTTTGCCATTACCTTCATCTCCTATTGTTATTCGTCTTCTTGATTCCAGTTAAGTTTATCCAATACCCTGTAATAATCATCTGAACCCCATTCATAAGGTCTCGGACAATAATCATTAGAGGCAAAGCTTGTCTGACTGTAAGGAATAACAGTCAGATTATAATCTTCAACATATGAATTTGTCTCATCCATCACAAATTCGCAGGTAACAATACAGCTGTCAGGGTCAGAAAGGCCCGTATTACCGCCAAAGCAGAAGTTAGACAGGCTGTATAGGATGTATCTTCCGTTATAATACTCGATGGGTTCAAGCCTGTGAGGATGAGCTCCAACAACAATATCCACACCGTGATCGATAAGGGCATGGCCTACATATATCTGTTCATCGGTAGGTTCATAATACCTTTCAATTCCCCAATGACATGAAGCTATTACTATCTGGCAGCCTGCAGCTCTTAATTCGTCAATAAGAGGATAAGCTGTCTCGGCTGTATCGCCGTTACCTATCATGTCGATACCGAACATACCGATCTTGATTCCTCTGACCTCATATATTGCAGTCTGATGCTGATTGCTCCAAAGGATACCGGCATCCTCTAATGTCTGCTGTGTCTGTACAAGACCTTCCTCCCAATAATCGTAACTGTGATTATTAGAAAGATTCACCGCTTCGATACTTCCGTTAATCAGTATCTGGACAGATGCGGGATCACTTGCGAAGACAAATTCCTTAGTCATATGGGCAGCGTTCTCATCACCGTACGTACCTTCAAAATTAGCAAGCGTCATATCGTCCTGTGATAAATACTCGGCACAGTTCTGAAAACAATACTCATAATCATCGCCAACTACAGCATCAAAGCTTCCGGCAGCACCGCTCCATGCAAGAGCATCTGCCAAAGTAAGATCACCTAAGAAGTTAACCACTATGTGTTCCGGCGCGGGTGTCGGAGTAGGAGCAGGTGTAGCTGTAGGTTCAGGTGTGGGAGTGGCAGTGGGAACCGCTGATGTCTCAACAACTGTTTGTGAAGGAGCAGTTGTTTGTTGAGGCAGTATTTGAGGTATGGAACAAGAAGGCAATACAATGGTCGCCGCAATCATCGAACAAATAAGTATCTTTACACGAGATCTGTTTGAATTAATCAATTGATGTCAGCCTTCCTCCGGAATCTCAAAGTCCTGGCCTAATATCAGAGATCTAACGAACAATCCTGACGCAGAAAGCATCTCATCCGGCCAGTGAGCCGCAAGCTTCTGTTCGATAGTAAAGTTATTGGAATAAAGCCTTAAGGCATTGGAAGATTCTGTATTGGAACTGCCGATAGACCAGTTACACCAGGAAATACCGTTCTGATTCAAAAAATCCATCCACTGATTTGTCTCATCGTAGAAGACTCCGCCGTCGCCCGAATCCCTCGATGTTCCCCACTCAGTACAGAATATGGGAAGTCCGCTGTCTATTGCAGTCTGTGCCTTATCCATAAGGTCCTGACCGTGTGAGCCTGCATAGAAATGCAAAGTATACATGATGTTATCACCGCTTAAAGGATTCTGTGCGGCCTCATCGACATCCTGACTCCAGTTAGGCGTACCCACGATGATAATATTATCGGGATCATTCTCGCGGATAGCCGCGATAACCTCTTCGGCATAAGGTCTTATCGTATTATTCCAATCCACATCCTGTTCAGGATCATCTATTCTTTCACCGTTAGGTTCATTACAAATCTCATAAATAACATTCGGATACTCTCCGTACAACGAGGATATCCTTGAGAAGAAATCAACAGCCTCTTCCCTGTATTCATTCGGATCACCATCATAAAGAATATGCCAGTCAATAATTACATATACACCATGATCGATAAGGGTATCGGTATAACCGCATACCTCCTCAAAATAACGGTCAGGATCAAATGTATATCCGTTGTCATTACCTCTGGTCGTCATTGCAAGTCTGATTACAGAGCAGCCCCAGTCCTGAACCAGGGTATCAACCACTTCATCAGTAAAGAAATTATAAGTTGATATGAGTCCGCAGCTGCTCATGCCTCTTAATTGAACAGGTTCACCGGCCTCATTGACTATAGAAGTACCGGATACGCTCAACTGACCGTTAACTTCTACGGGAATATCAGTTACCTGCGCTGTACTCATAGGGCCGATAGAAGGCTCAGTCTCAACAGGTATCTGACTTTGTTCTGTCTCAACAACAGAATCAAAAGTAACAGGCATAGTCGGTACAATAGAGGGTAATGTCTCAGCCGGTAATCTTGATGAACAACCACCAATAATAAAGGCAACAGAAAGAACTGCAGCTAAGACTGTTTTAAGGCATTTTGACTTCATACAGACCCTCTCGAAAAAAGATAATTCAGTATATAATTTAACTGCATTTAATTCAATAATCGATTAACTCAATATGTTGACTGCGATTTATAATAATGTCATACTTTGTTAACATAATCATTTGCTTCAAGATATATAATTTAAGTAGTGAAAATAAAGGAAGTATGAGGTGTAACGGATGTCACGAGTAGACAGTTTGCGTAATAAGATCCTGAAGCTGGCTGCTAAGGGCAAGCTTGATGGACTTATTAAACTTTCCGGTGATTCCGATGAGGCAGTTCGCACTGAGGTTGCCATTGCGATGGGACAGATAACAACATACGAGTCCGGCATGGCACTTATTCCACTTCTTCGTGATTCTTCTCCTTCTGTAAGAGCTGCGGCAGCAACATCAGCTGCTGATATTGGAGCTAAGCACTGCGAAGAGTATGTTAAGAAACTTGCATTTGCCGATTCCGATCCGAACGTCAGACAGATTGCAAAGAGTGCATTTGACAGACTTAAGGATAGAGTAGTTTGACAAGTCACTGGTTTATAATAAGAATAAGGTTGTCTCATTGTTATGGGACAACCTTTTAAGTTTAAGGATTCTTCAGATTGGAGATTAATATGAAAAGAATACTTGTAACAGCAGGCGGAACTGCTACAGCATGGCATATATCCAATATTGCTAAGGAATATTTTAAGGATGATATCGAGATACAGGTATGTGATACCAATGACTCTTATCTTGTTCCCGCGATAGTATCCGCCTCTAAGGTTCACAAGGTTCCTCCCGTAGTATCTGATGATTACACCGGGCATATAAGCCGCCTGATCAAAGAAGAGCATATCGACCATATCGTTCCTTTGATTCCGCAGGAAGCCTATCTTTTTGCCAAAGACAGTGATTTTGTTAAGCAGACGGGTATCACCAGTTCTGCCGCTTCCCTTGATACAACAAAGAAACTTGCTGACAAGCTTTACATGTATAAGACTTTGACGTCTATCGGAATTCCTACACCGAGAGTCTATAACCTCGATGAGATAGATCCCAATGAGCTTTATTTGAGAAAGCCAAGACTGGGATTCGGCTCATTGGGTGTAAGTGTAATCAAGGGCGCAGAGAGCATTCCTGATGACTGTATCTACCAGGAATACTGTAAAAGTGACGACTACGATGAGATAACCGTCGAGGTTTCAAATCTTGATGAATTGAGGATATTCTCCAGAAGGCGTATTGCAACAAAGGCCGGTGTATGCGTAAAGGCTGAGCCTGTTGATAACAGTATTTTCTACCCGTTTATCAAGAAGCTCGTTAAAAATGTTGAGTGCCCCACCGCATTTAATGTGCAGTTCCTCCGCCACAAGGGCGAATGGCTTATGTTTGACTGTAACTTAAGACTCGGGGCAGGAACAGGTCTTTCAACGGCCATAGGCTTCCAGTTAACAAGAGCTTTCCTTGCTGACATTGCAGGCATCAAGCCTGATGAATCATGGTTTGAAGTAAACAATAAAGCAAAGGCAGTTCTTCGAGTCTATCAGGAGATAGTTGTTCAATGACATTCGTCTTTGATCTTGACGGAACACTGATCGACAGCACTGCCCGTCACTATATCCTTATGCGTAAAATCCTTTCAGACAAAGGAATCAGTGTTGCTTCCGGTTTTGACGAGTCATATATGAAGTACAAGGCCGATGGTAACAACGGCAGAAAGTATCTGACTGATGTTTTGGGTATCAACGAAGCGGATGCGGCTTCGATCCAGCGTGAATGGGTAAAGCAGATAGAGGATGAATCCTACCTTCTTTATGACAAACTCTATGATGATTCTGTATCCACACTTAATCTTATTAATGACAGTATCGTATTCCTGACTATCAGAAGCAATGAATCGGGTATAAGGAATGAGATCAAAAGATTAGGTATAGACAAATATCCGCTTATTGTTCTTTCACACGGGATGGACAAAGCTGATGCTATAAAAGATATAAACGATAAGGTAACCGTAATAGGCGATACCGAACTTGATTACAAAGCAGCTATAGATACAGGTTCGGATTACTACATCCTTAACAGAGGCTTCAGAAGCAAACAATACTGGGATCAAAGAGGAGTTATTTCCCACAGCGATCTTGGCGGATTGATCATATAAAAACACCGGGCATAAACCCGGTATTTTATTATCATATTAAGCACCTGAATCAGTCAGCAGCTGCAACTACCTTGTCTGAGATAGCAGCCTCATCACCAATTACAACAACATTAGGGTGAAGCTGGAGAATTGATGCAGGAACGGAAGGTGTGACAGGACCTGTGAAAGCCTTTTCGACGATGTCCTTCTTGCCGGCTCCTGTAGCCATGAGGATTACAGTAGTGGACTTCATAATGTAGCCAATACCCATGGTGTAAGCCTGTGTGGGAACTTCATCAATCTTGCCGTTGAAGAACAGTCTTGCGTTATCCTCGATCGTCTGCTGCTCCAAGTCAATGCACTGTGTGTTAACGCAGAAGGAATCAGCAGGCTCATTGAAGCCGATGTGTCCGTCTCCGCCGATACCCAAAAGCTGGATATCAAGATGACCCAATGACTTAAGAATAGCATCGTAATCAGTACAAGCCTTAACTGCATCAGCCTCGAGTCCGTCAGGTACATATGTCTTGTTCTTATCGATATTTACATGGTCGAACAGGTTCGTATTCATAAAATATCTGTAGGACTGATCGTGATCGCCGCCAAGACCTCTGTACTCATCAAGGTTAGCACTAGTTACAGCGGAGAAATCAAGACTTCCCTCCTTGTACATATCTACCAGAGCCTTGTAAGTTCCTACAGGTGTGGAACCTGTTGCAAGTCCGATCTTACAGTCTGGCTTAAGTCTGATCTGTGAAGCAATAAGCTCGGCACAAGCCTTTGAAGCTTCCTCGTAATTTGCTTTTCTAATTACTCTCATGTTCGTCCTCCAGGTTTTCTTATAGGTTTACTCTTCTGTCTTTACTACGATATTGTCCTTATCCTTATAGATAGAGTGATCAGGTACGATACCTCTTACCATGGACAACGGATAGATATTTGTGTGAGGACCTACAACAGTACCGGGATTCAATACGCTGTTACAGCCAACCTCAACATTATCACCTAACATAGCACCGAACTTGCGAAGACCGGTCTCATAGGATCTGCCCTCACCCTTAACAACTACATTCTTTCTGTCAGCCTTGATATTGGAAGTAATTGCTCCGGCACCAAGATGAGCCTTGTAACCCAGTACAGAGTCACCTACGTAGTTATAATGAGGAACCTCAACCTTGTTAAAAAGAATGACGTTCTTAAGTTCTGTGGAATTACCAACGGTAGCACCCTCGCCCACGATAGCAGACTCTCTTATGAAAGCGCACTGTCTGATCTTTGCGCCCTTGCAGATGATAGCGGGACCGTGAATATAAGCGGAAGGAAAGATCTCTGCATCCTTGGCAATCCAAACATCCTCACCGACCTTATCATATTCGTCAGGACTTAATGTAGGACCTAACTTCAAGATGAAATCCTTGATCTTGGGAAGTACTTCCCAGGGATATGTGCATCCTTCGAAGATATCCTTAGCGATAGTCTCATCAAGGTTATACATGTTCTTAATCAATGCTGTTTCCATATGAATACCTCTTTCAAATATCAGTCTGCAGCAAGTCCTGCGCCTTTGATAACTTCGATAAGCTGATCTACATACTTCTCGCAGATCTCATCTGTAGATGCCTCTACCATAACGCGGATCTTAGGCTCTGTACCGGAAGCACGAAGAAGAAGTCTTCCGTCACCGCCAAGCTCCTTGTTAACCTTATCAACTGCTTCGAGAACAACAGGATTCTCCTGTGCCTCCTTCTTATCCTTAACAACAATGTTCTTAAGGCACTGGGGGAACATCTTCATCTCACCCGCAAGCATAGACAGAGGAAGCTTCTTATCGAGCATCGTCATCATAACCATGAGTGATGTGAGGATACCGTCACCTGTAGTTGCATACTTTCCGAAAATAATGTGACCTGACTGCTCGCCGCCGAGGACATATCCGTTCTGCATCATATTCTCGGCAACATACTTATCACCAACATTTGTCTTCTCTGTATTGATGCCGATTGCCTCGCAAGCCTTGTAAAGACCCATGTTGGACATAATAGTTGTAACGATGGTATCACCGTCAAGAAGTCCATTCTCCTTCAGATACTTACCGCAAAGGTACATAACCTGATCGCCGTTGACCTCTTCACCATTCTCGTCAACACACAAGCATCTGTCAGCATCACCGTCATAAGCAAATCCTGCATTAAGACCATTCTCTACAACGAACTTCTTGAGACTGTCCATATGAGTTGATCCGCAGTTCAAGTTGATGTTAACACCGTCAGGAGTGTTATTGATAACATAAACCTTGGCACCAAGAGCTTCATAAACAGCCCTTGCTATATTCCAGGAAGCACCATTGGCACAATCCAAAGCAACCTTCATACCGTTGAAGCCTCGTGTCGGGATAGACATAAGATAACCGATATAACGGTTTCTTCCTGCAGCGTAATCGATAACGTTGCCCATCTTCTCACGCTTAGCCAAAGGAAGCTCCTCGATCTGGCCATCCATATAGGCCTCAATCTTATCTTCGATCTCAGCTTCGATCTTCTGACCGTTAGCTCTCATGATCTTAATACCATTGTCGTAGAAAGGATTATGGGATGCAGAGATCATGACACCGCAGTCAAATCCGTCTGTTCTGCAGCAGTATGAAACTGAAGGTGTTGTTGTAACGTGGAGAAGGTATGCATCCGAACCTGAGGAAGTTATACCTGCAGACAAAGCATACTCAAGCGTATAGGAACTTCTTCTTGTATCCTTGCCGATGATGATCCTTGCTCTGCCGTCCTCGTGATTCTGACCATAATACCATCCGAGATAGCGGCCGATCTGAAAAGCTCTTGAGGCTGTAAGATCTACATTTGCCTCGCCTCTGAATCCGTCTGTACCAAAGTATTTACCCATAAATTACTCCTTGATCTGTTTTACAGTAAAATTATACCAATAAAGTCGAAATCCAAAACATTTTATTCGACAGTTACGCTCTTGGCAAGATTACGGGGTTTATCAACATCACAACCCTTGTTAACCGCCATATAATAGGCGAACAACTGGCACGGAAGAACCCCGAGTATCGGTGCAAATATCTCATCACAATCCGGAATGATAAACTTCGTATCGCATGAGAACTTCATCTTGCTCATCCTCTCAGGGATTATGGCAAGAACTGTAGCACCTCTGGTCTTAACTTCCTTGATATTAGACTCCATCTTCGGTGCCAGATCATCCTGTGTAATCGGAGATACAACAAGCGTTCCGTCTTCGATCAGGGCGATCGTACCGTGCTTTAACTCACCGCCGGCATAAGCCTCAGAGTGGATATAGGAGATCTCTTTAAGCTTCAATGAAGCCTCCATAGAAAGATAGTAGTCAATTCCTCTTCCCATGAAGAATATGGAATCCGCATTAAACTGAGTGGAAGCAAATCTCTGTATCTCATTTTGCTTACTTAAGATCAACTTAAGCTTCTCAGGGATAGCAAGCAGCTCCTTGTGGTACTCCTGGTACTGTTCAGGAGTAATCTTTCCCAATGTATAAGCAAACTTAATAGCAATGAGATACATACAACCTAACTGTGTGGTATAGGCCTTTGTGGAAGCAACTGATATCTCAGGGCCTGCTGCCGTGTAAAGTACATAATCAGCTTCACGTGCAATCGTGCTTCCGATTACATTTACGACTGCAATAGTCCTGCTTCCCTTCTCTTTTGCTATCTTCATGGCATTACGCGTATCAAGCGTCTCACCTGACTGTGAGATAACTATCGTAAGTGTATGTTCGTCTATGAGCGGATCAGAATATATGAATTCACTTGCGACACCGCAGACAACAGGTATACGGCAAAGCTTCTCGATAAGGTACTTACCGACACATCCGGCATGGTATGCAGTACCGCATGCAATAATGTTTATATTTGTGATTCCGGAAAGAAACTCTTTATCTACCGGTATATGCTCAAGATAGATCCTGTCATCCTTGATCCTGGGTCTTACGGTATTATCAAATGCCTGGGGTTCCTCAAACATCTCCTTCATCATGAAGTGCGCATAACCGCCCTTCTGAGCAGCGTTTGAATCCCATTCAACATGAGAAACTTCATACTCTACAGGCTCACCGTGAACATCTTTGATCTCGATGGAATCCTTCTTCATTATCAGATAACAGTTATCCTCCATGAAGACTACATCTCTTGTATACTCGATAAGTGCCGTAATATCAGAAGCTACGAAGTTCTCATTCTTACCCAATCCAATAACAATGGGGTTATCCTTCTTGGCACATATAAGCTGATCGGGTTTATCGATACACAGGATACAAAGAGCATAAGAACCGACAATGTCGGCAAGAGCCCTTGATACGGCAGCTTCTATGTCATTGCTGCCAAGTTTTACATAGTAATACTCAATAAGCTGAGCTGCTACTTCAGTATCTGTCTCAGATTTAAACTCATATCCCTTTTTTTTAAGGAATTTACGGAGTTCCGCATAGTTCTCGATAATTCCGTTATGAACTACACAGATCTTACCGTTCATCGACAAGTGCGGATGTGAATTCTCATCGGAAGGAGCTCCGTGAGTAGCCCATCTTGTATGACCTATTCCGGATGAGATCTTGTTAGTCTTGTGCTCATCAAGGTTATATCCCTGAGAGGCAACCTCATCACTTAAGTCGCTGACTCTACCTTTCTTCTTAATGAGGTTGAGCTCGCCGTCTTTAATAAAAGAAACACCGGCAGAATCGTATCCACGATACTCCAGTGTTTTCAACCCTTTAATCAAAACAGAAAGTGTGTTTCTGCTTCCGATGTAACCTACAATGCCACACATTTGTGAAACCTCCTACTCTGAGATGGCGGTATCGTTCAAAGAATAGACAGTTACCGATACAGATTCCGGAACCTGTCTCTCCACTCTGAAATAAACATCTCTGTCGGCAGATCTGATAACTACCGGCAGTTCTACAACTCCCGTCTGGGAAACAGCCGAATAATCGATAGTCGCGATAATGTCGGCGGGTTTGATTGAATCAAGCGTATCCTGACGTCCTACAATCTCAAGTTCAACGGAATCGATAGGATATGAAACATCAATATTGTCAGGGGTAGCATTACTGTCATAGATGATAGGGACAGTAACAGATGTAGTAACAACAGGATTAGTATTCACCTGAATATACATCCAAAGTCCGAAAGACAAGACAAGTGATACAAGCATAAGGATGATCCTGACGCCGGGACCTACTGTGGAATTATTAGTTAATTCCTCTGCTTTTGCCGTACGTATCTCAAGATGCTCGGAAACCTCACCAGCTGCCTCTGCAGCTGTAACATAAGCCTTCTTAGCCTCCTCTTCAGCCTTCTTCCTTCTGGACTTGGTGAAGATTCTTCTGATTCCGCGGCCCTTCAACTGATTCTCGGAAGATACACCGAGAAGATAATCAAGATTTGCTTCAAGCTCGATAGAGTCCTTCATCTCATAAAGATTACCGTTAACGGCAATAGAGATCGATCCTCTCTCTTCGGAAACAACCACTACGACCGTATCACCCATCTCACTTGCACCGACTGCAGCTCTGTGACGCGTTCCGGTTCTGTCAAGATTGTGCATAGTAACAGACAAAGGAACGTGACATCTTGCTGCGATAATCCTGCCGTCTCTGATAAGAAGACCGCCGTCATGCATGGGAGAGCCTTTGTAGAATATAGACTGTAAAACCGAGTTTGAAACTGATGAATCAACCTTAACCACATTCTCCTGGTTAATAAGTTCATCAAGGCGTGTCTTGCGCTCAATAAGGATCAATGCACCTGTTTTTGTAGCCGCCATCTCCTTACAAGCCGTACTTAACTCGTGTATGAAAGTTGAAGATATTCCGTAACCGTCGGAACTGTCCGAACTGAAGAATTTACTGAATGATATAAAGGAACGAAGTCCGACAGTCTCAAGCGCTCTTCTTAACTCAGGCTGGAAAAGCACAATAAACAAAATTGCAAACACATAAAGCAATCTGTTGAAGATGTAACCTACCATCTGAAGTCCGAACAGACCGCACAGCAGAACAAAGCAAAGAATAAGAATAATTCCCTTGATAAGCTGCCATGCTCTTGACTGCCTTACGAACAAAAGGATCCAATAGAACAGCGCTGCAACAAGAAGTATGTCGACACCATAACGTATAACATCGACCGTACTTCCGAAGAATACGTAACCGCTCGAAATACTGTTAAATAATTCGGCGATAAAATCAATCAGTTGTCCTATTAAAGAATCACTGCCCATATTAGTTTATTTTAACACTAACTTAAGTCTCGACAAAGGGTTTTCGACACAAGCCAGATGCACTTTTTGGGGATCAATGCCATAAGAGATAAGATTATCCGCTTCCTGCTTCATATTCGTAACCGATCCCGCCAAAGATCCGTTCTTTCCGTAATATGTTCTTCCGGACTCCACTGTTACATCAGCATCGGCAAGTTTATACACCCCGTCAGGCATACCGGCACCCCGCATGGAATCAGATATAACTATGAGTCTTCTCTCATCAATCAGCTCGAAAAGCATCCTTAAAACAGTAGGTGCGATATGGATCCCGTCGCAGATAACCTCACAGAATATATCTTTGCGGTCATAAGCGGCACCGAGGACTCCGGGACTTCTCTTCGAACACGGTGACATGGCATTAAGAATATGAGTCACGCTCGAAGCACCGGCTTCAAACGCCTCCATAGCTTTATCATAATCCGCATCAGTATGGGCTAGTGAAAGCACATATGAAGATGAGAATTCTTTAATGAATTCAATCCCCCCGTCAAGTTCGGGTGCTACATCGATAATCTTAAGAAGTCCGGGATAGTTTTTCTCTATCCGTTCCACTATTCCCGCTGCCTTTGAAGGAGGCACACAGAAGTCTTTGTTCTGAACTCCGGCTTTTGAAGGACTCATGAACGGGCCCTCGAGATGGATCCCGAGAATATCAGCATAATCTCCGCCCTCTTCCTGCAGAATACTCTTTGCCTTGGAAACAGCTTCAAAACACTTCATGATGTTATCTTCGCTTATAGTCATTGTTGTAGGACAAAAAGCTTTAACCTTAAACTCAGGAAGTCTTCGGGCCATTCTCATAATACCCTCAAAAGAAGCGTCAGAAACATCTTCCCCGAAGGCGCCGTGTATATGAGTGTCGATATAAACCGTATCCGAAATCATACATTTATTATCTCATAAAACAAAGAAGGCTGCCCGTAAAGGCAGCCCTCATTGTTAAGTTTTTTATCTTATCAGATGCAGCCCTGTGCGATCATAGCATCGGATACCTTGAGCAAGCCAGCGATGTTAGCACCGATAACGAAGTTATTCTCGTGACCAACCTCTGTAGCTGTCTTATCAACATTCTCGAAGATGCTTGTCATGATGC
>JAEEGL016664282.1_pt1 | contig 24642 bp, 20 predicted proteins | sample 9134231 | NCBI WGS metagenome assembly JAEEGL01 (sample SAMN16246548, study PRJNA631951) | gut metagenome | biome: gut microbiome; feature: rumen; material: fiber-attached | host: Bos | place: Iran: Karaj | collected 2018-10
ATGGTCGATGAGATGGAAAAGGCAGGACTTCGTGCTTTCGGTCCCTATAAGAATGCGGCGATCATCGAAGCGTCCAAGGCTTTCTCCAAGGAACTGATGAAGAAATACAATATCCCGACCGCGAAGTATCAGACATTTACAAATCAGGACGAGGCGCTCGCTTATCTTGAAACACAGGAAATGCCGATCGTTATCAAGGCGGACGGACTGGCTCTCGGTAAGGGCGTTATCATTGCCCAGACACTGGACGAAGCGAAAAAGGCAGTTATCTCCATGATGAGCGAAGGTGTTTTCGGAAAGTCCGGAAGTACGGTCGTTATTGAGGAGTGCATGGTCGGACCGGAGATGACGCTCCTGGCGTTTGCTGACGGAAAGACTGTTATCCCTATGATCACATCCCGCGACCACAAGCGCGCATATGACCATGACGAAGGCCTCAACACCGGCGGCATGGGCGCGGTTACACCGGGTGCGGATCTGACGGCAGAAGATGAGAAGAAGATCTACGATACGATCGTAGAGCCGACGATCAAGGCACTGGCCGCAGAAGGCCGCCCGTTCAAAGGCGTTATTTACTTCGGCCTGATGCTGACAAAAGAAGGCGCGAAGGTTGTCGAGTACAATGCCCGCTTCGGTGATCCGGAGTGCCAGGCGATTCTGCCGCGTATGGAGAATGACCTCATGGAGCTCGTGGATGCCTGCATCGACGGCACTCTCGATCAGGTCGACCTGAAGTGGAAGCCGGGCTGCTCCTGCGTCGTTGTTATGGCGTCTGGCGGATATCCGGAAAAGTACGATAAGGGCTATGAGATCACGGGTATCGCGGATTGCGGACATCTCGTATTCCAGGCAGGCACAGCTCTTAAGGACGGAAAACTCGTCACTTCCGGCGGCCGTGTGCTCTGCGTATATGCAGACGGCGCGACGATGGATGAGGCGATCGATTCCGCATACGAGGGAGTCAAGAAGATCTCCTTCGAGAAAGCGCACTACAGAACAGATATCGGAAGAACACTGGGCTGAGTGCTTTTGGATAAGAATTACGACGGAAGGAGAAAGAAGGCTTGAAGATCGGTATTTACGGCGGGGCGTTTGACCCGTTTCACAACGGACACCTGTCCATGATCCGCGGGGTGATTGCGAGCAAGAAGGTCGACCGCGTGATCGTGATTCCGACGGGGATGCCGTGTTTTAAGCCGGCGCGTAAGGTCACTCTTTCTCCTTATCGTTTCTATATGGTCAAGGCGGCGCTGAAGGACGAGCCGAAGTGCGAAGTGTGCGACATCGAGCAGGTGTTCGGGAAGCCGAGCTATACAGTCGAGACGCTCAAGAACCTTCGTAAGCAGAAGGTCGTGTCCGATAAGGACGAGCTTTTCCTGATGTGCGGATCGGATATCCTCTTTGAATTCGAATCGTGGTATCAGCCGGAAGAGATCCTGAAACAGGCGTCTCTGCTGTGTGCGCTGCGTCCCGGCATCGATGAGGGACAGGCGCGAAATGAAGCATCCCATCTGGAGGAGAAGTTCGGCACGAAGATCCGTTTCTTTAAGATTGACGGCGTGGAAGTCGCATCGAGCAAGATCCGCAGAGAGAATGATTTTGACGATGTTTCGGATGTGGTGAAGACCTTCATTAAGGATCACGACCTGTACTCCGAGGATTCGCCGCTGATGAACGTTTCCGATGAGATGTATAAGACCCTGATGCAGCACTGCTTCACGCTTTTCCATGAGATGAGCGGAAAGAGGCTGCTGCACAGTATGAATGTGTGTGTGACCGCGACGCGTTTTGCAATAAGATTTGGCGCGGATCCGGATAAGTGTGCGCTGGCGGGACTTCTGCATGACTGTGCCAAGGAACTTCCCGAGAAGGAACAGATTGATCTGGCGGCAAAGATCATTCACGGATATATCCCGGGAAAGCAGATCCTGCATTCGCCGGCGGGTGCGGTCTATGCGCGTGAGCATTACGGTGTCGAGGATCAGGAAGTGCTCGATGCGATCCAGTATCACACGATCGGACGTGAGGTGATGACGATCACGGATAAGATCGTTTATCTGGCGGATAAGATTGAGCCGGCGCGTCACTTCGATGATCTTTCGGAGATCCGAAGACTGGCGGAGGATGACCTTGACGGCGCCCTGATCGAGTGCTACTGCGCGATCCGTGAGAGCTTCGCGGAGAAGGGGCAGGAGATCCACGAGGATACGAAGAAATCGCTGGCATATCTTCTGGCACAGCGGGAGAAGTGACTTATACTTAAAAGTGCTTTTCGCGAAGAGAAATATATGTGTATAATGAAGTTAGATTAACGACCTGGGAGGGTGTAGATGGAAATCAAAGAATTAGCTGATAAGATCGTTGAGATTCTGGAGAACAAGAAGGGCGTGGATATCGAACTGATTCCGGTTGCCGAGAAGACCGTGCTGGCGGACTACTTTGTTATCTGCTCCGGTACATCTTCCACACATATCAAGGCGCTGGCGGACGAAGTCGAGTATATGCTTAAGCGCGACTATGACGTGACGCCGGACCACATCGAGGGAAGAGAGTCGGCAAGATGGATCCTTCTCGACTATAAGGATGTTGTCGTTCACGTATTCCATCCGGAAGAGAGACAGAACTACAGCCTTGAGAAGCTCTGGGAGATGAAGAAGACCGAGGGCTGATGCATCGCTGGAGCGGGCGCAGGGCTCGTATGTGCTTCGGTCTGACGGATGGCGGGACGAGGCGGAAATAGACAAGAAGAAAAGCCGGGGAGCAGGAGCTCTCCGGCTTTTGTATGTTAACTGGAAGTGTGTGCAGTACTCGGGGGCGGAGCTGGGATTTACGTGTTGACGATGTTTCTGACCCAGATGCCGCTTCGGACCATGAAGTAACCGATCAGGGACTTGAAGAACTCGAGCGAGCGGATGATGGCGACCATCCAGGTGATGCTCAGGCTCGTGTAGCGGCTTAGGATGTAAGCGGTGACAACGACGATGGCCCAGGTGTAGACGGCGTCGAAGATGACCGTGATGAATGCGTTGCCGCCGGCTCTGATGATGAAGTAGGACGCATGCGAGTACGCGCAGAAGGGCATCGTCACACCGGCGATCATGATGAATCCCGTAGCCAAGTGGCGGATGTAGTCCGTCGTGGAGTAAAGAAGCGGGAAGAACGGCGCGATACCGACCATGATGACGCCGAAGATCAGACCGCAGAGAACGGTGAAGCGGCGCATCTTGTAAGCCTTGGACTTCGCGTCTTTGAGGTCGCCGCTTCCGAGGATGTGGCCTATGACGATACCTACGGCTTCACCCATTGCAATGAAGGATACACCCATGAGGTTCCAGATGGTGGACTCGATATTGATTGCGGCGACGGCGTCGAGGCTTCGGTAGGAATAGCACTGGTTGATCATGGTCATACCGAGTGCCCAGAGAGTCTCATTACCCATGAGGGGCAGTGCTTTTATAAAGAACTTACGGGCAAGGTCGGAAGGCACCTTGAAACTGGAAAAGGCGCCCTTGATGAAGGGGAACTTGTCCGCGTTTTTGCCGGTGTAGATGATCAGGATGCCGAGCTCGACGAAACGGGAGATGACGGTCGCGATGGCGGCGCCGACGGCGCCGAGAGCGGGGAGACCGAGCATACCGTAGATCAGGAGTGCGTTGCCGATGAGGTTGACGACGATCGCGCAAAGAGATGCGAGCATCGGAACCTTGGTTTTGCCTAAGTCCTTGAGAGTGCCGGCGTATGCCTGGGTCAGGCCGATCGGGATCAGGCCGATGAGCATGACCTTGATGTAGTCGACGCCGATGTCCAGGATCTCCGCTGCGTCCGCGGGATTGCCTTCGCCGTGCAGGAAGAGCTCGACGAGGAATGGTGCGGCGAGTGCGAAAACGAGGATGCTCAGCGCGGAAAGGATCGTGTTGAGGATGATCTTGAAGCGGAAGGAATAGCGGATACCCTCCGTGTCGCCTTTGCCGTGATACTGCGCAGTAAAGATACCCACGCCGGCGGTTGCGCCGAAGGTGAGGAGATAGAATACGAAGATCAGCTGGTTGGCGATGGCCACGCCGGAGATCGCATTCGTGCCCAGGTCGCCGATCATGAGGTTGTCCAGAAGGTTGACGAAATTGCTGATGCCGTTCTGGATCATCATCGGGATGGCGATCAATAGGAGCTTCTTATATACTTGTTTGTCTTCTTTCAGTGTCATAGATGTGGATTGTATCAGAACAAGTGCTTTTCGACAATAAAGAAAATGAAGATTAACAAGATACTTATAGTATAAGGAAAGATAGTTAAAATGCGCAGAGGGTGTCGAGGAGGCGGTTGATCTGGGTGCGGAAGTAGGCGTTCGACGGCGGGGTGGCGTTTTTCTCGTAGGTGAAGAGGACGTCGACGGTCGGCAGTAGGCCGAGGCTCAGGTAGTCGCGGAAGGTGCGGATCGTCTTTTCGATGTAGGTGGTGGAGTCCATGAGCCCGCAGTGCTCGATGATGAAGCCGATGCCGAGCTCGCGGATGAAGCAGACGAAGTCGGCGTGGATCTCGTAGTCGTTGACGGGGATAGCGGGTTCGTACTTATATTCGATGCCGAGTTCGTCTAGGATCTCGGCGATCTCGCGCTCGGACTTGGAGCGGAAGGTAATGCCTTTGTAGGGGTTCGGGCGGAGGATCGGCTTCGGGTTGGAGCAGGGGATGAGGCTGTCGAAGAATTCCTTGGTGATGATGGTGGTCTTGGAGGCGCGCAAGGCCGGGAGGTCGAGGCGGGGGACGGGATGGGTGTAAGTGCTTTTCCAGACGGATTGCCATTTTTCTAGTTCGGAGGCTGCTTCTTCGCGGAGAGTGTAGAGGCGGGCGAGGTGCTGGCCTTTGGGATTGCTGGCATAGTGCTCATGGCGCTTGTTGTTCTTGTCGGTGAAACGGTAAGATAAGATTGATTGGCCGCGGATCTTGTGCTCCGACCTGAAGACTTTGAATGTGCCATCAAGAGTTTTCGATAGATGATTGATCTTAAGTGCAAGATAGTTGTAAGAAATCTCCATGTTCTACCTCCTTTGTAAATATATTAGGAGGATGAAGCTCTTTTGTCTGTATGATATATGCCAACTTTTATAGGTATTACTTATTTTGGCTTTCCTGGGGGATAGTTTTTGTCTGAATTCAGATGTTGTTCGCTATATGTTCGAAAAAACTGTTCCTTTTACGAACATAGTGCGAACGAATGCTACGTTTAAAGATTTTGGTGAGTTATTCGCACTGTGTTCGAAAAAAACAGATAATCTACGAACAAATAACGAACCAAAGGTGTTTAGAAGGAAAGAAGTTGGTTGTTCGCAATGTGTTCGATTTATTCGTTGTATTTACGAACGTGTGACGAACAGAAAGCAATATAGGAAATCCGAACCCGGAAGCGAAGAACAGGAAGTTGAAGTGGAGAGTAGGAGCTTTAAGTGAGGGGATGGGGGAGCGAAATGAGGGCGGTTTTTGGCGTTGGATTTAAGGAATAATTAAGAATCGCATAAGAGATAATTCAAGCATTTTCTTATATATAAAGGTAGAATTAGATCATGAGGTGAGGCGGAAAGCCAGTAATGCGAGGCGTTACGAGTGCTTTTCGAGGAGAATGAAAAAAAGTACGCAGACAGTGTTGACAGAACAATATTATACGCCGTATAATATAGCCAACGATACAATATGAAAGGAGAAATAGTATATGGTTTTCCAATTAGGTTCTACATTGTTGGATGCCTGCGTACTTTCGGTTCTGACCAAGGGTGATGCGTATGGGTATACACTGACGCAGCAGGTCAAAACGGTTCTGGATATTTCTGAGTCGACACTTTATCCGGTCCTGCGCAGACTTCAGAAGGACTTTGCACTAGAGACTTACGACGAGCCGTATCAGGGCCGTAACCGAAGATATTACAGAATCACAGACCGGGGGCGAGAGCTTCACAAGTACTACTTAGAAGAGTGGAACAAATACAAGGATTCAGTTGATTCATTACTTGGAGGGGATGAAAAATGAACAAAGAAACATATCTGCAGGAATTAAGAAAGGGTCTGAAGATCCTTCCGCAGTACGATCGGGATGAGGCGATCGAGTTTTATGAGGAATACTTCGATGAAGCCGGAGTTGAGAATGAAGCTAAAGTAATCGAGGAGCTTGGTGATCCAAAGGCTCTCGCAAAGAAGATCCTGGTCGACGTTGTTGACCGTAAGTACGAAGAGACGATGGCGGCTTCCAATGCAAATACACTGTCCGTTATTCCGGCAGCGGCCGGAGCGGCAGGAGCAACAGCAGGTGCTGCGGCTTTCGGAACAGAGGCGGTGCAGGGTGGTGAGATCCCGCAGGCAGCTCCGAACGTTGAGCCGGCATTCAATGCTCAGCCGGTAGAAGAGGATAAGAAGTCCAAGAAGAAGAGCGAACAGCCTTCCGCACTGAAGACTCTGTGGATCGTACTTGCAGCCATTTTCGCGCTGCCGCTGTCACCGGTGATCTTCGTACTGTTTATCGTAGCTTGTGTACTGGTATTCGTACTGTTTATCGTACTGATCTCGTTCCTGATGGCAGGATTCGGAATTTTTGTTGCCGGTGTCGGAACAACGATTTGCGGTATCGCAGCGATCTTTATGAATCCGGTTGCCGCAACGGTGATCCTGGGCAGTGGCCTGACATGCTTCGGTCTCGGAATCTTCTTTATGATGGGTTCGCTCGCACTGATCAGACTGTGCGCAGGCGCTCTTGCTAAAGGATTCGGACGCATCGTTCATAAGAGAAACAGAAAGAATAAGGCTGAACAGGCAGTTTGAGGATGAGGAGAATAGAAAATGAAGACGTTTACTAAAGTAGCACTTATTACAGCAGGAATTACACTTTCAGCAGGTATTGCTCTGTCAGTCGTAGGTATTATCGCCAACAAAGGAAAGACAATCCACATGTACTACGACAAGGGTTTCCATCTTGATTCCGAAGGTCATATTCATGAGCAGAAGAAGATGGTCGTAGATGATTTTTCGAACGTCTCTATCGATGTCGGAGCTGCGGATGTTAAGTTCATCGAGAGCAATGAATACGCCATCGAGTATAAGCTTGAGGCAAAGGAAGTCACCGCGGAGTCCAAGGATGACACGCTCACAATCACTTCCCACAAGCATAAGTTCTCGGTCAACTTCTCCTGGTTCAACTTCAACGACAATGACTATTTCGTGTATGTCTACTATCCGAAGGGCGCAGACTTTAAGGATGTCCTGATCGATACTTCTGCAGGTGACGTAATCATCGATAACGGCTTTGACTGCGACAAGATTTCTTTCGATCTTTCTGCCGGTGATGTTAAGATCAACAATGTAAACGGCGCGATCACAGTAGACATGTCCGCAGGTGATTTTGAAGCGAAGAACTGCAAGTTCGGAGTTGTTGACTTTGATCTCTCTGCAGGTGATGTAGATCTTGATAAATGCACCGTCGCAGGCGGTGAAGTGGATATGTCCGCAGGTGACTTTGATGCAAAAGCACTGACACTTACAGCCAGCCTGGAAGTTGATATGTCTGCAGGTGACTGCACGATCGAGTTCGTTGACGGACAGAAGATCGGTTACGAAATCGATATCTCCGCCGGTTCCTGCAGGATCAACGGTGAGAAGCGCGGTGACGAGTTCACCATGAAGGACGGATACGACGTCGTACTTACGGCTGATCTCTCCGCCGGTTCCGTGGAAATCACGAACAAATAATTTCGCATAACCCACTTTCATAATACCCCCTCTTATTACCCTTCTTTTCGACAAGGGGCCTGCCGCCGGAAACGGCCGGCAGACCCGCCGAAAAGAGGCGGTGTACCACTGGTGCGCCCTGAAATCAGGGGTGAAGAAGAAAGAAACATAAGAAACTGAAAAGAAACACGCATTAAGAAACACATTAATTCCAAAAAGAAAAGCGAAAAAGAAAAGGAAACTGAAAAGGTTCGGGGGGCGGAAAGGAGCGCTCCCCCGGACGATAAAAAGAAAGGTAAGAAAATGGGCGTAGTATTCAAACACACTTTAAAGAATATGTTTTCGAAGCCGTTTCGGACGATCATGCTGGTGCTCTGCATCGTGATATGTTCCTTCGCCGGCACGATGACATTTGACATGAGTAACTCAGTAAGAAACGTACTGAACTCCGCATTTCTCTCGATGTTCGGTGACAGTAACGTAATGGTCACCGGTAACGGCGGCCTGGAAGAGAAGGACTTCGAAGGCCTTCCGGAACATGACAAGGCTCTGCTCACAGCAGGTGGCACGACATTCAATATTCCCGGAAATACAACATACAAGTATTTCAATGAAAAGAGCATTATTATCTACACTGCAGATGTCGAAGATGCAAACAAGATGAAGCTCTTCGCATCGGAAGTAGACCTTGCGGATAATGAAGTCGCGATTCCAAAAGCACTGTCCGAGGAACTGAATCTGAAGATCGGCGATACGATCGAGTTCAACGATGATGATGATAAGGCACATGCCTACACTGTTAAAGCGGTTCTTCCTTACAAGGGTCTGCTTTCCTCGAAGTACAATGTCGCGATGACACCTTCCGGATTTGCTGCACTCTTCGGAGAAGATGAACTGGTTTATAAGGGAGCTTATGTCCACGTTCACGATGAGAGTAAGACCAAAGAATTCTGCGAGAAGATGGAAGCTCAGACACAGGGCCTCGAGCTTGAAGACCTGATCCACGGTGAGATGATCACCTCCCAGGTAAACTCGATCACCAGCCTGTTTGCAATCCTTTTCATGATCTGCCTGATGCTCGTTATCTTCGTAACGATCTCGCTTTCCGAGAGAATCATGGTCGAGAGAATGGGCACCGTCGGAACCCTCAGAAGTCTTGGTGTATCACCAAACGCAACCGCAAGAATAGTGCTTTTTGAGAATGCGATGTACGGACTTATCGGCGGCGTCATCGGAACCGCACTTTATGTACTGACCAGAGACCCGATCTTTAATAACGTATTCTCGCTGAATTCCGGATCGGACATCGAGCTGGAGATGAACCTCGGAAAAGTATCCCCGGTCGCAGTCATCGGAGTCATCATCGGTGCAGTCGTCATCGAGTGCCTCTGCCCGATCAAGGAGCTGCTTAAGTCCACAAGAACATCGATCCGGGACCTGATCTTCGACAACAAAGATTCCGACTACAAATACACAAAGAAAACACTCGTCATGTCAGTGCTTTTCACGGTGCTGGCAATTGCAGGACTCACACTGGTTCTGACAAAGACGATCGTCAACATTGGACTCATCTTCCTGACCATCGTTCTCTTCGTCGCCGGACTCTTCCTGGGATATCCTTTTATCCTCAGAAGATGCTCGAAGATCCTGGAAAAACTCTTCAATAAGATGAACTGCCCGGTCGCTGCTTTTTCGTGCGTACAGGCAAGAACGAAGAAAGCATCCGTCGGTATCTCCAGACTCTTCGTCATGGCGGTCTGCATCGGTCTGACACTCTTCGTACTGTCTACATCTTATGTGAGCTTCGTGAACAGACAGCCAGCTGACGCGGATGTCGTGGTCGACGGAATGACGGAAGAGGGAGCCAAGTACAGTTACTTCGAGAACCTCGAAGGTGTGACGGACGTCGAGTTCTTCAACTTCAAGTGGGGCGTGAACTTCGTCGTCGGCGAAGAAGACCTCAAAAAGTTTGAGACCGCGAACAGTAAGGAAATGAAGGATCTCTACCACAACGCAGTTATGGTCGGAACTCCGGGCGAATTCAGGATCTTCAACGCGATCAAGGATCTTCCGGAAACGATCGGCGACGATGAGATCTACATGGATAAAGACTTCGCTGAGAAGCTCGGCTACAAGGCCGGCGATGAGTTCCCGATCCTGCTGGCTCCGAACACAGAGCATGCACTTCAGAAGACACTGAAACTTATGGGCTACAGCGATTCCGTCCAGTTTGCATCCGGATCTCCGGTATTCGTAGTCAGCCTGAATAACTATAACGCGATCTACGAGGATCACCCGGAACGTGCTTTTATTAAGACGACTGATCCGGCGGGTACCGTCGCCGCGATCAAGGAGCGCTCCGCATGCATGATCGAGTCGGTGTACACGATGGACGATTACATGGAGGAGGTCAAGGCCCAGGGCGCGGGCATGAGCACGATGCTCTACATGCTGATCGGCATGGGCGTACTGCTGACATTCATCGCCGTCGTTAGCAACCAGACTATCGGATTCAGTAGCAGAAAGAGAGAATGCGCAGTTCTGGTCTCCACCGCGATGAGCAGAGGAAAGCTCAAGAAGGCGTTCCTCTCGGAGAACCTGGTATCCTGCCTCCTGGCGATGGCCGTCGCACTTCCGTTCGCATCAGTGTGCACGATCCTCTTCCAGAAAGCACTTGAGATGCTTGAGATGAACTTCGGATTGACGGTCGATCCCGCATCTACCGCGATCTTCTTGGGCGGACTCTTCATCCTGTTCCTGCTGACGGTCCTGATGCCGATCAAGCACATCAGAAAGATGAAGACAGCTGAGCAGCTGAAATATGAGTAATAACTACTGATCGAAAAGCACCCGCGGAGCGCGGGACATAAAGAAAAGAGAGGAAATAACTATGGAAAACATGATCGAAGTAAGAAGCGTAAATAAGACATTTGGTAAGAAGGGCGGCGTGAAGACGCAGGTATTAAGCGGCGCGGAGCTGACAGTGCAGAAGGGCGAGTTCGTATCTCTCATGGGAGCCAGTGGCTCCGGCAAAAGCACTCTCCTTTATCTCATCGGCGGTCTTGACCGTGAGTTTACCGGTGACATCCGCCTCTGCGGTAAGAGCATCGGCAAGATGAAGGAGCGCGAGCTCAGCAAGATCCGCCTCGGCAAGATCGGCTTCATCTTCCAGTTCTATAATCTGGTACAGAACCTGAACGTCGAGGACAACATCCTCCTGCCGTCTCTCGTCGCCGGCCGTTCCCGCGCTTCCCTGAAAAAAGAACTGGACGAGATCCTTGAGATCACCGGTCTTACAGAGAAGAGAAAGTTCATGCCGAGTAAGCTCAGCGGCGGCCAGCAGCAGCGTGTCGCGATCGCAAGAGCGATCATCAGCAATCCGGAGATCATCCTCGCTGATGAGGCAACAGGTAACCTTGACAGCAAGTCGGGCGCGGAGATCATGGAGCTCTTCCGCCGCATCAACCAGGAGAAGGGGATCACGATCCTTCAGGTCACCCACTCCAAGAAGTGCGCCGATTACGGCACACGTACTGTCATCCTCGAGAACGGCCGCACGGTAGATGCGAACGCAGACATTCACGTCAGCGGCTCCCGTCCGGGCAGCAGAATCGAGACTGCACACGAGACATTCATCAACATGGCTGCGCCGAATATGGCCTGACCGGTCCGGCCTGGCTTCGGCGCCCCTAACTTCGCCGTTCCCTTGCGCCGCCCCTCCGTAAAACCTTAGGCGCAGGAAACGATATATATTCATAACTTCCCCATCGGCATGTGTATCCTCACCCAAGCACAAGAACCGGTGGGGAAGTGCTTTTTTATATGAGAAAAGCACCGGCGCCGCGGGATGAGTGCTTTTTAAGAAGCGGAAGTAGCGGGAGCGGGGGCAGGTTCGGCAGCAGAAGATGCAGGACCGGCGGAGTTGCCGAGCTTTCTCTTCACGTGGCAGTAGTAGCCGAAGAGTACGAAGAATGTGAGCGCCCAGGAGACGGGGTAGGAGACCAGCAGGATCTTGTAAGCGCTGACGGGCGCGGCGTTTTCCTTGAAGTGATTGAAGGCGGTGAAGACCCAGACGAGACGCAGTCCGCAGCTGCCGACGACGGTTGCGATCATGGGGAAGACGGAGCGCTTGATGCCGCGGAGCATGCCGGAGCCGCAGTCCATGAGGCCGCAGAGAAAGTCGGGGACGACGACGCAGAGCATGCGCGCGAGGCCGAAGGTGACGCCCTCGGGAGAGTCCGGGAGATAGAGCTTCAGGAGCGGGGTGCCGAGAATGTAGGAAAGTGCGCCGAGCGAAAGTCCGATAAACGTGATCGAGAGAAGGGCGGAGCGGTAGATCGCATTCAGGCGGTCGTACCTCTTGGCGCCGTAGTTCTGGCCCGCGAAAGTCATGCAGCCCTGGGTGAAGGAATTCATGCCGGCGTAGATGAACGAGTCGATGTTCATGCAGGCGGAGTTTCCGGCCATGCAGGCTGTGCCGAGCGAGTTGACGGACGACTGGATGATAACGTTCGAGAAAGAAAACAGTGTGTTCTGGAAGCCGACAGGGAGACCGAGCTTGAGGATCTTGACCAGTGGCTTTTTGTGGATCTTCAGTTCGAACGGGAAGATGCGGCACTCGCCGTCGAGACGGAAGAGGGCGCGTGTCATGAGGATCGCGGAAAGCACCTGCGAGGCGACGGTTGCGATCGCGACGCCCGCAACGCCCATGCCGAAGCCGGCGACGAGGATAACGTTCAGGATAACATTTAGAACACCCGAGAGTGTGAGATATACCAGCGGCCGGCGGGTGTCGCCCTGGGCCACGATGATGGCGCGGCCGAAGGTGTAGATCATGAAGGCCGGGCTGCCGATGAAGTAGATGCGGAGGTAGAGCGTTGCCTGATCGATGGAGTCGGAGGTCGTGCCCATCCACTCAAGGAAGGTCCGTGCGAAGACGCAGCCGATGATGCCGGTGATGATGCCGAAGATGATGCCGAGCGAGAAAATCGTGTGGGTCAGATCGTGGATGCGGTCGTTCTTTTTCGCGCCGAGCGTGGACGCAAGAACGACGGTCGCGCCGAGGGAGATGCCGATGAAAAGATTGATCATGAGGTTAATGAGCGGTGCGCAGGAGCCGACAGCGGCTACGGCCGTGTCGCCGACAAACTGTCCGACTACGACGATGTCCGCCGCATTGAAAAGCAGCTGCAGGACCTGCGTCAGTACGATCGGTACGCTGTACAGGATCAGGGGGATGAGCACGCCGCCGTTGATCATGTCCACGTTGTGGCTTCTTCCGAGGCGCGGGTTCATCTTTGTCAGTCGTGTTGAGTTGTCGCGATCTTTGCCCATAAGTTTTCCTGTAACTTTGCCGATAAAAAATATCCCATTAAGATACAGCAGAAATTCTACCATTATAAATGGGAAACGAGGTTAGATATTATGTTGTGCATTAAAGAGAAAAGAGCGCGGTGGGTCGCGCTCTTTGTCATGCGTTTTCGATGTACGGGTTTAGATTCAAGAACCCGATGGTTTAATCCGGGGCGATCTTGTATACCGCTGGTATCGATGCACTTGGACATCGGACAGATCGCCCGGACAGCCTCAGTGCATAATGATCTGCTTGGATCCGCAGTACGGGCAGAAGGTCTCGGTGTGGCTGGTGTTGATCTGAAGATCCGCGCCGCAGCCGCTGCACTTGAGGTTGACGATGCGCGCGGCACCGGCAAACTGACCGCCCATGTTGGCTCCCGGGAAACCCTGCTTGCCGAAGACGTAGTTCTGAAAAACGGACAGTGCTTTTCGCTCATTCTCGGTAACACCGTCGGTGAGCTCCGCGATGCGCTGGGCATCGGCCTGAAGGGTGGACAGCGTGTTGACGTCCAGGCGGTTGAGGTATTTCTCAACGTTCATGAAGTTGGTGGAACGGTCCGCAACGATCGTCTGCAGTTCGTTTCTAAACGAAGCCGAGGCGTTCGGATTGTTCATCAGGCTTGAGCACATATAGTCGAGGTCCATCTGCTCCTCGGGGGAGATGACGCCGTCAGCCTTCGCGATGTAGTAGCAGAGGGCGATCCTTGCGAGCGCGATGTTTGCGACCGTCGAACCGCTGTTCTGGCTCGGAACGCTCTGCGGGACGTAGTTGCCGGCAGGAACCGCCTGCGTGCGGCTGCCGAGCAGGTTATCGATGATCGCCGTGCCCGTACCAAAAGCGAGTCCGCCGATGATTCCGCTGGTGACGTCTCTGGTAAATGAACGAAGTAATGATCTGCCTAACATTTTAAATCTCCTCCATGCAGTACTCGGATTCCGGATACATGCCGAAGACCGCGTCTGCTTCGTTTTTGCCTATGTAGTAATATCCCGAGCCCTCGACCTCGTCGTACACGTGCTTCGTAACGGAGAGTTCCGTACCGTCGGAAAGGTAGACGTAGTAGTCGGTGCGGCTCGTATGGTGTTTCTTCGAGCCGGATCTCACGACTTCGCTGGTCTTTCTTGTGACCTGTCCGTATTCGAGCGAGAGTGTCGCAGTTTCCGGATCCTCGGGCTTGCTTTTCATGATCGGCATCGCGCCCTTATAAAGGAAGATGCCGCCGGCGATGAGAAAGATCAGTGAGGTGATGATCGATACGATCTGCCGGTAGTCGAGGACGTTGCCCTTGATGCGGTCGCGGATAAACCCGACGACGCTGATGATGACCCAGGCAAGAAGTACGAATGCCATGCCGCCGATGATGAAGAGCATGATGTTCGCGCCGGTCTTCGCGTTTCTGACGTAGACGCCGTAGTCCGCGCGCAGAAGGTCATCGGTCAGCACGATCTTCCCGTCGTCGCTCTTCACGAGCACGATCTCCGATCTTCCGGATTCGATGCTCTCGTCGGATTTTTTCTGCTGATTCATGCCGTAGAGGATGGCAAACGCGACCGCCAGAAAGAAGATGACGAAAATGATGATAAACAGCTTTTTTCCTGCGGAAGCTCCGCCTTCTGAATTGCGCATGTGACTGCGATCCTCCAAGTCCGTGCCGTTTCCGCGTGAAAACCACTTGTCCGCGGCCTTTGTTTTCTTGGTTCATTATATCAATAATGGGTTTAGGAAAGAATATTTGCAGCGCATAAATAGCTAAGCTTATTTCTTTTTCTTACCGACCATGAAGCGGCGCGCGATCTTCGCGGCGACCCTGTAATGAACGGGCTGGAGTGCTTTTCGAGCTTCCTTAAGCTTGTCTCGGATCGGGATGTTCTGCGGGCAGTGCTGCTCACACTTGCCGCAGCCGACGCAGCGTGTCGCATCCGCGGGCTCAAGCCGCAGCGCGATGGTCTGGAAATACTCTTTCCGGCCGGAGCCTTTCTTCTCGGAGTACATGTGGTTGTAGCACGAAAAAACGCCCGGGATGTCGACGCCTTTAGGGCAGGGGAGACAGTATTTGCAGCCGGTGCAGCCGACCTTCGTGTTCTCGTTAATGTAGCCCTTGATCCGCTCGATCATAGAGAATTCTTCTGCGCCAAAAGCACCTGCCTCGGTTTCGTTTGCGATCCTGGCGTTCTCTTCGAGCATCTCGAGGGAATTCATGCCGGAAAGGACGCAGGTGATCTCTTTCTGGTTCCAAAGCCACCGGAACGCCCATTCGGCCGGGCTCCAGCCGTGCGGATCTTTCGCGATCTCTTTCTTCGCTTTTTCGGGGAGAAGGTCGACGAGCTTGCCGCCGCGGAGGGGCTCCATGATGAACACCGGCACGCCTTTTTCATATGCGGCGGCGATGCCTTCGCGCCCGGCCTGCGAGTTCTCGTCCATGTAGTTGTACTGCACGAGTGAGAGCTCCCAGTCGTACGCGGCAAGGATCTTCTTATACATCTCCGTGTTGCCGTGAAAAGAGAAGCCGAAGTGGCGGACGCGGCCGTTTTTCTTCTGTTCGGCGATCCAGTCGAGAACGCCGAGCTCCAGGAGCTTTTCCCACTGCGCGATATCTGTCATGTGGTGGAAAAGATAGTAGTCGAGATGGTCTGTGCGAAGGCGCTTGAGTTCTTCGTCGAGATATTTGTCGAGGTCGGATCTCTTCTTGACGAGGTACTGCGGGAGCTTCGTCGTGAGAGTGATTTTGTCGCGGAGATCGTGCTTTTCGATGATCTTGCCGAGCGCTTCTTCGGAACCCGGATAAATATACGCCGTGTCCAGGTAATTGACACCAAGCTCGATCGCCCGAAGGATCTGCGCTTCCGTCTTTTCCATATCGATCGATCTGCCTTTCGTGGCAAACCGCATGCATCCGAATCCTAAAACCGGTAACCCATTTCGCTGCTGCATACTATTTCTCCTTTATCCCCGTAAGTTCTGTCTGGTGCTGGTGTGGAAGTGCTTCTGCGTTAGTGCTTTTCAATTACTGTCCGAGAAATTCGCGGATCTCGGGAAGTCTGCGGGCCGCCTCCGTGCGTCCGATCTGATACACTCTTTCGAGCTCTTCGGGCTTCTTGCTGGCGCGCCCGATCTTCAGCGGTTCCGGCGGACGGATGACGATCGCTTCGTGGGCTTCTTCCTTCGCGGCGATCTCTTCCAGCTGGCGGTTGTACATCAGATGGCGATCCTTCATGGCTTTCACGACGGCCGGGTACTTCCGCAGAAACATCTTGAAGAGAAGTGCGGACGCCTTCTTCTTCACGTAGCCCTTCGGCTGGGTGAGCACGATGACATTCCGGTTGTAGCCGAGCTCCTCCATCTTCGAGTACGGGACGGCATCGGCCATGCCACCGTCGAGAAGCCTGTAATTGTCGATCTTTACGACTTTCGAAAGGATCGGCATCGAGGCCGATGCGCGCATCCATTCGATATCCTTCGCGCCGCCGTCCGTGCAGCGGTGATAGACGATCTTTCCGGTGTGTACGTCGGTCGCGCCGATATAAAACTCCATCGGGTCTTTCGCAAATGTCTCGCGGTCGAAGATGTCCAGCTCGTCCGGGATCGCGCGGTAGCAGAAGTCGGCGCCGTAGTAGTCGCCGGTCTTTATGAGCGAGCGGAAACTGCAGAACCGCGGGTCTTTGCAGTAGTTCTTGTTATAGCGGATCGGCCGCCCGATCTGGCGCGACTTGTAGTTGCAGCCGAAAACGGCGCCGGCCGAGATCCCCGAGCCGCCGTCAAAGCGGATGCCGTTTTCCATCAGGACGTCCATCACGCCGCAGGTAAACATCCCGCGCATCGCGCCGCCCTCCATGATCAGCGCTGAGCGCGTGGGTGTAGTGCCGGCGGCCGGTGCGGAAGCGGCGTTGGGGCAGGCAGCTGCGGTGCCGGGGGCGTTCGTGGTGAGTGCTTTTTCCGTAGACATATCAATGTTTTCCTCGATTTTAATTTCCATGAGAACATTATATTGTGAAAGACGGCATTTGGGAACGGTTTGCGCCCACGGACAAAGAAGTGTTAAAGAATTCACGCACATTCCCTCGCGGCCATCTGCTGATTCTGAACTTTTTTAATTTCTGTTCGCGGATTGTTCGAAAATGAGAGCGAAATATCGGACACGTGACGAACAAACGCTGATTCTGAGCTTTTTTTATTTCTGTTCGCAGATTGTTCGAAAATGAGCACGAAATATCGGACACGTGACGAACAAACGCTGATTCTGAACCTTTTTTGTTTCTATTCGCAGATTGTTCGAAAAAAATCTCGAATTATCGGACAAACAACGAACAACCGCTGGCTCCTCGTTTTTTGACGCGACTTGAAAAGCACTCCTCCCATATTTTGATTTTCAAACCTTCAAATCGTGACAAAATCTGAACAAAAACTGGTCAACATATGGGAAGTAATGGCAAATAATGAATGTTATTATGACTTCGGATGAACAAAAACGAACCAGCGTCTTCGGGCGAGCAGAAAAGCTACGAGCAGAAAAGCGGCGAGCGGACAATCGCAGAACGTTACCGGGAACACGAAGACAGAAAGGATGACAACTTATGCAGAATTTTGATTTCTATTCCCCTACGTATTTTGCCTTTGGTAAGGACACGGAGAACCGCGCAGGTGAGCTGGTGAAACGCTTCGACGGAAGTAAAGTTCTGATCCACTATGGCGGCGGTAGCGTCGTCAGATCCGGACTTCTTGACCGTGTGAAGGCATCCCTCGATAAGGAGAACATCAAGTATGTCGAGCTCGGCGGCGTCAAGCCGAATCCGAGATCCGGCCTCGTATATGAAGGCATCGACCTCTGCAAGAAGGAAAACGTGGACTTTATTCTCGCTGTCGGCGGCGGCTCTACGATCGACTCCTCTAAGGCGATCGCGGCGGGCACGGTCTATGACGGCGACTTTTGGGATTTTTATCAGGGAAAGCGCATCGAGCAGGCTCTTCCTGTCGGCACGATCCTGACGATCGCGGCGGCGGGCTCCGAGGGCTCCCCGGACTCTGTTATCACGAAGGAAGAGGGTATGTTTAAGCGCGGCGCGAGCGGCGATGCGATCCGCCCGAAGTTCAGTATCCTGAATCCTGCACTGACACAGACTCTGCCGCCGTATCAGACAGCGGCCGGTATCACGGATATCATGGCGCACCTTTATGAGCGCTATCTGACGAACTCGGAAGAAGTCGAGGTCACCGACCGCCTTATCGAAGGACTTCTTCTGACGATGATCCACGAAGGACCGCGCGTGATTGCGGATCCTAATAACTACGAGGCGAGAGCGAATATCATGTGGGCGGGCATGATGGGACACAACAATTCCTGCGGCGTCGGAAGATCCCAGGACTGGCTGTCACACATGATCGAGCACGAGCTTTCCGCACTTTATGACTGTGCACACGGTGCCGGCCTGGCAGTCACAATGCCGGCGGTATTTACCTTTGAAATGAAACACAACGTGATGCGTTTTGCGCAGGCAGCGGTCCGTATCTGGGGATGCCAGATGGACTTCGCGCATCCGGAAGTTACGGCAAAAGCCGGCATCGAGGCTTTCAGGAATTACCTGATCTCGATCGGCATGCCGAAGAACTTCGAAGAACTGGGGGCGAAGGAAGAAGATATTCCGAAGCTCGTTCAGTGCCTGCTTTACGGTGATGGAGGATCCGGAAAAATCTCCGGTTTCGTCACCCTTGACGAAGATAGCTGCACTGAGATCTATAAGATGATGGTGTAAGTTATATGGATTACAGCCAATACGAAACCTTCGATTTCGACAGCATAAGTGCCTTTAATCTCTCAACGGGACATAAGGGGAGATCGTTCAGGATGCACTGGCATTCCTACGGCGAGATCCTTCTCGTGGGAGGAGGCGGGAAGAACATCTACAAGGTTAATCAGAATACATATCAATTGAGTGAAGGCGATTTCGTATTGGTGTGGCCGATGGAGATGCATGAGATCCTCGATGCGGACAGGGAAAAAGCTTTAGTCATCCAGTTCAGCAATTCGTTCATCTCTTCCTTGCTCGACTTGCAGAGGCTTATGCATTTCTATCGGAACCTCCACGTAATCGAGCGGAAGAAACATCCGGAACTGTCGGCGAAGCTTCAGACGATCGCGTACAGAATGAAGGACATTTTTCTTTCCGAGACAGATAACCGGGAACTGCGCTGCATGATGCTCCTTATGGAGTTCATACTGACACTCGATGAGCACCGGGCCGAGTTCAGTTCAGAGCTGAGCGTCGGTGTCAGAAGCAACTTCAACGATGACGTGATGCAGCGGATGATCATGGTGACGGACTATATCAAGAGCAACCTCACCGCGGAGGATCTTTCCCAGCAGGCGATGGCGGACAAGGCCGGTATCAGCAAGGACTATTTTTCGAGGATTTTCAAGAACGTCACCGGCATGAACTACAGCAAGTGGCTGAACACGATCCGCCTCGAAAAGGCCATCGAGCTTCTTGTCGAGAAGGACATTCCGCTGACGCAGGTCGCGATGCTGTCGGGCTTTCACAGCATATCGAGTTTCAACCGCGTCTTCTACGATGAGAAGGGCATGTCGCCGAGCGAATACCGGACGCTGTTTCTGGCATCGGATTCGTCTGAAAAGTAAGACAAAATGTGAGAAAATAGAATAAGTGCTTTTCCCGATTCCGATGCAAAAGCACTTGTCCCACAGAAAAACCATGGAGGTATGAAAATGGATTATTCCCACAGAAAAGTAAGTAAAAAGATCAAAATCACAGACGGACAGGGCAACCCTTTAGCGAATAAGGAAGTTTCCGTAAAGCAGACGAATCACAAGTTTTTGTTCGGATGCGGTGCTTTTGAATTCCTGCCTTACGTGATGATTCAGGACGAGAAGTGGAAGATCCCGGGAGGCGCGCCGTTCGCCAGCAAGGAACAGCTTCAGCAGATCACGGATTCCTGGCTCGAGATCTTTAACTACGGCACACTGCCATTTTACTGGGGAAGATTCGAGCCCGAAGAGGGTAAGCCGCAGACCGAGGCGATCATGGCAACGGCGAAGTACCTTACAGATAGAAACGTGAAGGTGAAGGGCCATCCGCTCTGCTGGCATACTGTTTGCGCAGACTGGCTCATGAAGTACGATAACAAGACCATCATGGAGAAACAGCTTGCCCGTATCGACCGAGAGGTCGGCGGCTTCAAGGGTGTCATCGACATGTGGGACGTTATCAACGAAGTCGTCATCATGCCGGTTTTCGATAAGTACGATAATGCGGTGACACGTCTCTGCAAGGAGTACGGCCGCGTCGGTCTCGTAAAGGCGGTTTTCGACAGAGCATACGAGAACAACCCGAAGGCGACACTCCTTCTGAATGACTTTAATACTTCCGTGAAATACGAAGAACTGATCCAGGACTGCCTCGACGCAGGCGTTCCGATCAGCGCGATCGGCATCCAGTCCCACCAGCATCAGGGATACTGGGGCAGAGAGAAGCTCGAGGATGTTCTTTCTAGATTCGAGCGATTCGGACTTCCGATCCACTTTACAGAGAACACACTGATTTCCGGCGAGATCATGCCGGCATATATCGAGGACCTCAACGACTGGCAGGTCGATGAGTGGCCGAGCACACCGGAAGGTGAGGAGAGACAGACTCGCGAGATCGAAGAGATGTACAGGGTCCTTTTCGCCCATCCGCTGGTCGAAGCGATCACGACATGGGACTTTAAGGATGGCGCATGGCTGAAGGCACCGAGCGGATTCCTCCGTCTCGACAACAGCAGAAAGCCTTCCTTCGACATGCTCAAGAAGCTCGTAAAAGAAGAGTGGTGGACGAACGACAAGCTCGTCACCGATGCGGACGGATACATCACGGTAAGTGCTTTTAAGGGCGAATACGAGATCGCTTCCGATGGAAAAGCAGCGGCCGCTGAACTGGTCGATGACAGTGATCTGACCATCACACTTTCCTGACAGCAGATATAAGAAAGGCACTTCGAAAGAAAGTGCTTCACATATAAACCAGGCAAATATGCGGAGGAATTGAATATGAGTATTGATCTTTCGAAAATGCCGAAACTGGGTTTCGGAATGATGCGCCTACCCGAAAATGACGGCGTGATCGACCACGAGCACGTTTGCCGCATGGTCGACAAGTACATGTCTTCCGGCATGAATTACTTTGACACGGCCTATGTTTATCACGGAGGAAAGTCCGAAGTCGCGGCGAGAGAAGCTCTCGTGAAGCGCTACCCGAGAGACTCCTTCATGATCGCGACCAAGCTTCCTGCCTGGGAGATCAAGACAGAATCCGACATCGAGCGCATCTTCAACGAACAGCCCGAGCGCTGCGGCGTCGATTATTTCGACCTTTATCTCCTGCATTCGATCGAGGACGGCAACAACTACGATACCTACGTCAAGTACGACTGCTTCAAGTGGGGCGTGCAGAAGAAGGCCGAGGGCAAGATCCGCCACTTCGGATTCTCCTACCATGGTTCTCCGGAGCTTCTTGAGGAGATCGTCGACGCGCACCCGGAGATCGAGTTCGTGCAGATCCAGTACAACTATCTCGACCGCACAAATCCGGTCGTGCAGTCGCAGGCTCTCTATGAGATCCTCGCCAAGAGAAACATCCCGATCATCGTCATGGAGCCGATCCGCGGCGGTATGCTTGCGAGCATGGATCCCGCGATCGAAGCCAAGTTTAAGGCATACGATCCCGACAAGTCCGTTGCCTCCTGGGCGCTGCGTTTTGTCGGATCCCAGCCGGGCGTTATGACCATCCTTTCCGGCATGTCCACCGAAGAGCAGATGGATGATAACATCGGTACATTTACGGACTTCCAGGCGATGAACGAAGAGGAAGTGAAGATCGTCGACGAAGTCACCGCTGACATCCTTTCGATGCCCCAGATCGGATGCACAGCATGTAAATACTGCTGCGACGGCTGCCCGATGGGTATCTCGATCCCGGATGTTTTCAGAACGATCAACACACTCAGAAGATACCCCGACGACTGGAGATCGAAGAACTTCTATTCCGGCCTGATCGGAAGATCCGGAAAGGCGTCCGACTGTATCGGATGCGGCCAGTGTGAGAGCGTCTGCCCGCAGCACCTGCCGATCATCGATCTTCTGAAGGAAGCAGCAGAGATCCTTGGCCAGTAAGCAGCACTGACTTCGGTCAGGAACTGCCCGGCTTCTGCCCGAGTTATGCGCGGGTTCTGTCCGAAAAGCACTGATATCCATTATTTCCCACGGAGGAATGAGAAAAATGAAAAAGAAAGCCCTGTTCATCGGCGGTACCGGAACGATCAGTACCGCCATCGTAAAAAGACTGGTCAGTGACCCGGAATGGGAGGTCCGGGTCTTGAACAGAGGAAACCGTTCGTCAGTGCTTCCGGAAGGTGTCAAGCTCATCACGGCGGACATCAACGACGAAGCTGCAGTTCTCGAAAAGATCGGCGATGAGACCTACGACTGCGTCTGTGAATTCATCGGATTTACCGTCGATCAGGTCGAGCGCGACTACCGCCTTTTCAAGGGAAAGACGAAGCAGTACATCTACATCAGTTCCGCTTCCGCATACCACAAGCCGGCGGCATCTTATGTCATCACCGAAGGGACTACGCTCGCGAACCCGTACTGGGAGTATTCCAGAAACAAGATCGCCTGCGAAGAGTTCCTCATGAAGAAGTATAAGGAAGAAGGATTCCCGGTCACGATCGTCCGCCCGAGCCACACCTATGATGAGAGAAATATCCCTCTCGGCGTACACGGCAAGAAGGGCCCGTGGCAGGTCATCCGGCGCATGCTGGATGGAAAGCCTGTCATCATCCAGGGCGATGGCAGCAGCCTCTGGACAGTCACCTGGAACGCAGACTTTGCGATCGGCTATACCGGCCTGATGGGCAACCGCCATGCGATCGGCGAAGCCTTCCAGATCACGTCCGATGAGACACTTACCTGGGATCAGATCTATCAGACCATTGCCGATACTCTCGGTGTCGAACTCAAGGCGTATCACGTGTCGACCGACTTCTTGCGCGCGGTCGGCGATCCGCTCGGATTCGACTTCACGGGAGCACTTCTCGGCGACAAGTCCGTGTCGGTCGTATTCGATAACAGCAAGATTAAGAAGATCGTTTCCGACATGACGACGCACGTTCCGTTTAACGCCGGCGTGAAGACCGCTCTCGACTACGTTCTCTCGCATAAAGAAGAATGCCAGATCGAAGATCCGGAGTTTGATGCTTTCTGCGATAAGGTCATCGACACGCTCGAAAAAGCCAAAGCAGAATTTTAATCAGGTTATTAAAAGAGACAAGTGCTTTTCGCGATGAGAAAAGCACTTGCCGCCCTTTATGAGACGAACCCGAATTGAGATATATCAGGAGGAGGTTTCCCCATGAAAATGATTGATGTAAAGAACGGTCCGCAGAAGATTTCCCGCATCGTTCTCGGCTGCATGAGAATGCCGGCACTGTCCGTCGATGAAGCTGCGAAGATGATCGAGACATCCGTAGAGATGGGGATCAACTACTTCGACCATGCGACCTGCTACGGCGCAGGCGAAGCCGAGACACGCTTCGGCGACGCGCTTCCGAAGACCGGCATCAGGAGAGAAGACATTTACCTTCAGAGCAAGTGCGGACTGCACTTTGACACGATGGAGTTTAACTGGAGCAAGGAAGACATTCTGAGAAGCACGGATGAGATCCTTTTGCGCCTTAAGACCGATTACCTCGATGCGCTGCTCCTGCACCGTCCGGACCTGCTTTACGATCCGGAAGAGATCGCGGAGGCCTTCGATGAACTGAAGAAAGCCGGGAAGGTCAGAAACTTCGGTGTCAGCAACACGACGCCGATGCAGATCGAGCTCCTCAAGAAGTACGTCAAGCAGCCGCTCGTATTTAACCAGCTGCAGCTTTCTCTTGACCAGTCGCAGATCATCGATCAGGCGCTGTATCTCAATAACAAGACCACTGACATGTCCATCGACAGAGACAACGGCATCCTCGATTACTGCCGCTTAAATGACATCACGATCCAGGCCTGGTCGCCGCTTCAGATCGGCATGTTCAAGGGCTGCTTCGTGGATCATCCGGACTTCCCGGAACTGAACGCAAAGCTCGCGGAGCTTGCTGAGAAATACGGCGTTCCGAAGACTGCGATCGCGATTGCATGGATCCTCCGTCATCCTGCAAGGATGCAGGTCATCGCCGGCACGATGAATCCGGATCACTTAAAAGACATCTGCGAAGCTACGAAGGTCGATCTGACCCACAACGAGTGGTACCAGCTCTACCTCGCATCCGGCAAGTTCCTGCCGTAACCGGAAAACAGCGCGGACGCATGGCCCGCGCCAATCTGAAGAATTTGTAATGAGTACTGAAGGAGGCCCGCTATGAATAAGGTGAAATGGGGAATCGCCGGAACGGCGAACATCGCCAGGTGGGGCATGATCCCCGGCATGAAGCAGGCGGAGAACTGCGAGCTCTACGCCATTGCCGGAAGATCGCTCGAGAAGGCAGAATCCTATAAGCAGACATTCGGTTTTGAAAAAGCATACGGAAGTTACGACGAG